>ENA-UOWO01006544-UOWO01006544.1-activated-sludge-metagenome-genome-assembly--contig:-NODE-6544-length-11871-cov-10.783091_pt1 | contig 11871 bp, 12 predicted proteins | sample MGYA00238148_ERZ761564 | MGnify/ENA primary metagenome ERZ761564 (study PRJEB28885, sample SAMN05720194) | activated sludge metagenome | isolation source: Anaerobic digester | place: USA...
CGGCGTCCGCCGGTGCCACCGGGACGCCGACGGCCAGAGCCTCGCCAGGCTCGTCGGCGCCAGGCTCGTCGGCGCCAGGAACCGGAGTGCCTGTACCGGGCGGCGCCGTCGCGGCGAGCCCGTCGCCAGCGAGCCAGCCTGGAGGGGCGTTCGAGCTGGCCCGGGGCGAGCGAGGCGTCGTGATGTTGCTGTACGACCTGCGCTTCGTGGCCGACGGCGACGAGCTGCTCGCCTCCGAGCGCGGCCGACTGGACGCGATAGCCGAGGCGCTCGGACGCCTACCCGATCGTACCTTCCTCGTCGAGGGTCATACCGCCGACCTTGGCAAGCCGGCCGGCCAGTACGAGCTTTCGGAGCGGAGGGCCAGGCGCATCGTCGACGAACTGGCCGCGCGGGGCATCCCGGAGAATCGGTTCGTCTATCGCGGGCTCGGTGCCGATCGGCCCATCGCGCCGAATGACAGCGAGGCCAACCGCGCGCGCAATCGCAGAGTCGAGATAACGATTCTCGACTGAGGGTAGGCTTGATACTGACTTGGCGCGGCGCTACAGTATCGCCATGGATCTACGACGATACCTTGGCCTATACGCCGTCTCCCCGCTCGGTCTCGCCATGTCGGCGGCCTCGGTCGCCGTTGGGGCGGCCGTCGGCTTCGCCGCCTCGCCGCTCGCTGGCGTGGCCGCCTGCCTCGTAACCGAGGCGACCGCCTTCGCGATAACCACGGCGAGCGGCCTCGGCCCCAAGGCCGCCGTCGCCGAGGGCGAGCGCCGCGCCTGGGCCGAAGCGAGCGAGCGGCTCGAGGCCGTCAAGCGCGACCGCGACCGCCTCGCGACGATGCGCCTGCCCGACGACGAGCTGGGCTCGCTCGTCAGACTCGCCGCGACGAGGGGCGCCTCCTACCTGGCGGCCAGCCGGAACGCCAAGAGCCGCGTCCCCCAGGCCGAGGAGGCTTTGTCCGACTGCCTTTCAGTCGCCGACCTGTACCTCAAGGAACTGGACGTGGCCTCGACCGAGAGGAGGCACGGCCTTGACGACGCCGATCCCTTCGCCGACGCCAAGGGACGCGCGAAGGCGGCCCTGGTCGATAAGGCGGCCATCATCGAGAAGGCCACGCGCGACCTGTCGGGCGGCCTTTCACCCGCCGACGCCATGGATATTAAGGAGCGACTATGAGCAGTAGCAGCACTCGCCGCGCGTACGGGCGCTTCCGCTGGAAGCCGAGCCTGGCGGCGCTTCTCCTCTTACTCGCGGCCCTGGCCGTCGGTAGCGCCTCGGCGTTGGCGAGCGACCTGGCGTCGGTCGATATTACGGTCAACCTGCGGCCCGACGGCAGGGGCGAGATCTTCTATACGCTCGAGTGGCGCGTGTCGTCGGGTGATATGAGCGGCTTCTATTTCCAAGGTGAGGCTTTCGCGCCGGTCTGGAACCTGACGCGCTGCTACGCCGACCTCGACGGCGGGCGGCGCGTCCCGCTACGCATCGATGACCTGGGCTCGGGACGCTACGACGTCGTGCTCGAGGGCGGCCGTAGGTTCTCGGGCACGGCCTACTACGTGATGAACTACGCCGGCGACTTTGCCGGGGCCGGGCTCGTCGGCCTGACCGAGAGCCCGGAGCGCGGCTCCCTGGTCTACTTCGACTGGGCTCCGGTCGAATGGGACGAGGCGCTCGAATACCGGGCCGTCAGGCTCGTGCTGCCCGTCCGCGTCTCTGGGGAGCGCTTGGGGGACGACGAGAAGCGCTCCGTGCCGATGCTCACCGAGTCATGGGTCAACGAGCAGAACCGCATCGACTACTACGGCTCCCAGGGTGACGACGGGGCCTACTACCTGACGGCGCTCTTCTATCAGGAGGCGCCTCGGGCCAACGCGGAGCAGCGCCTTGGCCTCTATTTCCCCGAGGGCTACCTTGACCTCGACGCGGCGCTCGGTAGTCGCGCGACGACCGACGGCATCGGCCGGGGAGAGCGGGGCGATCGGACCGGCGGACCCGCCGCGACCATCGGCCTTCTCGCGGCCCTCGGCGCGGCGATCGCCGCGGCCCTGCTCCTCTATCGCCGGCGCGCGGCCAAGCACGCCGAGCGCGCCTCTCTGGTCGAGGCCATCGCGTGGGCCGGCGATGCATGGACGCCGCCCAAGCTGTTCGCCGGCAGCTACCAGGTACCGGGCAAGGTACCGGAGGATCTGCATCCGGTCGAGGCTGCGCTCCTCCTCGAGCTGGCCCTTCCGCGCATCGCCTCGATCATGGTCGACGCCCTCGTCGCCCAGGGCCTCGTGGCCGTCGAGCGGGAGGACCCGCTCAAGCTACGCTTCCTGTCTGAGCGCGCGGCCGCCGACGAGATCGAGGAGCGTTTCATGGCCTCCTTCGACGCCGACGGGAACGTCCTGCCGGGGCTCCTCGCCGACTTCTTCGAGGGCGCCATCAAGAGCCTCCAGGAGAAGGTCTGGGACTGCGACCTGGAGGCGACGAAGGATCATTACCGCAAGAAGCTGCTCGAGGCCGGCAGGCGGGCCGACGAGGTCGCGAGCTGGGACGAGTCCCGTCGCACGGCCTACTATCGCGAGCACCGCGCTTGGATGTACTGGCGTAGCTACGCCGTCATCTCGACGAGGCCGGATCGACTGGCCGGCGTGCGCTTGCCCGAGGGCATGACGGCCGGCTACGCGGACTTCATGCGCTCGGCGGTCTGCTACTCCGGCTGCTTCACGCCCGACAACGTCGGGACGGTTGGCTCGTGCCATTCGGCTTGCCATAACGCCTGCCACGACGCCTGCCATTCGGCCTGCCACTCGGCTTGCCATTCGGCCTGCCACTCCGCCTGTCATTCCGCCTGCGTTTCGGGGAGTTCGCATTGAGCCGCGCGATCGAAGAACTCGAGTGGGTCTACGGCTTCTGGCGGGGGCTATCGCCCTACGCCTTCGCGCGGACCGAGGACGAGGTGGTCATCCTGCCGCCCAACCTGGTCTATAAGACCAACCGGACCGGCGCCGCCCTGCTCGAGTACCTCGGCACGGGCGGACGCTTCGAGGACTTGCCCGGCTTCGACGACGAGAAGGCGGCTCAGGTCGGCTCGTTCTTCCTGTCCCTGAAGGCGGCCTACGAGGGCCGCCCGGTCGAGCTGGAGCGAGTGCGCTACGGCTTCGACTTCACGCGGCTACCCGTGCTCGGCGAGATAGCGATCACCTATCGTTGTAATAACCGCTGCCTGTTCTGCTACGCCGGTTGCGGCGACTCGAGCGGCCTGGCCCTCGCGCAGGGCGACGGCGCGTCGGAGCTCGATACCGCGGAGTGGATACGCGTCCTCGACCTGTTCAAAGACGAGGCCAAGATTCCGTTCTTCTCGTTCACCGGCGGCGAGCCTCTCATGAGACCGGACGTCGAGGAGCTGGCTGCCTACGCCGTCTCGCGCGGGCTCAGAGTCAACCTGGTCACGAACGGGCGCCTCGCGACGCCGGAACGGGCCGCGTCGCTGTACGCCTCCGGCCTCCGCACCGCTCAGGTCAGCCTAGAGGCGCCCGAGGCGGCCCTGCACGATAGACTATGCGGCGCCGAAGGCGCGTTCGATGAAAGCGTCGCCGGTATCATAGCCATGATCGCCGCCGGCATATCCGTCCAGACCAACTCGACGTTGACCCGGGCCAACGCCGAGGCGCTCCTCGGGCTGCCAGCCTTCGTCGCCGGGCTCGGCGTTCGTCGCATGTCGATGAACCTGTTCATTCCGACCGGCACCGGCCGCCATGGCGGCGGCCTCTTTTTTCCGTACGCCGAGGCCGGCGCCTTCATCGACGAGGCCAGGCGTCGCGCCCACGAGGCCGGCGTCGACTTCTACTGGTACTCGCCGATGCCGATGTGCTTGTACAACCCCATCGCCAGGGGGCTCGGCAATAAAAGCTGCGCCGCCTGCGACGGTCTCCTGTCCGTCTCGCCATCCGGCGACGTGCTACCGTGCTCGTCGTGGCCCGAGCCGGTTGGCAACCTGCTGTCGGACGGCTTCGAGCGGGTCTGGTTCTCGGAGGCGGCGGCCTGGTTTAAGCGCAAACGCTACGCGCCGGAGCCGTGTATGACCTGCGGCTCGTTCACGGCCTGTCAGGCCGCCTGCCCGCTCTACTGGAAATTCGCCGGCCACGACGAGATCAAGCCGCGCGCGGAGGCTCGATGATGGAAATACGTTTTAGGTTCCTCAAGCTGGGTCTCGGCTCCCGGCTCGTGGCGGCCGCCGCCCTGTACACCGCGGCGGTCGGCCTTCAGTTGATCCTGGGCTCGCCGTTCTTCGGCCTGCCGGCGATACTCGCCGCCTGGCTTCTCCTGGCGCTCAAGCCGGCCACGAACAAGCCCGACGACCAGGGCCTGGAGGAGTGGCGAGCCGTGACCGACGGCGAGGTCTCCAGGATGGCCGACGCTCTGGCCCGGTCGCGGAAGCTGCGGAACGGCGTCATAGGGCCCGTAGCCGCCGGCGTCATGCTGCTCGGCCTGCTTCTCTTCGGAACCATCGTGCTGGCCGCCGTCGGCTCGAGGCTGTGGCTGGTAACGCTCGACCTGGCGCTGTTCTCGTTGCCCGGGCTGTTCTTCGGGCGTATCGGCGTCCACGTACCGGCGGAACTCGACCTTGCGATGGGCCGTTTCCTGGCTGCGATGAGCGTGCCGCTACCGGAGGGCTACGCGATGACGCCATACCTACGCTTCGACAAGGACGGACAGGGCCGTGACGTTCCCGAGAACCTGCGCCTGATGCTCGAGCCGAGGCGCAAGCCGGACGACCTGGTGGGCGTGCAATTCCAGGCGGCCATCAACAAGGGGCCGAACGGCAACGTGCCCTATATGTACGCCGTCGCCCTGACTCGTGGCCGCTCAGGGCCGGCCTACGCGCAGCTGAGCGGGCTGCGACTCCGCGGCTATGAGGTTGAGCCGGGCGGCGACGACGAGTACGGCACCGTCGTGGTCAGGCAGGATACCTCCGGCGGAGGCTACCATACGACCGATGACGACTGCGAGTCGCTCGTCCGGCTCATGGTCAAAGCCCTCGAGCGTACGGAGGCCCTGACCCTATAGCGGGCCTCCGTCTCCGACCTCGCCATAAAAAAGGAACGGCCGCCCTATACGATAGGGCGGCCGTTCCTTACCCAGAGATATTACTTCTTAAACTTGACCGCGCGCTCTGCCAGGGCCATCTTGTAGGCCGCCTGGAGTTCGAGGGCGTAGTGCTGGAAGTCCGAGAAGGTCGCGCCGGACACCGCGTCGGCGACGAAGTAGACGCCGTCGCTCGCGGCCGTGTACTCGGAGGCGGCGGCGTTGGCGTCGACGCTCCTATCCTCGACGAGGCTGAGCTTCGTCTGCTTGATCACGGCGGAGCTATAGTCGGCCGTGGGGTTCTTCTTGAAGAACTCGACCGTCGCCTTGTAGTTGTAGCGGTAGCCGATGCTGCCAGCGCTCAGGGCCATGTAGGTGGACCTGGGGTCGGCCTTGTTCATGTGCCCGTAGTGCACAGTCTTCGAGGCGGGCTTGCCGACGGTCACGACGAGCCCGTCTATCGTCACGTTGACGAGCGTGTCCTCCCTGGCGGCCTTCGCGTAGGCGGCGGCCCTGATCGGGTTACCCATCAGGCCCTCGAAATCGCGCTCGAACTGGCGCGAGGGGCGGGCGAAGCCGGTCTTGCCGGGGGTGTACTGGGACCAGACGCCGAGGCCGCCCTGGACGTTGTAGACGTAGAACATGTAGCCGGCGATGGCCGGGTCGGGATGGCCGACGTTGGCGAACGGGTCGGGCACGCGGACGACCGCGCCGTCTACGACCGACTTCCCATCGGGCGAGTTGTACTCGGCCCAGCCGCCCGGTCCCTGCCACTCGGCGTACGAGGCTTCGACGACCTTCGTGCCCTTGATCGTCACGGTGGCCTCGCCTATGTAGCCTCCCTGGTGCGCCACGTAGTACTTCGTGGCGGTCTGGCCGAACGCGGCGGCGGCGGCCAGGAACATGACGGCGCCTATGACTGCCTTCTTCATGCTGGATCTCCTTTGTCGTAAAGACTATTAAAACACTCAACAATAATGATCACGCCAAGGCTATATGTCAATAGGCTTATATTAAATTATCGGTATCAATATATCCATACGCGTTTGACGCTACGCGGCGGGGTTCAGTATGTTGCCTTGATGATCCTGGCTATCCCGAATGGCCTTCTGAGCCACTTCATCTATTTCGCGAGCATGTCGTTCCTAGGCTGGATTATCGAGACGGTCTACCGCTCGCTCCACGAACGCCGATTCGTCAACGCCGGCTTCCTCACGGGGCCCTTCGTGCCGATCTACGGTTTCGGCGCCCTGGCCATCACGCTACTAGGTCGGGCGGTGACGAGCCTGTCTCCGGTAGCGGCCTGGGCCGCGATGCTGTCGGCGCCGACCCTGCTCGAGTACGTCACCTCGTGGCTCCTCGAGCGGCTGTTCGGCATGGCCCTCTGGGACTATAGGGATAGGAAATTCAACGTACACGGGCGGGTCTGCCTCGAGTTCTCGATCTACTGGGCGGCTCTGGCGCCGGTACTCGTCTACGGCATTAACCCGTTCGTCTTCTCGTGGATAGCCGCCCCCGGGCCGTTCATCGAGCACTACGCGGCCGGTTTCCTGTCGTGCTGGCTGGCGATCGACACCTGGCGATCGGTGCAGTCGGTGTTCGACTACAAAGCCGCCCTGGCGGAGATCCGGGCCCTGGTCGCCCAGGGACGGTCTTTCCTGCCGTCCCTCGATTCGGGGGAGCGCGGGCGCGTCCCGGCCGAGCTGAGGCGCCTGCTCAAGCCGATCAGCGCGTTCCCGGCCCTGGCCAGGGAGCTGCGGCCGCACCTCGCGGCCTTCCCGGATTGGATACGGGAGCGCATCGAGGCGAGGATGAGGCGCCGGCGCTAGGATGCACCGGCGTTAGGATGCGCCGGTGGTCACGGCGGCGCGCTCAGCGCTTCAGGGGAACCTGACGAACAGGCACGGCGCGAGCGCTTACGTGAAAGCCCGCTCAGCGCTTCCAGGGGAACAGGAGATCCTTGAAGCCGCGGTTCCCGAAGGCCTCGACGTCCTCGGCGAGCAGCTCCTCCCAAGGAGCGCGGCCCGGCCTGGCGCCGGCATTCGATAGCCAGCGTAGCTTGAGGCGCCTGAGCCGGTAGGCCTCGCAGACGGCCAGGATCGCGCCGGAGAAGCCCGGCAGCAGGAAGGCCACGACGGGCGACAGAGCCACGCAGAGAAGCCCGTCCAGGGCCAGGATAGCGGCGAACCCTGGCGCGTCGACGAAGGCGATGAACGAAAGGCGCATCGACTCGACGAAGCCCTTGCCCTCGGCCGCCTTGACGGCTGGGAAGTACTGCAGGGTCAGCCAGAGCGCCGCGAACAGCCAGAACGAGAGCCCGGCTGCGAAGACGCCGAGCGCGCCGCCGAGGCTCGCGTAGAACGGTAGCGCGGCCGAGGCCGCCGCGACCGCCAGCGTCACCACCGCGCCGTACTGTAGGCCGGGTACGATCCCGTCTCGGACGGCCCCACGGATCTCGTCGAGGCCGAGCGAGCGCCCGTCGGCGACCCGGTATAGTGCGTTGGCGGCTACGCAGGCCCAGACCGAGGCTGCCAGGACCGCGAAGGCCAGACCGGCCAGCCTGAGCCAGGCGTAACCGGTCAAGGACGGCAGCCAGAGGCCGACGGCGGCCAGGGCGAGCAGAACGGCGTTGAAGGCGGCCAGGGAGAACATGGTGTCCCAGCCGTCGAAGAAGCTTTTCTTCAGGAAGAACTTGAGCATGGACAAGATATACCAGGGCCGTCAGGCTCTGGCTAGCCCGACGCCGCCCAAGGGCGCCGTCTTTCCAAACAAAATGCCGGGATAGCGGCATTGCGGGTTCCGCGGGATGGATCGATCCTAGTCTCAATAGTTCCGTAGAGGAGGATGCCATGAAACGTTTCGTAGCGATACTGCTGGCGGCCGCGCTCGTAGCGCCGGCTTTCGCGCAGGCCCCGACCGTCTCCGCCCTGAAGGGCAAAACAGTCGAGGTCGTCGTCTGGACCCACGAGGATTCCGCCAGGACGGCGCTCGAGAAGCGCCTGATAGACGAGTTCACCAAGGCCAACCCGGGCGTAACCGTCAAGTACGTGACCTATCCGTCCGGCAAGATCAAGGACATCGTCGTCGCTGGCTTCGCGGCGAACGCCGGTCCCGACATCTTCAACCTCGAGATATTCGATCAGTATCAGTTCATAGCCAACGGTCGCGTGGCGCCGGTCGACTACAAACTGGCCGGCTTCAAGAGCGCCAAGGACATGCAGGCCAAGTACATGGCCGGCATGCTCGACCCGGTCACCGAGGATGGCAAGATCTATGGCATGCCCCTCGAACTGACCAACTGGGCCGTGTACCTGAACAAGAAGATCTTCCGCGACGCCGGGCTCGACCCGATGAAGGACTATCCCAAGACCTGGGAAGAGGTCATGGCCGTTTCCGAGAAGATCGTCAAACGCGACGGCCAGATCATCACCCGCCGCGGCTTCGACTTCCGCTATCCGTACTACCTGACCTCGGTCGTGCCCATGGTCGAGCAGCTCGGCGGCGAGCTCGTGTCCAAGGACGGCAAGTCGGTCGTCACGAACGACGCGGCCTGGCTCAAGGTCCTCGCGTACTTCAAGGATTTCGGACCCAACGGCAAGAACCTCGGTTCACCGACCTACACGGCTGCGCGAAAGGTCTTCGACAACGACAAGAACGAGATAGCCATGTCGCTGTCCGGCCTGTACCAGGAAGCCCGCATGCGCGACGCCAACCCGACGTTCTATAACTCGGGCGAGTGGATGGTCGTGCCCTTCCCGCAATGGAAGGACGCCGTGCGCAAGGTGCCGAACAACTACTACGGCCACTACTACATGGTCAACGCCCAGTCGTCCAAGCTGGAGCAGCAGGCCGCCTGGGCCCTACTCGGCTACATGCTGCAGCACGGCGAGGAATACCTCGAGAAGGTGGCCATCGTCCAGCCGACCAAGGCGCTCTTCGAGTCGAGGATCTTCAAGGAGACTCCGTATTCCAAGGTGTTCGAGGACGACATGGCCGCCGGCCACATCGTCTACTACGGCGCGGCGAGCTCCAAGATCGAGTCACTGCTCAAGGAAGCCTTCGAGTCGGTGATGCTGTCCGGCGTCGAGCCGGCCAAGGCCCTCGACAAGCTCAGGCGCGACGTCAAGGCCGCCCTGGAAGATATCTGACGTAGTATCGATACTTGAGCCATGGAGGCACGGAGACACGGACTAGGAGTGGGCGGGGGTTTAGGAGAATGGAACGGATATCCACGTTCTATCTTTGATTCTCCCCCTATCGTAGTCACCGTGCCCCGAGCCTCCGTGGTAGGTTGTTACAGCGCAAGTTTTCCGTTGGAGGTAACGAATGAAGCGTCGCGAGTCCGCTAGCGGGCTGGAGCGGAACAGGGCGCGTTGGGGTTGGGTGTTCGTGGCGCCCGGGTTGCTCTTCTTCTCGGTCTTCTCGTTCTATCCGATGCTGAACGCCATCTGGACCAGCTTCTTCAATAAGCGGCTCCTGTCGCTCAAGGCCCCGAAATTCATAGGGCTCCAGAACTATCAGCGGGTGCTCGGCTCGGAGGAATTCTGGAATTCGGCCCGCGCCACGGGCGTCTTCACGGTCGGCGTCTTCGTGCCGCTGTTCTGTCTGAGCCTGCTGTTCGCCGCGCTGATCACCCAGATGCGGCGTGGCAAGCGGCTGGCCCAGGCCGCGTTGTACTCGCCCGCGGTGCTGTCGTCGGTCGTCGCAGCCTTGATCTGGCTCCTGATGCTCGACCCTCGCGGCCTTGCCAACCAGGCGGTCAACTGGATAGCGATGACGCCGGGAATAGACCACCAGTGGCTGTCGAGCGCGACGATGGTCCAGGTCTCGACGATGGTCGTGTACGTCTGGAAGTACCTGGGCTATTTCACCATCCTGTTCGTCACCGGCATCGGCAAGATACCCGATTCGGTCAACGAGGCGGCGATGATAGACGGCGCGGGGCCGGTCCGGCGCTTCTTCTCGATCACCCTGCCGCTCCTCAGGCCGACCACCGTGCTCGTCTCGGTGATGATACTGATCCAGTGCATGAAGACCTTCAGCACCCAGTACCTGTTCACCCAGAGCGGGGCGCCGCTGGCCCCGATCAACGTGATCACGCTGAACATCTACAACACGGCCATGCGCGACCTCAACATAGGCAGGGCGAGCGTGATGAGCACCATCCTGTTCCTGTTCATGCTCGCGCTGACCTGGGTCCAGCTGCGCGTGTCCAAGGGCGACGAGGCCGAATCATGAGGCGCGGTATCAAGATCCTCGACCGGGTAGGCGGCGCCGCCGGGGCGGCTCTGGTCGCGGCGGCCTGCGCCGTCGTCGTCGTGCCGCTCGTCTTCATGATAGGCTCGTCGTTCATGCCGGCGATGGACATCATGCAGATGCCGTACCGCTGGATACCAGAGACCTGGAAGCCGGCCAACTACCTGCGCGCGCTCGCCGGCAACGATGGCCAGTGGATGTACCTGCGCAACATCCTCAACTCGGTCATCGTCTCGACGACGATCGCGATCACGACGGTCGTGCTGTCGTCGATGGTCGGCTACGGCCTGGCGAAGTTCAGGTTCAGGGGTCGGAACGCCGTGTTCATGGCCATCATGGGCACCATGATGATCCCCTTCGAGACGGTGATGATACCGCTGTACCTGATCATCGTGAAGGCGGGGCTCCAGAACAGCTACGCCGGCCTGATCCTGCCCTTCCTGATGAACGCCTTCGGGGTGTTCATCATGCGGCAGTACCTGGTCACCTTCCCCGACGAGATGCTCGACGCCGCCAGGATAGATGGCTGCTCAGAGCCGCGTATCTTCCGCGACATGGTCTTCAGGAATTCCGGCCCCGCGGCCGCGACTCTGGCCATCCTGTCGTTCAGGCAACAGTGGGACAACCTCCTATGGCCGCTCCTCGTCGCGCAGGAGGAACGGATGAAGACCATACCGGCCTATATCGTCAAGTTCACCGCGGAGAAACACGCCGACGAAGGCGCGATGATGGCCGTGGCGGTCATCGCCTCGCTACCGGTCTTCGTGCTATTCTTCACCCTATCCAAGTATTTCTTAGGGGGATCGGCCGTCTACCAGGCCGGTAAGGAATGAGTCTCTTCATCTTCGACATGGGCGGCGTGATGGTCGGCTCGTTCGACGTGCTGCCCGAGGCCGCGCTCAGGCTGGGCCTGCCCGAGACCGAGCTACGGCGCCTGGCGGCGCCCGACCTGGACGAGCTGATGGCCGGGCGCATGGCCGCCGACGACTACTGGGCGCGGTTTTCGGTCGCATCCGGGCTGAGCGTCGGCGAGGACTACTGGAGCACGCTGTTCGCGCCATCGCTCGACCCGGTGATGGTCGGCCTGGCCCGTAGCCTACGCCGCCGGGGCCGCGTGGTCTGCGGCACCAACACGATTGCTTCGCATTACGACTACCTCCGGGCCGCCGGCATGTACGACGTCTTCGACGCGGTCTACGCGTCCCACCTGATGGGCGTCTGTAAGCCGGATCCCGATTTCTGGCGGCTCATCCTTGAAGCGGAGGGTGTAGCGGCCCCGGACGCGGTCTTCGTCGACGATATGGCCGAGAACGCGGAGGCGGCGGGCGCCCTCGGGCTTCGCGCCCACCTGTTCGACGGCGTGGCCGGGCTCGAGGCGTTCCTGGATCGGCTCGACGACGAGCCCGAGGCGGCAGACCGGAGGCTCGAGGCGTGACTCGCCGCTCAGCGCACGGTCGGATCGGCCTCGTCGTCGTCGTTGCGGCAGCGTTGGCCGCCTCGTGCGCCCGCGCCGATCCGGTCAAGGCCGTTCCCGAGGCCGACCTGGTC
>ENA-UOWO01006545-UOWO01006545.1-activated-sludge-metagenome-genome-assembly--contig:-NODE-6545-length-11871-cov-5.751185_pt1 | contig 11871 bp, 6 predicted proteins | sample MGYA00238148_ERZ761564 | MGnify/ENA primary metagenome ERZ761564 (study PRJEB28885, sample SAMN05720194) | activated sludge metagenome | isolation source: Anaerobic digester | place: USA...
AACTGCTTCGGCTGTGCTGCAGCATTCCTTTCACGATGGCATCGGCCCGTTTTCCGTGGTGCAGGATTTTCTGTTCGTTTTCGTTGAGATCGGCTGCGAGTGATTTTACTTCCTCATAATTTCCCTTTTCCAGTTCTTCGTTCATTTCCTCAATCAGTTCGGAATTGAGCTCTGAGAAGTTGTTGATGAAGTTGAGCGGATTCTGAATTTCGTGGGCAATGCCGGCCGTGAGCTCTCCGAGGCTGGCCATTTTCTCCGATTGAATGAGTTGAGCCTGGGTGGATTTCAGGTCAGTGAGGGTTTTCTCGAGAAATTCGTTTGCCTTCTTTTTGGTCCGGAACCGGTTGTAAATACCTGCCGCGATCAGTAACAGCAAGGCAGCAATTCCAATCGAAAAGTTCCGAGACAAAGACGAAATGCGGTTCTGACTTTCAAGATTGGAAATGGCCAGGGCGTTTTCGCTCATTTTCTGCTCCGTTTCAAAACTGAAGGAACGATATCGGTCCTGATTTGTAATCAGGCTATCCTGAAGACCAATGAATGTATTGTAAGAATCTGCTGCTTGTTCGTACTGACCGGATTTTCTGTACAGTTCGGCAATCAGCTTGTAATCGCGGATGATCAACTGACGATTGTTCAACAATCGCGTAATGTCTGCTTTGAGTAATTGAATTGCTTCAGGGAGCCGGTTTTGTTTTATCCTGACCAGGGCCAGGTAATAATCCGGAGCAATATTGCCCGAACTGGAATTCACTGAAATATTCTGGTTCCGGACCAATTTCCAGCACGAATCGATCAATTCTTCCGCTTTGTTAACATTGCCGGATACCAAATTGAAATTTGCTTCCACCTGGAGTCTGGATACAGTGAGCTCATTCAAATTGTCCGCCGGATCTGTTTTGCCCAACTCTATATAATAGTTTGCACTGTCAAGCTGATTGGTTGCCAGAAAGACACGGGCGAGATTGAGCGCCACAAAACTGAAACCGTACTTTCCCTTTACATACTCAGGCAAAGGTATTTTCAGGTATTTCTGACTTTGGGTATAGTCCCCTTTTTGAAAATAATAATCACCCAGAACACCAATATTATTCAACCATTGACCCCGTTGTCTGGTTGAATCTGTATAGCTGATGGATTTCTTCATATTGTAAATCCCAAGATCAACCACGCCCGAAACCACATAAAATCCGCCCAGTACATAATAACATTGAGCCAGACAGGCAGAATCATTTTGGGCCTTATAGTCATTCACCTTTTTGCTGTAGTACTGAAATCCTTCTTCCAGCCGGTTCGAATTGCGGAAAGGCAACCTGAGCTCATTCAAAACAGCTACCTTCAATTCATGATCTTCAGGACGTTCAGATCGCTCCAGTTCGTCCAATAATCTGGTCCCGTAATTGATCGCTTCCAGATTGTCAAATTGACTTAAACTGTACAGAATGGACGTCCGGAGATAATACGATGAAAGTTTCGGATTCACCTTGCCAGTCGCTGAGGCTATTTTTTCCAGCCTGCTTATTTTCTGTTTATCCAATGGATTTTGAGAAAGTACAAGAAATGCAGATTGTAGGTGAACGGAATCTAATGTTCCATCTGAAATCCGCTTTTCCAGATCCTGAATCACGGAGACCACTTTTTGGGTTTGGGCAAACGCATTATGTCCCCAGAAAGCGAACAGCACGACTGCAACCAGAACGACTCTTACTATCTTCAATTTCATAATTTTATTGATTAGCAGGCAGTGTTACGTAAAAGCAAGTCCCTTCTGATTCCTTCGTTTCCACAGTCAGTTCTCCACCATGTGCCTTCACAATGTCGTAACTCAGGCTGAGTCCCAAACCGGTTCCTTGTCCGGTGGGTTTGGTGGTGAAGAAAGGTTGAAAGATCTTCTCACGGACCTTTTCCGGAATTCCGGGGCCGTTGTCTCTGACAGATATGGTGATTCTATTGTCCAGTTTCTTAGTACTTATCCAAACCGTTGGAGTATGATTCTTGTCTTTAACTCCCCCTTCGGGAGTTAGGGGGGCTGCATAAAAAGCATTGGTGATGAGGTTAAGAATCACCCGGCCGATGTCCTGCGGAACGACGCTGACTTTCCCTATTGTTTCATCAAAATCGGTTTCCATTTTCGCGTTGAAGGTTTTGTCCTTAGCCCGCAGTCCGTGATAGGCAAGCCTCAGATATTCGTCGGCCAATGTGTTGATGTCGGTTGGTTCTTTTTTTCCTGAGCTGCTTCGGCTGTGCTGGAGCATTCCTTTCACGATGGCATCGGCCCGTTTTCCATGGTGAAGGATTTTCTGTTCGTTTTCGTTGAGATCGGCTGCGAGTGATTTTACTTCTTCATAATTTCCCTTTTCCAGCTCATCGTTCATTTCCTCAATCAATTCAGAATTGAGTTCAGAAAAGTTGTTGATGAAATTGAGCGGATTCTGAATCTCATGGGCAATGCCGGCCGTGAGTTCTCCGAGACTGGCCATTTTTTCAGATTGTATGAGTTGAGATTGTGTGGATCTTAATTCTTCAAGCGAGTGTTTCAACTCTGCTGTTCGTTGTTCTACCAGGTCTTCCAGAAGTTCCTTTTGTTGAGTCAGTATTTCTCCCTTTTCCTTTTCCCTTTCCAATGCCTGAAGAGTAAGCTGTTTGCGCAATAAGGCATACCGTTGCAATAAAATCCAGGTAAAGAGTATTGCAAACCAAACCATACAAACCATCTCTATCGTATTGCTCCATTGGTAATACCACTGGATAAATGCGGGTTGTCTGAGGTGGAAGTTTCTAATTAAATAACTATAAATTCCAATAAAGCTATAACCTATGCTCCACAACAGAAAAATTGGAATGGCAGCCACTGTAGACAAATTGGAGAGACGGTCCTTTTCTGTTCTGCAAAAAATAAAACTCAAAAGTTGCCCTAATCCTAAAAATAAAAATGAGATGGAAAAAACAATCTCATAAATTGGGAAGCTTGATTTCGTGATAAAATCTTTGCCATAAAATTGAAAAAGTAAAAAAATTGTGGAAACAACCGTTAACCATACCAGGGTCTTATCCCACTTTGGAAAATTTTGGCGGGTTTTTAAAAAATGTCGAACAAATTGTGTGACAAAAATCCAGAAAAGTGGCCCTGTTACTAAGGTGTCATAATAAAATTTAAAGTTAGGAAACTCACGAAAGGTGATGTTTCGGTTTTGTTCCATATACCAAATACCCTCCATTAAAAGTAAAAGAGACATATAGAGATATACTCTGTCCTTGTTGATGAGGAAAAAGAAAAAGTTAAGCACAAAGCCAAAAAACAGTATGCCGGCTATCAACCAATTCCGGACATCACCATTGTATCCGGAATCGTTGATATACTCATTTTGAACATAGGAGTCAAAGGAAGAAAAACCAATGGATAACCCATCTGAATTCCAACTCTTGGCAAAGAAGCTCCTTTTGTAGATGGTAACTTCTTCACCTAATGATAACATCACGGGAACAGATGTTTTCGATTTATATCCATCCCGTTGGCTGAAAGGAACAAAGTTCCCACTTACCAAATGCTCTGTTTTTTTGGCAAAACGAAAAACAAATAAATCATATCGATCAGCATCTGGGATGTTAGAGAAAATTAGTTTTAACTCCTTGCCAGTATTGTTTTTTAGGTACAACCGTTGCCAATACGTATGAATTCCAGCGAATCCAATGCCTGTGGCTTCGGTGTTGTTAGCATGAAACTTAGAAGTCCATGCTGGAGATTGAACATCGTCAACAGTCCAATTTCCATTTGTATCTACCAGCATTTGCCAATTGGCATCCGGAATTTTTCCTACAGAAGAATCGGCATTAATTTCATAGACGGGTGGCAAGTCGTTCTGGGCACAACTTATGAAACTATAAAGCAGAAGGTAAAGAACTAAAAATGCTTTTTTTCTCATCTCTTTACATTAAAGATTTACAATTGGTAATACAATTTTGAATATTGTTTCTTCCCCTTCTTTAGTCTCCACTTTCAACTCCCCACCATGTGCCTTCACAATATCATAACTCAGGCTCAGCCCTAAACCGGTTCCTTGTCCGGTTGGTTTCGTCGTGAAGAATGGCTGGAAGATTTTATCCCGGATTTTCTCAGGAATCCCATTCCCGTTGTCTTTCACACGGATTTCAATTTTGTCACCTTGCTTTTTGGTTGACACCGAAACCATCGGTTCATATCCTGCATTTGTTCCCCCTTCGGGGGTTAGGGGGCTCGTCTTTTCGCTTACCGCATGAAATGCATTGGTAACCAGATTGAGAATGACCCTTCCAATGTCCTGAGGAATGATACTGATTGCTCCAATCTGGTCATCAAACTGCGTTTCCAATTTCGCATTGAAGGATTTGTCCTTTGCCCGTAGTCCGTGATAGGCAAGCCGTAAATACTCGTCCACCAATGCATTCAGATCAGTGGGTTCCTTTTTTCCTGTGCTACTTCGGCTGTGTTGCAGCATTCCTTTGACAATATCCCCGGCTCTTTTTCCGTGATGAAGAATCTTCTTTTCGTTTTCCTTTATATCCTGGGCAACAAAACGGATTTCCTCCAGATTACCCTTTTGCAATTCCTCTTCCAGTTCCTGCATCAGTTCGACATTCAGTTCTGAAAAATTATTGACGAAGTTGAGCGGGTTCTGAATCTCATGGGCGATACCAGCGGTGAGTTCTCCCAGGCTGGCCATTTTTTCTGATTGAATGAGCTGAGCCTGAGTGGATTTCAAATCGGCCAGTGTCTTCTGAAGCTGGTCATTCGCCTTTTTCCTCTGCCGGTTGTTGCGGAATAGAATCATTGATACGGCCAGTACAACCAGCAATCCGGCCAGTAAAGCAAGAATTTCCATCTGGTTTGTCCGGGCGGTGCGTTCGGTTTCGGCTTCCTTCAGACGGAGCAATTCCTCAAACCCAATGTTCTGAAAACGGGCCAGATCATTCACTTCCTTTTCATGGATCTCCTCACTTTGCTTTTGAGCCAGCTGCATATAGTGAAAGGCACTGTCAAACCGATGGTGATCGGCGAAACTCTGTGAAAGAGCCAGATACGCTTCACCCAGTTCGGGGACGGATGCACCCAGTAATCGATACGCTTCTATCGTGGCATTGGCGAAATACAAACTGGAATCTGACTTCCCCAGTTCTTTGTATAAAAGGGACAGACTGAAATTTGTAGAGGCGATATACGTAATGTTATCTCCTTGATTTTTCAAAAGTTGCAATCCGGCGAGATAGTATTTCCTTGCCGAATCAGGCATTCCTTTCTTCTGATAAATGTTTCCCAAATTGGCTTGCGGTGCCCCTTCGTAAATTTTTGTGTCAATTTCCTGATCAATGGTGATCACCTTTTTCTGCAGATGAAGAGCTGAATCCAGCTGATTGAAATCCAGGTAGGTTGCAACCAGATTTGTATAGATTGTAAAAAGCTGCCGTTTGTCTTTGGTGCCCGTTTCGAGAATCTTCCTTACTTCCAGAAGAGTTTCCAGCTGTTTCTTCTGGTTGCGGGTTCTACCATATAACAAGGCCAGACTGTTTTTTATATAGACCAGCAGCATGGTCCGGTTTTCAGCGGGCTGATTTTCCTTGGTAAACATCCGGATGTAAGGAGTGGAAAGAATGTCGTTGCCAATGTCTTTGTCCTCCACCAATCGGGAAGCTTCCACCAGACTGTTCATGGCATTGGAATAATCTCCATTGCTCAACTGTGCGTAGCCCAGATCGCAGAGAATGCTGGCTTCGTAAAATTTCTGGTCCAGTTTTCTGGCAATTTCCAGAGCCTTGATTCCATAATAAATCGACTTGTCCCGGTTGGTTTCGGCGTAATCAAGCGCCCTCATACAATACGCACTGAGACGGACGGTATCGTTCGCCATTTTACCCGACTGGCCATGGGCCACTGAAACCAAAAGCCATGAAAAACAGCAGGCCAGACATGTGATCAACCCCGGTCTCAGCAATACGAGATCAGTATCTACCCGGGTCCGGATCATCCATTTCTTCATTTACTTTTTCGCTTGGTTTTCTGCCCCACTTCGCTTCAATTCATCTGCAATTCCGTTGATCAACCGCTTGTTGTGGCGGAGCAAAGTTCGGAATGCATTCTCCTGAAATTCCCGCATGCTGCCAATCATGGTGAGTTCAGAGCGATACTGTCTGTCCTTTTTGAGTGCCTCAAAGTCCCATGGCTCAGCCGGCTGATATGCCCTGAAGTTCTTTATTTTGTCACGCTGCATATCCAAAAAGCTCAGCGACTGGTCCATAGAGAACCGTTGCAATTCGATATTGAACGCCACACGTTGGTCATAATACGTATTGATCTGCCGGCGAAGGCTGTCGTTGGTCACCAGATCCATCCCTTTGGCTTTGAGGGTGGTATAGGCTCCGTTGCTGTAATCAAAAATGGTATTGAGGCAGGAATTCATAAACACCATTTTCAGTGAATCGTGCCAGGGAAGGTCCTTTTCCAGGATGTCTGCCAGAAGATAGCACGCATTTTTTGTTGTTTCATGAGTCCGGATATTTCCGGAAATGTCGACCGAATCGGCAATGAGGCCTGCCCGAAGTTCTTTGAGGATTTTCATTTCCTGGTCTTTTCGCTCACGGTCCTCTTTCCAGTTGTCGATGGAAAAGGCGATGAGAATCCCGATCACGATCAGCGAGATTTCTCCGATGGCGTAAAGGACATAACGGGAAAGATTTTCTCCTGAAATCTGGGCTTTGCGAAGGCTGGAAAAAAGTCGGATCATAGGCAGACGGTCAACAAAGGATTGAAAAATTTGTGTCTGTGTGTTTCAACCCGCGTAATCAAGGACGGTATCGCTGGGGAAGGAAAAGACATGAAAGGAGAGATGATTCTCAACGGAATGGATTGATTTTCACAGAACAGTGAGGGACAAACATAGCAAAAGGATTGAACCGGAAGGAAAGGAATTGAGGACAGGAGAACAAAGGTGGAATCCGATTCAATTCACTCTGTTCAGACTGAACATCTCCAGACGACACGAAAAATAGGTTGTCTCAACTTTTGTTGTCTCAAAAAAAAATTGAGACAACAAAAGTTGAGACAGATTTTATTTCGAAATGAAATTACACGAGGCCACTTCGACTGCAAGGCAGAAATTGTCCAACAAAATCAGAAAGTAATCCCGGAGCTCAGAAAAAGAAATTGATGGACCAATGGACCAAATTCCGGAGAATTTTTGGGAGTTAAAGAAAGGCCTTTGTACCCAAGCAATGCGTGAAACGATATCTGTCTATCAACTTTGGTTTTGAATCCAAAAGCCAAACTTCCAAACTTTCCATTGTACATCGCATTTCCCAGACCTGGGGCATAGCCTAAATTCATGGTTAGATATGGTTTGACTTTTGCCTGAGAAAGATCGAATCTTGTATCGATTGTGATCGGCAACAAGGCAAAATTGTCAAACATTTCGAGTCCCAAACCAATTCCACATCCAAACCCATTGCTCAACCGGAAACCATTCACTGTCCGGATTTCCCAGGAACTTAAGTCATTGGGCAACTTAACAGGTCCTCCTGTAACCTGACCTATTCCAAAGGAGTACACGATTTCTGTACTATTCGAAAATCTTGGAAACTCATCTTTCTTCGGACTCAGATATATTGCATCAGATTCTGACACTCCTTCTTTGGTGATTTTTGCCACATCCGTGATTTGTACAGAATAAACCATCCCGTCCTTGGATTGAATCTTCAGACTTTGTCCGGGAATTTGCTCAATAATCAAACCTTTTAAAATCTTTCCATCTTTCAGATAGACAACTTCAATAAAATTTGCCTGAGCACATACAAAGTTGCAAATGAGGAAGAACACCGAAAAGGCAATGACCTGGAGATAATGTTTCATTTTATAAAGGGAAAAGATTCTGGCTGCAACATAATAAAAGACAGCTCACCAATCCAGTACCTAAAGTCGACTCTTTAAGTCACGCTGACTAAAATCCCGAAATCTCCTTCCGGTAACTTCCCGGTGAAACCCCGCTGTACCGCTTGAAGAGATTGCAGAAATGGTTGAGGTTGTTGAAGCCAGACCGGAAACAAACGTCCGAAATGCTGGTGCCGGGTTGGGCCAGAAGTTTGCGGGCCAGGGATATCCGCTGCTGGAGAATGTACTCAACGGGCGTCATCCCGAATTCCTGTTTGAACGAACGGAAAAAACTGGATTCACTCATACAGGCTTTTTCGGCCAGAGTTTTAATGGACAGTGCCGTGCCCAGATTTTCCTGAATGTAGGAAACCACAAACGCCATCCGGTTGGAGGACGAAAACAAATGATACTGTCCGAAAATGAGGTTGGCCGCCTGTGTCTGGAGTAATCGCAGGATCAGTTCACGCAAAGCCAGATCGGCCAGGATGTCTTTCATCTGCACATCTTCTCTCGAGATCGAAACCAGACGGTCGATGGATGTGGTGATAAACTGACTGTTCTTCAAATGAAAATTGGAGTCATCCAGAAACCATTGAGATTGCATGTCTTCCTTTGGGAAGGTCTCGTTGAGCATGTCGATTGTTTGCCGGATTTTATCCTGACCCACCGCCAGAGCAATGCATTGGGTAGGGTTTCCTCGCTGGGCTTCCGGAAAATCGATGGTCATCTCTTCGTTTGGCGCTACCAGAACCGACTCGCCCGGCAGGTACACAAATGGCTTTTTATCCGGAAGGTGCATTACCTTTTTTCCCTGCAGCATCGTGGTAATCACCATACTGGAGAAGTTCAGTTTGACTTTTTCGCTTTCCTGGTGGGTTTCGAAAATATTGAGTTCATAGTCCGTCAGCGAATACACAGACCGGTTTTCGACAAGCGTTCTCAGTTCGCTCCATCGTGTGGTGGGAACTTTGGCAGGAATATGATTCAGGAACATGGTGTAAATAAGGACAGAATTGCTTCCGGGCTATAAAGAAAGAAATAGATTGGTTTCTTTCCAATGACGCCAAATAGAATTTGGCAGAATCCTTCAAAAACAAGACAGTATCCTTCAAATCGAAGGCAGGATTCTTATCTAGGTTTGTTTCCACAAGCATCAAATAAAAAAATAACCAATTCAACATATGGAAACCTTAGAGAAACCAAAAAGCAGAGTCGCCAGACCAACCTTCAACGAAAAATATGACAACTACATCGGCGGAACCTGGGTAGCACCAACCCGAGGTGAGTATTTCGATAATCTATCACCCATCGATGGAAAACCGTTTACAAAGGCGGCCCGTTCCAGCTGGGAAGATGTGGAACTGGCTTTAGATGCAGCCCACAAAGCATTTGCTACCTGGTCGCATACTTCGGTGACAGAACGCAGCAACATTCTCCTCAAAATTGCCGATGTGATGGAGCAGAACCTGGCCTATCTGGCTGCGGTTGAAACCGTTGACAACGGAAAACCCATCCGTGAAACCACCAATGCCGATATTCCTTTGGCCATTGATCACTTCCGCTATTTCGCCGGTGTGATCCGTGGCGAAGAAAGTACCGTTTCGGAACTGGATTCAACCACCGTAAGTCTGAACATCCACGAACCAATCGGTGTGGTTGGACAAATCATTCCCTGGAACTTCCCTCTTCTGATGGCAGCCTGGAAAATTGCTCCGGCCCTGGCTGCGGGTTGTTGCGTGATCGTAAAACCAGCTGAGCAAACACCAACCAGTCTCGTGGTTCTTATGGAACTGATCGGCCACCTCATTCCGGACGGTGTACTCAATGTGGTAACCGGTTTCGGACTGGAAGCAGGTAAACCACTGGCTTCTTCCAAACGCATTAACAAAGTAGCCTTCACCGGTGAAACCTCGACCGGTCAGCTCATTATGCAGTATGCTGCAGAAAACATCATTCCGGTAACGATGGAACTGGGAGGTAAATCACCGAACATTTTCATGCCGTCTGTTATGGCTGCAGATGATGATTTCTTCGACAAGTGCCTTGAAGGAGCTGCCATGTTTGCTTTCAATCAGGGTGAAGTTTGTACCTGTCCTTCCCGTATTCTGGTACACGAATCCATTGCAGATGAGTTCATTGCACGTGTGATTGAAAGAACAAATGCGATTAAAGTCGGCCATCCGATGGACATGGAAACCCAGATGGGTGCCCAGGCTTCCAAAGAGCAGTACGACAAAATCCTTTCCTACATGAAAATCGGTGCTGAAGAAGGCGCTGAAGTTCTAACCGGCGGACAGGCCTGCAACCTGAATTCAGGTTTGGAAAACGGATACTACATCCAGCCAACCATTCTGAAAGGAAACAATACCATGCGTGTTTTCCAGGAGGAAATCTTTGGACCAGTTGTGTGTGTGACGACGTTCCGGACGGTGGAAGAGGCGATCAAGATTGCCAACGACACCACCTTTGGTCTGGGTGCCGGTCTGTGGACAAGAGATGCCCACGAAATGTACACCATGCCAAGAGCCATTCAGGCGGGTCGTGTCTGGGTGAATTGCTACCATGCATATCCGGCTCATGCACCGTTTGGAGGTTACAAGAAATCTGGTTTTGGAAGAGAAACACACAAGATGATGCTCAACCACTACCGTCAGAACAAGAACCTTTTGATTTCATACAGCAAAAGCAAACTGGGCTTCTTTTAGTAGAAGTGCCGTCCTTGTTCAGAAAAACCTGGATTATTCAATTCGCTCTTAAAGCCTTGAATCACAAATAAAAAATACCCTTCGGGGTTTGGGGCCATAAAAGAAAACGAATCAAGGCGTTGCGAAGCCTTAGGGTTCCAAATGAATAATCCTGATAAAATAAGATCTAAACTACAAGGTGGAACAGAATCAGCTTCGGAAACGGGGCTGATTTTTTTGTTCCGGGGGAAAATTGAAACCAGTAAGAAATCAGCCCAGATAATAACGCAAGGCCATTTTGAGATCGGCTTCGGTGGCTTCCACATCGATGGTGCAGTTTCCGATCGGTCCAACTAAAGCCATCCGTACTTTGCCTGCTTCATTTTTCTTGTCCTGCTGGCAAAGCCGCAGAATCGCCGGAACATCGTTTCGGGAAAAAGGAATGATGCCATAAAGTGCGTACACCAGTTCTTCGATCTGAATCAGTTCGTTTTCCGGAAGGAGTCCTTTTTCAACGGCAATGCGCCCTTCCATCACCAATCCGGCTGCCACGCAGTGTCCGTGCGGATGCGGATCACCTTTTTTCATCAGGTAACTTTCGAGTGCATGGCCAAGTGTGTGTCCGGCATTGAGCTTTTTACGCTCTCCTTTTTCAAACGGATCATTCTCCACAATCTGTTTCTTGACGTGGAGAGAGGCCGGAATCAGTTCATTCCAGTTCTGATTTTTCAACTCCCTTTTCCGCAGAAGGTGCCAGGCCGGCGCATCGGCGATGAGGGCATGTTTGATGATTTCGGCAAAACCGGAAAGCAGTTCAGTTTCCGGAAGCGTTTTCAGAAAGGATGGATGAATCCAAACCGCATCCGGTTGTGCAAAGGCTCCGATCTGATTTTTGAACCCACCGAAATCCACTCCGGTTTTTCCACCCAGACTGGCATCCACCATGGCCAGAAGGCTGGTCGGCATCTGCACAAATGCAATTCCCCGTTTGTAGGCTGCTGCACAAAATCCGCCCAAATCACCGATCACACCACCACCCAGATTGATCAGAAGGGCTTTGCGATCCGCGTTTTTTGCTGTCAGTTTTTCCCAGACCGCCGAACAGGAATCCAGCGTTTTATGCACTTCGCCTGCCGGTATCTGAATAATCACTGCATTTTTTGGTAGGGCATCTTTGATCAAAGGCAGACAATGTCGTCGGGTATTCCGGTCGGTGAGAACAAATACTGCGGTAAATGATTGTTCTTCCAAAAAGGAAGAAATGAAAGACACAGGGTTCTCAACGAGATC
>ENA-UOWO01006547-UOWO01006547.1-activated-sludge-metagenome-genome-assembly--contig:-NODE-6547-length-11866-cov-12.600373_pt1 | contig 11866 bp, 8 predicted proteins | sample MGYA00238148_ERZ761564 | MGnify/ENA primary metagenome ERZ761564 (study PRJEB28885, sample SAMN05720194) | activated sludge metagenome | isolation source: Anaerobic digester | place: USA...
AGGTTTCGCCCATTGGAAAACGGGGAAGAAGACTTTCATCGATTCACCTTTCTTTATCTATAATCGAAATACTTTTTCCCATATCGCAATTTCGAAAAGCCTTAATCGGGTATTAGTAGAAAACGTTTCCCAAGGTGTTTGGAGCGGATTAATCTCTCTAAAGATCTTACTTTTTTTTACTGCCTCTTCTAGAAAGAGATTCTTCTCCAAAACCCATCTCTCTTCAGGCGCAGGGAAACCCATTTTGTCTCTTCGCCAAACGATTTCACTCGGTAAATCGTTCTCGAAAGCTTTTCGAGCAATGTATTTCGTCCATCCCTCCCGGAGAATGAATTCATTCGGTAACGAAAGGCAAAATTCTACTAATTCGTGATCAAGGAAAGGAGGGCGGCTTTCAATAGAATGCGCCATATAGTTACGATCACCGAACTTTAATAAAGTCGGCAAACCGTTTATTAAGAAATCAAAAGAAGCATCGTCCACTTTTTTATACTCGGTAAAAAAGACCCGTTCTTCAAATAACTTTCTATCTAAGCCAAACTGCCGTTTTAATCTCGTAAAGAAATGGTTCTTAGAAGCCTTTGAGAATAAGTGCGAAAAATGGTACTTTACCGCTTTTGCGAATCCGAGGTTGTTATGCTTGGAAAAAAAGAAAGGCCAGTTTTTCCAGGGACTCAGCGAGTTTTGAGCGAGATAAGCGCCGATGAAAGCGTTGTAACCTCCTAAGTATTCATCGGCTCCCTGACCATCTAAACTGACGCGTATCCCAAACTGAGCGGTGAGTTGCGCTACACACCAACCCGCAAAAACACTTGCTCCGCCGGTGGGTTCTTCTTGATGCCAAATGAACTTTTCTATCTCATTAAAATAGCGGTCTGAAGTTGGTTCGACTTGTTTATTGATGACCGTTAAGAAATCCGACAGTTGATTAATGTAAACGCTTTCATCGCAAGAGCAGTTGGGTTGGTCTTTGTATACGGCCGAGAACGTGATTTGTTTTTCCCCGATATTCGGGATCCGTTTTTCTTTGAGAAGAGAGTTGATTACCAGAACGTTCGAAGAAGAATCAAGACCTCCACTTAACGCGCAACCTATCGGAACATCGGAGACAAGGCTATAATCGACGGCTTTTCTATGGTAGTCGCGATACTGCTCTATTGCCCGTAAAAAAGGGATTAGTAGGTTTTTCGACGTTACTTTTTCCTTTATGGAGTAGTATTGCTTGATTTTTATTTCCGAAAGCGCCCCGTTGGATTTTATTTCGACTAAAAGATTGTGCGAAGGCATGAGTTTATTTATCCCTGAAAACAAAGTTTCTGGTTTATACTCTGGCGGACCCCAAACTAGGAATGACTTCATATCTTCTATAGCCGGGCTTTTTGGTACAAAATCCAAAGAGAGTAAAGCCTTTATCTCTGAAGCGAACGCGAATTCTTCGCCATTGGTGTAGTAAAACATAGGTTTTATTCCGAACCTGTCGCGAGATAGAAAGAGCATTTTTGTACTCTCATTCCAAATCGCGAAGGCCCACATACCTCTGAAAGCATGCACACACTCAGGACCCTTTTCGATGAAAGATTTTAAAACTACCTCGGTATCGGAGTTCGAGAAAAATGAATATCCTTTAGCTTCCAATCCGCTTCTAAGTTCCTTATAGTTCAAAACTTCGCCGTTATACACGATCGTCCAGTTCTGGTATTTCATCGGTTGGTGAGCCGAAGCGGTCAAGTCGATAATCGACAATCTCTGATGACCCAAAAAAACGGTTTTTCCGGTTGACTTCTGTGGAAAAACCTCGATTCCGTAGCCGTCCGGACCCCTATGAGCCATCGTTTTCAGCGCTCTTTCGAATTGGACCACATTAGTATTGGCCGAGATGCTTCCCAAAATTCCACACATTATTCTGTTTTCATGATCCTTTCTATGAAATTCAAATACTCCCTTTCGTGTGAATCCCATAAGAATTCGCGGTAATGCTTTTCTATATTGTGGCTCTTTCTATCATACTCTTTTTGGTTCGTAAAAACCCCTCTTAATTCTTGGATCCACTGGTTATTATCCAGATCGACACTGTAACCAATATCATACTCCTCTAATATTTTCCGTTGTTCCTTCAACTGTGAAGGAATGATAATCGGAGTTTTACTAACGATACAATCGAAGAATTTATTCGGTAACGAATGAATTGTGTTTTTCGCGGTTACTTCGAAGTGACTAATCGCGAACTTCAGTTTAGAAATTTCGTAAAGCATTTCGTTATAGGGTAGCATTCCCAAAAAAGTGACTTTATCATGTGAAAATAACCAATCATCTCCAAATAAACCAATTGCCCCTTCTTTACTCGTTCCGATGAAACGGAATTCATATCCATATTCTTCTATTACCGTTTTTGCGATCTTGGCGATACGCTCGGGCCCGTTGAACCGATTTAATCGCCCGACGAAACCAACAGAATCTGTTTTTTCAACATAATTGGTAGGGATGCTATGAGCATAGTTTGGTAATACGAATATTTTTCTTTTGGAGATTCCTTTCCTCAAAATGTATTCCTGAACGAAATCACAGACCGCAAAATACCCATCCGCTTCTTTTAAGTAGGGGCCAACGATCATTTTGTCATCTATTAGCGTAAGGAAATCGCTTGTCGGAATAGAAGGAAAAAGGCATTCAGGAAGGTATTCATGAAGATCTATTACTATTTTGCAATGAAATTTTCCCTTTATTCTTCTAAGAAAAGCGCCCGGGAAAACATAACCGATCGGGATATCGTGAAGAACAATCAAATCTATCGGTTTATCGTAATTATAGATCGCGCTACGGTGGATCCTATCCCATTGTAAAGTCCGATTAATGGTCTTTATCGGCATATTTCCGACGGAGATATCTTCTATATTTCCAGGTACAAGGCCCTGCACTTTTCCTCTTTCTGCGGCAGTGACATAAAGTACTTTGGCGAATAGTTTAGATAAAGGTTGTACCGATTTACTAAAAACTCGTTTATCGAAATATGGATGTCCGCTTCCTATTACCATTACTGTGTTTAGCATAAAAAAACTCCTTTGATCTCATCTATGCATCGGCTTTTTTCGGGAGGAACATACGTTCTAAGCACGTTTGCTTTCAAGGGTATCCTTTCAAGGAATAAGCGGCTCAGTCTCTTAAATACTCATCGAAAAAAAACTTCTTCCCAGAGAGCAATACAGGCTAATCGCCACGTTATCTCTTCCGGAACCGAAGGCCTTACGATTTTCAAAGTGTGAAGAAGCTCTGAACGGTTTATTATATCATTCAACCAATTATGTAGTAAATCGGTAAACCACTCTTTTTCTGGAGTAGGAAACCCAAGTTTGTCTTTTCTCCAAATAATCTCTTCTGGGACGAAATTTTCCAACAGTTTCCGTTCGATCCATTTAGTCCAACCTCGATAAGTTTTATAGCAGGAAGGAATGGAAAAGAAAAAATCCATGAGCCGAAAGTCTAACCACGGTACACGGGATTCTATCGAAAAAGCCATCGCGTTACGGTCCGAAAATCGCAATAAACGTGGTAATCCCTCTTCCACATCGCTTTTTAGCTTTTCGTTTAAAAACCTTCTCGAATCTAAAGAATTGCCTTCATAATCTGGAATTTTCCCGTCTTCGAAAAACGTTCCCAATTGTTTACGATAGATACGATGTCGAAATCTACTACTTAAAGAGCTCATAATGATTGTTCTCAACATCTTCCACAGTGAAAAATTCGCGATTTTTGAAAAACTCGAAAACTTTTGTAAGAATTGCAACAGTCTGAAGTTAAGCAATAATTCTGAAAAACCGATTGGTATATGAGGGGGGTATCCGCCCAAACTTTCGTCAGGGCCTTGCCCATCAAGGGTTACAATGACGCCATATTTTCTTGGCAAGCTCATAACACACCATCCAGCGAAGATGCTCGTCGTTTCAAAAGGTTCATCTTGATGGTAAACCAGTTGTTTCGCCTCTTCTATTAAGCGTTCAGGTCTTGGCTCCGTTTTTACTCCGATGGCGTTCGACACTTTCAATGCTAAATCGATCCATTTCGATTCATCATGCTTCTTCCATTCATTCTTTTCATAAACGCTTGAAAAGGTATATTGTCTGGATCCAATACTGGCTAATATTTCCTTTTCGATAATCTTCTGTATTGCAAAAACGATTCCGGAGGAATCAACTCCCCCGCTAAAAGAAGTGCCGACCGGAACGTCGCTTCTCAACCTAATTCGAACTGCGTCAAGAAAAAGCTTTTCTCCTTCTTCGGTGTATTGTTTAGCTTTCTGCTCCGAAAATGGTTCGAGCGATAGATTGGGAACAAGAGCATAGTACCTTATTGTTTCAATGGAATTTTGAGAAGGGTTAAACCAAGCGTTATGCGCAGGTAGAAGTCTTCGAATGCTCTTAAACGTTGTTTCAGGGCGGTGTTCCCAACTTCCCCAAGTAATGAAGTACTTTATCTGGTCTAAATCCGGAGACTTTTGTATAAAAGGCAATTGCAAAAGTGCTTTTATCTCTGAGGCAAAAGCGAAATGATTACGGTCGCAATAATAGAAAAGTGGCTTTTTTCCGAATCGGTCTCTCGATAGAAAGAGTTTCTTCTTTTTAGGATCCCAGATTGAGAAAGCCCACATACCATTGAAACGTTGAATACAATCTTCTCCATATACTATGTAACACCGTAACAATACTTCGGTATCCGAATGACTTCGGAAAACGATACCTTTCTTTACAAGTTCTTCCCGTAATTCTATGTAGTTGTATATCTCTCCGTTGAAAACGATGCAATATCCATCGATAACCATCGGCTGATGGCCGGAAGAAGATAAATCAATGATCGACAATCTGCGATGCCCCAAGAAAAGAACATCGGGAGGTATTTCTGTTTCTTGAGAAGTGTTTATTGAACCTGGCAAATCGCATTTCGATTCTACATAGGTATAGTGGCGGATATTGCTACTACTTACAGAAACGGATACCCCACCCAAATCATCAGGGCCTCGATGTTGTAAACTCTCGAATAAGTTATTCGGCTTTACGGGTGAATGAGAAAAGAAACCGAAAATTCCGCACATATTCCTCCAAAAGTTAGTTAAAGATTACATTTATGCATGATTATGTTAGGGAATGTTAGTGATTATCGTTTTATCATAGTATTACGAGTAGTCTAAGGTAACTATTTATGCGAATCAGCTTAATCTGAACATTACTGGCGCCATTTGCGTATAAAGCGTCGTACAATACTAAATATTGTAAATTAATCCATTTCAAAAGTTTTAATTTATGATTTTTCATCATAATGAAATTTTCGTTTATTTAGTAAACCGAAATGCGAAGTCGATAACAACACGTATTTTCTGGTAAAATTCGTAAGTATTCAGGGTAAACATTCATTAGGGTTTCTATTGATGATATCTCGGTATAAAGCTTCTATTTTTTGAACTACTACCTCACTTGAAAAACGGCTCAGGAATGATTCCCTTATAACTTGAGAATTAAACGAAGAAGTGTTTCTCAACATTGCTTCTAAAGCGTTAGCGATTTGATCCGGTTTTCCGACCTCCACGAGAATTCCATTCTCTCGATTAATAAAGGATTCGGGCCCACCGCATTTTGTAGCGATGACCGGTTTCCCGCAAGCCATTGCTTCCGCATAAACAACACCGAAGGATTCGTGTCGGCTAGTTAAAACGAAACTGTCGCAATTCCGAAAATGGTACCGTGCTTCTTCTCTTGTAAGACTACCTAACCAACGTATGTTTTTAGATAAGTCGTTTTCTTCTGAGAATTTTTTTAACTTTGCATCTTCTTCACCCGCTCCCCCAATATTGAATACTAATGACTTCCTTTCTTTCATAGGTAGTCGCTTCATTAGGAGGTCGATTCCTTCCAACAATTCCTGGATACCTTTTTGAGGAATTAAACCGCCAAGAGTGAAAAACGTGTAACTACCAGTTGTTTTCTTTTCGAGTGGGTCAGGAAGAAAGAAAGATTCATCGATGACATTAGGGATGATAACCGGTTCAGGTAAACCGTAATCGAGCATTTCTTGGGCTAAATAAGGACTGACAGCAATGATTGCATTTGCTTCTTTGAGCGGCTCCTTGACCTTAGTTGAAAGAGCTTTGTTTTTTAAGTACCGTTCAAATGGAAAAGGACTCATATGTTCTGTAATAACATAGGGTATGTTGTATTTGTTACTTAATAATTTCGCGATCCATCCGGCAGGATAGCTAACGTGAGCGTGTAAGATATCTATGCCGCCGAACTTCTCTTGAGCGGAAAGGAGATTCTTTTCGTTCGCGAGAATTACTTCTCTCATATTACCATTGAAGAGTCGAGGAGACCATTCAAGACAAGAATGAAGAAACTCCATACAATTGTGTTCTACGTTACGGATACTCGTTGTTTTCTTCTTTCGATCATTCCGGTACTTAGAGTAAGCCTCAAGCGGATTCCGGAGAAAGAGAAAATTCTCTCCTTGTCCCCATAGACTGATCCCGATTCTCCATTCTTTTCTTAACTTCGAAATAGTCAACGCTTGTTCTTTGGTAAAGATTCCTGATACTTTGTTGTTTTCGTTTGGGTACCAGGAAGGAATTATTAGTACGCGCATCGATTCTCCTTCAATAGAATGCATAATACTAAATTAAGCATCGATATCATTAAACGAAATATTAAATAAATCCTAAACGATATTGAGTAGTCCGTTTCTTTTCGAAGGAATTGAAAACGAATTGGTGATTAATTATACAATAAAAAATGCAAATCGAATATCATTCTTAGTTAAGATTAATCGCCTTTCGTAGAGAAAAACATTACTGTTTCCGGAAAATTCGAGGAAAAATGATCGAGATAAACCCGATAATGCGGAAAGATCCCTAGAACCAATTTCGGGATATTCACGATATCCTCACTCAAATGATATACTGATAATGCTAGAGAAGGTTTGAACCTTCTAATCGTGTCTTTCATACCTTCGACTGCAAATCTTTCTGCGCCTTCAATATCCATTTTTACGTAATTTACTCTTCGGATTTTCTGTTCTTCAACGAAATCATCAACCTTGATTACGTCTACGATGTTTCCTCCTTTTTGCTCAACGATCTTTGACCCGGTCCCTCTCGCGTCGAAAGATAATTGTGTATTTTTATTGTACGCCCCTTTTTTTACAATTTGAATATTCTTAATGTTGTTTCTACGAATATTCTCTCCAAGAATTGTATAATTCACATCATCGGGTTCGAAAGCCCACACGTATCCGGATTCACCGACCATGCCCGAGAACCACAGAGAAGTCTCACCGTAACATGCACCGATATCAAGTACATAGTCGCTCGTTTCGGGAGAGACGGTTTCCTTATAAACGTACTGTTTCAAAATGAAAGAATTATACAATGCCCACTTATTCGTTGTTATCTTTAAATCATTAATATCGTAAGTATCGAGATAACTATCTTTATCTTCTTGAATACTAGAAGAAATACCTGTCTCGATTTCTAAATCAGTAAATTTGGGAGGATACAGTTCATTCGTTCTCGTTCCTAAAAGAGCAGAACAAACCCGGTATTGAATGAACCACTTAAGGATACCCCGCGAATAGTCGTCACTAAGTAGAGGGAAAAGCTTATCAATTTCCTCTCCTTTTTCGAGTACATACCTTAAAAATTTCCTACCGGCTTCATCGTTTTGGGTAGGGCAATTTTCTAATAAATTAGCAAAATCCGATTGCTTTATTAGAACAAAACCAAGCTTTGAAAGCATACGATTAATAAAACGTTTAGTTTTTCTTAATAACAGATGCTTATATGCTTCTTCTGGGTGAGGAAAAGCGTATCCGCTACGACTATCGATTATTCGATCCATCGTTTCGAATATCAAGTCTTTCGTGATTCCCATAAACCCTCCTTGTGGTCGCACCCCCAAAGCTAAAACGTAATAAACAGGGCTTAATGAATAAGTTCCCGGTATTGGAAGAAGAATCAAGACAAAAATCGGGCGCTTTTTTCCTCCTGTCGAACGGCAGGAAAAAAATTAAAAAATATCGCCGTATAAAACGGGTGATGTTCATCGTAATCGCGGCCAGATAGATCATCGCTTCGCTCGTTTGATATCGTTTTCCCTTGTTCAGTCCCCAGTTCCAGCTATACCGCCGTTTGCATCGGCCCGCTGATGCGTATTACCCGCTGCTGGCAGTACCGGATGTTTTCTCGGTTTCGATAGAGCTTGTCCACTAACACCGCTTCCGGATAATATCCGTTTTGCGCTTTGTATCTTTCAACGCTTTCTTGAAGAAGCGCGCTTTCATTGAAGTTTTCCCAGCTTAACCGGTCTATCCGGGTATACCCTTCCGTCAGACTAATCGCCACTTTCTCCCCGAATTCCGGATGTCGCTCGGGACGCAGGTCGCGTCCAGTATCTACTGCCCTCGCTGCTGTGCCTTAGAAGGCGGTTCTTACGTTTCTGCCTCCGTTTTCTTTTGGTTCTCTTTGCCTTTAAACGTGCTCACCAATACCTCATTGAACGCTTGCCAGTCTTCCGGGCTTGATCGCTTTCGGAAGTGTACCAATGAACGCGCGTATAACGCGAGCTGTCCAAGACGGGCTTCATCGTGTACGCTTTCAATCCCGGAAAGTATTGCAGGTACGGATTCTCTCGAATCTGCGCTACCGTCTCCTGGTATGTCGTCTTGAGGATCGTCTGGATGAGGAGGGACCCCAACGCGATCCGACAACGATACACCCTTCTCACCCCGGTATCAAAGGCTTTTGTATACTCGGATTATTTATTCGAGCGATTCGAGTTCCCATGGCGCGCTGCTTTTGATCAAATGCACGGTTTTTGAGGGGGTTCCTTCGTTTTCCTTGCACTTTTTTTCATTCTTTTCTCCCACTTTTCTTGAATATATGCCGGTTTCGTGAGTATTTCAGTAAGCCAAAACTCATCATCGAAAAAACATTACTGTTTCGGTATTATCTGGGCAAAAGTGATCCAGATAAACTTGGTATTCAGGATTTATCTCCAATACTATTTTCGGTATTTGTACGATGTCGTCGTAAAGATGGTAAACAGATAGAGCCAGGGAAGGGGAAAACCTTTTAATCGTTTCTCTCATTCCTTCAATCGCTTTTCGCTCGCCTCCTTCAATGTCCATTTTTATATAATCAACTCTTCTAATACCATTCGATTCAACGAAACTATCCACTGCTACTAAATCAATCGAATTTCCGCAATTATGTTCGCTAATATGTGAGGATATACCGTTAGAATTCATATACATTTGTCTATTTTCGCTGAATGCTCCTTTACTGATAACAGATATATTATTAATTTTATTGATAGCTATATTCTCTTCTAAGACTTCTCTGTTAACGCTGTCAGGTTCGAAAGCCCATACGTGCCCTTCTTCACCGACTTTGTCAGAAAACCAAACTGAAGTTTCCCCAAAACAAGCGCCAATATCAAGTACACAATCGCCGTTTTTCGGGCTAACAAGAGTTTTATAGGAATACTGCCTTAAAAAGTAAGTATTGTACAATAAGCTTTTTATTGTTCGTATTCTAAAATTATCTACTTCGTACAAGCTTAAGTACTCATCTTTACCGCTTTTTATTTTCGAATTTAAATCTTTTTGTCTTTCTAGTTCGGTATACCTCGGTGGAAATAATGTATTAGCCTTCGTTCCTAAAAGAGCAGAACAAACCCGGTATTGAATGAACCACTTAAGGATACCCCGCGAATAGTCGTCACTAAGTAGAGGGAAAAGCTTATCAATTTCCTCTCCTTTTTCGAGTACATACCTTAAAAATTTCCTACCGGCTTCATCGTTTTGGGTAGGGCAATTTTCTAATAAATTAGCAAAATCCGATTGCTTTATTAGAACAAAACCAAGCTTTGAAAGCATACGATTAATAAAACGTTTAGTTTTTCTTAATAACAGATGCTTATATGCTTCTTCTGGGTGAGGAAAAGCGTATCCGCTACGACTATCGATTATTCGATCCATCGTTTCGAATATCAAGTCTTTCGTGATTCCCATAAACCCTCCTTAGTTGTTGACTTCGTTGACGAAAATTACGAAGATTATTGCGAGAAAAAGGGATGTTCGCGTTTTCGTTTTATTAAACACTGACCTTACACGAACGGGATGAACCTATTCCGTGCCAAATTCACTCAATAAATCATTAAAAAATCGAAGCGTTTTAATCTATGGTTACCAAATTTTGTTTTCGCAAACGAAAGAAGGCGTATCTGGTCTTTTCGTTTTCTTTATTCTCGCTTTAGCTTTTTCGTAAAAACACCTGGCGGATTATTTTCCGATTTAGATACACAAATAATAGCAAAAAAGTGACGTTTCCTATCAATAAGAATAGTGCTTCGTTCGTCAGGTATTTTAACATAAATAGAAGAATATAAACGACGAGGTTTACTATACTCGTGAGTAAGAATTCTTTTAGGTTGAAGAAAGCTATTGCGTAACGGCTTTTTAGCCACCAATAAAAGATCAAAACAGCTAAAACGCTAATGGCGCTCGTACTGTAAGCGATCCCCGCATGGCCGAAGGGTTTTATCAACGCCCAATCGAAAAACACATTCAGTCCAATAAACATGACGGCAAGCCAGTTAACAAATTTTATATCTTTAAGCGAAATCAGGGTATTTGAAATGAGTCCTCCAATTGGGGAGAGGATGATGATCACGCTGTACGCGATCAGAGAAGCGCTGACCAGTTCCGTTGATTGGTTGTCGAATGCGCCGCGTTGAAAGAGGATTCTTACGAGAGGTTCCGCCATCAGGATGACCCAAAAGGTCAACGGAATCACGATGCGCATTAGGTCGTCGTTCGTTTTACGCATCCGGCGCTCGATGGCTTGGAAGTCTTTTCTTGAAGCCGCTTCGCCGATTTCTGTGTAGGTGGTGGTTAAAAAACTGCCTACGATAACCCCGTTGATCATCGCTAATAAAACATGCGAGTATCGGAGCGCGGAGATTCTTCCTGCGGGTAGAAAAGAGGCGAAAACCTTGTCGACGATGTTGTTGATCATACCAGAACTGGAACCCACGATCAACGGTAACGCCAGCTTGAGGGTTTGCTTGGCGGGCGTGGAGAATCGGCTCGATGAGACGATTTCTTTCTTATCAAAAAAACGAAGAGAGTACAGTCCCATGATCAGGGTCATAACTAAAAACCCTACAACCCAAGTGAACACATAAGCCGCTTCCGACCACAAGGGGGCTAAAAAGAACAGCATCGGAATCGCGATGATATTGAAAATCAATTGAAAGGAAGCCATTTGCAGGAATCGGCGCTCGGCCCTTAAGACGGCCGTGAAGATGGAACCGAAACCGTGGATCAACGGCAAAACGCTTAATATACGCAGCTTTCTCGCAGCGTAATCGAGAATTTCTCCCGAGTAACTGGGCGCAAAAACCTTGATTAATAGATCGGGAAAGAAAAAAAGAAGCGCGGAAAATAAAAGCAAAACGGCGGCCGCCAATTTCAACACTTGGGATGCGTACCGTTTGGTTTGTTCCGGGTCTTTCCCGTTTTTGACCTCAAGATACAGAGGAATCATCATGGTGCTCAAAGCACCGGCAATGATGCCAGAAAGATTTTCGGCGGGCTCCATCGCGATGATAACAGCATCCAAGCGCCATGAAGTGCCAAATTGGGCGGCAAGCACCATTTCGCGGATGAATCCGAGTCCTTTGGATAGCAAGGTAAAGCCGAAGAGGAAGACCGTCCCGAACGCGACGGACTGAGCTTCGCCCGATAACCGTTTTATTGTGGATAGCCGCTCTCTGATCGACACGTGTCTGAACCCCTTTAATACCTCTCAAAAAAAAGAATAGAATCC
>ENA-UOWO01006549-UOWO01006549.1-activated-sludge-metagenome-genome-assembly--contig:-NODE-6549-length-11862-cov-23.335733_pt1 | contig 11862 bp, 12 predicted proteins | sample MGYA00238148_ERZ761564 | MGnify/ENA primary metagenome ERZ761564 (study PRJEB28885, sample SAMN05720194) | activated sludge metagenome | isolation source: Anaerobic digester | place: USA...
CCTGGGGCTCCCGCTTCACTATCTTACCATCTTTTACATTCAGGTAAATTTTATTCCCGGTGGTTGTTCCTAATCCCATGATGTTATTTTATTACTGTGTTTACTCAGATTATTGGTGTTATTCTTTAGGCGCCTCCGGTGTGGTTTCCCGTCCATGGCCACCGGATGGGGTTCCCCTGGTGAGCGCTTCCTGTAGTTCGCCTATTATCCTGGCCAGTGCCTCCACATGTCCCCGGAGCGCCTGGGGTAACATAAAATCATTGTCCATGTCCATGGTATTAAAATTAACAACGGTCCATTAACTCCTGTAAAAGATTGCGTTTCTCCTCCTCTACCGGCTTCATCCGTTCCCTGGAGAGGGGATCCAATCCGAAGAGCGCCCCCAGATCCTTCACATTTTTGAGCGCTTGGTTCCTTATTTGGATCCATGGGGAGGGTTTATCCCCACCGGCGGGGCTGGTTGTTATATGATCCCCCGGCTCTTTTAGGTTATCGCTGGCTATTTCGTAGGTATGTAACTCCTGGGAAAACATGGCCAGCAAATGAAGATCTGAGCCGTATAATCTCCGGCCCTGGATGAGGATATTACAGACCCGGGTAAAAATTACCCTGGCCCCATCCTGTAGAAAATCAGGAGGTGGTGGTATTTTGGTGATCAGATCCCCACCGGCCAGCCCCTTCTCCCGGGTCGGTTTAAATGTCCCGGAGAGCTTTTTTAATTCTGTGGATTTCGGTTTTCTCCCTCTCATTATTTCGTTTTTTGGGGTTAAAATAAACCATCTATGAGCGCCTCCCCGCTGTGGGCCAGTCTCCTCTCCTCTTTTATGGTGGCGGTGTAAATCTGGGTAGTGGCGGGGTTACTGTGGCGGAGTGATTCCTGAGCCTGTTCCAGCGTTCCACCGGCCCGGAGGATGTTAACGGCCATGGTATGGCGGAGGCTGTGGGCGGTAAAACTCCGCTCATCCAGCCCGATCCCTTTGAGGCCCTCCTTGGCTATGAAACTAATGCTCCGGGTGGTCAGGCGTTGGCCCCGGGAGTTGTTGCTGGTGGAAATAAACAGGGGTTCAGATCCTTTTATGGTGGGTCTGGTGGCCATGTATTCCCGGATAGGCCCGTAGGTCTTATCTGTGAGCTCTACAAAATTGTCCTTTTCGTCCCGCCCTTTTCCCTGGATGAGGAGGACCCGCTTCTCCCCTTTGTAGGTTATATCTTCCACATTTGCCCGGATCACTTCAATGGTCCGGAGGCCCGTCCTCAGGAGGAGGTTAACTATTGAAAAATCCCTCTGAGCTTTGCCCTGGTAAAACTGGAGTAACTGGGTAGCCTGGGCCGTGGTGAGCGGTTGTTTTTTAAATTGCTGTTTCCGGCGGGGGAGTTTTACCCCCTTGGCTATGTTCGGGTAAAACTTCATACCCTCGGCCCATTCGTAAAACTTCCGGAGGCTGGTAATGTATGCGGAAACCGTTAAAGAGGTGAGCCCGCTGGCCAGTAGGTCCGCTTTATATTCCAGCAGATCCTCCCGGGTTAACTGGGTCAGGTTATACCCGTGGCGCTCCACCCAGTTAAAAAACTGCCTCAGGGTCCGCCGGTATGATTCCCGGGAGTTGGGTTTCACATCCTGGGCCATAACAAAAGCGGTTAATAGTTCCTCCGCGGTCTGGGGTGCCCGTTTTACCATCCCTCTGGTTCTCCGTATTGATACCCTGGTCTCCATGCTCTCCGTTTTTTCGTGTTTACTCCACAAATATAACATATAAATAACCCGGTTTAATGCTATTTATATAATAAATAATAATAAAGTTATCAACATGCTCCAGGGGGGGGTGAGGTGGGCGCCGGGGGCGGGTGAAGATCCGGGCGGGGTGGTATCTTGGTTGCAAACGAATAAAACCGGTTATTCCCCTGTAAATGCGTTTTCACTTCCGTCGATGGTGGCCAGGGCCCGGGCTGTCAATCTGTTTGAAGGTGCTTGATTCTTTTGCGGTCAATCCAATTTCTGAAAGGGTGCGGGGTGTTTTCTCTGATGCCATAAAGGTATCGGAGGCAGTTCCAAAACTTTGTGATTCTTTTCTTATCTCCCCGGCATCCTGACCGTCTTTTATCAGTTGGCCGTGGCCAGTGTCGGGGCCCGGGCGGATTCCTTTGGCGTGGCTGGCATTTTAAGTTTCCCATTTGGTAACTTAAAACTTGTATTTCGTGGTTTTTCAATCGTTGCCCCGTGCGGGTGGTTCGCCTCCAGCCATTCGCCGGGTGGGCAAAATTGCCATTCTCCGCTTCCCTGGCTGGGGGTTTTCACCGCGTTTAACATCCGGGTGGTACAATCCCCCACTTTTGGCCGTTATGCCCTTAAAATGGCTGTGGTGAGCTCCTGGGGGGGTTTCCATTTACAGTGAAAATAACGGGGATTTCCCCAGGGGGCTCCAATTTTGCACGCATATAAATACTCTGGGGGCAGGATAGCCCTATGGTTTTATTTCAGGATTTTTACCACCCTCCCCATATAGTTGTATATCAATATATTATAATATTATTCTCCCCGGAGTGGTGCCTCATCCGGTCCAGCCAGGAGGATCTCCCGGGTGAGTTATTTATTTTTCATTTTCCATTCATCTATTATTCTCCGGTCCCGGTTGCCCTTGGCTATGTTACATGATTTGCAAAGGCTCTGCCAGTTGCTACGGTCCCAAAAATCCCCGCATACAGGGAACGGGATTATATGATCAGTCACCTCTGCCGGTCTGGTCATCCCTCTACTCTTGCAGTCCTCACAAAGGGGGTGCCCCTGCTTCCAGGCCAGGCTCTCCCTCTTCCATCTGGAGGTAGAATACAAGTCTGTTTTAGGTTTGCGGTTCTCCATCCGTGGCCCGTTACCCTGGGGTTTGGGTTTCCATCCGTATAATCTTTCCCGGCTTCCTGTTTTGTATGGCATAACTTAAATATTAAAACGCGGTTTATAATTTGCTTCCCCGGTTTACCCCAGGGGGTTACATTCAAATTTAATATAATTCTCCGCTGGTTATACCTGGCCCTCTGAGTTTCCTTTTCTGGTTTACATGCCCGGGGTATAATATAAACCCCTCCCCCTTCGTGCCATGTACCCCCGGGGGGGATACTTGAATCACATTTCACTATATTTTTCTTTACTCTATATGCATTGATATATAACTATTTAGTAAAACTAATAAGTATTTGAAAGTAATAAAATGTAAAGAAATAACGAAAAAGTTTCAGTAGAAGTTTCAGTAATTTGTATATTTACAGCTGTTTTTAAAGATAAGCTATTATATGGGCATCACTTTCAATCTGGAACTGAATAACAAACCTACAAAAAATAAAACGTATGTCGTTTTGCTGAGGATTACCCAGGATAAGAAACATATCAGAAAAAAAACCACCGTCGAACTTAAAAGTAAAAATGATTTTAATCCCAAGGCAAAACAGGGGAATTGGATAAGGACTTCTGAACCTAACCACAAAAAATGGAACCAGGACCTTGCTGATGAGATTGAGGACGCAAAGAACACATATAAGAAATTAAGAAATTCAGGCCTGGCCACAAAGGAGCTCATTAAAGAAAAGATTACATCTGCCGACACTTCCCCTTCATTCCTGGAATTTGCCAGACAACGTACAAAGGATATTTATAACGAAGGTGGTTATAGGAATTTCAAGAAATATAACGGTTTCTGCAATAAGCTTTATACTTACTTGACGGAAATAAACAAGAAGGATTTGCTCTTTTCAGAGATAACCACGGCCTTTCTGGCGAAGTTTGAAGCCCATCTTTATACCCTGCATAACATCCGTAATCCTGAAGCTACATTGCATCCAAGCACCATCTCTTTAACCCTGAGAATCTTTAAGACGCTTATAAACCGTGCTATTAGTGTAGAAAAGATCATCAAGCCTGAGATGAACCCTTTCCTGGGATTCAAATATGCGCAGGAAAAGAGTGCAATGAAGGAGAAATTGAATTCAGTAGAAATAGAGCTGATTGAAAATCTGGATCTTCCTGAAGGAAGTCTGATCTGGCATTGTAAAAATTATTTCCTGTTTTCCTATTATATGGCTGGTATCCGTGCAGGAGACTTAATACAACTGCGCTGGAGCAACATCACTACTGATGGCAGACTGGAATACCGGATGGGGAAAACAATGAAAGACAGGAGTATCAAATTGCATGAAAAGCCTAAGTCTATTCTTAAATGGTATTATAAAGAGAACAGCAAACCAACTGATTACATTTTTCCACTGCTCGACAACGATGCACCATATGCTAAGGCTATCACAGAAGATCAACGAGCAACATTGCCACCTGATATGATTAAAAAGCTGTTAAATGATGTTAACAGCAAGAATGTACTAATAAATAAATATCTGAAAAAGATTGCTACACTGGCCGGCATTATCAAGAACATCAGTTTTCATATTTCAAGGCACAGTTTTGCCCGCATCGCTAAGGATAGAAGGGTAGATAACAATCATTTAAAGAATATTCTCGGTCATTCCGACATCAAGATCACAGAAGCATATATGGGCAATTTTGACACAGAGGAAACAGATAAGGTGATGGATTCCATTTTCGAGAAAGCAGAGGATGGTAAAGAAAAAATTAAAAAGATGCTGAAACAGTTGGCTCCATCAGATTTGGAAGAAGTCCTCAGAGAAATGAATCAGGGTAAATCAGACGATAATTCAGAAGCATCAAAACAGTAATTAGCTCATGGAACCGGACATATTAACAGATGAAAAATTTCAGGTCATCACCGGGTATTCTCTGGATGAACTGAAGTTGTTAACGTCTCCCAAAAGTTATGAGGTTAATACAACTAAGTTCAGAAAAGAGGATTTCATCAAAGTGATAAAAGGTGGTCCGTTTGAGGAGTTCAGCGAACACTTATACTATTTTTTGCTCATAGCTCGTCGGAAATATGATAGGTTTGTTAATAACCGGTCACAACGATTAGGCATTCAGCGACAGGACTTGCTTTTTAGAAAGGAGCTTGCTTTATCTTTAAAGGAATTATTTTCCGGTAGTTCTCTTGAGTTCACCATTACAAACCTGGAAAAACCGCACATAATCCGTGATCCAAAAATAGTCAGACTGTTGCAGTCTGGCGTAATCTCTACCCTGGAGGAAGCAATAAGATCAACACGGATGAATTTTGTCACCTTGTCCAAAGAAGAAGTCATTAGAGATATCAATTCCCACGCGGACGTCTTATGGATTAAGGCATGGATGGAATCAATGGGATACCTTGATCCTGATTATGAAAGTTTCACGCTGAGCGACTTTGATGAATATTTCACCAAGCTCGGCATGTCAGCTGCCCTTCCTGATTTGAAGAACAAATTATTTGAAGTGTTAATTTCTGAATACGCCAGTGATCACCCTTATGAAGAAGCCCTGACTGTTCAAAGTCTTGAGAGGATTCTCAATGACATTGGAGAGGTGTTATCAAAAAGGGGAGCAAAGCAGGTTACAATAGAGGAAAAGGGAATTGCCTTCATTTTAAGTGTTATACTTCGCCTGGACAGTTATTTGAACGATGATCAAGTTAAGAATATCACGGACATTGATTTCACAAACAAGGACCTTCGGCATATTCATGATGTAATGACCTTCTATGGCTACATTGAGGATTACAGAAGGGCCCGTAAAACTGAAAAAAGTCTGGAGAAAAGAATTCGTAAGATGATTAATGATTATAAAGAGCCGTATGAAGTTGGTGATGTCATTGAAAGGTTACAGATTCTAAAATACCGGTGCGCAAATCAGTCAGAGTAATTTTTGTAAAACCTCCAAGCATTTCTTGAAACTATATTCCCAGAAATTTTTCCAGTATTCGGTTTCAATATCTTCATTATTAGTTACTTAGGTTTATTTAATTTTGCTCGTAATAGAAGCGAAAAAATAAATTTAAGTAATATGAATAAATCAGAAAGTAACTTGAATTTGACGGTGGTTCCGTCCGACTTCCTGAAAAAAGTGGAGTCTGATCTGCAGGAATTGAAAGAGTCCCTGCGGGTAAAAAATGAGCAAGAGATTAACTCTCAATGGGTTGAATCTGTGAAAGTCCCCGGGATCCTCGGTATATCCCGGAAAACCTGGCAATCATGGAGAGACAGGCGATTGATAGAATTTAGCCAGGTGGGTTCAAAAATTTATGTCCGTCGGGCTGATCTTGAAAAGTTCATGATGTCCCACAGAATTGAAGCACAGTGAAGCAGATTTTAATACCTGTTGAGCTCTGCAAGTTCGCTTTGGCAAAGAGGAAAACAAGAGAGGTTACTCTCTGGCTGTTCCTGAAGAGCATTTCATCCGGTCATTTCCTTCTGACTTCCGATCTCACGGGCATGATCTGCAATACTCTTCATTACAAAACAGAAAAAACTTTCAGGAAGCATTTTCACTGGCTTATCAAAAAAGGATGGATTACAGTGAATGGTAGAACAGGGAGTCACCGTATTATCAGCATGGATCAGCTGGCGAGGAAATACCAATATATTTCCAAATCCTGCTCAGTTTTCAGTACCGATGACTTTAGTACCATTCGAGGATTCTTTGTCGGAACTGTAATAAAATATTTGATAAGGGGTAAAGGGCAGTCGGCCTACCGAAGACATGAGGCCAGGAAGTACTGCCCTTACCCTTTTATTACATTGACCAGATTGGCAAAATTCCTTGAAGTTCCACGATCGACCGCTGTAAGGTTTAAAAACAGGGCTTTAAGGGATGGCTATATTCAGGTGAAGCACAAGTTCGACAGGCTTTTACTTCCACCTGCTGATTACAGATTCCTCAAACAAATGGGAGGGGATGAGACAAGAAATATGGTTATGATAAAAAACAGGATTTGCGAGCAAAAACCTGACTTGATTACCTCCACCATTTTAATTCGGAAAAAGGGAAAACACCCTGGAAAAAAATGGACCCAAAAAGAAGACATATATATAAAAGGAAGAAAGGATGAACATGAAACGCATTCTAACTCTGTCGAGGTTGAAAGTTTTGGCAAGTAATTTTTTTGTATAACTAATAAATATTTATCGTTATGGAAATTTTTATGAATTCGAAGGTCAGAATGGCCGCACTTAGGGCCCTGGAATGGGAGTCCTATGAAAGGAAAAATGAAGCGCTTAAGCTCAGGAATGATGAGCTGTGTATTGAACTAATCGAACGGTGGGAAAGGGACTTTAGCAGTCCGCTGGATTATCATCAAGAAGTATCCTGGTACTATGATGTAATTATTGATTACAATGATCAGGTACTGGAATTTCTGAAGCAGGTTTTGGATAAGTTGTCTGCCAGCGGGGATTTTGTGGAGATAAGCCTCAGGGAGATATTTGCTATAAAAAGGGTGCTAGAGAATTTCAATAATACCTTTTTGTTGTCTCTCTCTGATTTTGATTTTCATGATGAAGATCAAAAAGATGGTGCTCCACCGTTTTTAAGGCCTTTTTTCAAGGAAACTTCGATTGATAATATGGAACGTCAGCTTGATTCTATTTGTACAATCTGGGAAGAAGAAATGGAATGTGTTGACGGGATCATTGATTACATTGGTTTTTACCTGCCCAAAAATTATTGGGACGTTCATTATGTGGAATCTGCATTTGAAAGCTCGCATGGTTGGTATAAGGTTAAACAGCCAGCTGTGGTGAAATAGGTAGTGTTTTATTCCAGTGGAGGAGCCTGTCATAATGGTAGGCTTCCTTCACCGGGATTTCAGAAACACTTTTATGAATTTTATAAAAAATTAGAATATGGCACTGAATAGGTCGCAGGGTAATATGTACAATTACGTCACCCACACCTGGAATACCGCTAAAGGCGAATGCTATCATGGTTGTAGCTATTGTTAGATGAAAAGATGGAAATACCCAGTGCCCCTTTACTTCTCCCCCCTGATGAACCGGCAACACTTAAGCCTCCCCAGACCTCATGAGAGCCATTATAACGCTCTTTCATCGTGCATAGGCACAAAGAATAGGGAGGCCTTTCAGCCTCCCATTTCCCCCTATGATTTCATAGCATCCCCTGGTCTGCCATTGAGAAGTACCCCTCTGAAAGCAGAATGATGTGGTCGAGCAATGGGATTTCCATGATCAGTCCGGCTCCCTTCATCCTTTCTGTAAGCTGGATGTCAGCCTGGCTGGGAGTGCCATTCCCTGAGGGGTGGTTGTGGGCAAGGATGATGGAACAGGCATTAGCTACAAGGGCAGCCTGGAAGATGGTGCGTACATCAGCCACAGTGCCGCTCAACCCTCCAATTGACACCAGGAAGTAACCAAGTACTTTGTTAGCGCGGTTGAGAAACAAGGCATAAAAGCATTCCCTCAGGTCAAGAGGTATGGCCCATATCTTTCGCAGGAGCTTTTCGGCATCGGCGGAGCCATTGATGCATATTCTCTGAGAAGGCTTGACAGGGGGAGAGTAAATGATTTCAATTTCTGAAACATTGAGGCGGGGTTCTTCCTTCTGTGACCATAGATTTTTCTCCATACAGGGAGAAATGAATTCCTGTTTATTCATAATAGCGTTTTGTTTTAGTTCCGGGGCATAACAAAAAATTGTTTTGGCATACACTCTTAGGTGTGAATTGACCAACCTGCTTTTCTTTCAGCTTCCAGGCTGACGGAAAAGGTTGGCCCACTTCCGCTTCCGAAACCATCGTGGAGGCCATGAAATATGAATCCACCATTCAGGACGAACAGTCCATCCCTGGTGATTTCAAAGTAAAGGGAAAGAGGAGCAAAATCGCTGTAGATTTTTACCTGACAGCCATTCTGGGAGTGTCGTTCAAGCCTGGCGAAAGTCTTTTCATAGCTTTCAGTCAAACCATGTTCATTGGCAAAGGCTATAATCTCATCAAGCCTGCCGTTGGAAAAGTCAGTAATCATATCATTAATATTTATTGGTTTCATTTTAAGTTTGTGTTTTGAGAGTAACCTGGATGCTGTCCAATGTAGTTTTGTGTATAATCTGATATCTAGGTAATTTTTCCCTTTACCGGTTTTTAAGCTATATTTGAGAGGCAATTTTAACTGACCAAATGACTTTAGAGCAATATATTGACAGCATTGGCAAGCGTTATAAACTTGGCAATGCCACAGAACATTCATTCCGCGGAGATTTACAACAACTGATTGAAAGCCTTGTCCCTGATATCAAAGCCACCAATGAGCCTAAGAGACAACAATGCGGAGCTCCGGATTACATCATTACCAGAAAGGGAATACCACTTGGCTATATCGAGGCGAAGGACATCGGAGCTGATTTGGGAAGCAAGAATTACAAGGAGCAGTTTGATCGGTACAAGCAGTCTTTGGAGAATTTAATCATCACCGATTATTTGGTATTTCAGTTCTTCAGGGAGGGGACACTGGTTACGTCCATTTCCATTGGTCAGGTACAGGGAAACAAGATTATTGGCAAACCAGAAAAATTTGCTGAGTTTACCCTGCTCATCAAAGAGTTCTGCACCTATACCGGCCAAACCATCAAATCCTCTTCAAAGCTGAGTAAGATGATGGCTGCCAAAGCAAGGCTTTTGGCTAATGTCATTGAACGGGCGCTACTCCCTAAAGAAGGAGCATACCAGGCTAATGAAACGGAGAATATCACCCTCCATGATCAATTCAACTCCTTCAAACAAGTGTTGCTGCATGATATCAAGGAAAAGGAGTTTGCCGACATCTATTCCCAGACCATAGCCTATGGAATGTTTGCCGCCCGGCTGCATGATCCAAGTTTAGTTGATTTCTCAAGACAGGAAGCAGCGGAACTCATACCAAAATCCAATCCCTTCCTGAGAAAGCTGTTTCAATACATCGCAGGGTATGACCTTGATGATCGCATCAAGTGGATTGTTGATGATCTTGCCGATATTTTCAGGGCTACCAATGTTGCAGAACTGCTGAAGGATTTTGGCAAGTCTACACAGCAGAATGATCCCCTTGTCCATTTCTATGAAACCTTCCTTTCCGAATATGACCCTAAACTGCGTAAAAGTCGAGGGGTATGGTACACCCCGGAACCTGTAGTTAACTTCATTGTAAGGGCTGTGGATGATATCCTTAAGACTGAATTTGGTCTACCGATGGGACTGGCAGATACCTCAAAAACCACGGTGACGGTGAATGTCCAAGGTCAGAAAGTAAAGAAGGAGGTTCACAAAGTCCAGATTCTTGATCCTGCAACAGGTACAGGAACATTCCTGGCTGAAGTGGTAAAGCAGGTCTATAAGCAGTTTGAAGGGCAGCAGGGCCTTTGGAACAACTATGTGGAGGAACACCTTATTCCCCGGCTGAATGGTTTTGAAATCCTTATGGCATCCTACACAATTGCCCATTTAAAGTTGGATATGCTGCTCAGGGAAACAGGCTACCAGCCCACAAAGGACCAGCGTTTCAAAATATACCTGACAAACAGCCTGGAAGAATATCATCCTGATACAGGTACCCTATTTGCAAACTGGCTCAGTGCTGAAGCTAATGAAGCTAACCATATAAAAAGGGATACACCTGTGATGGTGGTTGTGGGAAATCCGCCTTATGCTGTGAGCAGTACCAATAAGGGAGCATGGATTCAGAATCTTATTGCGGATTACAAAAAGGATTTAAATGAGAAGAAATTAAATCTTGATGATGATTACATAAAATTCATCCGTTACGGTCAGCATTACATTGACAAAAATGGATGTGGAATTTTAGCTTACATTTCAAACAATAGTTTTATTGACGGAATCACCCATAGACAAATGCGAAGGCGATTATTAGAAAGTTTTGATAAGATATATGTTGTTGATTTACATGGTAATGCAAAAATACAAGAAATATGTTCTGATGGTTCAGTAGACCAAAATGTGTTTGATATAATGCAGGGTGTATCAATAAACATTTTTATAAAAACATTACTGAAAAAGAAAACTGAATTAGGTCAAGTATTCCATCATAGTTTGCAGGGTAAAAGAGAATTCAAATATGACCAACTAAACACAAGTGGGATTGAATCTATCAATTGGGAGAAATTGAAGTGTACTGATCCTGGATATTTTTTCGTTCAAAAGGACTTTAAGGAAATTGAAAAATATGAAACTTTCTTTCGCCTTCACGACTTGTTCTTAATCAGTGGGCCAGGATGCAAAACTGAAAGAGATGGATTAAATATAAAATTTACGAAAGAAGAATTAAGAACTGTTCTTTTAGATTTCATAAATTTAAGTGAAGAAGAAATTAGGTCAAAATACAATTTACATAAAGACAGTAGAGATTGGAAAGTAAAGTGGGCAAAAAATGATGTTATTGCAAATTTCAGCAACACGATAATACAATCTTACTTATATCGTCCATTTGATGTTCGATACATCTATTATTCAGGCATTTCAAAAGGTTTTGTAGGAACACCTGGCTATAAAAGATTTTATAATATGCTTAACGATAATATTGGAATTATTTTTCCAAGAATTTGCAAAGGGAATAACGGATTTCAACATGGATTTATTTCAAGGAACATTATTGATGTTGCAGCAGGTGATGCTTTTTCAGGTGCAGGTACATTTTTCGCACCACTTTACCGATATCCTGATAAGTCCGAATCTTTAATTGTTGAACAAAACATTGAAAGACAACATAACCTGAATGTTGAACTGATTAATCAGGTTGCAGGAAGAATTGGTTTAACATTCAACATTGATGATTTAAGTTATGGCTTGGAGGATATTACATCAAAATTGACTTTTACTCCAATTGATATCCTGGATTACATTTATGCCATTCTTTATTCCCCCACATACCGGGAGAAATACAAAGAATTCCTGAAGATTGATTTTCCAAGGGTGCCTTATCCCAAGGACCAGG
>ENA-UOWO01006552-UOWO01006552.1-activated-sludge-metagenome-genome-assembly--contig:-NODE-6552-length-11854-cov-3.863548_pt1 | contig 11854 bp, 8 predicted proteins | sample MGYA00238148_ERZ761564 | MGnify/ENA primary metagenome ERZ761564 (study PRJEB28885, sample SAMN05720194) | activated sludge metagenome | isolation source: Anaerobic digester | place: USA...
TATTTATTCTTTGTAAGTCTTCTGATGTTGCCAGTTGTGCCAGAAGGATGCCGTTTTCAAATTCAGCATGAATTTCAACACTTATATTTTTTAATTTTAAGGTTTTTATAAAATAGGGTTTCAAAACCTCAAATTCTGGCCTTATTTCAAGGTTTTCAATGTCAAATTCTATTTCAGTGTTTAGTTCGGTAATTAAATATTTAAAAGCCATACTTCCATAACGAAATTCGATGTTTTCAAACGGAATTTTTATTTTCTGGTGTATGCTGATTATTTTTGAGGACGCACTTGTTTCCTCAATTGGCTCATCGAATAGCGAGGCCTGCTTTTCAATTTTCCTGTAATACGTATTTCTTTTTAGAAACATTTTATTTAAGTAGTCAATTTTAATATCCCGGTAGTCGTAAATGGTAGGATTTATTTCGGATCGCTGAACCCGGCCGATATATTGGATGAGTTTACCTTCAAACGAAAAAGGATAAACTAAAAATAGGCAATTGACGTTTTGTAAATCAGAACCTTCACCAAAAAACTGTCCTGTAGTAATTAAAACCTGATAATTCCCTTCTTTCAGAATTTTCCATTTGGAACTCCGGTCATTTTCTGAATCTTCACCACTTAAGGTAATAGCTTCATAAGATTGTTTAAGATACTGGTGAAGTGTTTCAATATGTTCTTTCCGTTCCGTAATTATAACGACTTTTTTACCTGTTTTTAATTCGGAATGTATATCATTAAGAATTAACTTATTTCTTGTAGAATCGTGAACAAGGATTTTAGATAGAGTTTCAAATTTGTCTATTTTTGAATTAAACGGCACATCTAATTCGGTATTTCTTATGATTATCCGGGCGTTTTTTGTTTCACTGATATCAGTGGTTTTGATTTCAGCGATTATTTCACCTAAATGAATAAAAATAAGTTTACCATCATTATATTTTCTGAATGGAGTTGCGGTGAGGCCATATAGATAGAAGCTTTGCAGTTGCGAAATTGTATTTCTGAATGTTTCTGCGGGAATATGGTGGCATTCGTCAACAATAATAGTTCCAAAAGAAGTTAGCAGTTCGTTTCCTTCGGTTTTTTCAACTTCCTTTGATAAGCTTTGGATCATTGCAACAGTAACCTGTTTTCCAATAGTACATTTTCCATGACCAATTTTTCCGATTTCGTTTTTTGGAATTCCAAGAAAGGTTTGAATGCGTTCAATCCATTGCTCAGCAATTTGTTTACGGTGTGTGATGATAAGAGCCGTTTGCTTTTTGTCCGTAATTATTTTTAATCCTACTATTGTTTTGCCTGACCCCGGTGGCGCAACAATTACTCCAATTTCCTTTTTGGTTATTGCTTCAATAACTGACTGCTGGTGTTCTCTTAGTTTCGCGTGGAATATAAAATGGATCTCTTTATCTTTTCTCCTCTCATCCTTAAAATCATAATCTATTTTGTTGTCCCTGCAATACCGGATTAGTCTTCCAATAAACCCTTTTGGAATTACAACGTCATGTTCCCTTTCCTCAATTAGTTTAAAGTAGCGATCTGTAGTAAACGTGCTTTTTCCGATCTTCTTTTTGATGATGAACTCTGTATTGGCAAAATTCAATTCTTCTTTAAGAAAGTTAATCAAGGGTGTTGTCAAACCCTCGCGGCTTATCCTAACAACATTACTTAATTCAATGCATAGCTTCCCTGTGTCTACAAGCGTTTTGTTATGTGTCTGTGAAATTGCCTGATAATGTTGGTCTAATTCGACAGTTGAAATCCGTTTTATATTTTTCAGAAATTCCCATTGATTGTTGATTGGTTCCCTGGTCTCAGGATCAATAAAACAGCTATTCCCTTGTTCCAATGTTATTTTGAATAGGGGTAAAGCAATTAAGTTGCCAAAACCCTTCCCCGACAGAAAGTCCTGATTTGGAAAGAGCCTGTCAAAACTTGAACTTTTGTCAAATATTGAAAATACACCAGCCTGCTCTAAAAGAGAGATAACTATTTTCCGACTCCTTATGGCTGGGTATGGCGTATCAAAGAAAATCCATACATGACCGCCTTTTCCCGAACGAGAACGCTCTAAATATGCCGGAATTCCCTTTTTATGGCATGCTGATTGAAATTGTTTGCATTCTTCCAACCAGTTTTCCTTATCGAAATCTGCTACAATAAACCAGGAAGTATTGTCTTTGAGTAAAGGATAAATTCCTACAAGTTGCTGGCCTTCCAAATGTTTTAAAAGCTCGGATTCCGTAAATGGCAAATGTTTTTTATCGGTATAATTCTGGAAAGTTCCCCCTTTTATTTTATGAGCACGGTACATATATGGATCATAAAAGTAGGCTGGCATATAGCCGCTTTTATTTTCTTTCTCCCAGCGAACAGCAAACACATCTTCCCTGCCTTTGAATAAAGACCGGAATAGTTCTATTTGTTCCTGTTGTGCGTTTGCATTCATTATAGTTTGAAAAGAATGTCATATACCGGGTGGATCATTCACTTTCCATGATTGCTTTTACCTGTTTTTGCAACAATTTCTTGTCGGGTAAATAAAGCTGATATTTTGAAACGAATATTTTGTTTGAAATTCCGCCTGTGGCATACTCCACCAAAACGTCGTCTTTATCTGCTGAAAGAATAATGCCAATAGGTTCGTTGTCACCTTCTACGTTTTCTTCTGTCTTAAAGTAATTCAGATAAAGATTCATTTGCCCAATATCGTTATGCCTTACGGCTTTTATTTTGAGGTCGATAAGTACGAAGCATTTTAAGATGCGGTGATAGAATACAAGGTCTATGTAATAATGTTTATTGCGTAACGAAACTTTGTATTGTCTGCCTACAAATGCGAAGCCTTTGCCCAATTCTAAAAGAAAGAGTTGAAGGTTATCAATGATCTTCTGTTCGAGTTGTTTTTCTGTAACTTTATTACTTTGGGAGATTTTTAAAAAGTCCAGCACATAAGGATCTTTTAATACTTCCATCGCGTGATTAGCAATGTGACCTTTTTCAGAAAGTTGAAGAACTCCTTTTTTATCCCTACTCAATGCTAGGCGTTCGAATAAAGAGGAATCAATTTGTCTTTCTAATTCTCTATAACTCCAGTTTTCATGTGTAGCCTGTTTCTCATAGAATTTTCTTGCCGATTCGTCTGAAACCCCAAGCAGAGCAACAAAATGTGTCCAGCTTAATTTGGCAGGCACTGCCTGCCATTTTGAATAGGTCAGGTAAAATCTTCTCATGTCTAATACATTGCGCCTGCCAAATCCTTTGCCGTATCGAAGTTTTAAATCTTTCGCAAGCCGTGTTAATAGCTCACTTCCGTATTCCGCACGTTCATTTCCGTGTTGCTCAAATTCAACAATGTGCCTGCCAATTTCCCAGTTGGCTTTAATCAGTTCAGTATTCACCGCTTTAACAGCATTCAGTCTTGCTGTTTCAATGGTTTGACCAATGTTGTCGAGTAGGTCGTTATATCTATTTTTTGAGATCTTCACAATTAATTTTCAAGTTTTAAATCTTTGCAGATTTCTTTCATTACCTCACAAGGATCAACATCAATGGCCAAAGAAATGAGATAGAGTTCATCAACCCGAAGCTTTGTATTGGGATTGTTTGTCAGCTCACTCAGGCGTGTTTTACTTATCCCGGTCTTTCTCGATACTTCGGAACGGTTAATCGATTTTCGTGAAAGAAACAGTCCTAATTCGGTCATTTTATCTGATTTTAAGAACATTAAATTACCCAATAGGATAAATTATTCCGATTTTCTAAACATTGTATTTGAATTTTATCCGATTATAAGTACATTTGTTCCGAAATACGGATAATATTAACCTGTTTAAGCATTCGAAATGAAAAAGATCAGCAAAAAACTTATTCTTTCTCTAATTAAAGATGATTTAATCAATTCAAAACTCAACATTGGGCTCGCTAATCTTGGTCTGCAACCGGAGCTTTATTTGCTAGGATTAAGCGACACGGTTTTTATGTTACTTGGGATTAAAGACAATGAACAGGGCGAACTATTGTTTGAACAGTATCTTGATTTACGCCAAAAAGTACAAGCGATTGATCTTACTAAATCTTATGAGTCTTTGGATCACCTTGCACTTGAAATATACAATGAATTGGTGATGAGGAAGAATTTTGTTTAACGTTGCAGTTATTTACCCTGGGAATCTTTTTCTGTCTTAACAAACCAAGATGAAACGAACGCAGTAAATGTGCCAAATAATCCAACGCCAACAGTCATCAATATAGCTGCAATAATTCTTCCTTCGGTTGTCACAGGATATTTATCACCATAACCAACAGTTGTTATCGTGACATACGACCACCAAATTGCATCTTCAGCAGTTTTTATATTACTATTTGCTTCGGTTTCAAATTGCAATATTGCTATTGACGAAAATAAAAGCATTAAGACGGCAATTAATGCGACCGATGTTAAAGTTCCTTTTGTTTTATTTTTAAAAACGTGTTGAACAATATGTTTGGTGGAACGAAATGCCCGAATTAATCTTATTAAACGTATCAAACGTAAAAGTCTCCCTGCCCTCATGAAATCAAAAGTTGGAACGCTTGCAATTAAATCGATCCAACCCCACTTCATAAAACTAAGCTTGTTCTCCGCTTTACGAAAACGAACAATAAAATCAAAAAGAAATACAGCGCAAATTATATTGTCAACGTAATTTAATATTTTTGAAATTTCCGGAGGAAGCTGCACTAAAGTACTTATTAGGAGGGCTATTAAGACATAAAAAGATAAGAGAAGAATAAGAAGGTTCAAGAACCCCAGGTTTTCCTTTTCTCCTTCGTTTTGTGTGATTGTGCTCATTACAACCTATTTATTTGGAATTAATTTAATCGAACTAAGCATTTGTTCCGCTTGGTCGAAGTCAAAATATTTATTTTTAAGTAAACTTATTTGATACTTTTTCGGAAGGTAGCTGCCCCACTTTGAAAAATCTAATAGAGCTGGATTCTCATCAAGTAGATTAAAAAGATGCTTATTTATATCATTCAATGGTTCCGAAAGAGATTTATTATTGAGAATTTCTTGGATCGAGATTTCTAGTTCAATAAAGCTTGCTTGATCTTCAAGAATATTTTTGATGCCGGAAACCTTCAATAGAAAGCAAATTGCTCTGTTAACTTTCGTTCCCGTAAATGTATAAAGTTCTAAATGTTTTTCGTGAATCATTAACGGATGATCCGTTTTAAGATTGTTGATTTTAAAAATGGAGAATTCTTTTCTTAACCCTCTAAGCGCTTCTTTACTTGCGTCATTTAAAATGTCATATTGTTCTTCTGAATAAAGAATTTCAAACATTTTTTCTCTTATACGTTGATGTACAGATGAACTAGAACCGAAGAACATTGGTTTTTTCCCGTCAGCAGCTTTAATTACCTCAATTTTTTTAGAATCGAAGTCTATATATTTAATTTTCCAAATTTGTGCAGCTAATAAAATATTTTCGTCTTCTTTTACTTGAGGTGAGATTGGAATCTCTCCAATTGTATTGCCAGTGTTTATAACCTTGAAATTTTCTTCGGTTTTAAAAACACTATAAAAGTCTCTACTATTAACAATTTTTTCCCCTTCAACACCAATTATGAATTCATTTCTAAGTTTTTCTAACAAATCAAGCTCCTGTAAATGATTGATTATTTCATTTATTTCATTTTCTTCAATCCCACTAAAAGCATGATTTTCTTTTAATTGCTTGATTAATTCAATAGAATCAATGCCCGAATGTCCTTTTGTAATTGATAACGCTTGATGCAATAATATGTCATAAGGTTTGCCTGAAAATTCCGGTGGCTCTATGAATCCTTCTTTATATAATAACCAACAAGCCAGAGATTGTAATAAACTCCATTTATTTGTAGCGTATAGAAACAAATTACTTTTTGCTCCGTCTCTCCGCCCACTTCGACCTACTCTTTGAATCAATGAAGCAATGCTATGAGTGGCGTCAATCTGGATTACCTCATCAACTGTCCCAATATCAATTCCAAGTTCCAAGGTAGAAGTGCAGGAAATGCAAAAATTGAATCGAACATTGTTTTTCGCAAAGTGCTCAATGTATTCTCTTACTTCTCTGTCCACGGACGAATGATGTGAGAAATAATTTGAATGGCCTTTAACCTGATCGGATATTTTTTTCAATTTAACGGCTACTTCTTCGGCACGTCCACGGCTATTAGGAAATATTAAAACTTTATTATCTTTTGTTTCTAAGTACAAATCTTTTAATAATTCAAGGGGAAGTTCTTCCTTTTTATTCTCAAAGTATCTAAATTGTGCTTCTATTTCTTTACTTGTTTTGTCAAGCAATACCTTGGTCATTTGTTCATCCCCGGTAAATCGTTTTGCCTCTGTATAGTCACCAATGGTTGCAGATAGGCCAATAATTCTATACTTCGAATTATTTACTCTTTGTAATCTTGAAAGAATTGATTTTAATTGTATTCCTCTATCTGAGCCAATGAAAGAGTGAATCTCGTCTATTACAACGAATTTAAGATTTGAGAATAGAGTTTTTACGTTGTAAGGTTTATTTACAAACATAGCCTCTAATGATTCAGGTGTTATTAAGACAATCCCTTCCGGCTTTTTTAAAAGATGATCCTTATCTGATTTTTTAGCTTCTCCATGCCATTTCGTTACAATTACATCAAGATACTTACACAATTCCTCAACGCGATAGAATTGGTCGTTGATTAAAGCAATCAATGGAGAAATGTATAATACTTGAACTCCTGGATCCTGGAAATTAACTTTTGATAGAATAGGCAAGAAGGCTGCTTCTGTTTTTCCTGAAGCGGTTCGAGAAGCCAATACATAATTTTCTTCGGTACTGAGAATTTTCTCAATAGCAGCCGATTGAATGGGGCGAAGTTGTTCCCAACGTTTATCTCTTATATACCTACGAATAGGTTCTGAAAGCAAGTCAAACGACATTATAGCTCCTCTATACTATCTAAAGATATTTCATTCGGACGCTCGTCGGAAATCTCTATTTCTCCAAAAAGTTTCTTTTTGTCTAACGAAGGGTTTTGACGCAAGATATTTAGAATGTTAAGAAAATCGCGTATAACTTCCCGAGGCGTGAGAAATTCCGATGCACCAGGCTTATTGAACATTTCTTCCATGAAAGCTTGAATTTCTGAATCGGATATATCAATTTGAGTTTTATAATTAAAATCGAATATTGCCTTTAGTTTTTTCAGTAAAACGAAAACCTCGTTGTGATCTAAAGGCATCAGTTTAATAACAGGTTGAGCAAAATCTCTGATTTCACCAGTTTCAAATTTGTTTGTTTCTAAACGTGTTTTTAGTGCGTTGTAACTAAAAAGCCCTCGCCTTTCGTTTTCTAACGTTTCTTTTGTTCCAGCAAAATTGAAAAATATATTAGAAACTTTTCCTTGAAAACAGTCGTTATAGATGGAAAGTATTTTTTCGTAGTTTTTTTCGCGCGTCGCTCCGGTTGATATCTTATAAAGATTAATTGCCTCGTCAAGATTGATCATAAAGCCACTGTAACCCATATTTACAAATAGTTTACAGAAATTCTTTAACATATCATAATAGTTGGAATCGTTAATGATCTCTCGTACGCCTAAATCCTGTTTCGCTTCTGTTTTGGTTTTATATTCACCTTTAAGCCATTTTAAAGCGCTTCTTCTTAATTGTTCATCATCTTTTATATATCCTTCATAATATTTCATGACAACAGTACCAAAATCAAATCCACCAACGTCGCTCAGTTCATTAATAGTTTTCATAATGCTTTTTTGAATAAGGCTTAAATATTGCTCGTTGCGAATATCGGTTAAAGATATATTGTTGTCTTCTGCAGTTTTGGTAATAACCTGTTCAATCCATTTTTCCATTAAGGTTGGCAAAGCACCACCTTCGGGTTTGGTTTGAATAGCTACATTATCCATGATAGACGCATAAAGAGCAACCCCTTTCCCATCGTTTGAGTAAAGCCGATTATCAGGTGTAAAATCTGCGTTTGATACGACAAACTTTTGTTTCAACGCAACTGTATTTAGAAGGTGAAGCATAAAAGACTTGCCGGAACCAAAATCGCCAATCCAGAATTTGACCATGCTGTGCCCGTTTTTTACATCTTCGAGCGCCTTAACAAAAGCTTCTATTTCTTCTGATCGGCCAACCGTTATATGCTGAACTCCGATTTTGGGAACTACGCCTCCGATCAGAGAATTAATAATTGATGTTGCTTCTTTGGGTTTAATGTTGTCTATCATTGTGCAAATATTTGTTGGTAATAATTTTCGTTTATAACATAATTTTCTCCGTCCTCTTCAATTAGAACATCATCTATTGATTCAAAACAGGATTCGTTAATACTCTCTACTAGTTGATTTTTGAGAACACCTTTAGATTTCGCGAATGAAACTAACTGTTGCTGACTTATAGTAAAACTGTTTTTAGAAAGAAGATCTAATAATTCCAGTTGATTTACATTAAGCCCCAATTTATTAGATAACTGTGGCGTTTCAACATTTTGAGTTTTCTGTTTAATTTCGATTTTTACTTCTTCCTTGTTAATTTCCTTTGTTTTAATTGAACTTTGTTCGTCTTCAAATTCATCCTGTAAATATTCATTTAAAAGTTCAACGGTATCTGAATGTTTCTCATGAACTTCCTTGATAGCAGAAGAATCTAATTGGATTTTCTTGCGTTTAGGAGTATAAAGCGCAGCGACAGCTTTCACGGCTTTCTCACGATTTTTATCTTTTATTAAGTCGCCTACTATAATTTCAAAATCATGTAATTGTTCGTTTGTTTTAAATAGACTTTTTTGTATGGTTTTTGTCAGCTGCTTATTGTCAAACTTTACAGATTTAAGATCATAATAAAGATAATCGACGTAAAACTTAAGGGCTGTGATTTTATCGTATTTAGAAATAAATTTTGAAGCTTGATAAAAAATATTTTCTATTGATGGATTGAGGGCGTTTGCTTTTTCCAGGCTATATACCTCTTTAACATAGTCGGCAATTTTTTTCTCATTAAAAGTAGCCTCTAATTCTTCAATTTTATTTTTCCATCGGGTTTTTGTATATTCATTAAGTGCAATTTCGGTTTCTAGGTCTGGTTCTTTTAGTTTTTCTATTTGGTCAATAAGTATTTTATCAATATGATCTTGAAATTTTATTTTAAATTCTGCAAGAGCTTGCTCGGAGTGTATGTACCAGTTTAAATCTGTTTTCCTTCCAACATTAAAATGATCACGAAGTTTATTTTCGCAAAGTTTATAAATGGTTTGATGAATGTTATTTATAAAAACTTCATAAGCGGATTTATAATTGTAACTACCATTTCTATATCTATAGTGTTTAGAAATCTCAATTACCGCAATAGCATTGGCCTGTTCCTGAATATTCGTATTGTCTTTTTTTAGAATTGCTTCTATTTCATTTACAGTATGAAGAAATATGTGGATAATGTTTGTAGCGCAATATTTTATCGAATTAAATTTATTATCAGTATCGATAAGAGTATTCAGAATCTTTATTTCGTTATCCTTTAGATTTAGCTCTTTTTTATATCGATTTCCTAATTGCCAATCCTCATAATAGTTTGAATAGTTGTTTGAATTTATGCCGCTTAATCTTTGCGCACCGGCGATATCTCCTGCCTTTTCCATTCTTTCGATGAGAAAATTGGTGCCATACGATTTGGTTTTTGGATAGAAGGTTCCAAGAGTTTTTAATTGATTTTCAAGCGTAGATAATGACAAATGTTTATCATAATCATTTAATAAGTCGAAAAGCAAAATAAAGGCGTAGTTAGTATTCCCTTCTAAATCAAGATACTTACTACTATGAAAGGCATTTTTATAAATGATATAGAATTGTTGTTGCTCTTTCGTAGCACTGTTTATCTCAGCGTAAGAATAAACATATTGATGTTTCCACAATGGAATAGTTGGTGCTTTGGTAAATCCGGTATGTTGGCTAATGTTGACGGTTTTACCTGAAACGTCAATAATGGAATCGTCGTTAGAATTAGAGATTGTTACTTTTATTTTAGGTATTTCTCTTTTCACAATTTCCTTTTTCTTTTCTTTCTCGGGTTCTTTTTTATTTGCTTTAACAATTATATACAGCAGGATTAAAGCACCGGCTATAATCCAAATAATTGCAGAAGAAGATTCTTCTGCGGGTTTTACTTCAACTGGTTTCGGCACTTCCTTTTTTAGTTCTGCTCTAACAAGAGTAAGATACTTGCTTGATAGATAACCTGTTTTTCCGTCATGTTCGACTTTAAACCACTCTGCATCTGTCTTTTCGATTACGATTACGTCTTCCCCTGATTTTATAGTACTGTATGCATGAGAATGAGCATTTGGTTCCTTTCGAAATTTTAGAGCCGCCTTTGTTTTGTAAATATCTCCAGCAAAAAGACTTGTTGCTATAATAAGATATATTAAGGTAAACCAAAAGCCGCGCATTGTAATTATTGGGTTGATTCAAAGTATATAAAATAAAGCATAATATTACTTTATTCCAATTGGATTCTAATTATAATCTTTCTACCATGTTGCCGCAGGCGCGCTTTATGGCACGAAGTGCACGCGCATAAAATGTGGCGGCTTCCGCCACACCGTTTTGTTTGTGCGGCTGGAATTTAGCTTATTTGTTTTTGCCTGTCTCCCGCAAAAACAAATGTGCTAAATTGACAATAGCTGTTCTAGCGGCTTCCGAAGGAGCCGAAAAAAGCGTCGGTAGGCAAAAAAATAAACACACCGAAATTTTACCATGCAATAAAAAAGTCCGAAGAACCGTCCTTGTGTTGTCGAAACGAAAATTAGTTAAAGAACGTCAGAACCGAGGTCAATTGTCAGCCGGAATGCTACTGTTCTTGTCGAGTCGAAATGTTAATTCGTCCACCGGGCGCATTGAACATAACGTTCTGCTACTTGCAGTTTTTTGCTAAGTCCAAGTAATACATTTGAACGCAACTGCGCAAAAAATTGCAAGTAGGTGCTGTTAGCACCAGTTGTTTACTTACTTAAAAGTCCGTAGGTCGTTATTCTAACCTGAGAGTATTTTAAAATAAAAGGATTGATGTCTCCGTCAATATATGGCAAATAAAGATTTTTGTCCGCCGGTATTGTCGCCGATGGTATGAAGGTAATAACGTCGCCATGTTTGAAGGCCTTAGCGTCTGGGCACTGTTCAATTATTCTGATTGTCTGGCCAGTAGTTATAAAACAAATTGCCATGGAATAATTTAACGCACGTCCACACCTTGTTGTCACTGGGTAGTAATCGATGACTTTTACTTTTTGAGTGTCTGGGAATATTTGATAACTCCAAGTCTTGGTAAGTGAATCGATAATTCTGTCTTGCTGTCCGTGCACAATTGCAAGGAGTGAAAAAAACACTAACGTGAATATCGCCTGTCTAATCGTCATGGATGTCTTGGTATACAATTGGTGCTAACGGATAACACCTAAAAGCAGGTCGGGGATTGAAACACTTCCCTGTCTATCCATACAAACGTTTAATTAAAGATACAAATGTTTATTAGGCCAGCAAAAAATAAAAACGTGCGAAGCACGCAAAAACTTGCTGGCCGATCACCTCTTCCGCCCGACTTGTTTTTAGGTGTTGTTAGGTTCAGCTTTGGCCCGACGTGAGGAGGGCGTTCCTCCCAAAGCGGCGTTTGCGGGGCAGTGGCCGCCTTAGCGGACATCGTTCTAAAAGTCCGCCATCAAGCCGAATAAATTGCGTCTTTTGATATTGCGCCAATATAAGCTTATTGGCGTCTGTATCGAAAGACGTCGTTTTAAAGTCCGGGTGAAAGATCAAA
>ENA-UOWO01006555-UOWO01006555.1-activated-sludge-metagenome-genome-assembly--contig:-NODE-6555-length-11849-cov-5.097846_pt1 | contig 11849 bp, 9 predicted proteins | sample MGYA00238148_ERZ761564 | MGnify/ENA primary metagenome ERZ761564 (study PRJEB28885, sample SAMN05720194) | activated sludge metagenome | isolation source: Anaerobic digester | place: USA...
CTTTCTTTAATTAATAAATACTTATTACATTCATCAAGGTCGTTTAGCTCGGTCAGCATGCCAAAGAAACTTAGTTTGGTCAACCCCTAGTTATCCTCAACCTTTTTGGCAATATCTCGGAGTTCTGCTGCTAACTCAAAATTTAAATCTTTGGCAGCTTGCTTCATTTGTTGACGAATTTTCTTGACTAACTTTATTTTTTCTGAGGGTGTGTAGGCAGCAGGATCAATTTGGTTAAGGTTAACGCTTTCTTTTTCTGAAAGCATGATGCTGCCGACATTTATCTGCTTATTTTTTTGTTCATTTTCTTTGCGGTTGGTGATTAACTCGGAGCGAATTGGTTTAATAATCGAGTGTGGTTCGATCTGATTTTCTTGGTTGTATTGTTTTTGTGTTTGTCTGCGTCTTTGGGTTTCACTGATGGCTTGTTTCATTGAGCCCGTCATCCGCTCGGCGTAAAGAATCACATGTCCGTCTTGGTGGCGAGCAGCTCGCCCCATGGTTTGAACTAAGGCGGTGGTAGATCGGAGGAAGCCTTCTTTGTCGGCATCGAGAATGGCGACCAAGCTGACTTCAGGAAGATCAAGGCCTTCGCGCAACAAGTTAATACCTACTACTACGTCGTACTCTCCCCCTCTCAGCTCTGCCAAGATATCGGAGCGCTCTAGGGTGACAATGTCTGAGTGGAGATAGGCAACTTTGGGTAAGTTTTCCAGCACTTGAAGGGTATTGATTTTTTGGAAACGCTGATTGAAGTTGGATAAGTGTCGGTAATATTTTTCTGGTATTTTGCCGATCTCAATCTGATCGATCGGCAGTTCCTCGCTTGTCCAAAGGGTTTTATTTGGGTCATTGATTGCATCGGTGTTTGGTTTATCAAATAGGAACTTATTAACAATTTCGAGTAACTTTTCTTTATCATTCAGATACTCGGTCAAACTTTCTGCCATTCTTTTGGTGAGTGTGGTGACAAGGGTCCTTTCGCCCAAAGCTTTGCGTTTGATAATCTCGACTATCAAATCAATTACCTGACCGTCGACTGGTTTGAGTTCGATGGTGGGATCGAGTAAGCCCGTGGGTCGAATTAGTTGCTGAACTAGCTCACCTCCTGACAATTTTAGTTCAATCTCAGCTGGTGTAGCTGAAACAGCGATTAATTGATCACTGCGTTCCATAAATTCTTCGAACTTGAGGGGGCGATTATCTAAAGCGCTGGGTAGACGAAAGCCATACTCAATTAATGTTTCTTTGCGCGAGCGATCACCGCGATGCATGCCTTTGATTTGAGGTAGAGTCATGTGGCTTTCGTCTACTACAGTCAAAAAGCCATCTGTTTGAAACTTGCGCGAGTTTTCGGCAAAGTAATCTAACAGAGTGAAGGGTGGATCGCCAACTGCTCGGCCATCAAAGTAGCGCGAGTAATTCTCAATTCCGCCCACAAAACCGAATTGCTCAATCATTTCTAAGTCATAAGAGACTTTTTGTCTCAAGCGCAACTCTTCAACTAATCGATTCTGATTTTTGAGCTCTTGCAAGCGTTGATTAAGATCTTGTCTAATGTTATCTAGGGCAAGGTGTTGAGCAACTGGATCAACTACGTAGTGTTTGGCGGGATAAATTACAAACTCATTTGTGTATGACTCGGGTTGGGTAAGCGTTGCTCCTGAAATTGGATCGATCCAAGTAATGGTCTCAATCTGATTTTCCAAAGTGGAAATTTTCAGCGCTTTTTCTTCGTATGCTGGCCAAACGATAATATTTTCCCCACTGATTCGATAACTCCCCCGTTTTAGATCGGTGTTGTTTTGATCGTACTGGAGATTTTCCAGTTGTAGCAAGATGCTTTTGCGTTGGATGATCTCTCCTTCTTTCAGGCGCAGCAAATACTTGCCATACTCAACTGGAGAACCTAGGTTATATATACACGAGACGCTGGCCACCACAATACAATCAGGACGAGTCAATAAATTGGTGGTGGTGGCCAAGCGTAATCGATCAATATCTTCGTTGATGGTGGCTTCTTTTTCGATGTAAGTATCGGTTCGAGGGATATATGCTTCAGGTTGGTAGTAGTCGTAGTAGGACACGAAGTAGCTGACTGCGCCGTTGGGGAAAAAGTCCCGAAATTCTTGATAAAGTTGGGCGGCCAAAGTTTTGTTGTGAGCAACGATCAGGGTAGGTTTTTGGACTTGTTGAATAACATTGGCGATGGTAAAAGTTTTACCAGAGCCAGTTACTCCCAGTAGAGTTTGGGCTGGTTTTTTGCCTTTGATACCGGCGACCAACTCCGTAATTGCTCGGGGTTGGTCGCCGGTAGGTTGGAAGTTTGTCTTGAGTTTAAACTGCATCAGCAGTGGTATGATACCACCTGCAATAAAACAGCATGACAATCACACCGATTAAATCAAGATATGTGCAGCCCAATGACAATCTTCAAGATGTCATTCTCAGTGCTGTCTCTGAAATTCCCGAACGATCTGTGTTAGCTGTGACCAGCAAAATCGTGGCGCTTTGTGAAGGACGAGTGGTCCTGAAAAAATCTGGTCAGCGTCAAGAAAAGCATCAGCTAGTGGCTCAAGAAGCTGAGCAATATATCGATCCCGTAGTTTCAAAATATGATCTAATGTTGACGATCAAGTATGGAGTGTTATCGGTCAATGCGGGCGTGGACGAATCGAATGTTGACCAAAAGTACTACGTGTTATTGCCCGAAAACCCTTGGGGTTCAGCAGTAAAAATTTGGCAATTTTGTCGTCAACATTTCGGAGTCAAAGAGCTGGGAGTGATCATCACTGATAGTAAGACTACGCCTCTGAAATGGGGTGTGACCGGCACTTGTCTAGGTTATTGTGGATTTGAGGGATTGAAGAACTTGATTGGCAATAAAGACCTTGCTGGCAGAGCTTTGACCATGACTAAAGTGAATGTGGCCGAGGCGCTCGCCGCCTCGGCCGTGTATGTGATGGGCGAAGCTGATGAGTCCCAACCCTTCGCTTTAATCACCGATTTGCCAGACACAAAGTTTGCCCAAAAACCGCCAAGTAACAAGGAAATTGCCGCGCAGCTGATTAAACCAGAGGACGATGCCTATTGGCCAATTCTTTCGCAGGCAAAGTGGAAAAAACATATATAAATCTACTTGATTATTCGCAATGTGTTTCTCATATGACTTTGGTAAATGTTGTTCTCTAAGTTAATCTAAAACAGAATTACAGTTTTAGTAAAGGATTTCAAGTTAGAGTGTGTTTATCGTGGGGGTGCAAGTGGTCTTGAGTCTGGCCTGAGCAACCTGACTTGCGGGTTCGATTCCCGTCACCTCCACGAATAATCCACGATTTGGTGTTGAAAAATTAACAACTGTATGAGATATTAACATTGCTCAGGCCGGACAAAACAAGATTACTTGTAAGTTCAGTCAAAAGATCCCGCGTCATGCGGGGTTTTTTGTTTATAAGGTAAGGGTTAAGTCGCATATTGGTTGAGATTTTCCTCCAAGGCGGATTTTGTACTCTTCCCTACCCCGCAAGAAATCATATGTGTGTTTTCCTTGTTTGATGGCATCAGCGATTGTTAGCGCAGTTAAAACTTGACCAACAGAAAGTTGCCAATACGTTGGATCATAGCCGGAATTGTATAGACTGTAAGTACCAGTGTAATCAAAAACTAGCATGGCAGAAACGGGTTGATTTGTTGATGGTAAATTAAAAGAGTTTTCTCGCCAGTTTTTAAGATATAAAAAGAAAAGTTTCAACCAACCTTTTTCAGCTAATTTGGGCAGTAATTTAATGAAAAATTGACGATGCTCGTCGATCCAAAAATCGTGCTTGTCAGATGAAGAAAGTTGGTGGAGTCTGATAAATTCATCTACTGCAATAGATATTTTATTCGGGTCGGAAATGGTCTCAACGCTATACTCCACTTCGGCTTCTAGCTTGCGTAGCTTGCGCCGGACTTCGTGGCGCTGCTTGCGTGCAAGCAGCGCCAAATACTGATCGAATGTTTTTGGTAATTTAATTACAGGACAAACATCTTGCTCATTGGTTAAAACTTTAATTTTTGGCAAACGGTGTTTAATTAAGTTGGGTAGTAAGGTTAAAGTTGCAGATTCTTCTGGAAGACTGCACAACTCGACCGAATTGATTTGTCCTTGGCTAAATAATTCTGCTATTTTATCTGCAACTAGAGGATAGATTTGGTCAATAAATTTCACGTTAGCAATCAAGTCTAGGTAGTCACTGACGGCTTTGCAGCCGATGAGTTTGAGAGTTCGGTTGTGTATGAAAAACGGAGCAATACAGACTAGTTGATGATTTTGTCGTTGTTTCTCTTCAGCAATTTTCACGGTGACAATATACAGTTCTCCTTCTCCTAATGTTTCCCACCAGGTTTGTTGGAACACAGGAGTTTGAAAGATAGTATTGGTGGCGGCTGCGGGTAGCAGCCGCCACCACCCCTCTTCTAACTTGCCAAATTCCCTGAAGATCTCTATCTCAAAATTCATACAGGCAAGTATACATCGGCAAAGCTGAAAAATTTTGCTTTTTCTTAGTCTCAATTATTTAAGATATTTTGCTGTGATCGAGTGAATTCCCATTGAGTGATATACTAACGTGATGATCAAGGTGTCTACCAAGACCGGAGATAAAGGTAACTCGGGGCTAATCAGTGGCGAAAGATTGCCTAAATCACATCCTCTTTTTCAAGCAATTGGTGACATTGATGAACTAAATTCCTGGTTAGGTCTTGTTGGAGCCAAGTTCGGTAGTGAGTTTGCCCTCCATAAGAAACAGATTTATCAAATTCAGGATACACTTTTTTACTTAGGTGCCGAGCTAGCTGGTTCGACCAAGACCACACTCAACTCAACTCAAGTGAGAAATTTGGAAAAATACTCTGATTCTTTGCAGTCATTAATGGCTGATGATTGGCACTCGAAATTTTTACTTCCTGGTGGGACTGAGTTGGGTGGATACTTAGACGTAACTAGAACTGTTTGTCGCCGAGCCGAGCGCTCAACCGTGTATTTGTCAGAGACGCGAGCTATTCGGCCAGTTGTTTTACGCTATCTAAACCGACTTTCAGATTTTCTTTACATTCTTCGTTGCTATGTCAATCATTCCCTAGACTATTCAGAGAGAAAATTTAACTCTCACCAATGATTTGATTCAGAACTTACTCTAATTGTATTTACGAATTAATCCCACCACTCTTCCCTGGATTTGTACTTGTGAGGCGTAAATTGGTCCTGTTTCGTCTTCGACTGGCTCCAAACGAATTCTGGTCATTTCTTTAAAATATTTTTTGAGAATAGCAAGCCCATTTTCTAACAGGGCGACGATGACTTGACCGTTTTCTGCTTCGGGAGTTTCTTCAATAACTAAGTAATCACCTTGGTAGATAAGATCATTGGTTAGTGAGTCGTCTTTAATTCTGAGACAATATGCTCTTCTTTTACCGGATATTAATTCTGGTGAGACTTTAAAGCTGGCGTTCTTTTCGGCATATGGTTCAATTGGTTTGCCGATTATTAGCCACCCAAGAATGGGTAGGTCAATGCTATCACCAGTTGTCACAAACGTTCGATCTAGCAACTCAATGCTGCGTGTTTGTCCATCCGTTTTACGAATCACTCCCTTTTTTTCTAGAGACTGGAGGTGCTCGTGAATGGTCGCAAGAGAAGAAACCCCGATTGCCTCAGCCATTTCTTTAAGCGTTGGGGAAAAACCGTTTTTTTGGATATATTGGCCAATATAGTCATAAATTTGTCTTTGACGTTTGTATAACGTAATTGCCATAAATAACCTTTCACTTTGGGCAGAAGCAAATATTTACCAAATATGACACAAACAATAACCGAAGGAAGTACCATCCGACAAGTACAACTATATAGATCAAAAGTAATCAAACATGAGTAAAACTAGTTGGAACTGCGCCCAAGCTCAGTTTCGATCATTAGCAAACGATTGTACTTTGCTACCCGTTCACCTCGATTAGTGGGTCCAAACTGGACGTAATCTGCACCCAGACCAACTGCGATGTCGGCAATTAAGTCATCATTGGTCTCTTCAAATGCTTGAGAAAAAATAAATGGTAATCCGTGCTGACGTAATTGGTTAATATACATCGTCAGCTCTGTAACGCTGCTGAAGTGATTTGCTTGAATTATAATTGAGTTATATATATTTTGTGCAATTAATTTATGCAACTGATTAATTGGAATGATGCCGGCAATTTTAATTGTTTGTCCTAAGTCAGCCATCATTGCTGCTGCCAGTTTTTTGTCGGATTCTACAAATGGATTCTGCATACACAAAACCTGGTATGTTTGCTGAATCTTCTTGTAGTAAGTAAGTAACTCATCTGCCATGTAACCCTCTTGTCGCTCACGTAAGTGATACTTGCCTCCAGCATATAAATTGTCAGCCATGACATTAATGCCAAAGAAAAAGTCTTGACTGAAGACGTATTGGGTAGTCTTGGCCGATTCAATAAGTAGCTCAAAGGCGTCGTTATTACTGTACAGATTTGGTGTTACTCCCCCCAAGGTGTTAACAGAAGGAGGGGTGTTTTTACTAACTAAAATTTTTTGAATTTGGGTAAAAATGGTGCTTGCCATCGATAGCGAGTTGGAAAAAGGTAAGTGAGTGGCGGCCATGAGCAGAAATTCTTGGATATCCAGATTGTGGGTACCAAACTCGCCTCCAGCTATCATAGTATACATACAAGTGGGAATTTTCAGTTGGGTAGTAAGCTGGTATTTTTGTTGCAGATAGCCATAAGTTGGCAGACCAGAAACGAGTGCGCCAGCCTTGAGGATCGCTTGTGAGATCACAAGCGATCCTCCAATACCAATGCGTTTTTGAGCATTTGCCAGAATTTGGTCGAGACCCAATTGGTCAATTGGGTCTCGACCAACAATCTGTGCTGCAATTTCAGAATTAAGCAAGTTACAGAGTTGAACTAGACCAGAACCAGAAAAACGATTGGGGTCACCGTCCAAGGGGAAAATGCTTGGTTTTTCCTCGAATTTAGCATCGGTTGCAACTGTAGTAGCAACGATTCCTCCCGTATCCAACCACAACGTGCATTCCAAAGTCGGATTACCAACCGAGTTGATAATTTCTCTTGTCCATAAACCTTGGATTTTTGACATGTAATTATTGACTTCCTTTTTCTTCTGTTATTTCTTGAATTTGAGTGATGTTGCGGTTGAGAGCAAGGTTGATTAACTCCTTTTCGTTTTTCAATAGCAGTGAGTTGCACTCGTTTGTGCCCTCAATCGTGGTGCTGACACCATGCCAGCCAAGTTTTACCACTTCTTGAATTAGCTCTGGATAAATTTGTGTTTGTAATAAGACCAACTGTTGTTTTAGGCGCATTGTAGCTATAGATAAATTTTTCATCAACTGTTTTAGCAAATTGACAACCTCGGTTGTTGAAACTGTATCCAAGTCAGGCTGAGTGGGGTCAAGTCCAAAGCTAGTTTGAACAAGATTTTGTACGTTAATTAAATAACCGCTCACACCGACATTTGGCAGGTCATCAGCCAAAATTAGCCCCGGATTATTAAGTTCTAGCCATAAGGAGAAGTGGGGTTGGTTGTTGAGATTGGTTTGGTTGATTAGTTGATACATTTGCTGAAACTCATATTTAGAGCGAATCCAGGGAATGATTAGACCAAATGGTGAGGTAAACTGAGCTAGGTGCTCACTAATAATTTCTAGTTCAAAATTGAATAAGCTGGGATTATTTAGAATATAACTTGGTCCGCGCCGACCAAAAAACGGGTTAGTTTCCAAGTTATCGTACGTTTGACCCAGATGAAGTCGAGCTCTTTGGTCGGCGGACGCTGCATAGCTGCGGTAACTCAAAAACTTGCCAGGAAATTTTTGAGCTAGTGAGCGAAGATGATTTTGAACTGAGGTTTTAAGGACTTTTTTTTCTTTAGCAGTGCTAATAATGTAATTAGGGTGCAATCCTTTGAGGTGAAAAAATTGTTCGCTGCTGAGAGCCATCACGCCATCAATTTGATGCAATGAAGTCGAAAGTTGGGTAGTGGGAGTAAGAGAAAGATAATGTTTGGTTGCAGTTTGAAGTGAGCAGCTTGAAACAGAAAGTAATGGAGGAGTCGAGTGCTCAATTCCTAAAAACCATAATCGATGTTGTTGATCAATTGACCAACGTAAGGTCAGCGAGTGAAGATTTTTTTGAAAAAGAGGCAGGGCTACTTGACCAATTTTGATTAAGGAAGCGTTGTTGAGTGTTAGTTCTCTTGGTTTTTCAATTACTACCCAAGATCTAGAATCGAGCCAACAGCTACCGTGAGCAGTGCTAACTCTCAACCAGGCGTGATGTTTGGCTTCGGGGTGTTTGGATGAAATTTTCCCTCTGAAAATCGAGTGCGATTCAGCTATTAACACAATTCGTGAAGGTACAAACTCAATGTTTTTTTTCTGTCTAAAAGCCTGGTGGATAAACTCTCTTGACCAAGTGAAAAGAATAGTTTTAAGAATATTTACTTCGCCTTGGACTTTATTTACCTTACTGTTGCCAGTTTCGCTGGCAATGTCTACAGCATCATCCCCAAAGTATTTTTCGTGGGTTTGGTAGTATTCATTGGTGAATTGTTGTGGAATGGCAAACTCAGCAATTTTTTGCGCAATAGACTCAATTGATTGTGACCGATTAAGGGTTGAAAATTTGGGCGAATTAAGCTGGTTCAAACTTGTCCGAATAGCTTGAAAGTTGGGATTTGCTAAGGCAATGCGATTGAGGGCTTGCTTGGTGACCACCAAGCAAGCCGGAACTGGTAGATGATTTTTGGTAAGAGTGATTAACTCGGTCAAGTTTTGACCGAACTGCGAAAATGGTTCGTTGGTCAGCTCGTCGAGCTCCACTAAATTAGCAACAGCAGGCATACATCCATGATATCACTAGATCACTTCTTTTTTTAGTGCTTGTTTGAATGCCTCAACATGAACAATTGGGCTAGGATCAATCTCTTCCATCATTGCTTGATAAAGTGAGACAAAACTGAAGAGGCAGATTAATTCAAAACATTGAGCCAGTTTGTGTCCAGCTTCGAGATTGACACTCATTGTCTCTAGATTTTGGGTAGCAATATTTTGCTCTGTCAACTTGATTCGCACCTGATTGCTTGGATGAGCTAGTTTTGAGTGGACAAGGACGAAAAGATGAGTACTTTTGAGCGTAGCAGGAAAACTTAGAGCTTCCAAGAGATGATGGTTGAACTCGGGAATTAAATGATACGTCGTCAAAGTTTTGGCATTCTCGTTACTTTGATTGGTGGCGGCATGAGTAGCGCCGGCCAGAAAGTCCGGCGCAATCAGTACCGCTTGTTTGTCAACCAGTTGGTATGCCAGCATTTTGGCGGGGTTAAGCTCTGATGTAACTTCTACCGCACAGGCTCGAACTTGTTGTCTGATGATATCGGTTGTCTGGTCAATAGCTTCTTGATCTAGCTGGATGACACCAGCTTTTTCCAGCAAGCCAATGGTGCCGAAAATTGAGTAACCAATAGCCATGCGGGGTTGACCAGATGGGTTGTGAGTTGGATCAATTAAGTAGAATGGCCAGTGATTGGCTTGAGCTAATTTTGCTAATTCACCCCCAGCCGTGATAGCTAAGACTTGCGCGCCCCTCTGGCGCGCCTCTTCCCCACAAGCCAAGGTTTCTTCAGTGTTGCCAGAATAACTTGACAGAAGCACCAGAGTATTTTTCCCAACGTAATGCGGTAAAGTGTAATCTCGGACAATTTCAAACGGTACTTTGAGTTGATCCTTAAACACGCTTTTGATCACATCAGCCCCCAAGGCTGAACCACCCATCCCTGATACGACCACGTTTTCAATCGGTGCGTCAAGTTTGACCGAGATTTTTCTCGTATCTGCCCAAGCATGCTCGATCTGCTTATCTAGTGCCTCGATCGAGCCCAGCAAGTTACTTTTGTCCAACTGAGCAATGCTGGTCCTGGAGTTTAAATCTACTTTTGGCATAGGTTCCTTTATTTTGCTTATTACAAAGTATCGAGTAATTCTTTTTCTAGTCCTGGACTGCAGGCGATAAAGTCAGTGACTTTATCCAGTTGCCAGGCTTGGCCTTCGAGATTAAAAATACTGCAGCCTGATTCTGTCAGAATCAGGCTGAGAGCAGCGATATCGTAATCTTTGACGCCTAGAACTAGTGTTGCTAACGGTTGCCTTGAGGATAAGAAGTCAACTTGAGCATTAAGGCAGCCGTAATGACGATAGCTCCGAAACAAATTACAATTTTTTGCCAAGTATGCTCCTGCCATTTGTCTTTTAAGAGGATTTCTACCTGAATCGAGTATTAGCGTGGCCTGGATAAGAGATTCAAACTTTTCTGCAATTATTTTACGATCGTTATTGTAAGCTCCCCCACCTCGTTCTGCCCAAATGGTGTTTTGTGAAAACGGATTATAGATTGCGGCTGATACGACTCGATTATCTTGGATAATTGCGATCATGGTGCAAAAGTACGATATACCACTAACGAAGTTGGTCGTGCCCTCAATGGGGTCAATTAGCCAGGTATATTGACCATTTTTCACTGCGTCGTCCAGTTCCTCACCGTGAATTGAGTGGTCAGGAAACTGATTTGTAATTTCTTGGCGGATAAATTTCTCGATTTCGGCATCGTGTTTAGTCAAATAAGATCCGTCTGCCTTATGCTGACCAGTCACGTTGTGATCCAGAAAGGCTTTTTTTGCCATTTCTGCGCCATTAGTTGCTAGTTTGATAGCTAAAGAAGTGTAAGGATGCATATATCAATCTAGCGCGTGTGTATTAACTCCAGATTTCCAATTAATTTCTGAATACTGGCTTAATATTTGTTTGAGTGTCTTTTTAAGTTCGTCGTACTCTTTTTGGGTTTTACCTTCAAACTTGAGTGTGATGTACGGGCCGTTTTGTGAGGCTCGTGCAATCGCCATTCGGGTGGGAAGGTCCATCCTTACTCCTTCAATGTCGGTATACTCAGCGTCAGGCCAATGTTTTTTAAACTCAGCCTTGATTTTGGTGCTGACAAACTCAAACTTGATCGCATCGGCTAGACCGAACTTGATCTCAGGACTACTGACATATTGGGATAGTTTGTTAACCGCTTGAGACAAACTCTGCTTTGTTCTTTCCAGGAATTGAAGTAATCTCAAGCTTGCATAAGCCCCATCGTCATGCCCAAAGAAATTATCCATAAAGAAGATATGTCCAGATAACTCACCGCCAAATGGCGCTCTTTCTTCTTTAACCTTGGCCTTGATAAACGAGTGGCCGGTTAGCCACATCACCGGAGCACCACCAGCTTGTTTGATAGTTTCTGTCACTTGTCTTGAGCAAAGAGTGTTGTACACAATTTTAGATCCAGGCATAAACTCCAGGACGTCTTGAGCAAAAAGTGAGACGATTGTGTCCATCCACAACACCCGACCGTTCTCGTCGACAGCCGACATGCGATCGCCATCAGCATCGTAGGCAAAACCTAGATCGGCACCTTCTTTTTTGACTCTTTTTGCCAGTCGCTCCAGCACCTCAATCTCAGTTGGGTCGGGAGCCCCAAGCGGAAAGTCGCTGTTGAGATCGCAGTTCTGTTCGATTACCTCACAGCCCGCCTTACGGAAGATGCTGGGATAAAACATGCCCGATGTTGTGTTGCAGCTGTCAACAACTATTTTCCAAGGTTTTTTCAGCTCAAAATAGCTGATGATGTTTTTTTGATATTGGGGAAAAATATCTTGGTCTGTGTTAGTACCTTTTCCTGTTGAGAATTTTCCTGATTCAGCAATTTGGCGTAAGGCTTGGATTTCTTCGGTA
>ENA-UOWO01006563-UOWO01006563.1-activated-sludge-metagenome-genome-assembly--contig:-NODE-6563-length-11836-cov-12.271539_pt1 | contig 11836 bp, 9 predicted proteins | sample MGYA00238148_ERZ761564 | MGnify/ENA primary metagenome ERZ761564 (study PRJEB28885, sample SAMN05720194) | activated sludge metagenome | isolation source: Anaerobic digester | place: USA...
ACTATAGTCTAAGTAAAAACAAAAACTATGCAGAAACTAAAAGTAATGCTGTTGCTATTGATTACTATTATTGTATTTCAATACTGTACTAAAACAGAAGAGCAAAGTATATCAAGTTATAATGCTATTTCAGCAGCTTTTGGAAATAATATAGATCCAAATAATCTTGCTAATTATGCCAATCAAATTATTCCGGCATATATCAGAAAAGACAATACCGGTAGCAATATACTATCTGATGCAAAAGCTACATTGGGCAGAGTTTTATTTTATGATAAAAATTTAAGTGTCAATAATACTATTTCCTGTGGCAGTTGCCATATACAAACATTTGCTTTCGGCGACACCGCACTTGCCAGCGAAGGTGTACTCAACGGTCGCACTGGCAGACATTCAATGCGATTGGTGAATGCACGATTTGCTGTTGAGTCAAAATTTTTCTGGGACGAACGTGCAATTAGTTTGGAAGCACAAACAACACAACCTATTCAAGACCACGCAGAAATGGGCTTCAGTGGTTTAGATGAAAGACCTGCTTTGGATAGTTTAATTCGGAAACTATCAGGTATTCCATACTACAAAGAGTTATTTATGTTTGTATATGGAAATACAGAAATAACGGAAGTTAAGATGCAAGAATGTATGGCGCAGTTTATACGAAGTATACAATCTTTTGATTCGAAATATGATGCAGGTAGAATGCTGGTGGCCAACGACAATCAAAATTTTCCAAATTTTACCGCACAGGAAAACAATGGTAAAAATTTATTCTTAACACCACCGGTTTTTGACAATACAGGCAATAGAATCGCTGGTGGTTTAGGTTGTAATGGTTGCCATAATGCTCCGGAATTTGATATCGATCCAAATACAGGTAACAATGGAATTATCGGCATCTTAAACAACACAGGTATTGATATTAATAATACGCGTGCGCCTACTTTAAGAGATCTTACCGGCATTGATGGAAATCCAAATACCCAAATGATGCATACCGGAATTATTAATTCCTTACAAGCTGCTATTGGTCACTATGGAGCAATAAATCTTGCTCCTGGAAATACCAGATTAGATCCCAGACTTACTCCAAATGGTTTCGGTCAGCAATTGCATTTAACGGCTGCTGAAGTGAATGCGGTAATAGCATTTTTGAAAACATTATCCGGCAATAATATATACACGGATAAAAAATGGAGCAATCCGTTTTTATAACAAAATCTAGTATAAACGCAGGCAAAAAAACTCAACCAACTGTCAATTGAGCTTATAGATTTATTTGTGAAGACATATTTGTATGTGCTAACTATTTACCGAAAATTCAATCTAAAATCATAGTATTTATCTGGCGTTCTCAAACCTTGATCTTATATCTTCTAAATTTCCTTTTGGAATAGCAGCAATTAATTTCTTGGTATATTCCTGTTGCGGATTGTTATAGATTTCATCGGCAATGCCCATTTCTTCTATCTTTCCTTTATTCATTACCACCATGCGGTCACTCATAAATTTCACCACACTCAAATCGTGCGAAATGAAGATATACGTAAACTTAAATTCTTCGCGCAATTGAATTAACAAGTTCAATACTTGAGCCTGTACGGAAACATCCAGCGCTGAAACTGATTCATCGCAAATAATAAACTTTGGATTTAATGCCAATGCACGCGCTATACAAATTCGCTGACGTTGACCACCGGAAAACTCATGCGGATAGCGTTGAAAATGCTCGGCTTTCATATTCACTTTTTCCAATAATTCAATTACTTTATCCTTGCGCTCTGCATCATTACTGTATTTATTATGCACCTGCATCGGTTCTAAAATGGCATTTCCAATAGTCATTCTAGGATTTAAAGATGAATACGGATCTTGAAAAATAATTTGCATATGTTCGCGCAATTCTTTCAGGTCTTTTTGTCCCAGACTGAAAATATCTTTTCCGTCAAAAATTGCCTTTCCACCTGTTGGCTCTACTAATCGCAATATGGTTCTTCCTAAGGTGGTTTTTCCGCAACCGCTCTCACCTACCAAACCCAGGGTTTCACCTTCATTTACATCAAATGAAACATCATCCACTGCTTTTACATAATCTAATGTTTTACCAAACAGATTTGTTTTGGATGGAAACCAGGTTTGCAAACCTTTTAGCTGCAAAATTGGTGTTTGCTGTTGCAACGTTTCGTATCTTTTTTTCGTTTGTGCTTCACTCACTACGAATGCTTCCACCAATGCATTCATGTCTGCTGCTTTTTCTGTAATCACGCCATCTTTTTCTTCCATGAAATCTGCAATCACCGGCAATTTACTTAAGCGCTTATCCAATGGCGGACGGCAAGCCAGTAAGCCTTTTGTATATGGATGTTTTGGATTGGAGAAAATATCGACAACAGAACCTTGTTCCACAATTTTTCCTTTATACATGACCACCACTTTATCTGCAATTTCTGCGATTACACCTAAATCATGTGTAATAAAAATAGTAGACATACCAGTTTCCCGGCTCAATTCATTTATAAGTTCAAGAATGGTTTTTTGAACTGTTACATCCAAAGCAGTAGTTGGCTCATCTGCAATTAATATTTTAGGCTGGCAACTCATCGCCATCGCAATCATTACACGTTGTTTTTGTCCGCCGGAAAGTTGATGCGGATAAGCATTAAGTGCTCGCTGAGGATCCGGAAGTTTAACCTGCGCAAATAAATCCAGTGTTTTAGCTTCTGCTTCTTTTTTAGAAATTTTCTGGTGCAACATAATGGCTTCCATCACCTGATTACCACAGGTAAATACAGGATTCAATGAAGTCATTGGTTCCTGAAAAATCATGGAAATTTCATTACCTCTGTAAGAACGCATTTCATTATCCGGAATCTGCACTAAATCGATTGGATTTTTTCCATCTCGATAGTAATTGATTTGTCCGCCTGTAATTTTTCCGGGTGGATTAGGAATCAATCTCATGATAGAAAGTGAGGTTACTGATTTTCCGGATCCGGACTCACCTACAATTCCAATTACTTCGCCTTTATTTACCTGAAAAGACACATCGTCAACGGCTCTAACCAAACCATTTTCAGTTTTAAATTCCGTTACTAAGTTTTTTACGTCTAAAAGTATTTCAGCCATTTTAAGTAGTTTGCAGTTTATTTGTATTTAGATTATTTTAGAGAAAAACTGAATTAACAAAAAAAAAATTGTCAATTATTTATTTTTCGTTTATCAACTGTATTTCACATTATTTTCCGAAATTAAGGATAATCCTTTCAATTTTAAAACAATTTGTGCCACAGTTATCACATCTTTCTGACAATAGGTTTTTATCCGCTCCAATCCTTGTTCATTCCAGTAAACATTACCTACATCTTTCCCTGAAATATCATCTTTAGGCGATGGAATTCCCAAACAAAAAGCTAACAGTTTTAATGAAATATAATTCTTGTAATCACCGAATTTCCAGAAATCCATAGAATCCAGCAAACCAGCTTCCCATGGTTTTTTGCTTTGCAAACTTTCAAAGTAATCCGGCAACTTAAGGTTATTTATTAATAATCTGCGACAGATATACGGCACATCAAATTCTCTGATGTTATGACCGGAAAGTGTAAGACTTCTTTTTTTCTTAAGTTCTTGTTGCAAATACACACAAAAATCCGTCAGCAATTTCACTTCATCGTCTCCATAAAATGACTTTAATTCAAACTCCTGAAACATGCCGGTTTGATTTAAACGACCGACAGAAATACAAATTATTTTACCAAATTCTGCAAAAATACCGGCATTGTTAAAATAGTAATCACTTGTATTATCATCTTCGGTTTTGTGCTTTCCTTTCTTTTCTTCCCATAATTCCTGTTCATACGCATCTAATTGGTTGAAATTTGCCGTTTTGGGCACAGTTTCTATATCCAGGAACAAGATATCGTCTGTTTTAACGTTGTCTAGCATAATTTATAGTTATAAATGGTTATTATGTAAACTAATATTCACAATATATAACGCAATATACATATAGTATACAGAAATTTGTAGTAAATTTACCCGATAAACGTAAACATTATCTTAAACATTATCTTATGAGTGAAATTGAAAACGGAAGTTCTAACTCCAACAAGAAACTTCATGCGATGTATATCGTATTAATTGCCTTATTAATTGGCGGATTGGTGTATACCAATGTGAAACTAAAGAAATCTAAAGAAACTATTGTCGTAACGGAAAAACAACGCGATGATGTATCAGTACTAAAAGCTGAATTAGACAAGAAGTACACTGAATCTTTACAGGAAATTGAAAGCTATCGTGCTGAAAATGCCGGTTTGGATAGTTTGCTGACGGTTAAAGAACAGGAATTAAGTGCTAAAAAAGCTAAAATTGACGCATTGTTAGGTCAAATTTCGTCATTAAAATCCGGCGATGCTTCCAAATCTAAATTATTGGCAGATGCTCAGGCTTTAATTGCACAGATGGAAAGCGATAAAATGCGCTTACAGACTTCGATTGATTCTTTGGTTACTGAAAATAAAGCACTTTATATGCAACGTGACAGTATTACCGGTGAATTGACAAATACCTTACAAAGAAAACAACAATTGGATGATGAAAATCAGAAAATGAAAGACAGAATTGATAAAGCATCTATTTTAAGCACTGCAAATATTCAGTCTACACCTATACGAATGACGAAAAAAGGAAAAGAAGATGAAGTAAGCAAAGCAAAAGATGCTGAAAAATTGAGAGTTTGTTTTGACTTAATTCAAAACAAAATTGCTCCTTCCGGGCAAACACAAATTGAAGTGAGAATTATTTCACCGGACGGCACTACTATTCAAATGCAAAATTTGGGCAGCGGCACATTACAGGATGCAACCACAGGAAATGAAATTCCATTTACATACAGCATTTCTCCGGATTATCAGAACGAAACCAAAACAGTATGTTCTTATTGGGCACAAACATTCAAATTTGCGCCAGGTAAATACTCTGTAGAAGTTTATGAAAAAGGATTCTTAATCGGACAATCATCATTTATGATGAAATAATTTTAAGCAGTTAAAAGAAATTCGGGCAGTCTGCAAAGACTGCCTTTTTTATAATATGCAATCAACGTTTTACAAAGGCGCATTATTCGTTTTCTTAGGAGCCATTTGCTTCTCTACCAAAGGTATATTTGCTAAACTGGCATTTGGCTATGGTGTGGATGGCTTAGAAATTCTGACTTTACGGATGTTATTTGCGCTTCCGTTTTACGTGCTGATATTAGCCAGAGAATATAAATCCAAACCGGCACCAATTGAAAAAAATGACCGCATCAATATTGTTACACTTGGCTTGATTGGCTATTATTTGGCCGCGCTTTTTGATTTTTTAGGTTTACAATATGTAAGTGCATCGCTGGAAAGAAATATCATCTTCACCTATCCTACTTTTGTTTTATTGATGTCCAGGATTTTCTTTAAGAGAAAAATACATGCAATTCAGATTATTGCAGTGCTAGTTTGCTACTCAGGCATATTACTTGCGTTCTATTCTGATAAAGCATCTTATGTTTCATCTAATTTATTAAAAGGAACTGTTTTTGTGTTATTGAGTGCACTTACCTATGCTTTATATTTAGTAAAAAGCGACGGATTAATTAAAAACGTTGGAACCATTCGCTTTACCTGTATTTCTATGATTGTTTCATGTATTGCTGTTTTGGTACACTATATTTTTGTACATGGTATTCATATTTTTTCATTTCCTTATCAGGTATATCTGATTGGAATTGGCGTTGCCGTGATAAGTACTGTTTTACCATCTTTTTTAATGACAAAAGGCATTGCACTTATTGGATCTTCAAATATGGCAATCATTGCCAGCGTTGGACCAATTGCTACCATCTTTTTATCTAATTTTATTTTAAAAGAAAAAATTTCAGTACTGCATATTGTAGGCACGGTCTTGGTTTTAATTGGCGTTATGATTCTTAGTCTAAACGGAAATAAAAAGAATATTTCTGCCTAAACTGCTACTTATTTTGTAGTGCCTGAAAGCAAGTATTTTAATAACATCACACTATAATGTTGTTAGTTAAATCTGCCTAAATTTTTAAACAACTAACTTTACATAGAAATTCAACTCTATGAAAAAATCCATTTTATTATCCGTACTTATTTTCGTCACAATGATTGCTCAATCAATTGAGAAAAACCTGCTGCCAAATGCTTCCAGACCAAAAGTTGGATTAACGCTGAGCGGTGGCGGTGCCAAAGGCTTAATTTATGTCGGATTATTGAAAATGATAGATTCACTGGATATAAAAATTGACTACATCACCGGCACAAGTATGGGAAGCATTGTGGGTGGATTATATGCTATCGGTTACAAAGGTAATGAGTTGGATTCATTGGCAAGAAATACCAATTGGAGTAAATACCTCACGAATAATGTTCCGTTGAATAAAATAACCATGGAAGAAAAAGACGAATACGGACGTTATATGATAGAACTGAATTCTAATACGTTAATGCCTGGATTGCCTATTGCAGTGATTAACGGACAAAATATTACGTCTTTTTTAAACGACTTAACGTTCAGGGTTCATCACATCAGCGATTTTAATAAATTTCCAATTCCGTTTAAATGTGTTGCGGTTGATATAGTAACAGGAAAACCGGTTGTAATTGACAAAGGCAGCCTTGCATTGGCTTTAAGAACCAGTATGTCTATTCCTACTGCTTTCAGTCCTATTGATACCGGAAAGATGCTATTGGTAGATGGCGGACTATTTAAAAATTTTCCGGTAGAATACGTAAAAAATATGGGTGCTGAGTTTGTTATTGGAGCAAATTGCAGCGGAATGCTTTTATCTAAAAAAGAATTAAAAACATTGGTGAATATGCTGGAACAAACGACCAGCTTCAGCATTGCAGCAGATTATGAACAGCAGAAAAAACTATGTGATATTCTGGTTGATTATAATGAAGCTTTAAAAAATGCGAAAATAGGCACGATGGATTTTGGTAAAGCGAAAGAGATCTTAGCCTTGGGTGAACAGGTGGCACATCAGTTTTTGGAACCACTGGTTCAACTCGCTGAAAGCCAGAAAAAATTTAATGTGCCTGATACAGATACCACCAAACTAAATAAAACAGATAGTTTAAGTATGAAGGATATTAAACTAACGCTGGATAAATCTAATCTCGAAGCAATCGTCAGAAATAAAATTCGTTTACTGGACTATAATAATATTTCCAAAACCGAAATAGATAAAACGGTTGATGAAATATATGGCACTCGATATTTTGATAAAGTGTATTATTATATTGAAAATAAAGACAATAATCACCATCTCATATTTAAAACTGAAAAAACAAAAAAGTTTGCCTACAAACTAGGCCTGCATTACGATAATGAAATGTCAGCAGGCATTATTGCTAATCTTACTGCACGGAATTTATTTTTTGATGCGTCCAGATTTATAACTACAATTGATATTTCAGACAATCCAAAAATCCGAACCGGCTATCAGGTATATATCGGAAACAAAGGTTTTTATATCAGTACTAATCATTTCTTTGAATATGTGAAACAGCCTGTTTTTTTTGAAAGAAAGACATTAGGATTTTACAAAAATCTTTTTCTGCAATCGGATATTATGATGAACTATGCTATCAGCCAGAATTCAGCATTAAGCGGCGGTATCCAGTTTAAATGGGGAAATATAAAACCACAAATAAAACCTTCTGAACGTCCTGATTTATTCAAGAGTTTATTTTCGCTATCCAAACGACCATATTTAAATACCAGTATCGTTTTAAGATATGCTTATAATTCATTTAACCAACAGGTATTTCCAACAAAAGGAAAAAGCGCGTTAGTACAAACAGAATTTGTATTTGCCGGAAAAACATCTACTTCTATTCATACAGAAAGCATCGTAATAGATTCATTCTATAACGCTACTAATATTAGCAATGACACCACTATACGACATAACTTTAGTCCGTATTTTAAATTATATGGCACCTATGAACATATTTTCCGTCTGCATAAAAAAGTATCTTTAGATGCAAGAATCGACATGGGTATGATTTTTCTGTTTCAACCTTCCAAAAAAGATTTTGCCAACCAGCAAGCTGATGCTTTTTATGTAGGTGGCACCGAACCCAGAGAACGCGAAAGAACCACCAGTTTAATTCCATTTTGGGGAAATAGGGAATTATATATACAGAATTTAAATTTCCTAACCGCTTCTCTTTCTATACAATATGAGCCGATAAAAAATCTGTTTCTAATACCGAAGATATCCATTTTCACGGGCGATGATGGCAATATAAACGTGTATGGAGATAAAGGCGTCATTAGTAATTTAAAAGACAATAAGTTATTGTTTGCACACAGCGAAGGCATGACTATCGCTTATAAAACGCCGGTGGGTCCGGTTCGATTTAATCTTTCCAAAGCATCTAATTATTCAAAACCTACCTTCTATTTTTCTTTAGGGTACAGAATTTAAATACATTTTTTATCAAACGCTCGTTTGGTAAAATTATTTCATTATTTTTGCTATCTAAATTTGAAAATCATGTTTCAGAAAGATCTATTTAAAGACAAAATAGTTTTAGTCACCGGTGGTGGCAGCGGCATTGGGTATACAATTGCCAAACATTACCTGGAATTAGGTGCTGTTGTTTACATAGCTTCTCGCAACGCACAAAAACTGGAAAAAGCAATTGGTGAGCTTAAAGAATTTGGTGATGTTCGCAGTGCCATTGCAGATATTCGTGAAACTGCACAAATCGAAAGTCTGGCAAATCAGATAAAAGAAGAAGCAGGCAGATTGGATATTCTGGTAAATAATGCAGGCGGTCAATTTCCTTCTGCTGCAGAAAATATTTCTTACAATGGTTTTCGTGCTGTTGTTACCAATAATCTGATCGGGACATTCTATGTGACACAAATTATGGCGAAAACGTTTTTCATTCCACAAAAAAATGGAAATATCGTAAATATCATCGCTAATATATTTCGCGGATTTCCGGGTATGGTGCACACAGGTGCTGCACGTGCCGGTGTTGACAACATGACAAAAACACTGGCAATAGAATGGGTTCGATTTAATATCCGTGTAAACGCCATTGCACCAGGCATAATTCGTTCATCCGGCATGGATACCTATCCACCGGCTATACTAAAAGGAATTGAAAAAAGCATACCTAATAACAGAATGGGTACAACAGACGAAGTAGCTTATCCTGTTTTATTTTTATCATCACCAATGGCATCTTATATCAGCGGTGAAACGTTGTATGTAGATGCCGGCAATCGACTTTGGGGCGACCAATGGCAAGGCTGGAGTGAATCATTAACTTAAAAGAGTAGTGAGATATTAGTAGTGAGATTGGAGACAAGAGACTTACGACTTACGACTCACCACTTACGACTACAACATGCAACTTAAAGGCACATATAAAGAGATCTGGCAAATATCTTATCCGATTATACTTGGTAGTCTGGCGCATTCAATTAATCAATTGATTGACACCGCATTTCTTGGTCATTCTTCAAAAACAGCATTAGAAGCCATCACACTTGGCGGCATTTATTATTTTGTTTTTGTCTTTATTGCCGGTGGTTTGGCGCGCGGTTGTCAGGTTATAATAGCACGACACAGCGGTGAAGGTGCCACTGAAAAGATAGGAATCGCATTCGATCATTTATTGGTACTAGCAGCTGTTTTATCTGTATTTCTGATGTTGTTTTTTGGATATGCCACACCATACGTGCTGGCTTTTGTTGTAAAATCTACTGCTATACAAGATGCGGCAATGGAATATATTAACATGATGAATTTTGCCGTATTTCCTGTCGTACTTGGATTTTGTTTTAACGGATTCTATACAGGCATCAGCAAAACCAAAGTCATCACAATTGCAACGGTTTGCATGGCAATCACCAATATCATTTGTGGTTACATTTTTATATTCGGAAAATTCGGATTTCCGCCATTAGGCATCAAAGGTGCAGGCATTGCAACAGCCATTGCAGACACTGTGTTGTTCGCCGTATACCTGATTCATTTCCTGATTTATAAACATCCTGCACGTTTCAATGCATTTACTTTTAAATTTATCAGCATAAAACAACTATGGTCTATCATAAAATTATCGACACCCATAGTACTTCAAAATCTGATAGGCATTGGTAGCTGGTGGTATTTCTTTTTATCTGTTGAAAAAATCGGTGAACATGAATTAGCTGTTTCAGGAATATTAAAAAGCTTGTTTGTCTTCATTGGCATTCCTGTATGGAGTCTGGCAAGTACCAGTAATACGCTAATCAGTAACCTAATCGGACAAAACAGGATAGATGATGTGATACCGGCATTAAAAAAAGTGCTTATAGTTTCTGTTGGCATTTCATTAAGCATCAATTTAATTATCGTATTATTTCCACATCCAATTTTATCCTTATTTACCAATGACGTGCAACTCATTCAGGATTGTATTCCACCATTTTATACGTTGATGATTGCTTTACTGTTTTTCTCTTCTTCCATGATCATGAATTTCGGAATTACGGGCACGGGTGCTACTTTTGTGCCAACTATTGTAGAAATATTTTGTTGCTTCTTTTATGTACTTTATTGTTACTATTTCGTGCAAATCAAACAAAGTCCGCTTTATATTGCCTGGGGTTGTGAGGTAGTATACTGGCTATCATTGCTAACATTCACCACCATTTACTGGAGCAGCGGCATTTGGCGGAAATATGTTAAAAATATAGATACAAACGCATAGCAGACAGTAAACTTCACTGTCTATTTTATTTATCAACTTTCAATTATCATTTTATCAACTATATCTTGTAAACTGTCAACTTTCTTGTATTTTGCAGTATATATGTCAGCAGAAAAAAAACAATGGTTTGAGCTATGGTTTGATTCACCTTTGTATCATGTTTTATATAAAAACAGAAATCAGGATGAAGCCAATCATTTTATAGATAATGTAATCAAACATTTGCAAATAGAATATGGAAGTATTTTAGACCTTGCCTGCGGGAAAGGAAGACATGCCTATTATCTGGCAGACAAAGGATTTGATGTGGTTGGACTGGATTTATCCAAAGAAAGTATTCAATATGCAAATACGATGTATCAATTGCCAAATCTTGAATTTTATGTGCATGATATGCGTTTGCCCTATCGTATAAATTACTTCGATTATATTTTTAATTTTTTTACCAGCTTAGGCTATTTTAATGATTTAAAAGAAAATGAAAAAGTATTTCAAAGTATGCATGCCGGATTAAAAGACAATGGCTATATTCTGATAGACTTTATGAATACTGATAAAGTGATTAACCATCTGGTGTCAAGAGAAAATAAGATTATAGATGATTATCATTTTTATATTCGCAGAGAAGTAAGCAACGGCAAAATCATTAAACATATTCAGATTGAAAAAGAAGAAAAAATGTGGTTATTCAGAGAAGAAGTACAAATACTGATGCAACATCATTTTCATACTTTTTTAAACAATACCGGATTTACACTGCTACAGGAGTTTGGTGATTATCAGTTAAATCCGTTTCATCCGAAAACATCTGACCGATATATTTTGTTAGCTAAGAAGAAACCATAATTTGAATGGAATTATAGGCTATAATTTCGTTTAGAATAAGGTGATCAATTTATAATTAAAACAGTTCTTTTATACGTACGTTTAAGTTCTTGAAAAAACTGTAATAAAACATATTTTATGAATAAGGTAATAGTAATTATTGGTGCCGGTTCCGGTATAGCACAAGGCGTTGCTGAAAAATTTGGACTACAAGGGTTTTCTGTTGCATTAGT
>ENA-UOWO01006564-UOWO01006564.1-activated-sludge-metagenome-genome-assembly--contig:-NODE-6564-length-11834-cov-6.753884_pt1 | contig 11834 bp, 10 predicted proteins | sample MGYA00238148_ERZ761564 | MGnify/ENA primary metagenome ERZ761564 (study PRJEB28885, sample SAMN05720194) | activated sludge metagenome | isolation source: Anaerobic digester | place: USA...
CTTTCCCTACACGACGCTCTTCCGATCTGCCGTCGACGACGATCCGGCGCAGCCGCACCCCGGCCCGGGCCGCCCGGTCCAGCCACGGCTCGGTCGAGCGGGTGGGGATCATCCGGTCGTTGGTGCCCTGGACGACGGCCAGCGGCACCCGGGTCAACCCCTCGACCGGGTCGCCCGGTTCGAGCCAGGGCGCCAGCCCGACGACCCCGACCACGGGTCCCGCCGCGGCCGGCCCGGCCGACCGGGCCAGGTGCACGGCCACCCGGCCGCCCAGGGAGTGCCCGACGAGCACCACCGGCAGGTCCGGATGGGTGGCCGCGATCGCGTCCACCGCGGCCCGGGCGTCGGCCAGCACCGTGGCCCCGTCGCCGTTCCACCCCTTCACCGCATTGCGCAGCCGGTAGACGGCCGCGTTCCGGTCGGCCCGGGCGATGGCTCGGGCGACCGGGAGCAGCCGCAGGGCGGCGAGGCTGAACGGGCCGACGGGTTCGGTGGAGTCGGCCGAGCCGCCGTGCAGGACCAGGACGGCCGCGGTGGCCGCGCACGGGGTCCGGATCGCGGACATCCTCGCGCCGCCGGCGGCCGGACCGGAATGAGTGGGGTTCACAATTCGAGTATCCGGAGCCGCGGGCCGTTCGGATGGGAATCGGCCGGCCATCCGGGCCCGACCCAGCCCCTAGGCTGCTCGACCATGGCCCGCATCGTGACCCACCGCCAGGCCGCCGCGGCGGTGGCCGCCTGGCGCCAGGTCAGCGACCAGCCGGGCGCGCCGGACCGGGATCGGGTGGCCGCCGCGGTCCGAGCCAGCCTGCGCTGGCTGGCCCAGGCCCATCCCGGCAAGGCCGTCGAGATCCGGGTCCCGCCCTACGCGGCGGTGCAGGCGATGGGTGGGCTCAGCCACACCCGCGGCACGCCGCCGAACGTCATCGAGACCGACCCGGCCACCTGGCTGGCCCTGGTCGTCGGCACGGTGAGCTGGGCCGACGCCCTGGGTGACGGCCGGGTGAGCGCCAGCGGGACCCGGGCCGACCTGTCCGCGCTGCTGCCGCTGACCGACCTGACCGGCTGACCCGGCGCCCGTCCGGCCGCGCGATGCGGGCCGGGTCACCGGGTTCTCGGGGTGGCGTACCCCCGAAACCAGGTACAGTGGGGTACCGCTGATCCCCTGGCATCACCCGCTCACGGAGGAGCACGGTTTACGTGGTCATAGGCACGCCACCTCGCGCCACCCACTCCGCACCGACGCCCCTGCCGAACCCGACGGTGCGCCGGTCCGATTCGATCGACCCATCCCTGGACCCCGAGCGCGATCCCTCGCCGCGCGAGGAGTGCGGCGTCTTCGGCGTCTGGGCGCCCGGCGAGGATGTGGCCAAGCTCACCTACTACGGCCTCTACGCGCTGCAGCACCGCGGCCAGGAGGCGGCCGGCATCGCCGTCGCCGACGGCTCGCAGATCGTCGTGTTCAAGGATCTGGGTCTGGTCTCCCAGGTCTTCGACGAGCAGACCCTGTCCTCCCTGGTCGGCCATATCGCCGTCGGTCACTGCCGGTACTCCACCACCGGGTCGACCACCTGGGAGAACGCGCAGCCGACCTTCGCCATCACCGACGTCGGGTCCGGCATCGCGCTGGGCCACAACGGCAACCTGGTCAACACCGTCGAGCTGGAGGCCCGGGTCGCCGCGCTGCCCGGCAAGGCCCGCCGCGGCAAGTGCTCCACCGATTCGGACGTGGTCACCCGGCTGCTCGCCGGCCGTTCCGCCGACGCCGGCCTGGAGGCCGCGGCGATGGAGCTGCTGCCCGACCTGCAGGGCGCGTTCAGCTTCGTCTTCTGCGACGAGCACACCCTGTACGCCGCCCGGGACCCGCACGGCGTCCGCCCGCTGGTGCTGGGCCGGCTGGACCGGGGGTGGGTCGTCGCGTCCGAGACCGCCGCCCTGGACATCGTCGGCGCCTCGTTCGTCCGCGAGGTCGAGCCGGGTGAGCTGCTGGCCATCGACGCCGACGGCCTGCGCAGCGAGCGTTTCGCCGCCCCCACGCCCAAGGGCTGCATCTTCGAGTACGTCTACCTGGCCCGTCCGGACACCTCCATCTCCGGTCGCGGCGTGCAGGCGTCCCGGGTCGAGATCGGCCGCCGGCTGGCCGCGCAGGATCCGGTCGAGGCTGATCTGGTCATCCCCACCCCGGAGTCCGGCACACCCGCGGCGATCGGTTACGCCCAGGCCTCCGGGATTCCCTACGGGCAGGGTCTGGTCAAGAACGCCTACGTGGGGCGGACCTTCATCCAGCCCTCGCAGACCATCCGCCAGCTCGGCATCCGGCTCAAGCTCAACCCGCTGCGCGACGTCATCCGGGGTAAGCGGTTGATCGTGGTGGACGACTCCATCGTCCGCGGCAACACCCAGCGGGCCCTGGTCCGGATGCTGCGCGAGGCCGGCGCGGTCGAGGTGCACGTGCGGATCGCGTCCCCGCCGGTGCGCTGGCCCTGCTTCTACGGCATCGACTTCGCCTCCCGGGCCGAGCTGATCGCCAACGCCGGTGACGTCGAGGCGGTCCGCCGCTCGATCGGCGCCGACACCTTGGCGTACGTCTCGTTGGAGGGCCTGATCGCCGCGACCGAGCAGCCCAAGAACCGGCTGTGCACCGCGTGTTTCACCGGGGACTACCCGATCGAGATCCCCGATCAGGTCGGCAAGCACGTGCTGGAGGGCATTGCCCGCGGCGTCGCCGGACCGGCCCACCTGGGCGGCCGCTCCCCGGTGGCCGCGCACGGCTACGGCGCCGAGGATGCCCTGAGCCGCCCATGATCGCGCGGCACCACCCAAGGTCACGACCGTTCAGAGGCGAGCGGTCGACCGGTACGGCCCGGCGGAGTTCCGGGTCGAGAACGAGACGAGCAACCGCATGACCGACACCCGCCACCCCATCGGCTCCGGGGCCACGTACGAAGGGTCGGGGGTGTCGATCGCCGCCGGTGAGGCCGCGGTCGACCTCATGAAGCCCTTCACCTCCCGCACCCGTCGGCCCGAGGTCGTCGGCGGCATCGGCGGATTCGCCTCGCTGTTCCGGCTGCCCCTGCACCGCTACCGCGAGCCGCTGCTGGCCTCGTCCACCGACGGCGTCGGCACCAAGTGCGCGATCGCCCAGGCGATGGACGTGCACAACACCATCGGCATCGACCTGGTCGCGATGGTCGTGGACGACCTGGTGGCCAGCGGCGCGGAGCCGTTGTTCCTGCAGGACTACATCGCCACCGGCAAGCTCGACCCGCAGCGGATCGCCGCGATCGTCTCCGGCATCGCCGACGGCTGCGTGCTGGCCGGCTGCGCGCTGGTCGGCGGGGAGACCGCCGAGCATCCCGGGTTGATGGCCCCGGACGACTACGACCTGGCCGCGACCGGCGTCGGCGTGGTCGAGGCCGACGAGGTGCTCGGCCCGGACCGGGTCCGGGCCGGCGACGTGGTGCTGGGCATGGGCTCGTCCGGCCTGCACTCCAACGGCTACTCGATGGTCCGCCACGTGCTGCTGGACATCGCCCGGCTGCGGCTGGACGGGCACGTCGAGGAGTTCGGCCGGACCCTGGGCGAGGAGCTGCTGGAGCCTTGCCGCATCTACGCGCTGGACTGCCTGGCGCTGATGCGGGAGACCGACGTGCACGCCTACGCGCACATCACCGGGGGCGGCCTGGCCAACAACCTGGCCCGGGTCATCCCGGACGGGCTGACCGCCGCGCTGGACCGCCGGGCGTGGAGCCCGCTGCCGGTGTTCGGCTACATCGCCTCGCACGGCCGGGTGGCCCGCGACGAGATGGAGAAGGCGTTCAACATGGGCATCGGCATGGTCGCCGTGCTCCCGCAGGAGGACGTCGACCGGGCCATGGCCATGCTGACCGCGCGGCACGTGTGGTCGGTCGTGCTCGGCACCGTCGAGAACTCCGGCGACCGCAGCGAGCGGGTCACCCTGTGCGGGGACCATCCCCGGTTCTGATCCGGACAGATCCTGACCGCTACCTGGGTGAGGATCGTGGCCATGGATGAGCAGTGGGACGGGGTCGCCGCGGCCCGGCTGCACCGCCAGGGGCTGTGGGCGCCGACGGCGGCCGACGCCCCGGCCGTGCTCGATGCCCTGGTGGCGATGCAGGGTCAGGAGTTCGCCTACGCCCTGTGGGCATTGGCCCAGCGGGTCCGGCCGGCCGATCGGCCCGGCCGGGCCGACCTGCTGGCCGCTTTCGACCGCGGCGACATCCTGCGCACGCACGTGCTGCGGACGACCTGGCACCTGGTGCGGCCGCGGGACGTCCGGCCGTTGCTGCGACTGACTGCGCCCCGCCTGCGCCGGCAGCTGGCCGGCTACGACCGGCAACTCGGCCTCGACCGGGCCGAGATCGACCGGGCGGAGGCGTTGCTCGCCGAGGAACTCGCCGGCGGCCGGCAGCGGACCCGGCGCGAGCTGGCCGACGCTCTGGCGGCCGCGGGCATTGCCGCGAGCGGCCAACGGCTGGGTCACCTGATGATGCACGCCGAGCTGGACGAGGTGCTGATCAGTGGCGCGATGGCCGGCCAGCAGCACACCTACGCCGCCTTCGCCGACCGGGTGCCGGCGCAGGGCGAGCGGGACGAGGCGGATGCCCTGGTCGAGCTGGCCGCCCGGTACGTGGCCGGCCGGGCGCCGGTCACCGCGAAGGACTTCGCCGGCTGGGCCAGCCTGACCCTCACCCAGGCGCGGGCCGGGCTGGACGCGACCGGGGTCGCGCAGCACCAGCGGGACGGCGTGACCTACTACGGCGAGACCGGACCCGGACCGGCGGCCGCGGCCGGCCGCGCAGGCCGCCCGCGGGTCGACCTGCTGCAGGGCTACGACGAGATGATCATGTCCTACAGCCAGAGCCGGGCGGCGATCCTGCCCGGTGGATCGAAGGCCACCGCCGGGTTGCCGGTGCTGAACGGGACCACCTACCTGCACGCCGTGCTGATCGACGGCGTACTGGCCGGCCACTGGCGGCACCGGTTGACCGCGACGCAGGCCGTCGTCGAGCTGCAGTCCCTGCGCCCGTGGTCGGCCGCCGAGCGGCGGGCGATCGACGACGCCGTGCAGGACTACGGCCGCTACCTGGACCGGCCGGTGGCGGCCGACGTGACCACCCAGCCGAGCTGAACCCAGGGCCTACCGGGTCGGCGTGACCTCCCGCGACGCCGCCGGCAGGTCCGGGGTGAAGCGGGCGGCCACCCCGAAGAAGCCGCTGATCATGCGGTCCATCATCCGGTCGGGCAACAGCCAGGCGGCGACGGTCATGGCCTTGGCCCCGGACCCGACGGCGTACCGGGTGCGCGGCCGGCGGGCGGTGACGGCCTTGCCGATGGCCCGGGCGACGACCTCCGGCGCGGAACCCTGGTACTCGCCGGCGGACAGCACCTTGGCGCTGCGCCGGGCCTGGTCGGCGTAAGGGCCCGAGCCGGACCGGTCGAGCAGGCCGGCGGCGGCGATGCCACCCCATTCGGTGCGGATCGCGCCGGGTTCGATGACCACGACGTCGATGCCGTGCGGGGCCAGCTCGGCCCGGATGGAATCGCTCAGTCCCTCGACCGCGTACTTGCTCGCGTGGTACCAGGCGCCCAGCGGCTCCCCGAACTTGCCGCCCATGGAGGAGATATTGACGATGGTGCCCCGGCGGCGCTCGCGCATGGACGGCAGCACCAGTTGGGTCAGCCGGGCCAGCGCGAAAACGTTGACCTCGATCTGCCGGCGGGCCTCGGCCAGCGGCACCTCCTCCAGCGCGCCGTAGGAGCCGTAGCCGGCGTTGTTGACCAGCACGTCGATCCGGCCGGTGTCGGCCAGGACGCGGTCGACCAGCTCGACCATCGAGGTGTCGTCGGTCAGGTCGGTGGACACGGTGACCGCGCCGAGCTCGGCCAGGGCCGCCATCCGGTCCAGTCGCCGGGCGACCGCATACACGCGGTAGCCCAGCTCCAGCAGGCGGCGGGCGGTGGCGTCACCGATGCCCGACGACGCTCCGGTGACCAGGGCGACGGGTGCAGTCATGGGTTCTCTCCTCAAAGCCAACTGGTTGGTTGGCTTCCACCGTACGCGTCGAGCCCGACATCGGTCAACAAACCAGTTGGTTGGCTATGCTGGACCGGTGCCGGCAGACAACGACGAGGCAGTGGTCCGGGGACCGGGACGGTCCGCGGCCCTGACGCGCAGCCGCATCTTGGCCGCGGCGACGGCCGAGTTCGCCGAGCGGGGGCTGGCCGGCGGGCGGGTCGACCGGATCGCGGCGGCCGCCGCAGCGAACAAGGAACGGATCTACGCCTACTTCGGCAGCAAGGAAGGCCTGTTCGACGCCACCGTCGAGGCGATCATCGGCGAGCTGGTGGACACCGTGCCGTTCGACGCCCACGACCTGCCCGGCTACGCGGGCCGCATGTTCGACTTCACCCTCACCCATCCGAGCCTGGTCCGGCTGGCCCTGTGGTACAGCCTGGAGCGGACGGGATCGGTCGAGGACCTGCCGCAGGCGAAGGCCTCCTCGGTGCGCAAGATCCAGGCCCTGGCCGCCGCCCAGTCAGCGGGCCTGGTGGACGACGCCGTGCCGGCCGAGCGGCTGCTCCAGCTCATCCTCGGGGTGGTGCAGGGCAGCCTCGTGCTGGCCGGGCGCCCGGCCGATGCGGCCGAGCTCGCCGAGCGCCGGGAGGCGACCTGCCGGGCCGTCGCCCGGTTGATCACCCCGTCGGATCGAGCGATCCCACCGGCGGGCTGAGGCTCGGTCGCCCGGGACGGGCGGCCGCGTGCCGGCCCCGGCGGGCCGGTTCCCGCAGCCGGCCGGTGGTCACGGCGGCCAGCGCCAGGCAGGTCGACGCGACGGCGACCATCGCCGGTCCGGCGCCGATCGCCGCGGCCAGCGGGCCGGCCAGCAGCGACCCCAGGGCCAGGGCACCGACGTTGAGCTGGTCGTAGACGCCGAACACGCGGGCGGTCAGCTCGTCCGGCGCGGCCCGTTGCAACAGCGTCACCGCGGTCACCTCGGCGATCAGGGATCCGGCCCCGGCGACGGCCACCAGGCCCATGGCCAGCCCGACGGGTGCGCCGATCGCGCCGGACAGGCCCAGCAGCACGGTGACCGCACCGAATCCGGTCATGGTGACCAGCAGCAGACGGGCCGGCCGGAACCGCGCGGCCAGCAGGTTGATGGGCAGCAGGGCGAGCACCCCGCCGACCGACAGGGCCGCGTTCAACAGCCCGATCGCCCGATTGTCGGCGCCATCGCCGCCGACGTCCCCGGCGAAGACCTCGGCGGCCAGCAGCACCATGGCCACCACCAGGTAGCCGTAGAGGAAATTGTCGATCACCGCCACGGTCATCGGCCGGCGCACGGCGGCGACCCGGGCCACCGCGCTCAGTCCCGCGCGCAGCTCGGCCAGCACCCCCGGCGCGGCGTCCGGACGAGCCGGGGCGGGCAGCCGGGCCGCGGCCGACAGGGCCGCGGCGAGCACGAACAGCCCGGCCGCGGTCGCGGTGCCGACGGTGGGGCCGGCGCCGATCAGCAGCAGCAGCCCGAGCACGCCCGGCCCGGCCATCCAGGTCACGTTCTCCACCCCGGTGACCAGGGCGTTCGCCGGCGGCAGCTGCTCGTCCGGCACGCACTGGACGGTGGCCGCGGCCAGCGCCGGGTAGGACGGGGTGGCCAGCACGGCGGCCACCGCGGCCACCGTCACCAGCAGCGCGATCGGCCCGTGCAGGGCCAGACCGGCGACGAGCACGGCCGCGCAGCCGGCCCGGGTGGAGAAGGACAGGGTGAGCACGGTGCTGCGCGAGTGCCGGTCGGCCAGCAGGCCGGCGTAGCCCGAGGCCAGCACGTACGGCACGAAGCCGAGGGCGACCGTCACCGACACCCACCAACCCGAGCCGGTCCGCTCCAGGACCTCGATGCCCACGGCCAGGGTGAGCATCAGCTGGGCGATCGTGCCCAGGCCGTGCCCGGCCAGCAGCCGCCGGAACGGCCGGGTGCGCAGCGCGGAGCGGTAGGTCGGTCGCGGAGCCGGTGGCGGGCTCATCCGGTCGACACCGCGCCGGTCGACACCGCGCCGGTCGACACCGCGCCGGTCGACACCGCGCCGGTCGACCCTGCGCCGGCCGACCCTGCGCCGGTCGACCCGGTGAACTCCACCCGAAGCGGGGCGAAGCCGTTGAAGCCGACGGTGGAGTAGCTGGCCGTGTAGGCGCCGGCGGACAGGAAATGCACCCGGTCGCCGGGTCGCAGATCGGCCGGCAACCTGTACCGGTGCCGCCGGTACAGCACGTCCAGGCTGTCGCAGGTCGGGCCGGCCAGGATGGCCTCGGTGGTGGCCGAGGCGAACGGCCCGCCGGTGCGTTCGACGGCCAGCCGGTAGCGCAGGCTCTCGCCGTAGGCCTCGACCAGTCCGGTGAACAGCCCGGCGTCCAGGTAGACCCACCGCTCGCCCCCGCGGTGGCTGACCAGCACGACCTCGCTGACCAGCGTCCCGGCATCGGCCACCAGGAACCGGCCGGGCTCGGCCATCAGGGCCGGCGGCTGCGCCCCGAAGGCCCGCCGCACCGCGTCTCGGATCGCCTGCCCGTACCGGGCCGCGCTCTGGGTCCGGCCCAGCATGCCGGCCGGGAATCCGCCGCCGAGGTTGACCGTGCTCAGCCGGGCGCCGGCCCCCCGCAGGTCCCGGTCCAGCCGGCCGGCGGCGGCCAGCGGCCCGTCCCAGGCCCCGGGATCACGCTGCTGGGTGCCGACGTGGAAGCTGATCCCGACCTCGTGGCCGGCCGCCGCCGCGGTGCGCAGCAGGGTCCGCGCCTCCCGCTCCGGGCAGCCGAACTTGCCGCCCAACGGCCAGTCGGCGCCGGCCCCGGACGTGCTCAGCCGGACCAGGATCTGCGCGCCGGGCGCGTGCGCGCTGACCTTGGCCAGCTCGGCCGGGCTGTCCACGGTGTAGCGGCGCACGCCGCGACGGGCGGCCGCGGCGATGTCGGCCGCCTTCTTGATCGGGTTCCCGTACGAGAGGTGGCCCGGGTCGGGGTCGATCGCCAGCACCGCGTCGATCTCGCCCGGGCTGGCCACGTCCCACCGCGCACGCAGGCCGGCCAGCGTGCGCAGAACCGGCGGGCTCGGATTGGCCTTGACCGCATAGTGCAGGTCGACGCCGGGCAGGACGGCGGCCAACCGCCGGTACCGGGCCTGCACGACGGCACAGTCCACCCGCAGGACGGGGGTGGCGTCCGGCTCGGCGGGCCGGGCATCGGGCGAGGGCGGCGGTTCCCCGACGGCGGCGAGAAGTCCCATAGGTTCCCCCTGTCGGGTTCGGCTGCCCTGGAACAGATGCCGAACACCCGCTTCTGATACCGCGGGGGCACACTGGTCCCGGCCGTGCCGGGTCACGGCGTCCGGCACCAGGCACTTGGGGAGGCGTCGTGGACGTCAGGTTCGTGCGAACGTCAGTCGCTGACGACGGGCCGGTGCTGACCGAGCATGCAGTGGCCGAGCTGCCGCAGCTGCTGGCCCGGACCGACGGCGTCACCTGGGTGGACGTCCCGACCTGGGACGCCCAGGCCGAGCAGGTGCTGACCGAGGTCTTCGGGTTCCATCCGCTGGCCATCCGGGACTGCCGGGAACGCAATCAGGTGCCCAAGGTGCACGTCTACCCGGGCCACGTCTTCCTGGTCCTGCACGCCCCGCATCCGGGGCATGGCGGGCACGTGCACTTCGTCGAGCTCGACCAGTTCATCGGGACGAACTTTCTGGTCACCACGCACGGCCCGCTCAACCCGGCGGTCGACCCGGCGGCGGCGACGGTGGAGACCTCGTCGCTGATCCATCGCCTGGAGTCGGGTCGGCTGCGGCCGACGGCCGCCTACGAGCTCTCGCACGGGTTGACCTCGTCGCTGACCGGCCGGCTGCGGACGATGATCGCCTCGCTCACCCAGGAGGTCTGGGGACTGGAGCAGCGGGTGACCGGGGGCCATCTGGGCGACGCCGAGCAGTTCCTGGAGGAGATGTTCCGGGCTCGGCACGGCCTGCTCGCGGTCGAGACGATCGCCTCACTGAGCCGCGAGGTCTACGCCCGGATGGCCAAGATCGAGGCGTTCGGCCCGGCCGGCGAACTGCTCCTGGAGGACAGCGTCGACCAGTTCGAGCGGCTGCGGTCGATGGCGCACGGCCAAAAGGAGTATCTGGTCGGCACCATCGAGTTCTACCAGGCGCGAACCAACACCAAGATGACCATTGCGGCCGAGCGACTGGCGGTGATCGCGGCGGTGACGCTGCCGATCACCGCGCTGTCCTCGATCTATGGCATGAACGTGATCGTCAACGACGAGACCCACTACGGGCAGCTCGCCATCCTGCTGACGATCATGCTGGCGATGTCGATATCCCTGCTCATCTGGTCGAAGCGCAAAGGCTGGTGGTGACCAGCCTCACGACCAGAGACAGCCGTCAGCGACGGCCGCTCGCGTACCCCGGGGTGGCGTCGTCGTCCTCGTCGGCCACGTACTTGGAGTACAGGGCGTAGGGGTCGTCGTCGTCATCCTCGTCGGCTTCGGCGACCGGGGGGTGCGGTTGATACTGCGTCCCGCCCGTGAGTTCGCGCTGCAAGGCATGTACGTCGATCGACGAGGTGTGGTACTTGAGCTCCCGCGCGACCTTGGTCTGCTTAGCCTTCTGCCGGCCTCGCCCCATGGCGGACCCCCTTGCAGTAAGAAGCGGGGCGGCCGAAGACGGCGGCCCCGGAATCAGGTGTGTTTCGTGCCCCCAACAGTACAGGCTCGGTCGGACTGTTCCCACACCCACTCGGCGTGTGGTCCGGGCCGCATCCGGCGTGTCGGACGCTCAGAACACCCCCGGCGCCACCGTCACCGCGCCCACCGGCTGCCCGCCGCCCAGCACCGGTCCGGCCGCAAACTCGTCCAGCAGCCGCGCCGCCGCCGCGGTGGGCGGGGTCAGCCCCATCCGGCGCAGCGCCGCGACCAGCACCGGCATCCGGGCCCGGTCGCCGCCATCAGTGATCTTCAGGGCGACGCAGCGGCCGTCCGGGAAGGCCGCGCAGTGCACGCCTTCGGCACCGCCCTTGACCAGCAGCCCGGGGAACGCGCTCATCAGCCGGGTGTCGTCGCGACCGGTGCCGCCGACCATGGCCGGGAACGCCCGCATCGCGTCGGCGACCCGTCGCTCGGTCGAGCCCGGTTCGGCGCTGCAGGTCGCGCCGAACCCGCGGGCCAGGGCGGGCAGGCTGACCGCGTACAGCGGGGCGCCGCACCCGTCGATGCCGACCGCGGCCGGCTCCTCCTGGGTGAGGCGGGTCACCACGTCCAGCACCCGGCGCTGCAGGGGGTGGGCCGGGTCCAGATAGTCGTCGGTCGACCAGCCGTTGACCACGGCCGCGGTCAGCATGCCGGCGTGCTTGCCCGAGCAGTTCATGAAGATCCGCCGGGGCTCTCCCGAGGCCATCAGCGCGGCCCGCTTGGCCGTCTCCTCCATCGGGAACGCCGGCGGGCAGCCCAGGTCGTCCTCGGTCAGCCGGGCCCGCTCGAGCATGTCGAAGGCCCGATCGACGTGCATCGGCTCACCCGAGTGCGAGGCCGCGGCCAGGGCCAGGTCGGCGTCCCGCAGGTCGGCGCCGGACTCGAGCATGGCCACCGCCTGGAACGGCTTGTTCGACGACCGGGGAAAGATCGGGGTGCGCAGGTCGCCCCGGGCGAACTCGACCGAGCCGTCCGCGGCGGTGATCACCACCGAGCCGTAGTGAGTGCCCTCGTGCAGGCCGGACCGGTGGACGTGGACCAGTTCGACGGGGGCTGTACTCAACCGGTGCTCCTC
>ENA-UOWO01006571-UOWO01006571.1-activated-sludge-metagenome-genome-assembly--contig:-NODE-6571-length-11827-cov-5.008750_pt1 | contig 11827 bp, 11 predicted proteins | sample MGYA00238148_ERZ761564 | MGnify/ENA primary metagenome ERZ761564 (study PRJEB28885, sample SAMN05720194) | activated sludge metagenome | isolation source: Anaerobic digester | place: USA...
GCTCGAACTCCAGCGGGTTGGGCGCGCTGGCCTCGGACTTTGCGGCCGTGCTGCAAAAGCCGGTGCTGCGGTCGGATCTCTATCGGCACCTGCAGGGCCTGACCCTGCCAGCCTCCGCGCCCGGCTCGGCGGCCCCTGCGATTGCCCCGGCCGATCAGCGGCAGATGCGCGTCCTGGCCGCCGAAGACAACCGGACGAACCAGCTGGTGTTCCAGAAGATGGTGCGCGGCATGGACCTGGAGCTGGTCTTCGCCGACAACGGCCGCATCGCGGTAGACCTGTTCCAAAGCTTCCGGCCCGACCTGATCTTCATGGACATCTCGATGCCGGAAATGGACGGCAAGGAAGCCACCCGCGCGATCCGGGCGCTGGGCTCGAAGGTGCCGATCGTGGCGCTGACCGCGCATGCCATGGACGGCGACGCCGCAGGAATCCTGGCCTCGGGCATCGACGAATACCTGACCAAACCGCTGCGCAAGACTGCCATTGAAACCGCGCTGGCAACCCATTGCCCGCTAGAAGCCCGCCCGCCGGTCGTGCGGACCGAAGACGCCGCCTGACGGACAGCTCAGGGCGCGCGACAGCCGCACAATCGCCGCGTGCGGTCCCTCGCGGCCCCATGTCCTTGCTCTTTTGCAAATACTCTCTGGGGGTTTGGGGGGCGAAGCGCCCCCAACGACCGAGCCGTTGCGCACTCTTCGCGCAAAAGGCGAGACACAGGCTTGCGCGCCAGCGCTCAATTCGAAAACCGTCGGCACACAGGCACAGGATCAAACCGTTAAAAGACTCTGAACGCCCACGCCTAAGCCACTGATCTTGTTTGGTTTGAGAATCGGTCCACCGTGGACAGGTCCCGCTGTCCTCCCGTCAACCCTCGCGCAGCGCCGCCAGAAACGCCGCGCCGAACCGTTCCACCTTGGCCTCGCCCAGGATCGCCTGCAGCTCCCCCAGGGTCGAAGGCCGCCGCTCTACGATCTGCCGCAGGACAGAGTGAGTGCAGGACAGGTATTTCCCGGTCCCGTCCTCGCCCCGCGACAGTTCCAGCTGGACCTCGGCCAGCCGGTCGAACACCGCCCCCTCGGGCTTGCCCACCAGCCGCATCCGGGCGGGGTGCAGGGTTTCGGCGGCCCCGGTGATCACCTCCAGAAACGCCGCGCCATAGCTGTCCAGCTTCTTCGCCCCAACCCCGGTGATCCCGGCCATCTGGTCCAGCGTCGCGGGCTTTTTCTCGGCCATCTCGATCAGGGTGCGGTCGGCAAAGACGACATAGGCCGGCACGTTCTGCGCATCGGCCAGCGCCCGCCGCCGCGCCTTCAGCAAGGACAAGAGCCCCGCATCCTCGTCCGCAACCTGAGTGCGGACGGCAGCGCGCTCCCCCGCTGCAGCGACCGTGTCCTGGCGCAGGGTCACCGTCGCCTCGCCCCGCAACACGGGCCGCGCCGCTTCGGTCATCCGCAATGCCCCGTGACGTTCGGGGTCGGGGCGGACCAGGTCGCGACCCATCATCTGCCGGAAAACCGCCCCCCAGGCAGGTTTCGACAGGTCCCGCCCCACGGCAAAGGTCGGCAGCTGGTCGTGCCCGCGCTCCTTGACCTTGGCAGTCGCGGTGCCGGTCAGGATGTCGATCAGATGCCCCGCGCCGAACCACTCCCCCGTCCGCAGGATTGCCGACAGGGCCTTTCGGACTGCATCGGTCGCGTCGAACAGCAGCGCCGGACGGTCGCAGAGATCGCAGTTGCCGCACGGTTCGGCCAACTCGCCAAAGTAGCCGAGCAGGACCTGACGGCGACATTTCAGCGCCTCGGCCAGCCCAAGAAGCGCGTTCAGCCGGGCGTGGTCGGCGGCCTTGCGGTCAGGCGGAGCGGGGCTTTCGTCGATCTGGCTGCGGCGCAGGCGGATGTCGTCGGGGCCATACAGGGTCAGCGTTTCTGCGGGCAACCCGTCGCGGCCGCCACGGCCGATTTCCTGATAGTAGCCCTCGATTGACTTCGGCAGGTCGGCATGGGCGACCCAGCGGATGTCGGGCTTGTCGATCCCCATCCCGAAGGCAATCGTCGCGACCACGATCAACCCGTCTTCGCGCTGGAACCGGGTTTCCACGCGGCGGCGTTCGTCCGCCTCCATCCCGCCGTGATATGCGACGGCGGAATGCCCCGCCTCGCGCAGGGCCTGGGCCAGCACTTCGGTCTTGGCGCGGGTACCGCAATAGACGATGCCCGACTGCCCCTTCCGCGCGGCGGCAAAGCGCAGGATCTGCTCGCGCGGGCCGGTCTTGACGGCAAAGGCCAAGTGGATGTTGGGCCGGTCGAACCCGCGCAGGAAGGTGGCCGGGGCCTCGCCGTCAAACAGGCGGGTGACGATCTCGGCCCGGGTCTCTTCGTCCGCCGTCGCCGTGAAGGCGGCCAACGGCACCTTCAGCGCACGGCGCAGCTCACCAATCCGCAGATAGTCGGGGCGGAAGTCGTGGCCCCATTGACTGACGCAATGCGCCTCGTCCACCGCGATCAGGCTACAGTTCGCCCGCCGCAGAAGACCCAGCGCCGCGCCCGAGGCAAGCCGTTCGGGGGCCATGTACAGAAGCTTCAGCCGCCCCTCGTCGATGGCGGCAAAGACCTCTTCGGTTTCCTCATCGGTGTTGCCCGAGGTCAGCGCCCCCGCCTCGACCCCCACGGCCTTCAGCGCGCGGACCTGGTCGCGCATCAGCGCAATCAGCGGCGAGATGACGACCGTCACCCCGTCGCGGCACAGCGCCGGAAGCTGAAAACACAGCGACTTGCCCCCACCCGTGGGCATGATGGCAAGGGTATTCCTGCCGTCCAGCACGGCCTGCACGATCTCGGCCTGGCCGGGGCGAAAGTCGGGGAACCCGAAGACGGAATGCAGAAGATCGGCGGCGCGGTTCATCGGGCTGGGGTCTGTCACCAGATCTGGGTCGCAACCAGCCGCTGCAGAAAGAAGATCACCACGATCACCACGATGGGCGACAGGTCCAGCCCGCCCATCGCGGGCAGGATGCGGCGGATGCGGCCATAGACCGGCTGCAACAGACGGTTCAACCCGTCCCAGATCTGCGCGACCAGGGGCTGGCGGACGTTCAGGACCTGGAAATTGACCAGCCAGGACATGATGAAATGCGCCAGGACCAGGAAGTATGCGATGTTCAGAATAAGCAAAAGCGTGTCGCGGATCGCAATCATCGGCCGTCCCCATCGTCCCGGAAGCTGTGCGATCCTAGCTAGACTGCCCGCCCGGGCGGGGCAATGCCCCACGCAGCGTTATGCTTGACGCCGCCGCCGCGCCGGGCCACGCAACGGGCGCAACCGGAGACCGCAATGTACCCCTTCCTGCGCATGATCAAGGTGATGGCCAAAGCCCGCCGCCAACCGCCGCTTGGCCTGTTCGACACCCATGAAAGCCAGTTGATCTGCTGGCCCTGGGACCTTGACCCCTGGGTCGAGCTGAACAACGGCCGCACGCTGACGCTTTATGACCTGGGCCGCCTGCCCCTGTCGCGGCGCACCGGCTTTGAACAGCTGCTGCGGGACAGACAGTGGGGGCTGACGGTGGCAGGCTCGACCACCCGCTACCGCAAGCGGGTGACGATGTTCAGCAGGCTGACGATGCAGACCCGCTGCCTTGGCTGGGATGACCGCTTTGTCTACATGGAGCAGTCGATGTGGAAGGGCGACGACTGCACGTCACATGTGCTGATCCGGTCGGCCATCGTGTCCAAGGCCGGGATGGTCAAGCCCGCCGACATGGCCACGGCGATGGGGATCGCGCCGCAAAGCCCGCCGCTGCCCGACTGGGTCACCGCCTGGATCTTGGCCGAGGCGACGCGACCCTGGCCGCCCGCACGCTGAGCCTTCGCTTGCGCTGATGCCGGTTTCCGGGTTCACTCCGCCACAAATCAGGGGGCGGGCATCGTGGGCAGTCGGAAACGGATCTGGGGCTGGTACTTCTTTGACTGGGCCAGCCAACCCTACAACACGCTGCTTCTGACCTTTGTCTTCGGCCCCTACTTCGCGGAAATCGCGCGCGGTTATTACATGGGCACCGGGCTGGACGAAGAGGCGGCAAAGGCCGCAGCCCAGGCCTATTGGGGCTGGGGGCTGGCAATCGCGTCGCTGTCGATTGCCGTGCTGGCCCCGATCCTGGGGGCGATTGCCGATGGCACCGGTCGCCGGCTGATCTGGGTCTGGACGTTCTCGATCTTCTACGTCGTCGGCTCGGCCTGCCTGTGGTGGGTGGCCCCGGGTGGCGGTGACGGGATGCTGTTCTGGGCGGTCTGCGCCTTTGGCATCGGCTTCATCGGGATGGAGTTCGCAACGATCTTCACCAACGCGCTGATGCCGTCGCTGACACAGGCCGATGATCTTGGCGCGATTTCGGGATCGGGGTTTGCCTTCGGCTATCTTGGGGGGTTGCTGGCGCTGATCATCATGCTTCTGTTCTTTGCGGAAGGTGCCGACAGCGGGCTGACGCTTCTGGGGCTGGAACCGCTGTTCGGCCTTGACCCCGAAGCGCGCGAGGGCACGCGGTTCGTCGGTCCCTTCACCGCGATCTGGTTCGTGGTCTTCATGGTGCCGTTCTTTCTGTGGGTGAAAGAGCCGAAGATGAACGCCCGCCCGCTGCACCTGGGCCGCGCCTTTGCCAGCCTGCGGGACCTGATCCGCAGTCTGAAGTTTCGCCGCAGCCTGACCGCCTACCTGGCTTCGTCCCTGTTTTACCGCGACGCCTTGAATGCGCTTTATGGTTTCGGGGGGGTCTATGCCTCGGGTGTCCTGGGCTGGTCGATCATCCAGATCGGCATCTTCGGGATCGTCGGCGCGGTGACGGCGATGGTCGCGGCCTTCATCGGCGGGCGGCTGGACCGGGCCTACGGGCCAAAGCCGGTGATCATGCTGTCGATCTGCGTGCTGATCTTTGTCTGCTTCGTGATCGTCGGCATGACCCGCGAAGGCGTCTGGGGCATCGCGATGGACCCGGCCTCCAGCCTGCCGGACCAGGTCTTCTTTGCCTGCGGCGCGCTGATCGGGGCGGCGGGCGGGTCGCTTCAGGCGGCCAGCCGCACGATGATGGCCCGCCACACCCCCCCCGACCGCGCGACCGAGGCGTTCGGCCTGTTCGCGCTGTCCGGCAAGGTCGCCAGCTTCATGTCCCCCGCGCTGATCGCCCTGGCCACCATGGCCAGCGGATCGCAGCGGATCGGGATCGCTCCGCTGATTGTGTTGTTCCTCATCGGGTTGTTCCTGCTAAGCTTCGTCAAACCGAAGGGAGAGATGACCCCCTGATGCTGATCCGTGCAGTCCTGCTGACGCTTCTGTGTGCCGCCCCCGCCCAGGCGGAAAAGCTTGCCAACCAGTTGTTCGGGGCCAAGGACCTGCCATCCGCCCAGGATGCGATGCCGATCGGCAGCTATGCCAAGGGCTGTGGCGCGGGGTTGGTGGAATTGCCGGAAACCGGGCCGACCTGGCAGGCGATGCGCCTGTCGCGCAACCGCAACTTCGGCCAGCCCGCGATGATCCAGTTCCTGATGGACCTGTCGCAGACCGCCCGCGACATCGGCTTTGGCCAGGGGCTGTATATCGGCGACATCAGCCAGCCGCGCGGCGGGCCGATGACCTCTGGTCACGCCAGCCACCAGATCGGGCTGGACGCCGACATCTGGATGCTGCCGCCGCGCAGCCTGTCGCTGTCCGAAGACGAGCGGGAGAACATCAGCTCGATCCCGGTCCGGTCGGCCGACCAGAAGTCGGTGACGGACAACTGGACCAAGGTCCATCGTGAGCTTTTGAAACAGGCGGCAAGCGACCCCCGCGTCGACCGGATCTTCGTGGCCGCCGCGGTCAAGATCGAGATCTGCAAGACCGCCAAGGCCAAGGACAAGAAGTGGCTGCAGAAGATCAGGCCGGTGGCCGGGCATGACACGCATTTCCACGTCCGCCTGAAGTGCCCCAAGGGGGCCCGTCTGTGCGAAACGCAAACGCCCACGGTGAACGAGCTGTCAAAGAACGGCGACGGCTGCGACGAGACGCTGATGTGGTGGGTGACCGACTTCCTGGACCCGCCAAAATCCGACGGCAAGAAAAAGCCCAAGGAAGATGATGCGCCCCGGAAGAAGTCGCCGCGCGAATTCACCATGGCCGACCTGCCCAAACAGTGTCAGGGCGTGCTGGCCGCCGACTAGTTGACGCCCGATGCGTCCGGGTATAGGTCGCCCGCGTCCCCATGAGGGGGGCCAAGTCTCCGCGACCTTGTAAAAACGGACAACAGCATGCGCATCCTGATCCCTGGCGTCATCGCCATGGCGGCCATCGTCGTCGCCTCGAACATCCTGGTTCAATACCCCCTTGGCCTGTACCTGACCTGGGGGGCGCTGACCTATCCCTTCGCCTTTCTGGTCACCGACCTGACCAACCGCCTGCAAGGCCCCGCTGCCGCCCGACGCGTAGTGCTGGCGGGTTTTGCCACCGGCCTACTGTGTTCCTTCATCGGCACGCAGGTGATGGGCGAATACGGCCCGCTGGTGACGCTTCGCGTTGCCCTGGGCTCGGGTCTTGCCTTCCTGACCGCACAGCTTCTGGACATCGCGGTCTTCAACCGGCTGCGGCGGGCCCAATGGTGGACAGCACCACTGGTGTCGACGCTGGTGTCTTCGACCGTCGATACGGCGATCTTCTTCACCGTGGCGTTTTCCGCCGCGCTGACGGTGATTGATCCGGGCGGCGACGTGTCCTGGGCTGCTGTGCCCGGCCCGGTTCTGGGCCTTGGCCCCGACGCGCCGTTCTGGGTTTCGCTGGCCATTGGCGACTGGCTGGTCAAGCTGGGAATGGCGCTTGTGGCTCTTGTGCCTTTTCGTTTGGCAGTTGCCCGGATCACAGCAAAGGTAGCGTGATTTGTTTTGACAAACACAAAATCTGTGGCAGGCTCACCTCATCGGCAACCATTTGAAAGGAGGTGATCCAGTGTCTAGAGTGATATTGGAGAGACGTGTCGGGACAGTCGGGAGGGGTGTTTTCTAAGGGCAGCCCCTTAGCGAAACAGACCACCGATTGGAATTGATGCCCTAACTGGCTCATCTCCTTGGATCTCGGAAAGGGTTGCCCGCGATGGCAACCCTTTCTCTTTTCAGCCCACCCGAATAGCCTGCGACCATGCTGCATATCACCGAAACCCTTGCCATCGCCGACTGGGAGCTTTCCGAAAGCTTCATGCGTTCGTCCGGTCCGGGCGGGCAGAACGTCAACAAGGTTTCAACCGCGGTCGAGCTGCGGTTCGAGGCCGATCGGTCGCCGCATCTGTCGCCATCCGTCAAGGCGCGGCTGAAGAAACTGGCCGGGCGGCGCTGGACGGTCGAAGGCGCCATTGTCTTGCAGGTCGAAGATACCCGCAGCCAGGTCCGCAACCGTGAGATTGCGCGCGACCGGCTGGTCGAGATGATCCGCGCCGCGCTCGTGCCGCCCAAACGCCGGATTGCCACCAAGCCCACCCTTGGCAGCCAGCGCCGCCGGGTCGCCGCCAAGACCGCGCGGGGCGAGGTCAAGGTCCTGCGCGGCAAGATCGGCGACGAGGAATGACGCCCGCCGACAGCGCAGCGCAGGCCTGGGGCGGGCGAGTCGTGCGTCTGTTGCGCGACCGCGAGAACCATGTGTTCGAAATGGCTTTGCCCCAGGGTCGGGCAGCGTTGCGCCTGCACCGGGCGGGTTATCAGGCCCCCGCCGCGATCCGGTCGGAACTGTGGTGGTGCGCCGAACTGGCCCGCGCCGGTCTGCCGGTCCCGGCGGCCCTGACCGCGCTGGACGGGGCGGTCCTGGTTGCCCTGCCGGATGGCCGCCACGCCTCGGCCATCGCCTGGATCGAGGGCGATGCCCTGGGCGAAGCGGCCAAGCCCTTTGACCGCCCGCTGGCGCAGGTGCTGGACCTGTATCACGCGCTTGGCGCGCTGCTGGCGCGGATGCACAAGGTCACCGACACCCTGACCCTGCCCGAAGGTTTCACCCGCCCGCGCTGGGACCGCGACGGTCTGGTCGGCGAGGCTCCGTTCTGGGGCAGGTTCTGGGACCATCCCGCCGCCAGCCCCGACCAGCGCGCGACCCTGATCCGCGCGCGCGACGCCCTGCGCGAACGGCTGGACGGGCCGGTGGGACTGATCCACGCCGATGTGCTGCGCGAGAATGTGTTGGTGAACGACCGTTCGGTATCGCTGATCGACTTTGACGACTCCGGCTTTGGCTACCGGCTGCACGATCTGGGGACCGCCCTGGTGCAGACCCTTGCCCATCCCGAACACCCGCACCTGCGTGACGCGCTGATGGCGGGCTATGGCACCAACGACACCCGGATGGTCGAGACCTTCACCCTGGCCCGAGCCCTGGCCTCGGTCGGCTGGACCATGCCGCGTCTTGCGCCGGGCGATCCGATCAACCAAAGCCACCTGCACCGCGCGACAAGCTGTGCCGACCGGGTGCTGAACCGCTTGTGAGCGGGTTTCCGAACGGTTATTCACCGCGTCAGGTAACAGCGGAATGACGATTCCATGACAGACCAGACGCCGCCCCCGGTCAACCAGTGGAAGACGCTGGACAAGGATCTTGCCCGCTTCAGCCAGTTGGAGGCGGCGACCGCCGCCATGGGCCGTCCGGTCATCGCGACCGGCATATCGCTGGTCTTCGTCGTTGTCTGCGCTCTGGCCGCCTTTGTGCTGACAGGGCACCAAACCGGGAACCTGATCATCGTCGCGGCCGCGGTCTTCGGGGCCTACATGGCCCTGAACATCGGCGCGAACGACGTGGCCAACAACATGGGGCCGGCCGTCGGGGCCAAGGCGCTGACCATGTCCGGGGCGCTGGTGATCGCCGTGATCTTCGAGACCGCCGGCGCGCTGATTGCCGGGGGGGATGTCGTCAGCACGATCTCGGGCGGGATCGTCGCCCCCGAGGCGGTGGCCGCGCCCGAGACCTTCATCTGGGCGATGATGGCGGCGCTGATCGCCTCGGCCTTGTGGCTGAACCTGGCAACCTGGTTCGGCGCGCCGGTATCGACGACCCATGCCATCGTCGGCGGCGTGATGGGGGCAGGCATCATGGCGGCAGGCTTTGGCGCGGTGAACTGGCCGACCATGGGCCAGATCGCGGCAAGCTGGGTGATTTCGCCCATTCTTGGCGGCTTGGTCGCGGCCCTGTTCCTGGCCTTCATCAAGGCGCGGATCAACGACGTTCCCGACAAGATCGCGGCCGCGCGCAGATGGGTTCCGGTTCTGGTCGGCATCATGGCCGGAACCTTCGCCGCCTATCTGGCGCTGAAGGGGCTGAAGAAGGTGGTCGAGGTTTCGCTGGCGCAGGCGCTGCTGATTGGCCTTGTGCTGGGCGTGGTGACCACGCTGGTGATGCGCCCGGTGATCCGCCACCAGTCCGAAGGGATGGAGAACCGGAAGAAGTCGCTGAAAAAACTGTTCGGCGTGCCGCTGATCCTTTCAGCCGCGTTGCTGTCGTTCGCCCATGGCGCGAATGACGTTGCCAATGCGGTTGGTCCATTGGCCGCGATCGTCCATGCCGTCCAGGATCATGGCACCGCCACCAAGGTCGACATCCCGCTGTGGGTGATGCTGATCGGCGCGTCGGGAATTTCGTTCGGCCTTTTCCTGTTCGGCCCGAAATTGATCCGCATGGTCGGGCAGGAGATCACCAAACTGAACCCGATGCGGGCCTATTGCGTCGCCCTGTCGGCCGCGATCACCGTCATTGTCGCCTCGTGGCTTGGGTTGCCGGTGTCATCGACCCATATCGCGGTCGGCGGGGTGTTCGGCGTCGGTTTCTACCGCGAGTGGCATGCCGAGCGGCGGGCGCGGTCGCTGAACCTGCAAAAGGGCACCCCGCTTCTGCCCGATGAACGCAGCCGTCGAAAGCTGGTCCGCCGGGCGCATGTCCTGTCGATTGCGGCCGCCTGGGTGGTGACCGTGCCGCTGACCGCAGGCCTGTCGGCAGTCCTGTTCCTGATCCTGCGGGCGATAGCCTAGACCACGACCTCCAGCGCCTGCTGCTGCCCCACCCCGAACACGCGCTTGTAGCGCTCGATCTCGTCTGCCGGTCCCATGGCCTTGGCCGGGTTGTCCGACAGCTTGACCGTGGGCCGCCCGTCCGCCGACAGCGCCTTGCAGACCAGGCTGAACGGGGCCAGCGCGTCGTCGGCCACCAGTCCGCGGAAGTCGTTGGTCAGCATCGTTCCCCAGCCAAAGGACACCTTCACCCGGCCCTTGAACCGGATGTGCAGCGCTTCGATGCTGTCGACATCCAGCCCGTCCGAAAAGATCACCAGCTTGTCGCGCGGGTCCTCGCCCCGGTCCTGCCACCAGCGGATCGCCGTTTCCGCACCCGCCGCCGGATCGCCGCTGTCGATGCGAATGCCGGTCCAGCCTGCCAGCCAGTCCGGCGCGTTCTTCAGGAACCCTTCGGTGCCGTAGGTGTCGGGCAGGATGATCCGCAGGTTGCCGTCATGCTCTTCCTGCCAGTCGGCCAGAACCTGATACGGGGCCTGGCGCAACTGATCGTCCGTGTCGGCCAAGGCGCTGTAAACCATCGGCAATTCGTGGGCGTTCGTGCCAATCGCCTCGATGTCGCGGCGCATGGCGATCCGGCAGTTCGAGGTGCCGGTGAACTTCCCGCCCAGACCTTCCTGCATCGCCTGCACGCACCAGTCCTGCCACAGGAAGCCATGCCGCCGCCTTGTGCCAAAGTCGGCGATCTTCAGCCCGTCGATCTTGCGCAGGCGTTCGATCTTTTCCCACAACCGGGTCATGGCGCGGGCGTACAGCACCTGCAGCTCGAACTTGCCCATGTCGTTCAGGACGGCCCGGCTGCGAAGTTCCATGATCACCGCCAGCGCCGGGATTTCCCACAGCATCACCTCGGGCCAGCGGCCCTCGAACGTCAGCTCGAACTGGCCGTCCCGCTTTTCCAGGTGATAGGCGGGCAGGCGCATGCCCTCGAACCACTCCATGAAATCCGAGCGGAACATCTGCCGTTTGCCGTAGAACGTGTTCCCGCGCAGCCAGGTGCTTTCCCCCCGCGACAGCGACAGCGACCGCACGTGATCCAGTTGTTCACGCAGCTCGCCTTCGTCGATCAGCTCGGCCAGGCGGATCCTGGAGGACCGGTTGATGAGGCTGAACACAACGGTCGTGTCCGGCTTGTTGCGGAAAATCGACTGGCACATCAACAGCTTGTAAAAGTCCGTGTCGATCAGCGACCGCACGATCGGATCGATCTTCCACTTGTGGTTCCAGACGCGGGTGGCGATATCGACCATGGTCACGCCTCCAGCCGGACGCCAGCGGCGCGCATCTTTTCCCGCGCCTCGGCAAGGCTGCCGTTCAGGTCGATGGCGCGGGCCGCGCCTTCCAGCACGGTGGCGGTGTAGCCCAGCCCCGCCGCATCAACGGCCGAGTAGGCGACGCAATAATCGGTGGCCAACCCGACCAGCGTGACCGCGGTGATCCCCCGGCTGCGCAGATAGCCGTCAAGGCCGGTGGGGGCGCTGTGGTCGTTCTCGAAGAACGCCGAATAGCTGTCGATTTCCGGACGAAAGCCTTTGCGGACAATCAGATGCGCCGGGTCGGTCCACAGGTCACGGTGGAATTCCGCGCCTTTGGACCCCTGAACGCAATGGGTGGGCCAAAGGACCTGCGGGCCATAGGGCATCTGGGCCAGGCTGAAGGGGGTGGCGCCCGGATGGTTGGCCGCGAATGACGCATGATTGGCCGGGTGCCAGTCCTGCGTCAGGACGACTGTGCCGAACGCCTCCATCAAGCCGTTGATCAGGCTTATGA
>ENA-UOWO01006573-UOWO01006573.1-activated-sludge-metagenome-genome-assembly--contig:-NODE-6573-length-11826-cov-7.733073_pt1 | contig 11826 bp, 10 predicted proteins | sample MGYA00238148_ERZ761564 | MGnify/ENA primary metagenome ERZ761564 (study PRJEB28885, sample SAMN05720194) | activated sludge metagenome | isolation source: Anaerobic digester | place: USA...
AAAAAAACAAAAAGAAAAATCGCCAAAAATATTTTGACTGATTTGTTTTTTTTGTTTATTTTCGGCGAAACTATATTCATGAAAAATCTGTGATCTAAATTAAAATAATAGTGGTATATGTTCCCATGGTCCCTAGTCACCATTCAGAGTTCTGAAAAGACTTGGCAACAAAAAATCTTCAATGTCCATGCTTCCCATAAGATCAAATTCCTGCGAGTCCCCCATCAAATCATCCATCTGGCCTTGCAAGTCATTTTTCTTACTGCTGTTGTCTTTTGTTTCTTGTTTGCTTTCAATCCCGTCCTTGATCGTTCCTGCGGCCATAGTGGCTATCATAGAAATCATAGCCGTTGGAATGTCTTGGGCATTAGCCAAAACATCATTGCCGACAGTTTTGCTTTTAGAAACAATATCTTTGGTTGTGATGGCTGGTGTCTTGATATTTCCTTTACTGTCCTTGGTTGGTAAAAATCCTTGTCCGGCGATGTATTCTGTTTTAGCTTGTTCTTTGGCCGTTGTTAATTTTTTTTCATAAACAGCGGTAGCATTAGACTGAAAGGCCCAAGGATTATTTATGCCGGAAGCATAGGTATTCAGATTTTTAAAATTACCACTTTCAAACATCTTTGACGGATCACCGGCATAGGTTACGGCTGGCTCAACCTTGTTGATGGTTGCTTTTTTGGCGTCCTCCACCATCTTATTTAGATAATTTCCAGCGCTTGAGGTCATACTGCCAGAAGTTGAAGCTGCGCTGGCCGACTCAATGAAGCTTTCAATTTGCGGATTGTTTTTATAGAGACCTATCCTAAATGAATCGGGACCGACTCCTTCAAAATTGGAAGCATAAGCATTCGCATTCTTACTGTTGATCTGAGCTATGTTGACATAGCTTGATGCGGAGCTTTTGCCTTGGGCGATGCCTTCTTTTAGGTATTTGTCAAATTCCTTATTAACGGCTTTTGTGGGATCACTTTCTAGAAACTCATTGGTATTTTTAACATATTTAGCAGCGCCGCTCACCGAATCACTAATCATGCTAGCTCCTTCTTCCTTCAAAATGGCTAGTAAGGCAGACTTAATCATATCCATAGCTTGTTCAAAAATACCATCACAAGGGATAAACCAACAATCAACTGCTTGAGCTGGTTTTTGAGAAGGAAAAAAACCGATTATGGCAAATAAAAAAATGAAAACTAAAACTTTAATTTTTTTATTAATTTTATTTTTCATTCTTTTTAGCTTAGAGAATATTTTTTACAATTAAGAATCCGAGGTATCAATGCCTAATTTTTCCAATTCATTTTTAATATAGTCGTTGTCCAATTCGTACTGGTTGCTTTTGGCTCGAAATTCCGCGAGAGCCTCTTGAAAAACATCCAGAAAACTATTTATTTTCGAAAAATTAATCAGACTTGCAACCGGATCACTCGCATCTCTTTGAATAATTAGATCAATAAGTGAAAGACCATAGCCAAATATATTTATCATTTTTGCATGAGTATATTTGAATTCTTCCGGAACCTCTACCTCCAGTATTTCCCTAAGAACTTTTTGACCTTTCCCACTCAGATTTCTGAAATAGTTGATATCATTTTCAAGTAGGGCCGTAGCCGACTCACTGAGTACCTCAGATAGTGTTCTTTCAAAGTCAGTAGTACCGAGGATTGGCTTTTCAGAATTTAAAGATAGGACATAGAAAACAGAAACAACATAGTCCGTAAAATCCTGGGCTCTTAGTCTGGTTGCTTCTTCTCCGGAAAGGCCGGAATAATCCTGTTCTTTTATGTGAATATTTCCGACAGTTATGGTGGAATAGACACCCGTGGTAGATGTTTCATTCAAAAAATCCTGGACTAATGATCGCAGGTTTTCTGTGGTTATTTCTTCAGGAATTGTTTCTGCGTCACCGCCGACGCCCATTTCCATCGAAAGCTTTTCGTTTAACTTTTGGGTTAGATTAACTTTCCCTCCTAGAGCGGAAACAATTTCAGGTGTTTTTTTATTAGAAACTGTTTCCAGTTTATCTCCAGGGGATGGTTTGAGTGGATCATAGCCAGATTTTACTTCTGCCCCATCCGTGTAACCGTCTCTATCAGAGTCAACACTATTTGGGTCAGTTTCATAAATTCTTTCTTCTTGATCGGAGAGCCCATCATGATCGCTATCCAGAAAAAGATTGCTCGAATTGTCCTTGTTCTCTGCAAAAGTCAAAAAAGCTTGTCCCAAAATAAACAAACTGGCGACAAACAATAGCGACAACTTTAAGTCGGTAACTTTTATTTTCACATTAAGTTTCATTGATAAGATTATAACACAGAAACTGTTTTTTGTAGAACAGGTTTTTGCCTAGTTATCCACAGGAGAAGGGGTTTTTTATAAGTTAAATTAAATAATAAAATACTGACAAAAGTTGTCAGTATTTTATCGCCTGATTTTTTGCAAGAACTATAAAGTATCTAAAAAATTTTTCCATTTTTCAACACTCAGTTCTTGAGCACGAACATTTGAAGACAGACCAATTTTTTTTAGTTTTTCTTCAACCAATTTCTTGTCTATTTTTAAGCTGCTAGTAGTGTTGTTCGCCAAAGTCTTTCTTTTGGCGCAAAAACCTGCTCTGACCAGTCGAAAGAATTTCTTGGTTTCTTCCAAGCTCGTGTTTTTTTGGCTTATATTAACTATTTTTATGACTGCACTGTCCACTTTGGGAACTGGGCAAAAAGCTTTTTTGGAAACTTCAAATAATAGCTTGGGTTCGGCATAATATTGCACTGAAACAGCCAAAATACTCATTTTTCCAGGTTTAGCCACTATTCTTTCGGCTACTTCTTTTTGTACCATTAAAATCATCTCCCTTGGCTTTATTTGAGCCTCAAGAAGCAATCTAATGATTGGAGAAGTTATGTAATAGGGTAAATTGGCGACAACTTTGTATTTAGTATCTGGTATTTTGTATTTTGCAGCTAAATCTGGTAAGTTTATTCTCAAAATATCAGCCATTATTATCTCAACATTGGGTGTATTTTTAAACTTTTCTGCAAGTTTTTTGGCTAAAAATGGGTCAATTTCTATGGCAATAACCTTTTTAGCATATTTGACCAATTCTTCAGTCAAGACACCTTCTCCAGGCCCAATTTCAATTACAAAATCATTGGGCTGCAAATCAGCCGAATTAATGATTTTTTGGATAACATCAGCATCTCTTAGAAAATTTTGACCTAATTTGGTGGGCATACTATTGGTTTGTAGTTTTTAGTTCTTAGTTTGTAGCTTGTGGAGTTGGTGGTTTGTAGCTAGAGGACTTTTCTAAAAACTACCAACAACTAAAACTACTAACTAATTAAGGATTTGTTCGACTTTAACTCCAATGACTCCGGCACCAATGGAAGCAATTTGGGCAAAGGCAACCTTATCAAGATCGATGATGCGACCCTTACCCTGAGGACCATAGTCATTAATTTGAACGATAACAGTTTTACCATTGGCTGTGTTGGTAACCTTAACATATTCTCCCTTAGGAATGGAAGTGCTGGCCGCGAAGAGACCACCTTTCCAAGCATACCACGTTCCCTGTCCTTTGGCGGCTTTGCCGAGTTGCATGTAGGTTCCCTTAACGACAGTCTGCGCCACAGGCTTTTGAGTAATATTTTTTTCTAAGACTACGCGAGAAATTTCTTTGCCATTTTGATAAGTTATTTTATATTTTACCTCGCGAATACCTTTTTCCCCTGGCTCCTGAATTTTTTCTTCTCTCCAACTAAGCTTTGAATCATTTTTATAAATAATTGGAAAATCAATATCTTCGGAAATAATTTTTTCTTCAATATTAATACGAGTAACTACTATTTTTAAATCTTGGTTGGGAGGAAAAGTTTTATTCGGCGAAACCTTGTCGAGACGTCCAAGGATTACTTTGTTTTCATGAAGTGTGTCTTGAATATTATTTTGCAAGGTGTAAGTATTGAGAGTTTTTCCGTCAACCTCAATTTTTATTTTTAGAGCTCTTTTAATTTGCAAATTCATTCCAGAAAAAATCCTATCTTTTTTGTTGGGAATAATTTCGTCATGTTCCTTCAGAATTATTTTATTTTCATCCAGCCACTCTTCAACTGTTTGACTGTGTGTTTCTATAACGAAATTCAGACCGTTGTCGTTAAGATGGACTGTTTTTTGGGCAGTTTCAATACCAGCCAAACTTCTGGAAAAAACTCCAAAATAAGCCAAGAATTTGTATCCGGAAAATATAAGGATAACAAAAAGAGTAAAATATAAAATTTTTTTATTGAAAAGAAACATAGATTATAAGGAATTAATTTTTTGTCATCCCCGCGAAGGCGGGGATCTAGGCTCCAGAAATTTTTTATTATATCAAATCGAATTATGAATAATTATAGCTGAATGTTTCTGGAATTTTTGCACGCTTTTATTTTCCATTAAGTTTGGTGGTAACTGGATTCCCGCCCGCCTTGTTGTCGAGACAGGCCTTCGCGGGAATGACACTAGCTGTATATTTGCAATAAGCCTCTAAAAATACTCTTTCGGTTTAGTTTTCGAAAATATTATGGCAACTTTTTTATTCCGTCTTAAATCTATATTGAATTGCTTCAGCAATGTAAGCGGGTTGAATTTCTGGGGAGCTTTCGAGATCGGCAATGGTTCTGGCAACCTTAATTATTCGATAATATGATCTGGCGCTGAGATAAAATTTGGAAACGGCATTTTTCATGAGTTCAATGCAAACTGAATTAAGTGAGCAAAATTCTTTGATTTCTTGGCTACTCATTTCACTATTAGTAACTGTTTTGGAATTTTCAAATCTTTCCTTTTGAATGTTGCGCGCCCTTTCGACTCTGTCTCGAATTGACTTAGAACTTTCTGCAGCAATGTTTTCTTGGAGTTTTTCAAATTTGATTCTGGGAACTTCTACATGCAAATCGATTCTGTCGAGAATTGGTCCAGAAATTTTTCTTTGATATTTGATGATACTGGCTGGGCTGCAAGCGCAGAGTTTTTCTGGATCAGTGGCATTACCGCAAGGACAAGGATTCATAGCGGCAACAAGCGTAAAGCGAGCCGGAAATTCCAGTGAACCCTGAGCTCTGGAAATAGTAATTATACCATCTTCCAATGGCTGTCTCAAGTTTTCCAAAACGGCACGGGAAAATTCTGGAAATTCATCCAGAAACAAAATTCCTCGATGGGACAGGCTTATTTCTCCTGGACGTGGAAAAGTTCCTCCGCCGACTAACGAAACTGCACTAGCACTGTGATGAGGCGATCGAAATTGGCGCTTGGTTATCAAAGCTATTTCTTTGGGAAGTTGCCCGGCTACTGAAAATATTTTTGTAATTTCCAGCGATTCATTTCTGGTTAGTCGTGGCAGAATGGATGGCATAGTTTTGGCTAACATGGTTTTCCCTGATCCTGGGGGGCCATTCAGCAGAATATTGTGTCCTCCGGCTGCCGCAATCTCCATGGCCCTCTTGGCATGTTCCTGACCACGAATAAAAGACATATCCACCGGGTGATCCTCGTTGAGAAATAATTTTTCCAAGTTTGTTTTTTCGGCTGGTTGCAAGATGGTTTTTCCCAGAAGATGCGCAATAAGCGAAAGCAAGTTTTCTACTGGAAAAACTTTGATATTTTCAATAATTGAAGCTTCAGAAGAATTTAGCTTCGGAACATATATTTCCGAAATGCCTTTTTCTTTGGCCAAAATCGCCATTGGCAAAACTCCTTTGACAGGGCGTATTTTGCCATCAAGGGATAACTCTCCCAAAAAAAGTTTATTTCTATGATCAAATTCTATTTGTTTGGTAGCTAAAAGAAAACCCAAGGCTATTGGCAAATCATAAACCGGACCTTCCTTGCGCAGATCGGCTGGAGCCAAATTGACCGTCACTCTCCCGCATTGATGGGGTGAACGAAACTGACTATTACGGATAGCCGCGCCAACTCGGTCGCGTGATTCTTTAACAGCGGCATCGGGCAAACCCACAATATTAAACTGATGAAGTCCAGACGAAATTGTATCCACTTCCACCTCGACTACTTCGCTTTTGAGACCAATTGTTGCTGCCGATAAAATTTTTGAAGACAATAGAGTGGAATTTTTTAATTTTGTAATTTTTAATTTTTAAACGGGCGGTAGTTTATAAATTTTTAAATGTTTAAAAATTAATATTTATTTACAAAATTATAAAATTAAAAATTTTTTAAAAGATATTTTTTTAAATTTATCAATTAATATTATTGCAGCACCGATTGTGATGAAACTATCAGCCAAATTAAAGATTGGCCAAATTTTGATATTAATGAAATCAATAACGCAACCAAAGAATATCCTGTCCAGTAAATTTCCAATTGCTCCGGACAAAATTAGCGACAAACTGGCTAAGAGAAAAATATTCAATGATTTTTTTTGAAAAATTTCTGAAAAAATTAAATAAATTAGAAAAATAACTATAACTATCCAAAAAAACCAAAACAAAAATGAAGGCAACTTTATTCCCCAAGCCATACCGCTATTGCACAAATAAAATCCGCTCGAAAAGCGGACTAAAAATTTGGATAACTGATCAAGCAAAACTAAAGAAAGTAGAAAAACTAAACTCAAGACTAAAATTTTTGTCTTATTCATCAGCTTATTTACACTTTATGCAAGTTTTGGCAGAAGGGTTTATTTTTAAACGTTCAATGTCAAGTTCTTGTTGGCAATTCTCACAAACTCCGTAAGTGCCCTTTTCCATCTTAGCAAGAGCCTCAATAACATCTTTGAGTTTATTTTCCAGAGCTGTTTCTACCGGCAAATTATCGGCATATTGCTCAACTTCAGTGGCATTATCATCCTTATCTTCCCCAATTCTTTCAAAGTTTGTTTCATATTCTCCGTCTCTTTTGTCGATAGGGCGGGCAATCTTTTGTAAATCTGTTTCGAGGCTATTTTTTTCTTCCAGAAGAGCTGTTTTTAGCTCGGCGAGTGTTTTTGGATCTATTGTCATAGAATTTCTTTAGTAATTAAAAACTGTTATTTCAGTCTTTTGCATAATCATTTTACCAAATTGCATCTGAATTGTCTATCTAACACTAATAGAAGATGCTTTTTAAGTGTTTTATTTTAGCTCTTCTGGTTGTGTAATCTAACCAAACTGAAATAGCGTCAAAGCGATAATGTTCTTCTCTTAAATTTTTTTCCTGAAGATAGCGAGTAGCTATTCTATTCAATTTGCGTAATTTCGATGGAGTAATATTTTCTTCTGGCAAAGTATCTTTATATTTTTGATATTCTCTGGTCTTTACTTCCACAAAAACCAACTCGTTCATTTCTCTGTCCTTGGCAATGATATCAATTTCTCCAATGACGCGACCGGTTATGTTTTTGAAATTCCGATCTAAAATTTCATAGCCTAGGTTTTTGAGAAAATTAGCCGCCACTATTTCTCCATCTTTTCCTATATTATTCATACCCAGTAGTAGAATTTCGACATTATAAGATAACTTATGATGACGAAATAATTTTAATATTACTAACGTATAGTTTTTATTTTTGGGTAACTTTTTAGCAAAGCCCAGTCGAAATTTCACTACTGGGCATAAAATTTAAGTAAATTTGAGTACAAAAAAACACCTCTTGTTCTGGTGCCTAGTTAAAGGGATTAACCAGGGCGTTCGAAGCCCTAAAATATATAAATTTAGGCTGAACGCCTCTGGCCGTTTGTCATGTATTAACATATAACACGGAAATTTTATAGCGGGTGAAGGCATCTAAAATTATAGTGTATATGTATTTTATATACATGTTTCTGTGTTTCTCTTACCGTTCTCTGGCTTTCGCCTTTTGAAAGAACATGTTTATTTTTATTTTTGTTTTGTATAAAAATTTTTTGTTTTTGTTTTAGGGTCCCGGCTCTTTTTTAAAGGGCTGGGCGGTTCAAGTACGTTGACTTAGAACGCTTGAACAGCAAGAGAGTTTCAATCGCAAATAGGGGGAAATTGCGATTGAAACCCTATAGCTGTTCATTGAATATTCGATTTTTAATGAAGTATAGTTTCATTATAGCAGAAAAAAAGCATTGAGTCAAAGGTTGGCTGTATATTTTTCAAAAAAACTCTTATCTGAGCCTTATTTTTTTGAGAAATTAATTTGAGTCCGATTTTTCCAAAAAATCATTTTTTTGATTTTTTGAAAAGTAATTTTCTTTTTTGAAATATATCCCAGAAATCTATCATTTGCTTTATTTAAAGCAAATGATCCTGTGGATAACTTGTTTTTTATTCTTGGACGCTCTTTTGGGCGGTATCAATTGCTGTCGTATTTTGAATAATTTCTGTTGAAGTTTTGTTTTCGGAAGTTTTAATGGATTCTGATACGGATGTTTTGGCGGAAACGGGGGTTAAATAGTCAATAATGGCTCGGGACATGTTTTTAGTAGTTACGATGATAAGTTTTTTCTGAAAAACAGCATAATCAATAGATAAATACTCAGGAGAAACAATATTGGCATATCTAATGTTTACATTTTTATAGATATTTTGGGAATATTTTTCTTCTTTAAGTAGGCCTTTGTTTTCTGGGTTTCTGAGGATTGGCTCTAGGGCGTCAACAAGAGTCGGTTCTTCTTTGAGTAAAGCAGCCTTAAGATTTATATCATTTGTCGAATCAATGGCAACTCCCAATCGATAGTTGCCACTATCATTATAAATAAAGAAGCTGAAGGTATCTTTGAGTGCGGAGAGGGTTTCTTCTGAAAAGCTGATTCCGACTTTTCCAGCGAAAATTTTAAAAGGAATGGGGTTATTAGAGGAATCAGTGAAGATAAATTCAATCGGAGTAGTTATTTTTATCTCTGCAGCTCTTTTTAAATAAGTGTCGATGTGTTCAATTATGGAATTTTTATCAGCGATTGCAATGTCTATTGAGAAGTAGTTTGGTTTTTCAGTAGAAAATTCAATTATTTTTTCTGGTTCTATTTGCGCCACAGGCTGACTATCCAATCGTTCATTTGAGACTTGATTATTCTCCGGTTGAACTTTATTTTGTTTGGCTATCCAAAAATAATAACCGCTGGCTCCGACAACCAAGAGAAAAAAGAAAACTGCAAAAATAAGAATAATTTTATTTAAAGCAAAGTTTTCGGCTGATTTTTTTGGCAGATCTTTCAGGAGTTTTTTTTGTTGAGAAAAAACAGAAGTTTCTATTTTTTGTGGAGCCTCTCTTTTTATTTCTCTCTGAGGTTCTTTGGCAGGAGAAGGAACGACGGGAGAGATGGCAGCTGTTTCAGTGTGTGCTGCTGCAGACGGTAGGATAACTTCTTTTGGCTTGTTTTCGGCAATTTTTTGCGGCTTGGCCGCATTAAAGAAGGGGCTAGTTTTTTGCTCTTCAGAAAGATTGGGAAACGGCTTTGTTGGTTCAGGCGATCCTTTGGATGTTTCTTTTTTAGGATTTTTTATTTCTGCCAAATCATTTTTCATCAGGTGGATTGGGGACATTGGCACCAGAGAAGAATTGAAATCAGTCTGCTTATTATTTGTGTTTTTATCCTGAAACATTTTTTTGTTTTTTTAACGTTTTTATTAAAAAGTATTTTTATTTAAATAAAATAAAAATAGGAACGATTTTCTCATTCCTATTTTACAACAAAACCTAATTTTTGGCTAGACTTGCTTAGGCACAGCCTTGGCGGATAAATTTATACGGCCCTGATTATCAATTTCAATTACTTTAACCGGAACAATATCGCCAACTTTTACCAAATCTTCAACTTTTTCGACTCGATGATCGGCTAAAGCGGAAATATGGATCAAACCTTCTTGTCCAGGGAGAATTTCAGCAAAAGCACCAAAGTTCATGATGCGGGTTACGCGAGCATTGAAAATTTCTCCAGCCTTAACTTCATGAGTCAAATTCTCAATCCACTTTTGAGCCTTAGCAGCGGAATCTCCATCAGGAGAGGTAATGAAAATTGAGCCATCATCTTCAATGTCAATTTGAACTCCAGTTTCATCGATAATCTCATTAATGATTTTACCACCAGAGCCAATAACATTACGAATTTTTTCTGGATTGATTTTCATGACAATAATGCGAGGAGCGTATTGTGACATTTCAGTTCGAGGAGTGGAAATGGCTGCGGCAATTTTTTGCAAAATTTCCAAACGGTTACCCTTTGATTGCAAGAGGACTGCTTTTAGCATTTCTAAAGTCACGCCATCAACTTTTACATCCATTTGAAGAGCTGTAATGCCTTTTTCTGAACCAGCTGCTTTGAAATCCATATCGCCATAGTGATCTTCCAAGCCCTGAATATCAGTTAAAACTTTGAATTTTTCATCTTTTCCTACAATTATTCCCATGGCAATGCCACTTACCGGTCTTTTAATTGGAACTCCAGCATCCATCAAAGACAATGTTGATCCGCAAGTAGAAGCCATTGAAGAAGAACCATTTGATTCCAAAACTTCTGATACCAGAAGGATGGTGTAGGGGAATTCTTCTTTGGAAGGCAGAACCGGAACCAAAGCTTTTTCAGCTAGGGCTCCATGACCAATTTCACGTCGACCTGGTCCACGCATAGGCTTGATTTCTCCAACCGAATATGGAGGAAAATTGTAATGGTGGATATATCTTTTTTTCATATCCACTTCCATGGTGTCGATAATTTGTTCATCTCCAGGAGAACCAAGAGTTGTAACAGTCAAAGCCTGAGTTTCACCCCGAGTGAAAAGTCCAGTGCCGTGAGTTCTAGGTAAGATACCAACCTTACAATCAATGTGTCTGATTTCAGTCAGTTTTCTTCCATCCGGTCTTTGTTCTTTTTCCAAAATATTTTGATGAACAATTTCATCAGAAACTTCTTCAAAAACTTGCTGAGCAACTTCTTTGAGCTTATCAACGTTTTCGGTAAAAGATTCTTTGATGTAGGTTTCTACTTTTTCATTAATAGCTTTAGTTTTTTCTTCGATAACTTTTTTGCTTGGGTCATACAGCGCTTCAGCTAAGCCTTCTGAAAGTAAAATTTCTTTAACCTTAGCTTCAAATTCAGGTGTGCCTTGAAGTAAGGCTGGCTCTGATTTTTCTTTGCCAACTTCTTTGACAATCTCTTCAATGAAAGAGGCAATTTTGACAATAGCTTCTTGTCCAAAAGCAAAAGCTTCCACAATTTCTTCTTCTGGAACTTCTTTGGCTCCAGCTTCAATCATATTGATTTTGTCCTTGGTTCCAGAAATTACTAAATCCAAATTACTTTCAGCGATTTCTCCATTAACTGGGTTCAAAATGAAACCTTCCCCGCCTGCATCGCTAGGCGAAGCATTGCGGGCAGGTTTGGCTTTTCCAACACGGACAGCGGCTACTGGTCCATTCCAAGGAATGTTGGAAATGGAAAGGGCGGCTGAAGCGGCGATAACGGCTAGTATTCCTGGATCATTTTCTCCATCATAGGAAAGAACAGTACAAATAACTTGTACTTCATTTCTCATGCGACCATTGAAAAGAGGTCTGACAGTTCGGTCAACTACACGACCAGAAAGGATGGCATCGTCTGATGGACGGCCTTCTCTTTTAATAAACCTTGATCCTTTGATTTTTCCAGCGGCATAATATCTTTCTTCGAAATCAACCATGAGTGGAAAATATCCACTAATGCGGGAAGCGTCTTTGCTCATGACAGCTGTAGCCAAAACCACTGTATCGCCATAACGGGCGGTTACTGCTCCTCCAGCTTGTTTCGCCAAAAGACCATTTTCAATCTCCAAAATTCTTCCACCAATCTGGAGGGACCATTTTTTATGTTCCATATGAAACGTTTAGCCTTACGCTAATGACGT
>ENA-UOWO01006575-UOWO01006575.1-activated-sludge-metagenome-genome-assembly--contig:-NODE-6575-length-11826-cov-4.663495_pt1 | contig 11826 bp, 11 predicted proteins | sample MGYA00238148_ERZ761564 | MGnify/ENA primary metagenome ERZ761564 (study PRJEB28885, sample SAMN05720194) | activated sludge metagenome | isolation source: Anaerobic digester | place: USA...
GTTTCTTTGGATCCCAAGTTGGCCGATGCTTATAGTGACCAACCGACACTTAAGGTGGACTATTCTACCGTTATGGATCAGGAATCCTGGTTTAGTGTCCGTGACGGCAGTGTCTTTTCTGTAGGTAAAGTGAACAATTATGTTCCGGTGACCTGTGGTCTTAATCAAACCAGCAACAGCCAATGCGCCACCGCCGTTGACGGTCTGATCTGGACAAAATCAAATTCTTCCGGTTTATCATCTTATGATCGGGTAACCAATACTTCCCGGGAATATTTAAACAAATCACTGGAAATTAAAAACTATAACTATACCTATTTCAAAAATAATTACTTAATCAAATGGGGCGTTGGGACAACCGTAGCCGTGTCGGGAGACCAACCCCAACTTTGGTCAGAGATTAACGGTCTAAGCGGTATTATTATGGTCAACGGCAACTTAACTATAGATGAAAATATAAGTAGTAATGATTTTAAAGTTGTTGTGGCTTCAGGGGATATTATTATTGATGCTCAAGTCAATCAGGTTAAAGCGGTTCTTGTGGCTCCCCGGATTATTGCCAGCGGTCAATCTGACCAACAGTTAATTATTACAGGGAGTCTTTATGCCACCAATTCAGTTACCTTAAATCGTAGCTTTATCAACAAACCGGACAACAATCAAACACCGGCGGTCAGAGTCGATTATGATCCCAGTATTATCTTTAAGATGCCTAAGGAAATAGCGAAAAAAATAACACAGTGGAGGTTGGAGTAAAATTAGTTAGTAATAATTAATAATTAAGAATTAATAATTTAAAAAATGATTAGACAAGTAAAAAATAGGATTAGAGAGAAAGGACCCGCACAAAAGCTGCGCATTAGGGCGGGCGGGCAGGTGGTGTTGATGGTTTTGCTGGCTTCAGCCTTAATATTAACTTTGGGTTTGTCAGCTTCCAGGATTACTACTACCGAGACACGGATTGATACAGACCAGGAGCTTTTAAAGCAGGCTTTTAATATGGCCGAGTCAGGAATAGATTATTACATGGTCACCGGAGAAACCAATTATGAGACTGATGGTGGCGATGGAGCGGCTGACTTGAAGGTGAGCGGTTTAGGGAATGATAAAATTTTAGGTTTCAATAGTATGGTATTGGTGGGTAATTATGAGTATTTTTGGTTGGTTGATCATGAGAGTGACGGTGATGTGGGAAGGGATTATTATTCGAGTAAGGTAAATGCAATTGATATTTGCGGTTCAAATAATAAGGTAACTTCGTTTAAGGTGGATTATTTTTATTTGACTGGGGGAAATTATAAGGTAGAGAGAAAAGTGATAGACACGGGGTCTGACGGTTGCATAGCTGGGTTTGATATTGCCGAGGGTGGAAATCGGAGCTCTCTTTTATTAACTGTGATGCCGATTGAGACTCCGAATAAAATAGAATTGAAAGGGCGGGAAAATTTTCCGATTCAAGGAGAGCAAATTTCGGCAACTGGTAAAGTTGAAGGAGTTAATAATACAGTGACAGTTTTGAATAGATATAGTGTAGATACTTTTTTGACTGAGGCAGTGGTTTCTGGGGGTAACGTGTCGTCTAAATAGTTGTTATACTTAAAATATGAGTGGTGTTTTAGGAGTTGACATAGGTCAAACATCAATAAAGTTAGTGGTAATTGGCGGGGAGTCTCCCGGGGTATTTTCTTTGGAAAATATAGGAGAATCCAAGATTTCTTTTGAAGGGAGTAATGAAAAAGATAGGTCTAAATATTTTGCCGGGGTAACATCGAGTTTAAAATCGTTAATGGGTGATTTGAAGATAAGATCAAAACAGGTGGTGGCGAGTTTACCTGAGAGTGAAGTGATAAGTCGGTTAGTTCGTCTGCCACCAATGAAAGAATCTGAGATTATGGATGCTTTAAGGTTTGAGGCAGAGACGTTTGTCCCCTACCCTTTGGATGAAGTGTCAATAGATTATGAAGTTATTGAAAAAGACGATGCAGGAAGATTGTCAATTTTTGTGATTGCGGCCAGAAATGATTTAATTCAATCGTATGTGAAATTATTTAAATCTTTGGGTCTGGAGTTGATTGCTCTGGAGTCTCCGTCGGTGGCTTACAGAAGGATGATTAAAAATGGTATTAAGACGGTGGAGAGGGTGATTGTTTTGGATTTGGGGGAAAAATATACGGATATTTTTAATATTAATAAGAGTAATGTCTATTTTGCCAGATCGATTCCAATTGGAGGTGAATCTTTGACAAGGGCGGTGTCATTAGGTTTGGGTTTGGATGTTAATTCGGCTGAAGAATATAAAAAGGCTTATGGAATAAAAGAAACCGAATTGGAGGGGAAAATTAGGGCGGCGACATTACCGGTGTTTAACAGTATTACCGATGAAGTGAGAAAAGCGATGGCTTTGTTTTCTGAAGATAATGGAGGTAAGTCGGTGGAATTGTTAATTTTGTCTGGAGGAGGGGCAAATTTGCCCGGTATGGCCGAAGAATTAACTAAACTTTTGGGGGTCGAAGTACAAGTAGCTCAACCCTTTATTAATATAGATGTATCAAAAGTAACTATTCCTTTTAATTTAAACATTGAGGGTTGTCGTTTTGGACTGGCCGTGGGTTTATCATTAAGGGGGTTGGTATGAGTTTGAATTTATTACCGTCTGAGGCTAAGTTTCAAGCCCAGAGGATGCGTATAAAAAAGATAGCAAATACTTCTTTGTGGATAATTGGTGGAGTATGGTTTTTGTTGCTAATAATTTCTTTTGGATTGAGTTTCTTTTTGAGTTGGAAGTTGAAGCAGCTTGATAAAAGATATCAAACAAAATTTAATGATTATAAGTCGAGAGTAGATGAAATAACTTTGACTCAGAAGATTAAGTATCAAGCGAAAATAGTAGCTAAAGTCCTGGATAGTAGGTTTGAATATGGGAAGTCAATGACTTTGGTTAATAATGTTTTTTCAGATAAAGTGAGAGTAGATGATATTAAGCTGGGTGATGATCGTAGTTTTGAAGTTAACGGTGGATCGGTTGATGGAGAGGCAATTAATGAGATTGAAAGTAAAGTAAACGAGATTAATAACGGTTTAGTTGAAGGTTTTTCGTCAGCTGATATTGCCAGTATTGAGCTTAGTCCGACTAAAGGTTGGTTATTTAAAGTTAAGTTATATTTGGATTAATTTTATGGATAAAAGTTTTTTTAAATTACCAGATAAAGTTTTTGGAATTAATATTTCGTTTTTAAAGCTTTTTGTAGTTCCATTTTTGGTTTTGGTCGGATTTATAATTAGTTTTAATTTGGTGATAAGGCCGCGGTTTGCTAGTTTAGCTGAAGTGAATAAATCAATTAGTAATGTGAATGAACAAATTAGTTTGACTACCCAAAAGATAAATTATTTGACCACTGTAGATCAGGAACAGATTAAAAATGATGTCAGTTTTTTGGAGAGTGCGGTATTACAGGAAAAAAATTCTTATTTTTTGGTAGGGATAATTAGAAATGTGGCCGATCAATATGATTTTGTGATAAATAGTTTTTCGATTAGTTCAATAGAGTTAAAGGATAACAATACTTTGAAAGTGGCAGATAAGGATGTAGCGGTGAAATTACCATTGGAAGTTAGTTTGTCGGGTCCGATTGAAAAAAGAGTGGAGTTAATGACGGCTTTGGAAAATACGTTACCAATTCTTTTTATAGATAATTTGAATATCTCTAATGCCGGTAATTTTTCGACTTTGGATATGACAATTTCATCTTATTATATTGCCGAAAAAAGTGATTTGGTTTTGGGGAATTTAAGCTTGGCAGATTTGATCCCAACCGAAGAAGAAAATGGTTTACTTAAAACCATCAGTAGTTTTAATAAAATAACAGGTGAAGGCTTATCTTTATCAATTGGTGAGACTGGTTTATTCGTGAAATATGAGAGAGATAATCCGTTTAGTCTCTGATTTTGACGATGAATTTTTCTTGAGGGAAAGAGACGTTGAGAATAGTTCTGATTGATTTGATTATTTTACCTTCTTTACCAATGATTTTGCCGATAATTTCTTTTGGGGCGGTGATTTCTATGATATTCATTTCCCCTTCGAGGTGTTCTTCAAGGGTGATATTATCCTCTTTTTGAGTGATTGAATTGAGGATGTATTCTAAGGTTTCTTTAACGGTTTTCATTTTAGTAATTAGCAAATAGTAATTAGTAAATAGCTATTCAGTTTTGGGTTCTTCTTCGGCCTTAATTTCTTCTTTGACTTCTTCAGATTTAACTTCTTCGACTTTAGCTTTTTTTTCAGCTTTTGATTTTTCGGATTTGGTTGTCTCTGCCGTTTTAATGTTTTTGATTTTTTTAGGATATTTTTTGGGGTTTAAAAGTTTGTCGACACCTTCGGTAATCTGAGCACCTTTCTTTTGCCAATCAATCATACTCTCTTTATTAATTTCGAGGGTTTTGGTTTGAGGAGTGTAGAAACCTAAATCAGCAATAAATTTACCGTCAGACTTACTACGGTCTTCGGCGACAACAATGCGGTAAGTAATTTGGTGTTTTTTACCGCGGGGTAAAAGTTTAATTTTGATCATAATGTATTGGATTATACCTTATAAGTTGAAAAGTAGAAAGTATAAAGTTAATTTTTGAATAATTTAGCGGCGTTGATGGAGGCAGCTTCTTCGGCTTTCTGTTTGGAATTGCCTTTTCCGGTGGAGATGAGTTTATCACCCAAATAAACTCCGACTTCAAAAGTTTTTTGGTGATCGGGACCGGATTCGGAAAGAGTTTGGTATTTTGGGGTAATCCCCTCTTTGGCTTGGGCGATTTCCTGAAAAATACTTTTGGGGTCTTTATAAATTTCTTTTGAAGAAAGTTGTTCGATACTGGAGGTTAAAAATTTATCCAGGAATTTAAAAGCCGGTTTTAATCCCCCATCGAGATAAATTGAGCCAAGAATTGATTCGAAGGTGTCGGCTAAAATGGATTGATTGCTTCGGCCACCATGATTTTCTTCACCGCGAGAAAGGTAGATAAAATTACCCAGACTAAAGTCGCTGGCAACTTTGGCTAAATTTTCGGTACAGACAACTAGGGCACGGAGATTAGTTAATTTACCTTCATCGAATTTGGAAAATTTGGCAAAAATTCTGTCAGAAATCCATAATTCTAAAACAGCGTCGCCTAAAAATTCGTATCTTTCGTTGGATTCTTTAAATTGATGGTGTTCATTTAAAGATGAACGGTGAACTAAAGCCTGGTCTAGAAGCGAGTTTTTTTTGAATTTATAGTCAATAATTTCTTGGAGTTGATTAAGTTTGGGATTCATTTTCTTTTAGGGCACTACCAATAACACCGTTGACAAAGCTGGAACTGGAATCGGTACCGAATTCCTTGGCAATTTCGATAACTTCGTCAATAACAACCTTTTCGGGATTTTTTTTGAGATAGAATAGTTCCCAAAAAGCATAGCGGAGAATATTTAAGTCAACCCGATTAATTTTGTCGATAGGCCATTTGGGAGCGTTTTGGTTGATAATTTGATCAATTTGGGGAATAACTTTGATGATTTCCGGAGTGTCTTCAGTAACTGGAGCACTATTGCCGCAGCTCCAGGCAAAAAGAGCTTGGAAATTGGCAATGCGTTTTAGATGGCGTGGATCGTATTTGTTTTTCACTGTTTACAGTTGGGGCACTGAAAACCGGCCATTTTGGGTTGGCCGCAATTTTTACAAACGATAGGTTTAATTAGTTTTGGACCTTTGTCGGCAGCGCGGCGACGACCTTGTCGGCGGCTGGAGGGCCAATGTTTAGGTACTGCTGTCATGGGTGTATTTTAGCAGAAAATGGGAGAAAGTGGGGAGATTAGAAAAGTGGTAATGCGTTAAAATTATTTAGTGGATTATCATCGTCACACTTTAAGATTAGGAAAAAATAGTTATTCTCGTCCAGGAATCTATTTTGTAACGATCGGTTCAGTTAAACATGCTTGCATTTTTGGGGAGGTTAAAAACAATAAATTTTTAGTGAATAATTTAAGTACGATTATTTTAAATAATTATCAAAAATTAGGTGAAAGGTTTGAAAATATTAATTTAGGATTAATTCAGGTGATGCCAAATCATATACATTGTTTAATCAGAATTAAGAATTCATGTAGGGGCGTGATTTATCACGCCCAGAGCGGGATAGATGTGAGTAAGACGAATAGACATATGGGTTTGATAAATCAAACCCCTACATTAGGGCATATAGTTAGATATTGGAAAGCAAAATCGACCAGAGAAATTAATAAAAGTGGTGGGGTTGCCCCTCCACTGTTTAAAAATAATTGGAGTCATTGGTTAGAAGGAAAAGTATTTCAACAAAATTATTACGAAAGAATTATTAGAAACGAATTGGAATGTCAGAAAATAAAACAGTACATTAAATTAAATCCAGAAATGTGGAATAGAGATAGAAATAATCCAAGGAATATTAAGAAGATTGTTTAATTATTCAAAATATTTTCTTTGAGATTGGTTTGGGGAATTAAAGAAGAGAGATTAAAATTTTTGATCTTGAGAAGATCAGAGAGGATTTTTTGGCTTATACTGATTAATTGAGTATTGGAGAAATTGGCTAATTTGAGAGAGGGAAAGCCGTGTTGAATAGTGGAAAAGGTTTCTCCCGGGCCGCGGATTTTAAGATCGTATTCGGCGATTTTTAAACCGCTATGGTGATTTTCCATAAACTTAAGTCGGTCTTGGGCTTTGTCGTTTTCGGAGTCAGTAAAGAAATAACAAAAGCTTTGGGCCACTCCCCTACCGACCCGGCCGCGAAGCTGATGAAGTTGAGACAGACCGAAACGTTCGGCTGATTGAATAACCATAATTGAAGCATTGGGAATATCAACTCCGACTTCGATAATCGGGGTGGTAACTAAAATATTTGTCTTATTTTTTTGAAAGTCAGAAATTATGATTTCGCGATCTTTTGGTTTAACTTTACCGTGAAGTAAGGATAATTTTAATTTTGGGAAAACTGATTTCAATTTTTCAAATTCGGCTTTAGCAGATTTGACACTTTGCATGGTCTCGGAAATATCGATAAAGGGACAAACGATGAAAGCCTGGCACTTAGTTTTTAAAATTTGATCTTGGACCCAGGAATAACAGGGAGGAATTTTGTGAGGGGGAACCAAAAAAGTTTTAACCGGTAAACGGTTTTGAGGCAAAGAGTCGATAATAGAAATATCCAGATTGCCGAGTAAAGTTAGACTGATGGTTCGGGGAATGGGAGTGGCGGTCATAGTAATACAGTGGGGTAGATGGTTAAGATCGCCTAAAAATGATCTTTGTTTGACGCCAAATTTATGCTGTTCGTCGATAATTAACAGGGCTATTTTATCTTCAATAGCTGATTTTTGAAAAATGGCGGCGTGAGTGGCAATGATAATGGCGTTTTGAGGAATTTTTTTGAGATCAGTTTTGTTGGAAGAAGTGAGTAAAAATACTGGAACTTTGAATTTTTTAAGAAATTTTTGAAAGGTGGCGAAATGTTGTTGAGCTAAAATTTCAGTGGGGGCTAAAAATAAGGATAAAGAATTATTTAAATAAGTTAAGTAGCAGGCCAGGATAGCGACAATGGTTTTGCCGGAACCAACATCACCTTGGATAAGTCGGTTAGCAACTTTTTTATCATTGGTAATATCGGATTTTATTTCCTGCCAGACCTTGGTTTGAGAGTCGGTTAATTTAAATGGAAGTGAGGCAGTTAATTTATTTATTTTTTGGTCGATTTTGTCGTCTGATTTAAGAGTAATTTTGGGCGATTTAGTGAGCCAATCTTTTTTTAATAACCATGATTTGGCTTGAATATTAAGAATTTCCTGAAGCGAGAGCCGATATCTGGCTTGTTCTAAGGCGGATAAATTTTGGGGGCAATGGATTTGTTCAAAAGATTTGGAAAGACTAAGTAAATGATATTTTTTAATAATATCCGGGGGCAAATTTTCTTTGACGCTAGTGAGTAGCTGAGGTAAAAAGGTTTGGATGTTTTTACGAAACCAATTGGAAGTTAAACCATTGGTTTCGGGGTAAATAGCAATGATTTTACCGGTGTGATATTTACCGGAAACGGGGGCAATAATGGTTTTTTTGTTTTGGAAAAGAGAAACAGTGCCGGCAAAACTGTAAGTGTCTCCGACTTGGAAATTTTTTGACAAGTATGGCTGGTTAAACCAGAGTAAATTTATTTGACCGGTTTTGTCGGCGATAGTTGCCTTCTGAAGATTTTTGTGAGAACGGGTAAAAATATTTTGAAAACTGAGAAGCTGGCCGGTGACGGTAATACTTTGGTTTTCTTGGACGTTGATGATGTTGGTAATATGGGAAAAATCAACGTAACGGTAGGGGTAATGATAAAGTAGGTCTAAGGGTTTAAAAATATTGAGTTTGTTGAGTTTGGCGAGAGTTTGAGTGCCGACTCCGGGAATTTGAGTAAGACTATCCATAGAAAATATAATACCAAAAAAACTTTTAGTTTTCGGGTTTAGTTGGGGTCATCCTGAAAGTGTATCTATTTTTGGTGGTTAATTTTTCTTTGAAAAAAGCAGAAGTTTTTGGAAAATTAATTTTGGTAGCCAGTTTAATATAGTCTTCTGGCAGATAAATGTCTTTGTTTTTTATGGCTTCATTAATAATCATTTGACTAATTTCTCGAACAGAATCGTAAGTCATGAGTGATTGGTAGTTAGTATATTTGATGGTTTTATTAAACATTTCTTCGTCTAAGCTATTTATGATTTGGTCGAATTCATTGTCGAAAATTTTCAGGAATTTTTGACTATTTACCGGATCTATTTGAGAAGATATTTCAAAAATAGAACAATTCTCATAATTGGTGATATTACTTCTTATATTGTAGACGAGGCCGTATTTTAGACGGAAGATTTTGAAAAGTAGTGAGTCCATACTATTACCTAAAGTTCGGCTAAATATTGTTCTTGATGTCTTTTCAAGGCGACTGTATTTACGATCTTTGTCGAGTATCCAAGTTAAGCAGAGGGTTTCCTGTTCTGGTTTATCGTGATAAATTAAAACTTTTTGTGAAGAAGGATTAATTGGAGGATAGTTAAGTTTTGATTGGTAATTATTTTGGTGTTGGCTGAGAATTTTGGTGAGTTTTTTAACAATGGTTGACGGATTTTTGATGTTACCAACGATAGATATGATTAGGTTTTGTGGCTGAAAGTATTTTTGGTGAAGATTCCGAAGTTGTTGATGGTTTATTTTTTGAATATTATCGATGGTTCCGAGCGTGTCTTTAGTATAAATATGATCTTTGCCAAATAAAATTTGGTCGACTTGGTTATAAAATCTGGTTTCCGGGCGGTCCCAGTGTGATTTTAGTTCCTGGATAACAATGTTTGATTCGTTGTAAATTTTTTCTTCAGGAAAAAGAGGATAGAAGATAACTTCCTCAAGTGCTTTTATTCCTTTATCTAAGTTAATGTCAGGTACATTTAAATAAAAATTAATGTTTTTTCCGCTAGTATAGGCATTGGTATAAATACCATTTTCTTTGGCATAAGCCATCATTATTTCTGCTGAGGGCATATTTTTGGTGCCATGAAAGAGCATGTGTTCCAGAAAGTGGGCTGATCCAAGATGGCTTTGGTCTTCGTACCAGCTACCAAAATTGACCATGACATTGATTTCTATACTTCTGACACTTTTGATGGGATACAAAATGACTTTGGCTTTGTTTATTTCAAAAATAAGAGGTCTTTGCATAAAAATATTATACTAAATTTTTGTTTGTGCTATCATATTTTATGAGTATTAAGAAGAAAACTTTGACTAAAATAGTCTTGGTGGTTTCTTTGATTGTTTTACTGCTTTCAGGAATGGTGCCATTTTTAATGGTTTTGTTTTAAGGTTATGTTTTCAAGAGATTTTAGGAGGAGACTGTTGGGTTTAAAGTTGAAATTAAGGTTAAATTTTGATTTTAAAGAAATGTTTAAAAGCCGGAAATTTTGGTTTAACTTTTTTAAAGTGATGTTGATTTTGATGGGGATTGTTATTTTGGGGGTTTTGGGATTATTTATTTATTTTGGTAAAGATTTACCCTCGCCGACAAAAGTAGTACGTCGTGAGGGTTATTCGAGTAAAGTTTATGACCGTAACGGTAAAGTCCTTTATGATATTTATAATGATGCCAAGCGTGATCCGGTTAGTTTTTCTGATATACCGGATTATTTAAAGCAGGCAACGATTGCGGTAGAAGATAAAGATTTTTATAAACATAAAGGGTTTGATCCGTTAACGCCATTGAGAATGGTCAAGAACTTTTTTTACTTTAAAAAAGTAACGGGAGGATCAACTTTGACGCAACAGCTGACCAGAAATGTGCTGTTAACCACAGAGAGGACAGTGACAAGAAAAATTAAAGAGTTAATATTGGCAATTCAGATTGAAGCTAAGTATAGTAAGGATGAGATTTTGGGGATGTATTTGAATGAGGCGCCTTATGGTGGGGCTTCGTGGGGAGTGGCTCCGGCAGCGGAACAATACTTTGGGAAAACAGTTAATCAGTTGAGTTTGGCAGAATGTGCGATTTTGGCAGGATTGCCGCAATTACCGAGTGTTTATTCGCCATATTCCAGTACTCCGAAGGCATATATAGATAGAACTAGACATGTTTTGGCCAGAATGACCGAGGATGGATATATTAGTCAGTCTTTGGCGGATGAAACCATGAAGGAAGTGGAAAACTATCAGTTCAATGATCAAAAATCGACAATGCAAGCGCCACATTTTGTATTGTGGGTAAAAGAATTATTAGCGGAAAAGTATGGTGAAGATGTGGTTGAGGGTGGTGGATTAAAGATTACTACGACTTTGGATTTAGATTTACAAAACAAGGCTCAGGAAATTGTAGCTGAAGAAATTGAAAAAAATGAGAGCAAAAAAATTACCAATGGGGCGGCAGTAATTATTGATCCAGCTACCGGTCAGGTGTTGGCGATGGTGGGTTCGAGGGATTATTGGTCGGATAAAACCGATGGGAATTTTAATGTGGTAACTCAGGCGTTAAGACAGCCCGGGTCTTCAATAAAACCGGTTACTTATTTGGCGGCGATTAAAAAAGGTTGGACAGCGGCAACTATGATTATGGACACACCGGTAACTTTTCCAGGGACTGGAGGCCAGAAGGATTATTCACCACAAAATTACAATGGAAAATATAATGGTCCGATGAGTTTGAGGAATGCTTTGGGTAATTCGATAAATACGACAGCGGTAAAGACTTTGGCTTTTGTGGGAGTTAAAAATATGTTGGCTTTGGCTTATGACATGGGATTGTCGACTTTGGAACCAACACAACAGAATTTATCACGATTTGGGTTGGCAGTAACTTTGGGTGGGGCTGAGGTGAAAATGATTGATTTAGCGTCGGCTTATGCGGCTTTTGCTAATAAAGGTCTAAAGATGGATATGACAGGAGTTTTGAGGGTTGAGGATAAAGATGGCCGGGTGTTGGAGGAATATAAACAGACCGACGGTAAAAGAGTCATGACAGAGCAGGAGGCTTTTATTATTTCTAATATTTTGTCAGATAATAGCGCTAGGGAGATGACTTTTGGAGCGGTTAATTCACTTCAGATTTCCGGTTATCAGGTAGCGGCAAAAACCGGAACTACTAATGATAAAAAAGATAATTGGACAATTGGCTGGGCACCAAATTTGTTGACGGCAGTTTGGGTGGGAAATAATGATAATAGTGAAATGGGTAATTTGGTTTCCGGAGTCTCGGGTGCGGCTCCAATTTGGAAAAAGATAATGACTTATGAGTTACCTAAAT
>ENA-UOWO01006577-UOWO01006577.1-activated-sludge-metagenome-genome-assembly--contig:-NODE-6577-length-11824-cov-5.666922_pt1 | contig 11824 bp, 8 predicted proteins | sample MGYA00238148_ERZ761564 | MGnify/ENA primary metagenome ERZ761564 (study PRJEB28885, sample SAMN05720194) | activated sludge metagenome | isolation source: Anaerobic digester | place: USA...
TTATTATTCGCTACTATGATTTTTATTATTGGAATTGTATACTTTTTTCAACCCAAAATGATGACAACAAAAATGGGTTCACTGCTGGTAATTCTCTCGATTTTAATGCAAATCATTGCTTCTGGACGTATGAGTCCGCTACTTAATAAAAACAATGCACAAACAAATCCGATAGATTATTTAAACCAATTATTGGATTTTAAAAAGAAACAAGCTTTCCTTCAAACGACCATTATGACTTTGTATTTTATTTTTTTGAGTCTTGGACTGGCTTTATATATGATTGAATTTACGATGAAAGGCAGCATCACTTTTATAATTGCAGTCTACGGAATCACACTGCTTTGGATTGCTTTCAATTGGTTTTACATTCGTCCAAAAACCATCAGAAAACAGCAACAAAAACTCGATGAAGTGATTCAAAGCTTGGAAAATATCACGGCTCAATTTTCAGATGAAAAAGAATCAAATCGCATTTTGTAACATTTTAAATGCTTTGGTATCAAAAGCCAATAAATCAAAACATACTAACATGAAAACAAACATTCAAAGAAACAGTACCTTAAAAAAAATGGGGGTCATTTTATTATTGATCTTTGCTATTCAACAAGGATTTGCTCAAGAATTATATCACAAAGCCTTCGGAAATCCAAAAGACACACCGGTTTTATTCCTTCATGGCGGACCAGGTTATAATTGCGCCGGTTTTGAAGTAACTTCAGCACAAGCCTTAGCCGACAGTGGATTTTATGTTTTAGTATATGATCGCCGCGGTGAAGGCCGCTCGACGGATGCGAATGCAAAGTTTACTTTTCAAGAAACATTTAGTGATATTAATGGTATTTTAAATCAATACAAAATCAAAAAAGTTACGCTTATCGGACACAGTTTCGGCGGCATTGTTGCCACCTTGTACGCCGATCAATATCCAGAAAAAGTCAATGCTATTGTTTTGGTTGGCGCTCCAGTATCACTGCAAGAAACATTCAAAACCATTTTGCGTTCGTCAAGAAAAATCTATGAAACGAACCATGATAAAACCAATCTGAATTATATCGATATGATTGAAAAAATGAACCCAACATCTGTTGAATATTATGCGTACAGCTTTGGACATGCGATGCAAAACGGGTTTTATTCACCAAAAAAAATGAGCGACGAAGCCAAAGCAATTTATGCTGCTTCATCTAAAAACCCTCTTTTTCAACATGTTTCTAAAATGACCCAAGAGCCACCACAAGGTTTTTTGAAAAACGAAAACTATACTTCCATTGATTTGACTACAACACTTCAAAAGTTAATTTCGAAAAAAACTAAAATATATGCACTATACGGAAAAGATGATGGCTTATATTCTGTAGACCAAGTTGGTCAGCTGTCACAAATCATTGGAAAAAACAATCTAACATACCTTAATGATTGCTCCCACAATGTTTTTATTGATCAACAAACATCGTTTATCGATTATTTAAAATCGACTTTAAAATAAATATAGAGGCAATAATTCTAAAAAGGCTTGTGTTATAATGCACAAGCCTTTTTTATTTATAAGCAAAAAAAAAGCTCCTAGTTTCCTAGAAGCTTTTACCTAATGGGTGGCTGACCGGGCTCGAACCGGCGACCCTCGGCACCACAAACCAATACTCTAACCAGCTGAGCTACAACCACCATTTTTGACGAGTGCAAATGTATTGCAAAAGTTTTATTTTACAAAGAAATAAATTAAAAAATTATTTTAAATCTGCTAAGCTGTTGACCGCCAAATACCTTTCAACAGTGAATCCTTCGGCAAAATCAACGCCAACCAATCTTCCTAAATCTTGTGCACGGTAATTCAAACTTTCGAGAAAATTTTTAGTCGCAATCGGTGTTTCAGGTTCCTTACTATTCGGATCATAAAATTGGGAACCATAGGCCAAAATTGCAGCGATTCTTTTTTCGTTATAACCCGTAATATCCACTACAAAATCAGGTTGAATATTTTTCCATTGCATGTAATGATAAACTTGTTTCGGGCGCCAAGCTGTTTGTTTTTGTCCATCGAGACTGGTTTCAATTTTTGTTAGTCCAGATAGAAAACAAGCATCAGAAACCAATTGGCTTCCTTTGCCATGATCGATATGTCGGTCTTCAATGGCGTTGCACAAAACGATTTCAGGTTGGTATTTTCGCAACATCTGTATAATTGCCAATTGGTGTGCTTCATCATTGACAAAAAAACCGTCGCGCATGTTCAAGTTTTCTCTAACCACAACGCCCAATAATTTTGCGGCTGCAGCTGCTTCCTGATCTCGAATTTCAGCAGAACCACGCGTACCTAATTCGCCACGGGTCAAATCAATGATGCCAACCTTTTTTCCTAAAGCAACTTCTTTGGCTATTGTGCCGCCACAACCCAATTCAACATCGTCTGGATGTGCGCCAAAAGCTAGTATATCTAATTTCATAATTGATAATTTAATGTAAAACCTTTTTCATTGTTTTTGATTTATTCACCGTTTCCAACCATTCTTTTTCGGGAATACTATCTTTAGTGATGCCGCAACCGACATACAAATTAACTTCATTATTTTCGACTTTCATGCATCTCAAATTGACATACAAATCGGTACTGTTTTCTTGCTTTTCCATGTCTAAATTAAATTCACCTAAAAAACCAGCATAGTATTCACGATCATAGCCTTCATTTTCTAGAATGAATTTTTCAGCAACTTGCTTTGGAAATCCACAAACAGCTGGCGTTGGATGCAAAATCGCAAGCACTTCTTTCAAACTTGAAGTAGCATTTAAAGCCGCTTCAATATCGGTTTTGAGGTGAATTAAATTCCCAGCTTGCATCGTGTATGGTGCTGAAATTTTTGTCTCAGAAACATAATCCTTCAAACTTTGGGTAATAAAATCCGTTACAAATTGTTGTTCGGTTTGCTCTTTAGATTCCCAAACAACTGCATTGTTTTCCTCATATACTTGCGTTCCTGCAACAGCCATGGTATGCAAGGTTTTGTTTTTCACTCGAATCAACTGCTCAGAAAAAGCACCCAACCACAAACCAACTTTAGGGTGAAAAAAACAATAGGTAAATGCCGTCGGATAAGCCTGTAACAACTTTTGAAAAACGCTTGACAATTCAAAATTTGAGACTAAAATTGTTTCTTTTCGAGATAAAACTACTTTCCCGAAATCGCCTTTATGAATTGCATCAATGCCTTTTTGAACGAGATTCGTAAAGTTTAATTGGTTTTCATCTTCATCCGTTTCATGCCATTGCAAATCACCTGCAACATCCGGAAAAACCAGAACATCTACCACAACAATCTGAGATTGGTTTTCAGGAATCAACACGATTTCGTTACCTTCAAAAGGCGTAAATACAAATCCGGCTTCGGTATAATTGTCAACATGATACAGCACATCATCCGCTTGAAACAGACCAATAATCTTTTTTGCATTGGGTTTATTGTAAACCGCAAAAGGCAATTTTTGGTCGAAATGCTTCGTGATTTTTTCGAATAGAAAAGTACTGTCGAGCTCGTTCATTACAATTTTCTTTTGGGCAACACCATATTGGTAAGTTTGCAAAGTGAAATCAACGTTCCCGCTTCATCCGTAATTTTGATTTCCCACAAATGAATGCTTCTGCCTTTGTGAACGATGCGCGCAGTTCCAGTGACGATGCCGTCTCTTTTCGCTTTCAGATGGTTTGCCGAAATTTCGATGCCTCGGATTTCACTCACTTCATTATTCACAAACAACATCGAAGCTGCGCTACCTACACTTTCCGCCAACGCCACACTAGCGCCACCGTGAAGCAATCCCATAGGTTGGTGAATTCTCGGATTGACAGGCATTGTAGCTTGCAGAAAATCTTCGCCTGCATCAATAAATTCAATCTCTAAGGTTTCCATCAACGTATTTTTGCAAAACGCGTTGCACATCGCAATCATTTTTTCTCTATCAACAGCCATACTTTTTTTTGGGCAAAATTAAGCTATAATAGAATTGATAAAAAGACTAATTTCACTTTTTGTACGTTGTTACTTTAATTTTCAAAAGATAAGATTTCCAGATTTTCAAATTAAAAGCTATTTTTACCAAAAATCCATACCAATGCGCTACCTTATTTCTCTGCTTTTTATTGCTTTTATTGTGTCGTTGAGCTCGTGTCGTAAAGATTTTGACACCGTTCCGAGTTCAGGTGATTTACGATTTTCAAAAGATACCGTATACTTAGATACCGTTTTTACCAACATCGGGTCGAGTACCTACACTTTAAAAGTTTACAATAGAAGCAGTGATGATATCAAAATTCCAAAAATTCAATTGGGAAAAACCGATTCAAAATACCGCATGATGATTGACGGTTTGACAGGTTTGGATGAAGACAACAACGGTTATGGTGATGGTCGGATTTTTAACGACATCGAATTACTCGCCAAAGACAGCATGTATATTTTCATTGAAACCACTGCAGACATCACTGATATAGCGAATAACAACCCAACCCAATTTCTGTATACTGATGATATTTTATTCGATGATGGAAGCAAGCAACAGAAAGTCAATTTGGTTACTTTGATTAAAGACGCTTATTTTTTATATCCGAAACGAGATGCTGAAGGCGTTAAAGAAAATTTGCTTTTAGGAACCAATACAAATGGTAAAGAAGTACGTATTAACGGTTTTGAACTCGACACAAATGACCCAATCAACGGCAACGAATTCGAATTTAACAACACAAAACCTTATGTCATATACGGTTATGCGGGTGTTCCGAGCGGAAGAACGCTGAATATCCAACAAGGTGCACGTGTTTATTTTCATGCCGAATCTGGAATTGTAGTGCAGCCAGGAGCAAGTTTAAACATCAACGGTCAGCCTTCTCCTGATAACCATCCGCAGCTAAATGAAGTCACTTTTGAAGGCGATCGTCTCGAGCCACTTTATGAAGATGTGCCTGGACAATGGGGAACAATCTGGATGCGTCAAGGCAGTACAAGCAATATCAAGCACTTGACCTTGAAAAATGCAACAGTAGGTTTACTCGTTGAAAACTGTACATTAGATATTGAAAATTCGCAAATCTACAACTCCGCGAATTATGGCATTTTAGCAAGAGGCGCCACGATGAACAACTGTAAAAACTTGGTGATCAATTTGGCTGGACAAGCAGCTTTAGCTTGTAGTCTTGGTGGCAGTTATGATTTCAGACATTGCACTTTCAATAACAATTGGGCTAGCTCAAACCAATTGGCCGTTTTGTTGTCGAATTACGAAGAACAAGCTGATGGAACCAATCTCACGGGTGCTTTAACGCAAGCCAATTTCTATAATTGCATTATTTATGGAAGTAATAATGTTGAGTTCTTTATGGATGACCTAGGTGATGGAACGCCATTTGTCAAAGATTTGAGATATTGTTTGTTTAAATTTAGAGATGCTGGTACTTCGTTAAGTGGTAAAGAAGCATACGATTTTATTAGAGATGGAGAAACTTTAGGGAATGGCAATCTCAGAAATAAAAACCCAAATTTCTTTGATGCGAATCTAAACAAACTCAACATCAGCGATGATCCCGATGGTGGCGCATTCCAAAAAGGAAGCATCGATTATATCATTACAGCCGATGTTTTAGGACATCCGAGAACTTCGAATCCACCGGATTTGGGTGCTTATCAAAGTGCTGCTTTTCCAGAATAATTGTTTAAAAGTCGTGATAAATGTTGATTGTGCATTGCGGTTTTTTAACCTAAATTTGCAGCAACAACTACAACTAAAATCTACACAATGATTCATTTCTTCGGAAACGAAAGTACCACCGTTTTTGCTGTTCACACGCAAAGCGCACTTTCGGCAGAAACCATCTCAAAATTAAACTGGTTATTTGGCAACGTCAATATCATAGAAAAATCCGTTCTCGCGGATTTTTTTGTTGGTCCACGTGCCACCATGATTACACCTTGGAGCACCAATGCGGTCGAGATTACCCAAAATATGGGCATCGAAGGCATCATCAGAATTGAAGAATTCCACAAAGTGAATGCTGAAACCTCCGACTTCGATCCGATGCTTTCACAAAAATACAATGGCTTAGATCAAGATATTTTCACCATTCACATCCAACCGGAACCAATTCTTGAAATTGATGATATTGCCGCTTACAACCAAAAAGAAGGTTTGTCTTTGAGTTCAGAAGAAGTTGATTACCTCAACAATTTAGCTTCAAAATTAAATCGAAAATTAACTGACTCAGAAGTATTTGGTTTTTCGCAAGTGAATTCAGAGCACTGCCGACACAAAATTTTCAATGGCACTTTTGTTATTGACGGACAAGAAAAAGAATCTTCTTTATTCAAATTAATCAAAAAAACTTCAGCAGAAAATCCGAACGATATTGTATCGGCTTACAAAGACAATGTGGCTTTTGTTAAAGGTCCGAAAGTGCAACAATTCGCACCTCAATCTCCAGACAAACCCGATTTTTATACGGTAAAAGAATTCGATTCGGTGATTTCCCTAAAAGCCGAAACGCATAATTTTCCAACAACAGTAGAACCTTTTAACGGCGCTGCAACGGGTTCGGGTGGAGAAATTCGCGACCGTTTGGCTGGCGGACAAGGTTCATTGCCATTAGCTGGAACCGCAGTTTATATGACCGCGTATTCTCGTTTGCAAAACAATCGACCTTGGGAAAATGGCATGAATGAAAGAAAATGGCTTTACCAAACGCCGTTGGATATTTTAATTAAAGCTTCAAACGGAGCATCAGGTTTCGGAAATAAATTCGGGCAACCGCTTATTACAGGTTCTATTTTAACTTTCGAGCACGAAGAAAACAACCGCAAACTGGGCTATGATAAAGTCATCATGCAAGCCGGTGGCATCGGTTACGGAAAATTAGATCAATCGATCAAACAAAAACCACAAGTGGGCGATAAAGTCGTGATTCTTGGTGGCGAAAATTATAGAATCGGAATGGGAGGCGCTGCAGTTTCATCGGCAGATACGGGCGCTTTTAGCTCCGGAATTGAACTCAACGCCATCCAGCGTTCGAATCCAGAAATGCAAAAACGAGCGGCCAATGCCATTCGTGGTTTGGTTGAAAGTGATGTCAATCCTATTGTTTCAATTCACGATCACGGTGCGGGTGGACATTTGAATTGCTTATCCGAATTGGTAGAAGAAACAGGTGGTTTGATTGATTTAGACAAACTTCCGGTGGGCGACCCAACTTTATCTGCTAAGGAAATCATCGGCAACGAATCGCAAGAGCGTATGGGCTTGGTGATTGGCCAAAAAGATATCGATTTGCTTCAAAAAATTGCAGACCGAGAGCGTTCTCCGATGTATCAAGTCGGTGACATTACAGGTTCGCATCGCTTTACCTTCGAATCTAAAACCACAGGTGCCAAACCTATGGATTTTGCTATTGACGAAATGTTTGGCAGTTCACCAAAAATTATCATGAACGACGTTACTGTCGACAGAAAATATGAAGCGCTCACCTATTCACAAGAAAACCTAACCTCATATATTCAACAAGTTTTACGATTGGAAGCTGTGGCTTGCAAAGATTGGCTTACCAATAAAGTCGATCGTTGTGTTGGCGGAAAAGTGGCTAAGCAACAATGCGTCGGACCATTACAACTGCCATTGAATAATGTTGGTGTGATGGCTTTAGATTATCTCGGAAAAGAAGGTGTGGCTACCTCAATTGGTCACGCACCGATTGCTGCTTTGATTGATCCTGCAGCCGGAAGTCGAAACGCGATTGGAGAAGCTTTATCGAATATCATTTGGGCGCCAATTAAAGACGGAATCAAAGGAATTTCTCTTTCTGCCAATTGGATGTGGGCTTGTAAAAATGAAGGCGAAGATGCCCGATTGTATGAAGCAGTTCAAAGTTGTTCCGATTTTGCGATTGCCTTAGGAATCAATATTCCGACGGGAAAAGATTCGCTTTCGATGAAACAAAAATATCCAAATGAAGAAGTGATTGCACCTGGAACCGTGATTATCTCTGCAGGTGGAAATTGTATCGATATTACAAAAGTCGTTGAACCCGTTTTGCAAAAAGACGGTGGTTCGATTTATTATATCAACTTATCGCAAGATGCATTTCAATTGGGTGGAAGTTCCTTTGCCCAAACGCAAAACAAAATTGGAACTGAAGTGCCTACCATCAAAGATGCCGACTGCTTCAAACGTGCGTTCAATACGATTCAAACCTTAATTTTAGACAATCAAATTCTAGCCGGTCACGATATTGGAAGTGGCGGATTGATTACCACTTTATTGGAAATGTGCTTTGCCGATGTCAATTTAGGAGCGAACATCGATTTGACTGTTTTTGAAGAAAAAGATGCTATTAAAGTACTGTTTGCTGAAAATATTGGAATTGTAATGCAAGCCAAAGACGATTCCGTTTTCGAAAGTGCATTAAACAACGATGCAATTCCATTTTACAAATTAGGAACAGTTACCACAACCGACAACCTACAACTCACAACTTACAACTCGCAACCAACAACTGTCAACTTACAACTGTCAGCCTATCGCGATATTTGGTTTGAAACCTCTTACCTACTCGACCAAAAACAAACGCAGCATCATCAAGCAACAGCGCGTTTTGAAAATTATAAAAATCAAAGTTTACAGTATGTGTTTCCGAAACATTTCACTGGAAAGAAACCTATTGATGAAAGCACCTCGACTGCGCTCGGTGTGACAAAGACTTCCGCTTCAACGTTGTCATCCCGAGCGCAGTCGAGGGACGCTAAACCAAAAGCTGCTATCATTCGTGAAAAAGGAAGCAATTCAGAACGTGAAATGGCCAATGCTATGTATCTCGCCGGATTTGATGTTAAAGATGTGCACATGACCGATTTGATTTCGGGTCGTGAAGATTTGAAAGACATTCAATTTATTGGTGCAGTCGGCGGGTTTTCGAATTCTGATGTACTCGGAAGTGCCAAAGGTTGGGCTGGAGCGTTTTTATACAACGAAAAAGCCAAAACTGTTTTAGAAGATTTTTTCAAAAGAGAAGACACTTTATCGGTCGGAATTTGCAACGGTTGTCAATTGTTTATGGAATTGGAAATCATTTATCCCGAACACGAAATTCACGGTAAAATGAAACACAACCAAAGCCACAAACACGAAAGTATTTTTACTTCTGTGAAAGTGCAAGAAAACCATTCCGTGATGCTGTCGAGTTTGGTAGGAAGCACTTTGGGCGTTTGGGTTTCGCATGGTGAAGGAAAATTTGATTTGCCTTATGACGAAGATCAATATCACATTGTGGCTAAATATGGTTATGAAGGTTATCCTGCTAACCCAAATGGTTCCGATTACAATACTGCCATGTTGTGCGATAAAACCGGAAGGCATTTGGTCATGATGCCACACATTGAGCGTTCGACTTTTCCTTGGAATTGGGCGCATTATCCAAAAGACAGAAACGATGCAGTATCACCATGGCTTGAAGCTTTTGTGAATGCAAGAAATTGGATTGAAAATGTACATGAAAACGCTAAATAAATGACAACAATAATGAAATCAAAAAACATATTTGTAATTGCTTTGATGCTATTCATGATGCAAAGCTTTGGTCAAAATGCAGTCAATGAAATAGAAACCAAATCAGGAGTTCATTATATCAGAACCAATATTAATTATCCGGTAGCTGGAACTTATCTCTTTAACAATGGAGAACCGATTGTCGAATTGAACGAAAATGGAACTGGTTTTTACCAATTACACGACCAACCAAAACGACCTATCCATTGGGGAATTGAATGTGAGAAAACAGGAGAAACAATATTCAAAAAAGGATTTAATACCGCTTCCTATTCGCTATGGTATCAATTCTTAACAACGTATGAAGCTGATATGAATCTCGATTGGAATCTGGTTCCATTTACGATACATTTTAATACGTTGAAGATGTATATTCAAGGGGAACGCGTTAAAGACTATAAAGCATCAGAGACAAAAAAATAGCACACAAACCATAATTGAAAAGAACGACTTTTCGACTGATAATCTGAGGAATCCAATGGTTTGAAACATCGGGTTTGTATCGAAATCAAATGGATTTTTGGAAACACAGAAGTTTTATAAAAATTAATTTATTTTTTCTCTTCCAATTGCTTTCTACTTTTATAAGCTTTCAGATATTCGCCTTTGGGTGTGCCATCATCAAAAGAACTCCATTTAATTAACGCCCGAACATTCTCACGTGCTTTTTCATTTGTGAAATTTTCATACTCGATGCGGTATATGGCGGAATACATTTCAGCGCGACCTACTCCGTGGTAGCAATGAATCAATACCGGATAATTATCTGGATTGTCCATGATTTTGAAAAACGATTCTAAATTTTCAGGTTTCGGCACTTGATCTGAACCATTATTGAAATAGTTGACGCCTTGAATTTTTTCAACCGCGGCTTTTTCAGCAGTCAATTCAGATGGAATTTCTGGATTATTAACCAAATCGCTGGTTCCGGGAAAACGCAAATCTACTATCGATTTGATATGGTACTTTTTCACGTAACTTTCAATTTCATCTGGTGGAATCACGCCCGATTTATAGACTTTCCCTTCCGTAATCGTTTCGAAATTGTGGTTGATATTCATGTCGTAAACGTATTTCCCGACAAAAATCAAAACGACAGTGAGCAACGAAAAAACGATAATTTTTGTATTCTTTTTCATAATGGAATATTAATGTGTTGCTAATTTCTGGTCGACTACTCGCTCCATATAATCTTGAATAAACGCTTTACAACGCAATTCCAAATCATTCATTGCTGCATTTCGGTTCGCAATCAAATTGTTTGCTAAGGCTTTGTCATTTTTATCATAGAAGCCAATCGATTTTTTCCCGTCAAAAATACAAATGTAATCGCCTTTGGAGAATTGATACAAACTTCCCGTAGAATTGATGACAAAAGGTTCTTGCGTTTTCTTATCGAGCAAACTTCTGCCCCAACTTCTGAAAGGTTTTTGATAACCAATCATGTCGAGAATGGTCGGATAAATATCAATTTGTTGTGCCAAATCTTCATCAACACCAACATATTGACTATCGGGTTTGTAAATGATAATTGGAATCGCAAACCGCTCAATAGGCCGACGGTATTCCTTATAGAAAGTCGAATTTCCGTGATCGGCAACCAATACGAAAATCGTGTTTTTAAACCATGGCGATTTCTTGGCTTCTGTAAAAAAACGCTTCAAAGAATAATCCGTATAGGCAATACATTTGTGAATCGGAATATCACCTTTTGGGAATTTGTTCTTATACTTTTCTGGAATAATATAAGGTTCGTGCGAAGAAACCGTAAAAATCGATGAGAAAAAAGGTGCTTTTTCTTGATCCAATTTGTTTTTCATGAATTGTAAAAACGGCTCGTCCCAAATGCCCCAAAAACCATCAAACTGTGAATCATCGTTAAACTCAGTTCTGCCGAAATATTTATCGATACCCAAAATATTGGCGAATCCTAAAAACCCCATCGAACCATTGGCAGCGCCATGAAAAAAAGAAGAACTGTAGCCTTCACTTTCTAAAACCGATACTAAAGATTCTATTTTTTGCTTTGGATAAGGTGATGAAGTAAACGCATCTTTGAATGATGGAATTCCGGATAAAACCGAAGACATACCGTGAATTGATTGGCGTCCGTTGGTATAAGCATTTGTATAAATCATACTATGCTGCGCCAACGAATCTAAAAATGGTGTATACGATTTGAAGTTTTCAATATTCGCTTTTTTATTGAAAGCACCGTAATATTCGCGTCCGTTACTTTCTAAAATCA
>ENA-UOWO01006578-UOWO01006578.1-activated-sludge-metagenome-genome-assembly--contig:-NODE-6578-length-11823-cov-5.398029_pt1 | contig 11823 bp, 10 predicted proteins | sample MGYA00238148_ERZ761564 | MGnify/ENA primary metagenome ERZ761564 (study PRJEB28885, sample SAMN05720194) | activated sludge metagenome | isolation source: Anaerobic digester | place: USA...
GAATTAAAGATAAAAATTATAATCGAATGAATCAATGCTAGTATTGCATCAATTGCTTTATCAATGTCTAAAGCTCTTTGTAGAATCTTAAAACAAGTTTTAGAATCTATAACCCATACAAAAGTTCATTTGAAAGGCAGGACTTATGGATGAGTTATTCACAGTATAAGGATTATAATTAATGTATCCATATCTAATATCTGAAGGCAGGTTATCGTAATAAATAATACCCAGACTTGCATCTAAACCAATATAAACTGATTTAGCTAAAGTAAAATTGAAACTATTATTAATCAAGAATCCGAATTGTTTACGTTGCATTGTAATTTCTCGGGATGTTGTGTATCCATTTGATTGATTGTAATAATACTCTTGATAGGTTCCATCACCAATTCCAAAAAACAATTGTGGTCCGACTGCATATTTTGCAAGGCCTTGCTTTTTAGGATATAATTTTAATGTTGGCATGATATAGTAATAATTATCAATCAACGACATACTCACTGGGAGTTTAATGCTGATTAATTCATTATTAAAAATTCGTTCGTAAGCCAATGAGATAGTGATATCGGGTGATTCATTGGTTAAATCGGCTGCTACAATTTGAATAGGTGAAAATGATATTATATTCTTACCTAATTTCAATTTCTCTGAACCTTCACTATTATCATTATTTTCATTTTTCGCTCTCGAACTATTATTGGTTCGATATGCTTGTGCAATTAATTCTGTTTGAATGGTTGTTACAACCAAAAATAATAGGATGTATTTCATTGAAATTTTTTTTCGAAGATACTATAAATTACTTTTTCAACCACTTTCGACATTGCTTTAACATGGCATTCATGTCTCTTGGCAATGGTGCTTCAATATCGAGTGTTTTGTGATTGACAGTTTCAAAACTTAATCTAAACGCATGCAATGCCAATCGATCAAGTATTGGTTTTTCTTCTTCTACATCTTTCGACAACTTAAACCGCTTTTTAAAATGAGAAATAAAAACAGGATCTGATTTGCCATAAACAATATCACCTACAATTGGATGACCATAATTTTGCATATGCACCCTAATTTGATGCGTACGTCCAGTTAATATATCAAACTTCACAAACGAGTACAAACCAAATGATTCAAGCACCTCAAATTTTGTAATACTTGGCTTTCCCTGCTTTTGATGTATGATCATTTTACCGTTAATGAATGGATGCTCCATAATGGCATCCTCAATAGTGCTACTTTCAACTTCCATACTACCATGCACTATACCAATATAATTTTTTTTAACAGAACGATGTTCAAATAATTGCGAAGTATAACGATGGGTTTCCTCATCCTTTGCAAAACATAATATGCCACTCGTATCTTTATCTAAACGATGTATGATAAAAATTGTGGGATAAAGATTTCTCAATATCCCTGCTACAGAAGGTATTGCGGCATTATGTCTATCTGGTATTGATAATAAACCAGAAGGTTTGTTTACAACCACATATTGATCATCTTCATATAGTATTTCTAGTTTCATAATTTGACTTTAGTATTTTTTGATATTGATATATTGAGCATGTTTTACAATTTATACCTCATTTTTTATCTTAATCAGATTTTAATTTTTTGAGTTGATTCTAATTCTACTTTCATTAATTTTTGCCACGTAAAATATCCTTGAATTGCAATGATAAAATAAATGCAGGTTAACAATGAAGTTAGTTCTAAACCTTTATAAAATTGAAGTGGAATGGCAACCAAATTTGAGATATTTAAAACAATCCAGTTCTCTAATTTTCTTTTTATTAATAACCAAGTTCCCACCCAGGCGCTTGATGTAACAAATGCATCTAAAAAAGGTACGTTACTACTTGTAAATTTAGTTAAAACAAAATACAAGATACCTAATGATATTAGTCCGAGTATCAAAGCTTTTAAGTAATCAGATTGATTTGATTTCGAAATGGGTAATGCATTTTTTGATTGCCATAAAAATAATCCTGTGATACTTACAATCAGATAATAAATATTTAAAAGGCTTTCGGCAAAAAGTCCGTAAATATAAAAGACATAGATATAAAAACTAACACTGATGATACCTGCATAAAAATTAACCACCTTGTTTTTAAGTGCGAGCAAAACTTGAACTATCCCAAACAAAAACGCAAGCCATTCAATGCTTGATGTTGCTTTCAACTGTTGAAGTATATGTTGAAGTAAGTTTGAAATAAAAAATGAATTAAAATTAAAAATACGGGCTCTGTTCGCTGAATCAAAATCTTGCTTTACAAAAAGATTGATTTAGAATTTAATTTCTTCGGTCGTATTTCTATCATAAAATTTATATTGTATAAATTCAAAACCTGCATCTTCAACAATATTGAAAGTGCCATATTTCTTTTTCCATTTATGGTAGATTGAATTAAACAGCAACCCCTTTGTTAAATGTGATTTTAATATTGGATGAACATGTAATTCGAGCTCTGTATTTAAATTTGTTTTCAGATACTTGATATGCTTTTCGATATCATCTAATAATAATTGAGATGATCTAACCTTACCTGTACCCTGACAGGCCGGACAAGTTTCACCTGTAGATATTTTAATTTCAGGACGTAAACGTTGTCGAGTAATTTGAAGTAATCCAAACTTGGTCAGTGGTAATACACTATGTTTAGCTCTATCTTCACTCATCAAACCTTCAACAATATTAACGATATCACGACGATTATCTGGATTTTTCATGTCAATAAAATCAACAATAATAATCCCACCGATATCACGTAATCTCAATTGACGGGCTATTTCTTTTGCCGACTCTTTATTGATATTGAATGCAGTTTCTTCTTGGTTATCTCCAGAAAATTTGTGACCGCTGTTTACATCAATTACATGCAAAGCTTCGGTATGTTCAATAATTAAATATCCACCACCATCTAACATCACGGTTTTACCAAATGAAGCTTTCACTTGTTTTGAAATTCCAAAATGATCAAATATAGTTGCACCGTTTTGATGATGACTAACAATACTTTCTCTACCTGGCGCTACTGAATGTATATAATCTCTTGCTTCTTTTACAACCGTTGTGTCGTTTGCGATAATTTTATTAAAATCCTTATTTAATAAATCTCTGAGTAATGAAGTTGTTTTATTTTGCTCACTTAAGATTTTCATTGGAGGCTTCGCGCCTTTCAAATTAAATTGAATCGCTTTCCATGAGTCAATGATATTGAGTAAGTCTTTATGTAATTCTGCAGTGCTTTGACCTTCGGCTGCCGTACGAACAATTACACCAAAATTATTTGGCTTTATACTCTCCATAATTCGTTGCAAGCGCTTTCTTTCTTCGGTAGATTGAATTTTACGTGAAACATTCACAAAATTATTGAATGGTGTAACAACAATAAATCGACCGGGTAAAGAAATTTCGCAACTAATTCGCGGACCTTTTGAAGAAATTGGTTCTTTCAAAATCTGAACTAATACATTTGGCTTACCTTGAGTAACATCGGTAATATGACCTGTTTTTTGAATTTCAGGTTCTACATTAAATTTCGAAAAATCGAATGTAGAAGTTGATTTATCATTGATGGCAAGTTCGGTAAACTTTATTAAACTACGGAAATACGGACTTAAGTCAGTATAGTGTAGAAAGGCATCTTTTTCATGCCCAATGTCTACAAATACTGCGTTCAAACCCGGCATTACTTTACGTAGTTTACCAAGATATAAATCACCAACATTAAAACTACCTCCTGAATTATCATAGTGTAGTTCTACCAACTTCTTATCTTCTAATAAGGCAATTTCAACTCCTGCATCAGAAGATTGAATAATGAGTTCTTTGTTCACAAGCTCGCTTGTTTCTAGCAACCATAATCATGTGTTCACAAAAATACACAAAGCATTTATGAGAAATGCTTTGTGTCAAAAAATTACAAGAAGAAAATTCTATTTCTTCTTATGACGGTTCTTTCTTAAGCGTTTTTTACGCTTGTGAGTTGCAATTTTGTGACGTTTACGTTTCTTTCCGCAAGGCATGATTAAAATGTTTTTGTTTAAAAATAATTATTTAAATGTCTTTATATAGTTATCTATTTCTTTAGTGAAGTCCGGATTATTGACCATCATCTTACATTTTTCAAATAAGAGGATTGCTTTTTCCTTGTCGCCTTTGCCTTTATAAGCTTCGGCTAAAAAATACAATGCTTCAGTATTTTCCGGACGTAAATTAAGAACTAGTTCTAATCGTTTAATAGCTTTGTCAAACTGCCCCGACTGAATCGCCAACTTTCCTAAAATTATATTTGCAGAAATGTTGTTGCTATCCTTCTGGGTTACTTCTCGTAATAGAGTTACGCCCTTCATCGTTTCGCCTGTTCCCTCGGTATAGCATGTTGCCAACGCTATTTTGGCATCAACATTATCAGGATTGAGTTCTAACACTTTATTAAAACTTTCAATAGCTTCTAATGCTTGCCATTTTCTTATTTCTGGTTTGTCTGTTTTTTGCATGACAGCCAAAAATAAATTCCCGGCAAAGGTGATACTTTTTTCTGTATTTTCCAAAAAGGCTGCCTTCTTATAATAATTTGCAGCAATATTCAAGTCTTTTGCCTTTTCCCAAAACTCAGCAACATCTTTCAATGCAATTGCAGTATTGGCCTCAATTGCCTTCTGAGTAAGGCTTTCAGCTTTAGCTTTATTTGCTGGATCCAATTTGGCAATCACTTCTTTCTCGTAATTTAAAATATCTAAACTTACAATTTCAGCGGTAGGATTCATTACGTTTTCACCTGAAGCTTCCTGATGTGAATGATTAGCCGGCTTGTTTTCACCTTTTCGTTGACCGAAAAAATATAGAAGTCCTATAAGAAGCAAACCACTTCCTATTAAAATATATTGGTTTCTTTGCACTGGATTTTGAATGAAGTTATTTTAAGTTAAATAGCTAGTCTTGTTTCACAACCTCAATATTTGAAGTTTTAATCTTTTTCACCTCGTCGGTAAACTCTTTTGCAGGCTTAAAAGCTGGAACAAAATGTTCAGGAATATACACCGCTGTATTTTGTTTAATATTGCGACCAACTTTTGCGGCACGCTTTTTGGTGATGAAACTACCGAAACCTCTAATATAGACATTTTCGCCATTTGACAAGGCTTCTTTTACATTTGTAAAAAAGCTTTCAACTGAGACTAAGACGTCTACTTTTGGAACTCCTGTTTTTTCTGAGATCAGATTAATCAAGTCAGCTTTCTTCATTTGTAAATTTGTTCGTAAAAAATTAATAACTTTGGACAAAAGTAATATCTTTTTGCATAAATACATAGTCATTTAAGAAAAAACTATCTTGAAAAGTCGCCCTCCATTTCTATTTTCCTCATTATTAATGAAATGGAATAAAAAATTTAACGTAAGAAAATTGCCTTGGAAGGGTATTAAAGACCCCTATAGGATTTGGTTAAGCGAAATCATATTGCAACAAACAAGGGTTGAACAAGGCGAAAAATACTATTATGCTTTTATTAATAATTACCCAAATATCATTGATTTGGCTGAAGCGAATGATGAGCAAGTATTTAAATTATGGCAAGGTTTGGGCTATTATAACCGGTGCAGAAATATGTTAGCAACAGCACGTATTATTGCGAAAAATTATGATGGAATTTTTCCTTCAAATTATCCTGAAATACTTGCACTTAAAGGAATTGGTGAATATACCGCCGCCGCAATTTCATCATTTGCTTTTAATTTACCCTATGCTGTGGTCGATGGCAATGTGGTAAGGTTACTTAGTAGGATTTTTATGCTCGATATAAACTTTCATTCAGCAAAAGGCAAAAAGGAAATACAAGATTTTGCCCAATCTCTTTTAGATAAAAATAATGCAGGTGAATATAACCAAGCAATAATGGATCTTGGTGCAACTATTTGCAAACCTCAAAACCCATTATGTACTATTTGTCCATTCATTTCAAATTGTAAGGCACATGCCAATGAAACGATTTCCTCTTATCCTATAAAAAAAATCAAGAAACCGCTAAGAGAGAGACACTTTCATTTTATCATTTTAACCAATTCAAACACATTTTATATCCAAAAACGTTTTGAAAATGATATTTGGAAAGACCTTTATACTTTTTATTGCATAGAGAATGAAACTTTGAAACCAAGTGATTTGCCAACGTTTCTTGAACAGGCACAACTTCCTGCACCAATCAAACTATCTCAGGTATTAACTCATCAAAAAATTCATGGCTATTTTTATCAAATACCTATAAATTCAACTGTTCCAGTAAAAAAACTTGGCTTGATCAAGGTTAAAAAAAGCGATTTGCATCTTTATGCTTTCCCAAAAATCATTGCTTCCTTTTTTGAAAAATTTAATTATCTTTAGCTTTCTGTTCAGCTAAAAATAAAAAATATGAGAGGAGTCAATCACGTATTTTTAATAGGTAATTTGGGTCGAGATCCAGAAATTATTTATATTGAAGGAAATATACCTGTGGCCAAATTTCCACTAGCCACTACCGAAACATTTAAAGATAAAAAAGGACAAACCATCCCTCAAACCGAATGGCACAATATTGTTCTGTGGCGAGGGTTAGCCGAACTTGCCGCCAAATATTTACACAAAGGGAGCTTGGTTCATATCGAAGGTTCCTTAAAAACTAGATCTTGGGAGGATAAAGATAAAAATAAAAGATACCTAACTGAAATTATAGCAACCAATTTGGTGATGCTCGAAAAACGTGGCGATCATAGAACAGATTTTGATGATCATTCAACTCCACCTAACCATATCCACACAGAAACTTCACATCCAAATTCAAACGAATTGACCGATGAATTGCCTTTTTAGATATATTTGCAGCAAAATTTGTAAATTATAAATCTTTATATTTACTATTCTTAACGAAATTATTACCTCTTGGACCCTGACTCGGCATATACAAATTTACTCACTCCACTTCTTACTGCTACATTAAATTCGAATGCGCAAATTGGGTTAGGTGTGATTATACTTTTACTTTTAATTTTTACTGCACTCATTGCAGGATCTGAAGTCGCATTCTTTTCATTGTCGGCAAAAGACATTAATTATATCAAACAAAAAGAAGACGAAGGATATAAAACCATCTTAAATTTATTAGAAAATCCTAAACGACTTTTAGCAACCTTATTAATAGGTAATAATTTTTTGAGTATCGGAGTCATCATCAGTACCAACCTTTTATTCAATAGTCTTTTCCAAATAGATAAGTTGTTTCCGGGTTTGCCAGCTCATTTAATCACCTTGGTGAATATCTTGATTCAAGTTGTCATTGTCACCTTCTTTTTAGTTTTGTTTGGTGAAGTATTACCCAAAGTATATGCCACTCAAAATAATTTAAGGTTAAGTTTATTTACGGCTCCCTTTATTAAAATCTTAGATAAAATATTTAGTCCGGTAAGTCGATTTCTTGTTTCTTCAACCTATTTTATTGAAGGTAAATTAAACCAGAAATCAAAAAATGATATTAGTAATGAAGATATGGAAAATGCTATAGATCTTACTTTAGGACATACTGCATCAAAAGAGGAAGTGAATATTTTTAAAGGCATAGTCAAATTCAATGATATTACGGTTAAACAAATTATGCGCAATCGTCATGATGTAGAAGGCATTAATTTGAATTGGAGTTTTGATGAATTAAAAAAACAAGTATTAGATACCGGCTTTTCACGCTTACCTGTTTACGACGAAACGCTTGATGATGTAAAAGGCATTATTCATTCAAAAGATCTTTTAAAACATATTAATGAAGTTGATTTCAATTGGCATCCAATTATGCGACCCGTTAATTTTATTCATGAAACCAAATTAATCAAACCACTTCTCAAAGAATTTCAATTGAAACGAAATCATATGGCTATTGTGGTGGATGAGTTTGGCGGCACTTCAGGCATTGTTACGCTTGAAGATATTATGGAAGAAATTATTGGCGAAATAAAAGATGAATTTGATGATGATGAATTATTAGCTAAAAAAATAGATGCTAATAATTATATATTCGAAGGCAAAACGCTAATCAACGATTTTTGTAGAACCATTTCCGTTCCAGTTGAAGTGTTTGACCCCGTTCGCGGTGAAAGTGATTCTCTTGCTGGGTTGGTTTTAGAAATTGCAGGTAAATTTCCAACACAAAATGAAGTGGTAAGTTATGAGCAATACGATTTTACAGTAGTTCAACTCGAAAAGATGCGTATTCAAAAAATTAAAGTGACCATTCAGCCTGACGAAAAAAATAGTGTTGATTAAAATACTATTTTGAAAATTAAAGCGTTTATGTGTTTGTATCCTAAAACAAACAGCCCTATATCTAAATTTACAATTCTAAATCAGTCGATCTCAATTTGATTAAAAGAGGTTAACTTTGAAAATCACATTATTGTAATGAATAAAAATACTCTTAAACAGATTCTGTTTTTAACTTCAATGGGCTTTGCAAATCTTGTGCATGCTCAGTTTGATCAGATGAATTCATCCATTTTGAAAAAAAATGCACTCGAATCACCTAATCAATCATCTTCTATCATTCAAACTGATAAGATCTATAAAGTTGAACAACGAAAACTTCAGTATTTTTCAATGCCTAATGTTAGCATTACCAATACACAATTTGAAAAAATAAGTAATCCTATTCTCGACAAAAAAGTTGATCTTCCTAAAAGTTTCGAAATTCAAACCAAAATCAGTATTGAAAGAAAACAAGCAATTGCATTTATTTTCATACCCCAATACATTCAAAATCCTGATGGATCTATTGAGAAATTAATTTCGTATGACATTACAGTTCAAGAAACGCCACCGCCAAGTCAAAAAACAGCAGGCACAAGGGTTTATGCAACCAATTCAATTTTAGCAAGTGGCAATTTTTATAAAATAGCACTTAATACACAAGGCTTATATAAAATAGATTACAATTTTATAAAAAATAATTTGGGCATTGAGCCAAGTAATATAAATCCAGCCAATATCAGATTATATGGTAACGGAGGAGAATTACTATCTGAAAATAATGCGGTGGTACCTTTGGATGATTTGGTTGAAAATGCTATTCAAGTTATTGATGGCGGCGATGGACAATTTAATCCATCTGATTATATTTTATTTTATGCAAATGGACCACATACAATCAAAAAAGACTCAATTAATAAAGGGTTCACTCATACTTTTAATATTTATAGTGAAAGCAGTTATTATTTTTTAAATTTTGATTTAGGTATTGGTAAACGAATCCAAAACGCTACCAACCCATCTACCTCCAATACCACAGTAAACAGTTTTAATGAATTTCAGTTTATTGAAAAAGATTCGAGCAACCCTGGTAAATTTGGCAAAACATGGTGGGGAGATGAATTTAGCGATCAACCCGGAAGATATTTATCACGTAATTATAATTTCAATATTCCATCTATAGATCCTACAGCGCCTGTTTCAGTTAGAACACGATTTGGTGCTATTTCGTTTTCAGGTATCAATTTAATGGAAATAACAGCAAATGGTCAACCTCTGTATAGCAGTAATATTAATTCAGTAGGATCGAGTTATTCAGATCCAGTAACGAATTCAGTAGATTTAATTGAAAATTTTTCATCAACATCACCAACTATTAATATTGGAATTAAATTTACCAAAGGAAGTAGCACAGCATCAGGATATCTAGATTTTTTAGAAATAAATGCTCGACGAAACCTTAGCTTCAAAGGTTATCTCAATTTTGCAGATTGGAACACGGTTGGTGCAGGCAATATTGCAAACTATCAAATTCAAAATGCAAATGCCAATACGCAAGTATGGGATATTACCAATCCATTATTGCCAATTAAAATGACAACCATTTTAACAGGCTCAACCCTAAGTTTTAATCAAGACGCATCAAGCTTACATCGATTTATTGCATTAGATGGTAGTCAAACTTCTGTTCCTAGCTTTATTGAAAAAACAAGTAATCAAAACTTGCATGCCTACACTCCGAAAGATTATATCATTATTTCACATCCTTCACTTAAAAATCAGGCAGAAGCTTTAGCAGCACATCATTTGTCAAAACGAAATGTAAAATTCCTCATAGTCACTCCTCAAGAAATTTATAATGAGTTTTCTTCTGGCTCACAAGATATTAGTGCGTTACGTGATTTTTTGAAAATGTATTATGATAGAGCCTCAATCAATGATATTCCTAAATATGTTTTGCTTTTTGGGGATGCTTCATATGATTTTAAAAATCGGGTAAAAAACAATACCAACTTGGTTCCTAGCTATCAAACAGCTGAAAGTAATGATAAAATATTTGGATATTGTACAGATGATTTCTTTGGCTTTTTAGACGATAGTGAAGATATCAATAATTTTGATACAGGGCACATTAATACGTTGGATATAGGTATTGGTCGAATACCAGCCGTTGGAGAAAGTAGCGCAGCGGCTATTGTCAATAAAATCATTAATTATGATAGTCCAAACTCATTTGGACCATGGAAGAATAGTATGACATTTAATGCTGATGATGAAGATGATGGCATTCACTTAGATGATGGAGAAATAATGTCGAAATTCGCAACGGATTCATTACCAAATTTTAATAGTCAGAAAATATATGTCGATGGGTTTGTGCAACAATCAACACCTGCTGGACCGCGAACACCTGATGCTAATAATGCAGTAAGAGAGCAAATTTATAATGGTACTTTTTTAATGAATTATAATGGACATGGTGGCCCCTTAGGTTGGTGTGAGGAACGAATTTTTTCAATGGATGATGTTAACCTCATGACGAATATCAATAAGCTTCCATTGTTTATTACAGCTACTTGCGATTTTGCTCCGTTTGATGATCCCGCATTAGTTTCAGCAGGCGAAATTTTACTGAATAAACCTGATGGTGGTGCCATTGCTCTTATGACAACAACTCGTTTGGTGTATCAAGATCAAAATCGGGATATGAACTTGAATTATATGTCTTCTGGATTTAAACGTTTGCCCAACGAACAATACCCAACGCTTGGCGAAGCTTATAGAATATCAAAAAATTTAAGATATGTTACCTATGTAGGCAGTTTTGCCGCAGCAAATTTCAGAAAATTTGCTTTACTAGGTGACCCAGCGCTACCACTCGCATTTCCTAAACACAATATTGTTACAGATAGTATAAACGGAACCGCTGTAAGTGTTGCCTATGACACATTGAAAGCTTTAGGGAAATACACAATAAGTGGACATGTGGCTGATCAAAATGGCAATCTATTATCAGGATTTAATGGCATTGTTTACCCTGTTATTTATGATAAACCGAAAAAATTAAGCACATTACAAAACGACCCTAATTCGCCAAAGAAGGAATACTTTGTACAAAATAATGCAATTTACAAAGGAAAGGCAACGGTAAAAAATGGTAAATTCTCGTTCACATTTGTTGTTCCAAAAGATATCAATTATCAAATTTCGAAGGGAAAAATAAGTTATTATTCAGACAATGGCATTGAAGACGCAGCAGGTAACGACAAACAAATTTATATCGGCGGAAGCAATCCTAATGCGGGTTCTGATAATGTTGGACCAATAATAAAAGCTTATCTCAATAATGATAAATTTGTAAATGGCGGTATCACAACATCCAATTCAACCCTTTTATTAAAACTTTCAGATGATAATGGTATCAATTATACTGGCAATTCGATTGGTCATGATATTACAGCAACACTTGATGGAAATGCACAAACCACCTATGTTTTAATCATCTATTTCAGCTTCGAAAAAATTGTTTAAAACATAGGTGGTTTGTGCA
>ENA-UOWO01006579-UOWO01006579.1-activated-sludge-metagenome-genome-assembly--contig:-NODE-6579-length-11822-cov-5.388969_pt1 | contig 11822 bp, 13 predicted proteins | sample MGYA00238148_ERZ761564 | MGnify/ENA primary metagenome ERZ761564 (study PRJEB28885, sample SAMN05720194) | activated sludge metagenome | isolation source: Anaerobic digester | place: USA...
GCTCGCCTTCCCTGCCTGATTCCATGCTCAACCCCCACCGATTTGTCCTGCACCCTCGACGGCGGACGGTGAACGGCGCCTATGCCGACGACCCCGCGCCGGTGATCATCGAAAGCGACCTCTGCGTCGTGACGATGGCGCCTCAAGACGCCGCCAAGATCGGGCGCTCTGGCTTCGCGAACGGATTCTGGCATGATAAGCGCCATGCGCGATCCGGCGTCCGGTCCAGTCGCTCCCGTCCCGCTGTGGCAGCGGATGATCGTGGGAAAGAACCCCAAGGTCACCTTGGTGCGCGCCCTGCTCCTGGGCTTGGGATGCTGGCTGGTCTTCCGGCACGCGCTCCTCCCGGTCCGGGTCAATGGGATCAGCATGGAACCGACCCTGCGCAACGGCTCGGTCAACCTCGTCAACCGGGTTCCCTATCTGTGGCGCGCGCCGCGCCGCGGCGAGATCGTCGCGATCCGAACCACCGGCACGAGCATCATGTACTTGAAACGCATCATCGGCTTGCCAGGCGAGTCGGTCGAGGTGCAGCGCGGACAGGTGTGGATTAACGGACAGTTGCTCGATGAGCCGTATCTCAGGGAGGCCGAACCTTGGGAAATCGGGAGGCGCACTTTGAGTCCCGAAGAGTACTTCGTGATGGGGGACAATCGCACGATGCCGAGAGAACTGCACTGGGGCGGCGTAATCAAGAGGAGCCGCATCGTTGGCAGCACCCTGTGGTGACCCAGTCATGAAATGGAGCAAACTCCTCCTCGTGCTGGCGCTGGGCGCTGCCGCGTTCGCCGGCCTGCGCGGCTGCCTGCCATCCGACCAAAAGCGCATTCTCCGGCTTCTGACAAGCCTGGCTGAGGACGTGAGCGCCCCCGCCCAGGGCAGGACCCTCGCAGACCTTGCGGCGGCCAATCGGGTCGCTGACCACTTCGCGCCCGGATTTCAGATCCAGGTGACCGTTCCGGGCGCCCCGGACGTCGCCGCCAGCGATCGCGCGGAACTGATTCAGACGATCGTGGCAGCGAAAGGCCGGACCCGCCAGGTGGAGGTCCGATTTCTGGATTCTCAGACCGTCGAACTCGGGCCGGCCTCTGCGGTGATCGAAGCAACGGCGCAGGCGCAGGTGTCGGGTGACCCGGAACTGTACGTGGCCGAGATTCGCTTCACCCTGGTGAAGTTGGAAGGTCGCTGGCGCGTGCGCCAAGTCGAGAATGTCCCGACCTTTGAATGAGACGGGGATAAGAGGCAGCAGAACTCTCTGGGGCCGGGTGGCCGGGTTTGAGCCGCGCTTCGCACTTGCCATTGTCGACGCGCGGGCCAGACTGGCCCTTGCATGCGCGGCAATCACCTCCTATGCAACTGAAATTCGACTGGCTGATCGTTCTCGAAAACCTGCGGCGCGGCATCATGGTCACCGACGCCGAACTCGACCCCCCGTCCGGGCCCCGCATTATCTATGTCAACCGGGCCTGGCTGAAGATGACCGGCTACGGGCGGGACGAGTTGAGCGGTAAGACGCCGCGCATGCTGCAGGGCAAACGCACGGATCGCACCGTGCTGGCCGGGCTGAAGGAGAAACTGCTCAACCGCCAGGTGTTTCACGGGCAGACCTGGAACTACCGCAAGACTGGCGAGCCCTTCGTCATGAACTGGTATTCCTACGCCATCTACGGCGAGCGCGGCAAACCGATCTACTACGTGGCCGAGCAGGAGGACGTGACGGAGGTCGAGAAACTGCGCATGAGACAGCGCCTCCTGGTCAATCCCCAGGACGAGGAAGCCAACACGTTCTTCACGATTCTCAAGGAGAGAAAGGCGGCTTGAAGACACGCCTCGGGCGATGCCTTGATTGAGTTCACGGCCCGGCATGCGGTTTCCGGGCCAGCGCTCGCTGAAATCGGGCGCGGTTGTAGCGCTGCGCCACAATGCACGGCACGTTGGCCGCCGCGGCATACGCCACAATGACGAGATTCGCCCACCACGGATTCCAGAGGAAGAACACCGGCACAAAGGCCAGCGCCGCCCAGTGACAGAGTTCTCCCCGCCACGTTTCGCGCACAAATCGCCGCAGATGACCGGGATCGGCGCTGCGCAGTCTGCCCTTGGCGAAGCCGCCGCCGAACCAGCGCGCCCCGTCCGGCAACCGGTCTTTCCAGCGTTTGACGGCGAAGATGCGTTCGTAGACGCGCCCGCCCTCCTCCCATCCGCGCGGGTTTCGAGTATTGAACCAGGCCGCGGGCATGCGAGTGAAGGCCCAGGCGAGCCCGATCTGGATCGCGGGCCAACCGGCCACGTTCAGCACAATCACCCAACCGATGGGCAGTTCAATCGGCACGAATCCGGCGTCCTTTCCAACTGACCTGTTTGCCCGAGCGCAGTGCGGACCGGGCAAAGACAACGAAGAAAAAGAGCAGCGGCAACGGGTAGAGCAGCGCGCTCAGCCGTCGAAACGAGCCGATGCGACGGCTCAACCAAGCCACCTGCGCCGCGCAAGCGAGGTAAACCGGCCCCCACCACAGCCCGTGGTCCATAACCGCCCAGCCGATCGGCGCACATACCAAACCGATCATCCAGGCGACGACCAGGACCAGCACCCCGCGTGGCGTCTGCCCGGCTCCCGACGCGAACCCCTTGGTCCAGCCTTCGATCAGTTCTCCCAATCCGCCCGGGTACATCCGGAACGAAAACGCGCCGCGCCCGGTCGCGCTTCGCACCGGAACGCCCGCGGCGCGAAACCGCCCCGCCAGCCAGAAGGTCTCGAGAATCCGCCCCTTCACGGCCTCGTGTCCGCCGACACGGCGGTAGCTCTCGAAATCCACCAGAAGCATCTGGCCGAAGAGTCCATCGGGCACCGTGCCGACAGTCATGTTGAGATTGAAGAATAGCGAGAGGTCTTCCCAGGGCTTCTGGACGGCATGATACGGCCCGACCGAAAACGCGCCTCCGCTGTCATTGCTCAGCACCCGGGACAGCCCGTTCGGTTCGAACCAGGTGTCCGCATCGACGAAGAGGAGGAGCGGACCCGTCACGGCCTGGGCGCCCTGGTGGCACGCCCATGTCTTGCCGCGCCAACCCTCGGGCAACGGTTGCGAAGCGATCACCGTCGCGCCGCATTGGCGCGCGATTTCCGCGGTGCGGTCTGTCGAGCCATCGTCCACCACAACAACCTCCCGCGGTTTCACCGATTGCTCCGCAAGCGACCGCAACAGTGTCGGGAGGTTCCGCTCCTCGTTCCGGGCCGGGACGATGACGCTGACCGGCTGGGTTGTGGCGGGCGCGTCTGTCGCGACAGGTCGACGCAGGCGCGGCAGCAGGAGAAAGCCGAGGGCCCAGAGCAGGAGGGTGGCGGCCAGGATGCCTGTTTCCATGTTCATTGATTCCAGTTCCGGTGATCCTTGGCCGGTGTGGTCTGGGACGGCGCGTTGTAGCCGAGCAGCTGCACCCGCAATGTGCGCTTGGAGCGCCCGTTCGAAAAGCTCGATGCTGCGATAGCAGAACTCGAGCATCTGATCCCACGCTGCGTCCCAGGTGGCGCCCCGCGGCATCGGATGGCCGTACTCCTGTTCGAACAGGGCACGGCAGGTGTCGCACCAACAGCCATGTCTCCGCGCCTCCGCCCGGACGCTCCTACGCTGTGGATCGATCCCACGCCGCCACTTGCCTCGCCACGTTCTGTCCGCAGAGCACGACCATCGGCATGCCGCCGCCGGGATTGACCGAGCCGCCAACGAAGAACAGGTTGGGATACCGACTGCTCTGCTTGGGGGCCTTGAAGGCGAGGTTCTTGAACCGATCGCTCACCACCCCGTAGATCGACCCTTTGTTCGAGTAGTACTGGGCCCGGATATCGAGCGGCGTCCAGCAATGCTCGAACACGACGTGCTTCCTCAGATCGCGCAGGCCCATCCGCTCGAGCTTGTCCACCACCCGCTCCTTGAAGGCCAGATAGTCCTCGCGCGTCAGCGGATGCGCATCGTCGATGCACGGAATGTGCGGCAGAATCTTGAGACAATCGCAGCCGGGCGGCGCCACGGTCGGATCGGTCTTCGACGCCGCAACCAGGTAGATCGTCGGATCGGGCGGCAACTGCCGTTTGCGGAACACGGTGTGGAAGTGCGCGCGCTGATGCTCGGAGTAGAAGAAGTTGTGGTGCGCCAGTTGCGGGTACACACAATCGAGGCCGAGTTCGAGCACCAGCCCCGAACACGCCGGCTCGAAACGTTCGAGACTCCGCAGAAAAGCCGCGTCCTCGCGCAGCAACCTCTCGCAGGCCGGAATCACTTCCATGTTCGACACCACAATGTCCGCCGGATGAAAGGCGCCGTCCCGGGTGACAATGCCGGCAACCCGCTCGCCGCGCATCGGCGCGCGCCCGTCGCCCCGGGCAGGTCCGGCGCCGCCCGTGGGCGCTGCTCCGACGCGAATCTCGGTCACCTCGCTGTCGAGACGAACGACAACGCCCAACTCGTCCATGAGCCGCTGGAGACCGAGCGCGATGCCGTAGAGACCGCCGTCCACGTACCAGAGGTCGTAGCGAAACTGGATGGTGGGCAGGCAATTCATGAACGCCGGCGCGTGGTACGCGGACGAGCCGACGTATTTGATGAAGTAGTCAAACACATCCTGCATGTGGCGGGTCTTGAGGAAGCGCTTGACGCCCCCGTGCATTGTCCGCAACAGATCGAACTGGGCGAACGTCCAGAACCCGTAAAAGCGCGCGAAGTCCCTCGATGTGTCGAGCCCCTGCTCGAAGTAGCCCTTGTTGACCAGGTCGTAGAGATCGCCCGAGTACTTCAGGAACCGCTGCACGTTGGCCGGACTCTCCCCAACCTTGCGGGCCTCCGCCGCCATCCCTTCCGGCTCCGGCACCAAATCCACCACCGTGCCGTCCTCGAAAAAGTTGCGCCAGTGCGGACGCAGCGGGCGGATCGGGATGTAGTCGCTCATCTTCCGACCCGAGCGCTCGAAGAGCCGCTCGAAGATGTGCGGCAAGGTGAGAATCGACGGGCCCAGGTCGAAGCTGTAGCCCCGCTCCCTGAGCACGTTGAGCTTGCCCCCGATCCGACCGTTCTTCTCGTGGACGGTGACCGCATACCCTGCCTGGGCCAGCGATATGGCGGCCGACAATCCGCCCAGTCCGGAGCCGATGACCGCGACGTGCTTCCTGCTCATGGTTCTCTCATGGATTGGCGGTGACGCGTTCCAGACCTTCCTTCGCCCAGTGATCGGCCGGATGCTCGGCAAGCCCCCGGCGAAAGGCATCCGCCGCCTCCGCCCGCTCGCCCAGCGCTTCATAAGTCCGCCCGATGAACGTCAGGCAACTGCTCCGCCCCCAGCGCGGTTCGAGGGGCCCCGCAGGCCGCCGCGCTTCGAGGACAAAGAGCCTCTCGGCCTCCTGAAACGTCGCCAGCGCCTCGCGCCGCGCCGCAGCCCTCTTCGCAGCGTGAAACTGACAGGCGCCGATCAGATAGCGCACGCGCGGATTGTCCGCCCCCAGTTCGAGAGCCTTCTTGCAGTGCTTCTGGACCCGCGGCCCATACTGCGCGGCACGCAACAGGCTGCCGCCGATCTTCATGCCGTACAGCGTGCCGAGCAAGGCATGGCTCTCCGCATCGCGTTCCTCGAGTTCAACCGCCCGCGTCAGCGCGGTCAGGGCTGCCTCGCGCGCCGCCTCGACTTCGGACTTCCGAGCGGGCGTCGAGGCCTCGGCCTCGAGGTGCAGCATGCGATGGAATTCGCTAGTCCCCAGCCAGTAGAAGGCAGCGCTGGACGCCGCCGCATGGCTGACGGCCTGGCGAAAGAGGTCGGACGCCGCCGCGAAACGGGCGCCGTCCCAGGCCTGATAGCCGGCGTTGAACTCCGCAACCCCCGCGCCAACCAACCGACTCGCGCGCTCGTCCGCCTGCGCCAGCAGCGCGGCGCACAGCATCATGAGTGGCATCGAACGCGGCATAAGACGGACCGACTTGTACGCCGACACCGTTTGTTCTCCAAGCGGATTCAGCGGTTGGGATTGTCAGGCGCGCCCTTTTCAGCTATGCACCTGCCCATGCCGCAACGCGTATTGATCGTCGGAGCCGGTCCGGGGGGTCTCGCCACCGCCATGCTGCTGGCCAAGGCCGGCTTGGAGGTCACGGTCCTCGAGAAAGAGCCGCGCGTTGGGGGACGCACCTCGCCGATCGAAGGTCAGGGGTACCGATTCGACCTGGGCCCAACCTTCTTTCTCTACCCGCAAGTCCTCGAGGAGATTTTTGCCGAAGTCGGACGCGACCTGAAGCGCGAAGTGCCGATGCGGAAGCTCGATCCCCAATACCGGCTCATCTTCGGCGCCGGCGGGGAACTGCTGTGCACATCGGATGTCGAGCGCATGGTCGCCGCCATTGCGATGCTGGCGCCGGCCGACGCCCCTCAGTTCCGACGGTTCATGAACGACAACCGGACAAAGCTCGAGAAGTTCGCCCCGTGCCTGCAGTCGCCCTTCCTGAGCTGGGCCGATCTCCTGCAAACCCGCCTCCTTGCGGTGCTGCCCTATCTGAAGCCGTTGAAGTCGCTGCATGCCGAACTGGCCGGCTACTTCGCCGATCCGCGCCTGCAACTGGCCTTCACCTTTCAGTCCAAGTACCTGGGGATGTCCCCCTTCCAGTGCCCCAGCCTCTTCTCGATCCTTTCCTACCTCGAATACGAGCACGGCATCTGGCATCCGACGGGCGGCTGCAGCGAACTCACGCGCGGCATGGCGCGGGTCGCCAAGGAACTGGGCGCTCGCATCCGGCTGGGCGAGCCGGTTCAGGAGATTCTCTTCGAAGGCCGGCGGGCAGTCGGCGCGCGCACGGCCCAAGGCGAGCATCGCGCCGACGCCGTCGTCGTGAACGCCGACTTCGCGCATGCAATGACCACGCTGGTCCCGAACCGGCTGCGTCGGCGATGGACCGACGCGGCCATCGCGCGCAAGCGGTTCTCGTGCTCGACGTTCATGCTCTACCTGGGCATCGAGGGCCGATGCGACCAACTCGATCACCACAACATCTATATCACAAAAAACTACCGCCAGAATCTCGAGGACATCGAACAGCGCCATGTCCTGACCGACGACCCGTCCTTCTATGTCGAGAACCCGTCCGGCATCGACGACACCATGGCGCCGCCCGGTCACAGCGCGCTTTACCTGCTCGTGCCCGTCAGCCATCAGCACCCGAACCTGGACTGGACCAGGGAGCGCGACCGGTATCGCCAGGTGGCACTGCGGCAACTGGCCAAAGTCGGGCTTCCTGACATCGAGAAGCGCATCCGATTCGAGCGCGTCCTGACCCCAGCCGACTGGGAACGGAATGTCGGCGTCTACCGCGGGGCGACCTTCAACCTCGCCCACAACCTGGGCCAGATGCTCCACCTGCGCCCGCGCAATCGGTTCGAGGAATTCGAGCGCATGTACCTGGTCGGCGGCGGAACCCATCCGGGCAGCGGATTGCCGGTCATTTTCGAATCCGCCCGCATCAGCGCGCGGCTCTTGCTCCAGGATTTGGGCTGAGATCGGGTCCGGGAAACTCAATCCGACCCGCCTCCCGGCATCGGCGCGCGGCGGAGAACAAACTTGAAGGTCGCGCCCCGGCCTGGGGCGCTCTCGACCCAGACACGCCCGCCGTGAGCCTGGACGATGTGCTTGACAATCGATAGGCCCAGCCCGGTCCCCCCTTCCTCGCGCGAGCGCGCCTTGTCGATCCGGTAGAACCTCTCGAAGACACGGTTCAAAGCCTCGGATGGCAGCCCGGGGCCGTCGTCGGCAACATGCACCTCGAGTTCGTCCGCGGCGCCGGACTTGGACCCGACGCGGACCACGCCGCCAACCCGCCCGTACTTGATTGCATTGTCGATCAGATTCGACAGCACTTGGTGAAGCCGTCCGCGGTCGGCCAAAACAACAGCCGGCGCCATATCGCTCTGGAACTCGACCTGTTTGGCGACGGCTTGGGCTTGGAATTCCTCGAACACCTCGCTCACCAAGGATCGCAAATCCACCGGCTCGATCTTCAGTTGCGAGCGACCGGACTCGAGCTCCGAAATGGTGAGCAAATCTTCAACCAAAAGGGCCAGACGTTGCGCGTTCCGGTCAATGATGCGCAGGAACTTCTCGGTGAGCGCGGGATCGCTCTTGGCGCCTTCGAGCAGCGATTCCGCAAACCCCTGGATCAAGGAGAGCGGGGTGCGCAGCTCGTGGCTGACGTTGGCCACGAATTCCTGCCGGGTCCGTTCGAGCTGCTTGAGACGCGTCAGGTCATGAAAGACAAGTATCAAACCGCCCGATTCCCCGCCGCCATCCTGCAGGGCGGCGGCGTTGACCGCGACCCATCGCTCCTCGTCGCCCGGCAGCTTCAGCTCGAAGCCGCGCACGACAGGCTCGCGGGTCAAACGCTCGACCAGCAACGCCAGCTCGTGCGAGCGGACGGCCTCGATCAATGGACGCCCGGCACACTCGCCGCCGAGGGCAAGGAGACGGGCGCACGCGTCGTTGGCGAGTCGGATGCACCCCTTCGCATCAAGCCAGAGAACCCCGTCGGCCATGCTGTTCAGAAGGGCGTGCTGCTCGGCCCGCGCGCGCGTCTCGGTCTCCCCCAGGCGTTGCCCCAGGGCGTCGCGCTCGGAACGCGCCCGGGCTTCCTGACGCGCGACCCTGCGATGCCAGTACACCTGCGTCGCAATCAGCGCCGCACTCAGAAGGACGATCAGCGGCAATTCCATGGCATCACACCCTCAGGCCATGTCAGGCCCATGCGCCGTGCCCAAGCCCGGACATCTCAGGCTGGGTCGAGGACACAAATGCCCGGGCCTGGGCAGACCAGGCCCGCTCGGCCGTCCTGCGGCCAAGACCCGCACGTGTCATTCGACAAACCGATAACCGACACCGCGAACGGTGTCGAGGTGCTTGGCGGCCGGGCCGAGCTTCTCCCGCAGCCGGCGCATGTGCGTGTCGACCGTGCGCGTGTCGATCAGGCTCTCGTAATGCCAGACATCCTGGAGAAGTCGGTCGCGGGATTGCACCCGCCCGGCCCGTTCGGCAAGAACCGTCAACAGGCGAAACTCGGTCGCGGTCAACTCGATCGCCTTGCCCTTCCAGAGGACTTCGTGCCTGGGAGGGTCGATGACCAGGTCGCCGAAGGCGAACCGCTCGGGCGGGGACACCTCCTGTTGATGGCGCTGGAGGACGTTCTTGACGCGCAGGACCAGTTCGCGCGGACTGAACGGCTTGGTGACGTAGTCATCGGCGCCCAGTTCGAGCCCCAGCACCCGGTCCATCTCGCTCGCCTTCGCCGTCAGCAGGATGATCGGGATGCGGGCGGTCGTCGGATCGCGTCGAAGGACCTTGCAGACCTCGATGCCGCTCATCTCGGGAAGCATGACATCGAGCACGATCAGATCGGGCAGAGAGGCGCGGGCCTTCTCGATCGCCTCCGCTCCGTCCTCGGCGCCCGTGACCTCGTAGCCGGCCTGGCGCAGGTTGAACTCGACAAGCTCGAGCGCATCGGGCTCGTCATCGACGACCAGAATCTTGGCTTTCATCGCACATGTCACGCGGGCGGCGCGGTGGACGGATGGGAATGCCGGATGTCGACGGCTTCGCGCAAGTAAACGGCTTCCTCGGCGACGTTCTTGGCGTGGTCGGCAACCCTCTCGAGGCTGCGCGAGACGACCATCAGGTTCAGACACCGCTTGATGTTCTGCGGGCTCTCGGCCATGACGGCTTCGAGTTCGGCCAGGATTTGCCTGTTGAGGGCGTCGACCTCCTTGTCCTCGGCGACCAAGGCCCGGGCCGCGGCGGTGTTGCCCGAGACAAAGGCGTCGAGCGCGTTGCGGAGCATTCGGACGGCGCGTTCGGCAAGCTGAGGGATGGCAGACGCGGTCTTGAGGGGCGGTTCCTGGTTCAACTCGCGGGTGCGTTTGGCAATCTTGGTGGCCTCATCCCCGACCCGTTCGAGGTTCTGTGTGATCTTCATCGCCACCGTGATGAGGCGGAGATCCGAAGCCAATGGCGCCTGAGCCAGGAGCCCGATCGCCAACTCGTCCAACTCCATCTCCAGCTCGTCCAAAACGGTGTCGTCCTCCTTGACCTTCTGGGCGAGGGCGTCGTCGCGGTTCCGCAAGGCCTCGACGGCCCGGTTGACCGCGTTTTCCGCGTAGCTCGCCATGACAAGGAGCCGCTGTTTGAGCACCGACAGCTCGTGTTCGAAATGTTCCATACAAGAGAATCCTTGACCGGTGAAAGGTGTTGTAGACAAGTCAAGTGTCTGTGCTGCGTTGATGGGTCAAGGATTCTAGCCGAAACGGCCGGTGACGTAATCCTCGGTCTGTTTCTTGGCAGGGTTGGTAAAGAGGCGGCGAGTCGCGTCAAACTCGATTAACTCCCCGAGATAGAAGAACGCGGTGTGATCGGAGATGCGGGCCGCCTGCTGCATGTTGTGCGTGACGATCACGATCGTGAAGTCCTTCTTCAAATCGAGAATCAGGTCCTCGATGCGCGCGGTGGCAATCGGGTCGAGGGCGGACGCCGGCTCGTCCATGAGCAGAATCTCCGGCTGGATGGCGATGGCGCGGGCGATGCAGACGCGCTGCTGCTGGCCTCCGGACAAGCCCAGAGCGCTGGTGTGGAGGCGGTCTTTCACTTCGTCCCAGAGGGCCGCCTGGCGCAGGCTGCGCTCGACCGTCTCATCCAGCATCCGGCGGTCGCGCATCCCGTGCAACCGCAGGCCGTAGGCGATGTTCTCGTAAATGCTCTTCGGGAACGGATTGGATTTCTGGAAGACCATGCCAACCCGCTTTCGCAACTCGATCACGTCGGTCTTCGCGTCATACAGATCGTGCCCGTCAATCGCCACCCGCCCTTCGATGCGCACGTTGTCGATCAGATCGTTCATCCGGTTCAGACAACGAAGCAGAGTGGACTTGCCGCACCCGGACGGCCCGATGAACGCCGTGACCACCCGCTCCGGAATGCTCAGCGTGATGCTGTCGAGGGCCTTGGCGCGGCCATAATACAAGCTGAGATTCTCGATGCGAATGAGCGGCGCGGCGGCCGGCGAAGCGTCGTCGCCGCCCTGGCGGAGGCCCGCCGCGACGCGGATCGTTGGGGTGCGGTGTTCCGCCATAGACAGGAGGATTATCCGTGCGCCGCCCGCACATGACGCCGAATGCGGGCGCGAATGAGGATCGCCACAAAGTTGAGCGCGAAGGTTAAGACCAGAAGCACAAGCACGGTCCCATACAGGATGGGCCGGGTCTTGTCGATGTTGGGCGACTGTGTCGAGAGGACGAAGACATGGTAACCGAGGTCCATGAACTGGTCGGTCAGTGATCTGGGCAAATCGGCCATGAAATACGCCGCGCCGGTGAATAGAATCGGCGCCACTTCGCCGGCGGCGCGGCTCACGGCAAGAATGCCGCCCGTCATGATGCCCGGCAGGGCGTTGGGGAGCACGATCTTGACGATTGTCTGCAGCTTGGTGGCCCCGAGCGCCAGGCTCGCTTCGCGCAAGCCCAACGGGATCGCCCGCATGGCCTCTTCCGTGGCCACAATGACCACCGGCAAGGTCATCACGGCCAGGGTCATCGAAGCCCAGATCAGGGCCGCCTTGCCCCACACCGGCTTGGGATTGTCCGGATGCAGCAGTGCGTCCATGCCGCCGCCCACAAAGCCGATGAAAAAGCCCAGTCCGAACAGCCCAAACACAATCGAGGGCACGCCGGCCAGATTGTTGACCGCGCCCCGGATGACGCGGGTGATCGGCGAGGAGATCGGAAGAGCGTCGTGTAGGGAAAGAGTGTGCTACGTTGTG
>ENA-UOWO01006580-UOWO01006580.1-activated-sludge-metagenome-genome-assembly--contig:-NODE-6580-length-11822-cov-5.013512_pt1 | contig 11822 bp, 10 predicted proteins | sample MGYA00238148_ERZ761564 | MGnify/ENA primary metagenome ERZ761564 (study PRJEB28885, sample SAMN05720194) | activated sludge metagenome | isolation source: Anaerobic digester | place: USA...
CCATTCAGAGCGCGTCCTTTCTTCATTTCCGCTTTCGGCAGCGGGATGTCTTCGAGATAGCCCTTCTCGTGCGCCCAGACGAGCATCATTCTGAGCACGCGGCGGTTTTGAGTCAGGGTGATTTCGCTTTTCAAGTTGCCGTTTGGCTTCTTGATAAACGCGTCTGACTTGAAGAATGCGCCGATGGTCGCCGGAGTGAGTTTGCCGAGCGGCTTGTCCGCGCCGAAGTATTCGACGGCGTTTTCAAGGCAGCGGCCGTAAACCTCGACCGTGCGCTCGTTCTTGCCCTCGTCTGTCAGGTTCTTCAGATACGCGGGGACTGCTTTTTCAAACGTGATTTCTTTCGCTTTTTTCGTTGCCATGTGCATGGCCTCCTTTTTTTGAGTGGTTCAAATGTTCCGGGGGTTGACCCGTTTGCTCAACTGCTTGCTGCCCTCCTCTCTTTTGTACTTGGCTCTGCGTCCGATGATTCTTTTCATGTTCGCGACTCCGTGTTCGTTGCAATGCAGGTGACATCTTTGAGCCGGGTTCGGAATAAGCCAAGCCAGTTTTGAAAAAAGATATCAAGCGCGCGGGGGAGAGTTTTTCAAAGCGAAACATGCCGCGCCGGGCTATGCGGGAAAAGCCGTTTTTCCCGCGCCGGGAGTTCGGATTTCAGGAGACACATTGAACGACAAGGAAATGCCAAAATACCATCGCGCCCTCGGTCTTACAATGCGCAACCCCCGGCTGTGGGGCGAGCATTATCTGATGAACCGCGACGGAAGCGCGCGCCGGTACTGGCAGCATCAGAATGAAGACCTTGAGTGTTCGGCGACGAACATCATTCACCTTGACGGACGGGACACGGGCAAGACGGTGGACATCGCAACGCTGGCTCTGCATCACGCTTTCGTGAAGAAAGGCGGTTCCGTGCTGGTGGCCGCGCCGCATCAGGGGCCGGTGGACACCATCATCGAGGAAGTGGAAGCCCAGATCGAAAGCAGCCCCGCTTTGAAGGCGAGCGTCGCGGTCAACTCACAGGGACGCCCGAAGATAATCCGAAAGCCCTATTTCAAAATCGAGTTTACGACCGGCTCGACAATCTATTTTCGCCCCGCCGGAGCTTATGGCGATCCGTTCCGCTCTCTGCATGTCGATCTGGTTCTGGTCGATGAGGGCGCATGGCTTACGGAGAAAGCATGGAAGGCTCTGCGGCAATGCCTGAAGGCGGGCGGACGGATGCGGATTTACTCGACGCCCAACGGTCTGCGAGACACGACATACTACCGGCTGACGCATTCAAAGAATTGGAAAGTGTTCAGGTGGCCGTCGTGGTTGAATCCGAACTGGTCGCCGGAGCGCGAAGAGGAACTCGTCGAATTCTACGGCGGGCGCGACACGGCTGGATGGCAGCACGAGGTGGCCGGCGAGCATGGCCGACCGAGCTACGGCGCGTTCAACCTCGAACATCTGACGGCGTGCAGGCTGGACATCCCGGAATATGAATGTGTGGAGATAACTGGAAGCGAACTGAAAGATTGCGATGGCGAGGAAGCGGTCGCCGACCGGCTGGACATGCTGCTGAATATCGCGCCCGGCGACGGGCTGTTCTGGATCGGAGCGGACACAGGATACACGGCCGACCCGACGGAAATTGTCGTCTTCAGAGAGGCGGTGGAAAATGAAAAGCCTGTTCTGCGCCTTATGCGCCGCATTCACATGGAGCATGTGGCCTATCCTCATATCGCTCAGACCATCGCTCTTCTGGATCGTTACCTCAATCCCGCGGGCATAGGGGTGGACGCTGGCGGCAACGGGCTGTCCGTGGTTCAGGAACTTACCTCGCTCGACAAATACAGAGACCTCAACCTCGGCCCGCGTCTTCGCGGATACAACTTCGGAAGCGCGGCGGTCATAGGAGAAAACGAAGACGGCAAGCCCGTCAAAAAGCAATGCAAGGAATACATGACAAGCCTGATCAACAGAGGTCTTCAATCGCGGCAGGTAATTCTTCCGGCTTCTGACGTCGAGATAGAAAGCCAGTTCACCACACACACGTATTCAATGAAGACGGGCAATGTGATTTATTCAAAAGGACACGACCACATAATCGACGCGGTGCGGTGCGCGGTGATGATCAGAGAACAAGAGCGGCTGGACGGCATAGGCGGAGTGGTAAGCGAGTTACCTCTTCCGGTAATGACCAATCCTATTTTTATATGATTGAGTATATCATGATTTTACTTAATTATACCTTGACGCCTTGCTTTTTTAATCAAGTTTTGTGTCGCCATTTGCAACTTTTCTTTTTTCTTCTTGTGCAAATATTCAAGCCATCCCTGCTTGATGTCGTCACCGAATTCACATGAGAACCTATCATCGGATACTGAGGCTCTCATTGCATTAACAGAGTCTGAAATGCTGTGACCTTTAGAAAGATTCTTATAAAAAGTGCAGAAACCTAAGGCCGTATCGCTCCACTCAGGATTGTCTCTGTGGCCAATAATTGCGAAGAAAGGCACGTCATCATTTGTAATTGCCATTTTGCAGCCAGCATACCCACGACATGAGGACATACATAGAATCAAGAGGTTGTCATATTCATTATTTATCGGATTCAGTATTTTTGTTAAATCATACCAATTAATGATATCGCCATTAGTGAGAGCGATACCGTCAGCGTTTCCATGTGCACTTATATGAATAATGGGAATTGAAGAATCGGATTCCAATGCCGCAGGGAGGCCTTCATAAACAGCTTTTTTAAACATCTCATCATTAACAGCAATAAAGTATCCACATGGTATGTTCATTAACTGAAGCATATGTACAAGAATCTGCCCTTCTGTTCTTTTAAGCAGAAAATCATCAGGAGACGGAGATTCAATTATGTGAACGAAAAAGTCCACGGGAGTTAATCCTTTGGCCATGTGCCACCTCATCATGCAGTAATTAATCTTAATTCTACACCAAAGATGCTTGGAAAGCATTACTTAGCCAATACATAGCGAAAGGGAGCTAATGCGCGATCAGGAATTGATTAAAGAAGCGATGGCGCGGGTGACAGACCTGCTGCTGCGCAAGAACCGGGACTACGGCAGCAGTTTCAGGGCTCCGGGCATTCTGTCCGGTGGACTGGATTCAAAGACGAAGCTGCTTGTGCGCATTGACGACAAGCTTGAGCGGCTCGGCAACCTGCTGGAAAAGAAAACGGACGTCGCCGTCTCCGACGAGAGCGTCATCGACACGGCCACAGACCTCATCGGCTATTTCGTTCTGCTTCTCATTCTTCTTGACGAAGAGCGAGGCGGCGGCAAACCGATGAGCGTCATAGAGGCCGAAGGAAGAACGGCCGGAGGAATCAATGAAAACTGAAAACAATCGGGGCAAGCGTCCGCGCCATCGCCCGAAGAACAATCTTACTGGCGACGTGATTGTTCCTCCGCGACTCAGCGCAGAGGGGGACATCGACTCCTCCGCGCTCGCCGATCTCGCCGTCAGCGACGCCGTTCCCGCAACGTGGGAAGAGCGCGCCGCTAAGGCATGGCAATATTACGTCAGCGAGCCGATAGTGAAAAACGCCATCAATTCGTGGCGCACGTTCGCCATCGGAGACGAAATCCAGTTCGGGTGCGACGACGAGGACGTCAAATGGGAAGCTAGAGAGCTGGCCGCGAAACTTAAACTGAACGCCTTCGTCAAGAATATGATTCTGAATCTTCTGGTGAAGGGCGAATGCGTCGGCTTCCAGCAGACCGGCTCCGACGGCGACGACATCGAAAAAGTCATCTGCGTAAATCCCAACAGCGCGAAGGTAATATACGAGAACGGCGAACTTAAAGAAATGAAACAGCATCCCGAATCGGCGGCCGCGGGCGAGCCGATAGACCTGCCGCTGGACAGGGTGCTGCACATTAAATGGGACGCGCAGCCGTATTCGCCGCGCGGAAACTCAATGGTGGTTCCGGCGTTTGAGTCCATCGAGCTGCTCCGGGACTATCGCAAGGCCGAGCGCGCGGTGGCGAAACGATGGACGACCCCGCTGCGATTTGTGCAGGTGGGCGGGCAGTTCGGACAGAAGACAATCATCCCCGACCAGAGAACGCTCAACAGCGTGCGCGACATGATCAACCGGATGGATTTGAAGGCCGGGCTGGTCGTGCCGTTCTATGTGAAGGCCGAAACTTACGGAACTGAAGGTCAGGTGCTCGACACCGAAAAGAAGATCAGGGAAATCAAAGAGGACATCATCATCGCGCTCGGTCTGGCAAAATCCCTCATCACGGGCGACGGTCCGAACTTCGCCACCGCCACCATCGGCATGCAGAAGATGGTAATCATGCTCAAAGAAATCAAACAGGCGGCGCGGGACATCCTCAACTGGATATTCTTCAAATGGCAGGACATGAAGGGCTACGGGGAAAAGAGCATCAATTACATTTTCAACGATCTCGATCTCGCCAACGAGGTGGACATCAAAAAACTGTACATCGAGCTTTATGACCGCAAGCTGATTTCAGGCAACAGCCTTCAGATCAAGATGGACCTTAACCCCGAAGTTGAAAGCGCCAACCTTGAAGCAGAATCAAAGAAGGGCGTCGACGTCACCGACCCGCGAATCATCATCGACATGGTCAACTCTGGGATAATGTCCATCGAGACCGCTCAAGAAAAGCTCGGCCTCGATAAAGAAAAGAACCGCCCGGCGGCGTCAGCGGACTGGCCGTATCGCCCTCCGTCGCTGACGGGAAGCGCCTCGCCGGACGCGCTGTGCGACGAATGTGAATTCTTCGATTCTGAAAACAACTGGTGCGACGCGCAAAACGGCGAGACCCGGTTCGACTCGCGCGCCTGCGCGTCGTTCAACAAAAAAACGAAGGAAGGCTGCGGATGCGGGCGTTAGCTGTCGAAACAACTCTGCACGACAGGATTATCGAAGCGACGCTCGCTTCGCGTCACAGCCGCGACCTGTACGCGGAACAGACGGTGGCGCGAGTCACCGACGCGCTTCAACGCGCTGAAAAGGATGTCAAAACGAGCCTGCTTCATTACGCCAATCTCGGTTCTCTGCCCGAGGGCAAGGCGATCAATCAGGCGTCGCTCAGAAAGCTTCAGCATCAGATTAAAGACCATATCCGAGTCGTGCGGGACGAGCATTCCCTGATTATGAAGACAGCCGTCAAAGACAGTTACAAGGCCGGCATCGATAACGGCGTCGGGGATCTCGCGCGCGCGAAAATGCCTTTTTACCGAGACCTTACTCCCGCTGGAATAAATCAGACGGGCAGCGCCGTCTTCACTCTCATCGACAAAGACGCGCTCGACTTCATGGCCAACTACAACGTGCAGCTCGCCGGAGATGTATCGCGGGAGTTGACCGACGGGATCAACCGCGCCATCCAGACGGGCATCGCCTCCGGGCGCAGCGTGCCGGAGATAGCAAAAGACATCGGGCGCGTCGTGCGCGACCCCGAAGAGTTCCGCAAGGCGGGCAAAACCGTGTTCAAGACGGCGCAGACCCGCATGGAGATGATCGCCCGCACCGAAACGCTAAGGGCGCACAATCAGGGCCGCATGAAGTTCTATGACGCCGTGGGCATTCAGAAGCTCGAATGGATGGCCGCCGGCGACGAGCGCATGTGTCCGGTGTGCGGGGAGCTGAACGGAAAAGTTTTTCCGATAGATAAATTCCCGAACATCCCGGCTCATCCCCATTGCCGGTGCTCGGTGGTTCACGCGTATCCGCTGGACATCTGCGGCGCGAAAAATCTGGGCGCCGTCGCCGCCACGGGAGAAGCCGCGTGCATTCTGCCGCCTCAGTCCATCGAGCAGATGGCGAAGGAAAAACAGTCTGAGGCGATCAAGGTCGGACAGTTCATATCAAAAGGCGAATGGGGCAAGCTGACAATCAAACAGCTTCAGGACAAGGCAAAGGCGAGCGGCGTGTCCATCGCCCGCACGAAAGACGACTTCATCGCCATCCTCAAACAGAAGACGGGCGCCGATTATTCCCATCTCGGCGGCAAGGAACTCAAGGCGCTGCTCAAACAGCACAAGATTGCCGCTCTCCGAAGCAAGGATGAACTCATCGACCTGTTGAAGGCAAAAGCGGCGCATGAGCATGGGCCGGATTTCGCTTCCATGCCCGTGTCGAAACTCAAAGAGCTGGCGCAGGAAAAAGGCATATCGTTGAACCTGACCAAGCGGGAAGTCATCGCAATGCTGGACGCGCTCGAGCCGGGCGTCGATCACAGTCTGCTCTCCGGTCAGGCGCTCATCGATGCGAAAGTAAAATTCAATATACCTGTCCTCAAAACCAAAGAGCATCTCGTCAAAGCTCTTGAGAAAAGTTTCAAAGAGGAACTTGGAAAGAAGGTCGTAAAAGAAGCCGCCGTGCAGGTGGCCGAAGAAACCGTCAAAAAAGAAAAAGAGATGATTCTTTCACTGCTGGACAACGTGAAGGTTTCCGTCGATCCCAAAGACTACAAAACGTTTCTGGCGGCCGCCAACGACGCCGAAGCGTTTCTCGGCAAGGGCGGTCTGTCCGTGGGCGACGACTATCTTAAAGAGAAAATCGCGGAGCTTGCAAAAAAGAAAGCCGAGTTCAAGGCGAAGATCGAGGCGATGTCCGCCAAGCAACTTAAAGACCTCGGCAAGCAGACAAAGGCTTCGCATTGGCAGTGGGGATCAAAAGACGACTTTGTAACGCTGTTCACAGAAACCGATCCGGCGGCGATCAAGGCCGCAAAAGATAGCATTGATCTGAAATGGGCGAAATGGGCTGAAAAGCATGGAAAGAAGCCCGCGGGAACTCCCGCGACAAAGCCGACGCCGCCTCCAGTTCCCAAGCCCGCTCCGAAACCCGCGCCGCCTCCGACCGCCGTCGTTCTGGAAAAACCGCACACGGATATCGCGGGCGGGTTTAAAAAACTTGACGCCGACTGGGACGCGCTCGACAAGGGCGGAATCTTCAAATATTCCAGAGACGCTAAATCGCTGGGCGGCGCGCATGAAAAATACATCTATGTTGACCGCCGGGGCGACGAGTGGCTGTTCAAGCCGAACGATGCGTTTGTGGCGCGAGGCGAAGAGATGGCGTACCGCGTCGGGCGGCTCATCGACCCCGACGCAGTCGAGGTGCGCTATGTGGAACTCGGCGGACGGCAAGGCTCAATCCAGCGGCTGGTCAAATACGTCAAACATGAAGGCACGTTCCGGGACATCCCCATCCACAAGATGACGTCTGTCGAGATCGAGGCGGTGCAGCGAGAGCACATCATCGACTGGCTAATCTCTAACCATGACGGGCACGCCAAACAGTTCGTGCGGGCCGCCGACGGCAAGATTTACGGAATCGACAAGGGTCAGGCGTTCAAGTTCCTCGGCAAAGATAAACTCAACATCGCCTATCATCCCAACTCTATGGAGGCCGAGCCGCTATACAACACGCTTTTCAGGGCGTACAAAAGCGGCGATGTGGATATTGACCTTCAGGCGGCGCTCAAATACATCCGGCGCGTCGAGCGCATTCCCGACTCTGAATACATGGAGATCATCCGACCTTATGTCGACGGTCGATTCGGAGCGAAAGCGAGCGCGGCAAAAGATGAGTTCTGCAAGCTCGCGCTCGCCCGCAAAAACAACATCAGGCGAGACTTCGAAAGTTTTTACAACGAGCTACATAAGACGCGGCACAGCGCGGAGTTCAGGTTCAGCGACGACGTGAAAGCCGTTCGAAAATTGTCAAAGGAAGACGAACTTCTTCTGCGCGAGGCGCACGAGATGAAGGCGCAGGGAAAAACGCTCCAACTCGACGTTGACGACATAGAGGATCAGAACGCGCTCGTTTTCACACAGAGGAACATTCAGGGCAAAGAGGAAACGGTCATTCAATTCAAGCTGCGGCCCGACTCTGAAAAGAAGTTTCTGGACGCGCTCGGAGAAAAAGGCGCGGCGTCCCGCTCGCTGTCCCACGGCGACGTTCTGACCGAAGACACTTTTTACGACAAAATCCTCGCGGGCGTCAAAACAGTCAATCACCACATCGACTCCGGCGACTTTGCTTTCAACAAAGACAAGCTCGATGAAATAAGAAAACTGATTCCCGATCTTGAAAAGCTGGCGAAGACGGGCAAAACGGCGTCCGTCAGGGACATGGCCGCCGAATATCTGAAAGTGTCCGAGGCTGCGCTCGAAGCCGCGAAAAACAAAACGAAATATCCCGGCAAGCTCAATCAGTACGCCGCGAAAAAACATCTTATCGACCAAGAAGCAAAACCCGATCCGAAGGCGGCAGACTTCCGGTTTCAGAAGACGGACATCAAGATAGACCAGCGGCAGTGCCGGGGCGGGGAAATACATGTGGTCAAATCCGACGCCGACCTGAACAAAATATTCGGCAAAAGTTCAGGTTTCAACCGGGGCGTGCAGTACCGCGTCGAACTCGACGACGGCGTTGTGATGGACTATCGTCCGTGGGACTCCGCGAACCCTTACGCTATTCAGGGGCAGGTGGAAATCCGGGTAGTCGGCAAAGTGGCCGATCACAACAGTTTCGAGTCGATTCTCGACAGACTCGAGCGGCTCGGCATCAACTCCGTTCCCGCGAGCGTCGAGGACGCCGAGATTATGTACTTGCAGAAACAGGCGTATGTGCTCAAGAAAGACGCGTCCGCCGCATGGAAAAAGATGGGCCAGAAGCTGGATTCCTCGAACGCGACGAAATCAGAGCGCATTCAGGCGATGAGAAAATTCTGGTTGGACGAACTCGGCGTGGACGATGTCACAAAGATACCCGGCTATGACCCGGTGGGCAGATATGAGCTTGGCTTCAACGCTCCGGCGCGTCGGGCGGGATACCGCCACCAGATTAGGTTCGACATCACAGACGAGATGCTGGAGAAGGATTTGAAAGGTTACGGCCTTTATCACAACGTAACCGACGGCGGGGACATCGAAGACCTCGTTAAATCGGTTCTTGAAAACAACGGCAACATGGTCTCGACGGTCGAAAAAATCCGCATCGGGGTAAAGCCCGGAGGCATGTCGCCGGAGAGCGATATGAGAAGCGGCGGCGCGACGTACTTCTTCACCCGCATTCGCAAAGTGCCGACTGGCGGACGGGGCAGCGCGGGTCTCTATTTCAAGAAACGCCTTCTGCGCCGGATGGACGCCATCACTTACGACCATGACGCTTTCGGCAAGGTGATCGACGACTATGTCCGCAAAAAGCGGCTATCCAGTCTAGATGACTACAAGCGGCTGGCCGGCGGCGGGCGAAGCGACGAGACTATTTTCAAATACACGGTGTCCCTGCTTGACGAGATTGAAATAATCAAAACAAAGGACGCGGCGCAACGCGCCAGAATCATCGGGCTTTTCAGGCAAAAAGGCTTTTTAAAACTGCCGGATGGCCGGAACATAGAGGACGTGGTTCTGTGATGATGAACGAGCTTGAAGAGGCAAAACAACAGATGCAGGGAAAGATCGACCGCATCGCGGAGCCGGGGGCTGTCGTGGTGGTTGACCTCGGCGGCTCGGATTTCGTGCGAATCCTCGTAGACCGGTTCGAGATTCTTTTCGCACGGCCTGTTTTCGGCGCTGACGGCGCGGTCGCCGCGCATTGCTACTGGGCTGTGTGTTTTGAGGTCGGGTTCGACATGGGCGGCCCCCAGCATGTCCGAATATTCAAGATGGAGAACATCCGGGAAGAGCGGCCCGATCTGTTCCTGTTCCGCGACCAGCGTGGGTATGACTGCTTCATTGAGTCCGTTGATGTGATAGATGAAGACAGAAAAGCGGACTTCAAACGCTGGCGAGAATACAAGGCGAAAAACAAAGAAGCGTTCGAGAGGTTGTATGGCGAGTTCACCGAAGAGGCGATGGAGATGGCCCTGAACCACGAAAAGGATGTCTCATGAAGATACGCTATTTCATCGAGTACAAACGGCCCGACCCGAATAAGTGGGAGATGATCCCCATCGGCGTCTGGGCGCATGGGGTGGACGACCGCTCCGCGTTTGAAGTCGGCTATCTGCCCGGTTACGACGACGAGGAATGGGACGCCCAGTGCGTCATCAACCGGATGGTCGAGCAGGACATTCGGGAATTGCCGGCGGACTTCCTTGAGCAGCGCCGCGACGCCGTCCCCGTCTATCTCGGCTCGCGCACCATGCCTGTCGAAACGGACAAGTATGGAAGCGTGACGAAACTGGTCAATGATGTTCTGGAGCAAATAATATCAGGCAAGCAATTGTTGCTTGATGGTTAAGGCAGGCCATTTTATTTTGCAAACTCTGGTTGACAATTGGTATATTATGATAAAATTACTTTCAAATTCGAAAACGGCAAGGCAACATATGTCGAGATGAACTCGACGAGAAGTGGGAGTATAAAGACTTGCCAAATTAAACTGCGAGGCACATAAATATGGCGCGGTACTTTCTTACTAATCCAGAAACGGGAAAAGGCAAGCTAGAGCAAAAAGGACAAAGTTGGGATAAACCGATTTACCATTGCAGACAAACCAATACACTTTGGCTTCTTGATTGGACTCCATCAGGAAGATATCTTATTTATCTCGACAAAGAAACAGGGCACATCGATCCCTCAAGACAATTTTCTGTTCCTACTGATTGGGAAGGAGAGCCTCAAAGCATTGGAATACGAGAAGAAATATGGATGCACATCATTAACCAAGGAGAAGGAGTTGATATCGCGGAAGATGTCAAAGAGCTTATAAGAAATGGTGATTATCTTTACAAGATTGATTTTGAGGGACGGATAACCCACCGAATCCTCCTAGAAGGAAATGAATTTAAGTTAGTATTGTTGTAAAATATGAGGGAGAGCATGAGATGAATACCCTGATAGTCAACATAACAGAGAATAAGAAAGGTTTTGAAGACAGGCTTGCAAACGAAGTGCTTGCCGCCTTGGAAAACGAATATCCCAACAGAAATACTCTTGTTAATATCACCAATAGTAATTTCGATGAACTGGAACAGGAAATATCAAAGAATGATGTGATTTTTCTTGTTGGACATGGTCTTGCGGATGACGATATTGATCTGATCGAACTTTTCCCTACAGATACAGCGAGCACTGGTGGTAGCTTTGATCATTTTAGGATATTTAACAATTATGAGTTGCTGGCACATTTCATCGGAATACAAAACCATAGATTCCTTTTGATTTTATGCGTTTGCGATGGCTTTTGCCCTTCTTCCCTTTCAATCACAATGGATTTCCCGAATCTTATAGGAGTAATTGGTTCGAAAACAAAAGTGTTAATTCCCAATCATCAACAAGCACTAATTTCTCTATTGAAGAGATTTCATCAACAGTGGATAACGGATAGCCGTGCCTCGAAACATGTTGAAAGTGTAACGATGCAATGGAAAAAAGAGTTTTCCGAGGTGAAAGACTTCCATTTCTTCCCAGGATTTACAATTATCGATGATGGATTTGAGGAATGATGGGAATCTTTTACCATTGAACTAAATAGCATATAGTCCGGCAGTATTGAACGCTCAGGCGCGGTAGCCAGTCCGTAAACGCTGAGACATCAAGCCCGGTAACAAGCGAGAGATCGCATGTTGCCGGGTTTTTTATTTTCCGCGAGGTGAGCAAATGGAAATCAACGGATTCAAAACAGACCTTGAGAAGATAAGCTTTCTGATTGAAGCCGATGCAGACCTGCGTCTCGGCCTTCTCGCCGCAGAGGGCAAGCTGGAACTCGTCACCGACCGGCGAGCCGCCGGGGGCGAATTTGGCGATACTTTATCTCCTTGCTTAACAGAATATGAATACGATCTGGAGTCGCTTGCAGCGGCTGATGA
>ENA-UOWO01006581-UOWO01006581.1-activated-sludge-metagenome-genome-assembly--contig:-NODE-6581-length-11820-cov-4.618275_pt1 | contig 11820 bp, 13 predicted proteins | sample MGYA00238148_ERZ761564 | MGnify/ENA primary metagenome ERZ761564 (study PRJEB28885, sample SAMN05720194) | activated sludge metagenome | isolation source: Anaerobic digester | place: USA...
TCCACATAAAACCGTGATAGTGTTTACCGAACTAAGGATATAACAATGACCGGCACTGAATTCCGCAAGATCAGGCTGAACCAGGATCCGGGCCAGCATTGCCTGTTTGGTTTCCTCCTGGAATCGATGGACGGTCTGGCTTCGCATTCCAGGATTGCAGGCTCGGACTCCTTGGAGATCAGTTATTCCTTTTCGAGAGAGAAGGAACTTCTATCTTTGTTAAAGGCTTGGGAGAAGTATGAATCTGGCGGATCGGGTGCCTTGCCATTCCGTGATTCCGAACAAGACTGGACAGATCTGACCGATGCAAACACATGGTCAGGGAGCGAGAATATCGATGCGTGAACTTTTTTTGAAACAGGCGCTGATGAACCGGGTTTTATATGCCCTGGCTCCACTGACACTTTTCAGCGTTTATCTGTATGGATGGCGGTCTCTGGCGGTGGTCCTGGTATCCAATCTGGCGGCCTTTGTCACGGAGTACCTTTTCATACGTAAGAAAAAAGGCGGCAAGGTGTCCATGGCTGTGTTCGTGACCGGGACGCTGCTGGCGTTAACGCTGCCGCCGTCGATCCCGCTGTGGATGCCGGCTTTGGGCGCTGTGGTGGCCATCGCGTTCGGCAAAATGGTGTTCGGTGGATTCGGCACCAACATCTTCAATCCGGCGATCCTGGGCCGGACCTTCATCTACGTGTCCTTTCCCCAGCAGATGACCGTGGCCTGGCTCAAACCCTGGCTGCCGCAGGATTTTCCCGGAGGTTTCGCGCATTGGGGGGTCTCAGAAGTCATGCGGACCGGTGCGACTATCCTTGGCCAGTTGAAATCGGCCAGCCCGGTCGCCTATTCGCTTAAAGACACTTTTCTGGGCTTCGAAGCCGGCTCTTTGGGAGAGACTTCAGCACTATTGATCATCCTGGCCGGGATCTTTCTGCTGGCCACCAAGACTGCCAAATGGATCCCCATGCTGGCCACGCTTCTAAGTGTCGGTTTGTTCAATCTGATTTTCTTTCCCGGGCAAAATCCTCTTTTCCTGCTCTGCACGGGCGGGGCGCTATTCGGGATCGTGTTCATGGTCACGGATCCGGTCTCCATGCCCAAAGGCAATCCTGCCCTCTGGATCTACGGCCTGCTGGTTGGATTCTTAACCGTCTTCATCCGGCGTTTTTCACTTTTCGCTGAAGGCTTTATGTTCGCGCTGCTCTTGGGCAACGCCTTTATGCCGATCGTCGAGTACGGCCTGAAGTCACTGCCGGCCAGGGAGAAGAAAAATGCCTGAGAGCGCTCTTCTGGAAAAACCGGCCTTTCCCGTGATCTTCATCGTAGTGCTGAGCCTGGTCTTCGTTGGCGTGCTGGCCTTTGTTTACCGCCTCAACGAACCCGGCATCGAGAAGCAGAAACAGGAAGCCTACGAACGCACGGTATTAAGCCTCTGCGCGGACAGTTTGGCCAGCCTTACCGGTAAAACCGCGGAACAGATCCAGTCTGGATATCCCCAATCTTTTCGCGACTACGTCAAAATCCTGCCGGACGGCAGCTTTCCCCGCAAGGCCTTTGAAGTCAGGTTCAAAGGACGCCTGCTGGCCTATGTTTTCGACATCACTGGCAAAGGCCTGTGGGGCACGATGCGCGCTCTGGTGGCCACCGATCCCGCCAAAACGACCGTTCTCGGCGTCAATGTATATGACCAGGTGGAAACGCCTGGCTTGGGAGCCCGGATCGGTGAGGATTGGTTCACAAGCCAGTTCAAACGCAAAGCCATAATGGTCAATGGCGTCCCGGTGAAATTCATCCTTATCCCGGAAGGTCAGGCGCCTACTGATCCCACCCAAGTCCGCCAGGTCACCGGAGCTTCGATCACCAGCAACGCCGTCATTCACATGCTGCAATCGGAATTGGCTATGATCGCAAAAGCATCCGGGGAGAAAAAGCTATGACGAAAAAAGACATCTTTCTCAACGGCGCCTTCCGCGAAAACTCCGTCTGGAAACAGATCCTGGGCATCTGTTCCACGCTGGCGGTGACCAATTTGATGCTGAACAGCCTGATCATGGGCCTCGGCCTAACCTTCGCCCTGGCGCTTTCCAGTTTTACAATTTCCCTCATTCGCAATTACACGCCCCGCAGTGTGCGCATGATCGCTCAAACCCTGATCATAGCGGCCTATGTGATCATCGTGGACATCATCCTGAAAGCCAAACTTCCCGACATCAGCAAGCAACTCGGACCCTACGTCGGCCTGATCATCACCAACTGTATTCTGATGGGTCGCGCGGAGGCTTTCGCGTCCAAGTATCCGCCGCTGGATTCGTTGATCGACGGGATCGGTGCCGGAGCCGGCTACACGCTCGTTTTGCTGGTCATTTCTTTCATCCGCGAACTTTTTGGCTTCGGCTCGCTGTTCGGAGTGAAGGTTCTGGGCTCCTGGTGGACGAACTGGAGCATCATGGTTATGGCTCCCAGCGCTTTTTTCCTGCTGGCCATGCTTATCTGGATCATCAACAACAAATACTACAAGGTGGGGTAAAAGATGGGTATATCGGCTTTTCTGCTCTTCTGGGCGGCGATTTTTACCAGCAACATCTTGCTCACCAATTTTTTGGGCATGTGCTCCTACCTTTCCGTGTCCAAAGAAGTGGGATCCTCGCTCGGACTGGGAGTGGCGGTCACTTTCGTGCTCGTTTTCACCACGGCGCTGAACTGGCTTGCCTACCAATACCTTTTGGTGCCTTTTAATATCGTCTATCTGGAATACATCGTCTTCATCATCGTGATCGCGGCCTTTGTGCAATTGCTGGAACTGATCGTCGAGCGCTATGCCCCGGCGCTGTATTACACTTTGGGGATCTTTTTGCCTTTGATCACGGTAAATTGCGCGATCTTCGGCGTCAGCCTTTTCATGGTGATCCGCAATTACAATTTCCTGCAATCCATCGCCTTTGGCGCCGGCAGCGGCTTGGGCTGGCTGCTGGCCATCCTGATGCTGGCCGGGATCCGTGCCAAACTGAAGGAAAAACTCATTCCCGCCGGACTGCGCGGAGCGGGGATCAGTTTGATCATCACCGGTATCATGGCGTTGGCGTTCATCGGTTTTTCCGGCATCGCGCCGATCCAATAGGGAAGGATAGCGATGCTGGCAACAATCTTTAAAGACATTGCGGTCCTCACAGCGCTGAGCGGACTACTGGCGGTTATTTTGGTCCTGGCCGAACGGATCTTCAACAACTACGGCCAATGCAAAATCGGCATCAACGGCAAGCGCGAGATCGAAGTCAAGGGCGGCAACAACCTTTTGGCTTCATTGGGCGAGAAACAGATATTTCTGCCCTCGGCTTGCGGCGGAAGAGGCAGCTGCGGAGCCTGCAAATGCAAAGTTACACAAGGCGGCGGACCGCTTTTACCCACGGAAAAACCGTTCCTCAGCCAGGCCGAACTTGCCGACGGCATCCGCCTGTCCTGTCAGGTAAAGGTTAAAAGCGACCTCGCGATCCAAATCCCCGACAGCATTTTCAACATCCGCAAGTTCGCCGCGACCGTGGCCGAGATCGTTGACTACACCTACGACATAAAAGGCATCACTTTTAAACTCATTTCCGGCGAGACGGTCGATTTCAAGGCCGGCCAATACGTGCAATTGCTCACGGAGCCTTACGCGAAAATGAAACAGCGGGTCAGCCGGGCTTATTCGATCTCCTCGAAGCCGGAGGACCGCGACAGCCTGCAGCTCATCATCCGCCTTGTTCCCGAAGGCATTTGCACCACCTGGGTCCACAACTATCTCAAGGTCGGCGATAAAGTCAGTTTCACCGGCCCATACGGGGATTTTTACCTGCGGGACACGCAAGCCGATATTTTCTTTGTGGCCGGGGGATCCGGCAAAGCGCCGATCAAATCGATGCTCGAGCATCTGCAGGTGGTGGGCACCACGCGCCGCATGAGCTATTTCTTTGGCGCCCGGGGCTTGCGGGATCTCTATCTGACCGAAGAAATGTTCTCATTTGAAAAAGTCTTTTCCGATTTCAGCTACATTCCAGTGCTGTCCCATGCGGCACCGGAAGACAACTGGACAGGGCGGACCGGCTACGTGATGCCCTATTTCCAGGAGCGGCTGCGCGACCCCGCCAACTCGGAGGCCTACCTTTGCGGCAGTCCGGGCATGATCGACGCCGTGATCAAAGGCCTGACAGCTCTGGGCGTCCCCAAGGACAAAATCTATTTCGACAGTTTTGGATGATCTATGAAAATAACAGCATTTGAATTGAAAGCAATGCAACGCATGCAGCCTGGAGCCCTCACCCTGAACGGTTTTCTGGGATCTGACACCCGGCCCCTGAACGAGATAATCGACGATGACGCCAAGGTTCTGGCGCGCTTACACTACAGCCAGGAAGATGTCGCCGCGCGGATGGAATACTTTTTCAGGATCAGTTGGGAGACATTTCTGGGGGACGAGCTGGTCGACGGAAAGTATGAAGTCCAGACCGATGTTTTCCGGGGAAAACTCCCCTGCCCATACGGCCACGTAGGACTCTACCGCAAAGCGATCACGAGCGTTACCAACAGCACAAACGGGATCAGCGTCATTTGGACGCCTTTGAATATCCATATGATCCGTGACCACGGGTTTTTTGAAGGCAAGGGCAGCGCGTTCCGCCTGGAGCCGGATATCCTGGTGCGGGCTATCTTCGAGTAAAGAACAAAGCAGATTCAGAGTTGGCTATTCAGCGGAGGCTTGGGCGTATGTCATTCCAGCGCAGGCTGGAATCCAGGTCTTTAAGACTACATGCCCCAACCCGGTCTGGCATCATTTAATGCCCAGTCTACAGGACCATGTCACTCCAACCTGCGCTGGAATGATATTGGGACATCATCCGGAAAATGAGGCTCAGCGCGGATAGAAGCTTATCAGGTTGATTACGCTTTCGCCCGCCAGAGCCCAGATGATAGAGGCCGCGGCCACGAAATTCCCAAACGCGAAGACCTGTCCGGGTTTACGGATGAAAATCAGAAAATAGATAATTCCCAGCAGGCAGGCCAAAATAACCACCCAGGGAATGTGCAGGATCCCGAAATACGCCGCCACGGCGGGGATCAGGACCACGTCTCCGCCGCCCAATCCTTCTTTTTTGAAGATCTTTTCCCAGGCCAGCGCCAGCAGATAGAGCAGGCCGAAGATGGCAATTGTCGGAACTAAATACACCAGCAGGAAATCGTGGAGTCGGAAGCCGCTCTGGACGAGGCCGAACAGCAATCCGGCAATAGCCATGGGGACGGAGAGGACCAGGGGGATGATCTTGTGGAAGGCGTCGATGAAGAAGATCGGGATCAGAAAGCCAAACATCACGGCGAATTTGTAGAACGACAGGTTGTCGTAGCCGTAGATGACGAGCAGCGCGAGAAACAGGACCGGGGTCAGGATCTCCACGGCCAGGTGGTGCCAATGGATCTTTGCGCCGCAAAACTTGCATTTTCCCTTCAGCATGATATAGCTGAGAATGGGGATGTTTTGCCAGGCGGGCAAACTTTTGCCGCATGAAGTGCAATGCGAGGGGGGCTTGACGATCGAGGCCTGGCGCGGGACGCGGTCGATCAGGACATTAAAAAAACTGCCCAGGGCAGCGCCGAGGACAGTTACGAGAACAGCGATTATAATTGTCAAAAAAGCTTACCACCTTTCGTACCAAGGCGTGCCGCTGTCCAGCCAGGGATTGGCCTGGCGGAATTCGATCTGCAACTGCACGTTGTCCGAGGGCCGGTAGTTGAGTTTAAATTCTGGCAGGATCTGGCTACGGTTGTCGTCGTTGAGTTTGAAAGAGGAGCCAGCGCTACCGTAATTGACAAAATTCAGATCCAATTCAAGATCCAATTTCGGATTAAAGGTGTATTTCAACTGGTTGGTATAGCGGGAAAGGTAAAATCCCTGGCCGGAACTTGACGCGCCGGCGTAAAAGCCCAGCGAGTGGCTCATGCTCAGCCGGTCCGGATTTAACAGGGAATATCCGCCCGTGTTATAGGGGTTAAAATCCGGCTTGGGCAGGTCAAATCCGGCCATCAGCGGCAGTGTGATTATCAGAGCCAGGATGGCGATCAAAATCGCTTTCATACGCTGGCCTCCTTGTCGTAAAATCTCATTCTGAAAGACATAATAAGGGGCCGCCGCATTCTGTCAAGCGATCTTGTCGAAGGTAGGCTTGTTTGCAGACGTTTTCTGCCGGATTTCGTTCGTGACAAGGCCCTTTCTTGTCCCTTGCCAGCTTCTGGCTTACTTCACTCCGACTTCCCCTTCATCTGGGGAGAAGTCGTGGGGATACTCCCGAGAAGCTCACCAGAGGGGAGAAAGGGCGGTTAGCTCGGAAAAGGCGAAAATATGCATTTTTACACAGGCGCGAAACAGCTTATTATATCCAATACAGTACTCAATGGGAACAGCCATGATAAAGAAAACAGATCTGACCGAAGCCTACGGGCTGGTCCACCTGCCGGCCAAAGTGGCGCTGGCCGTGACGGAAAAGCCCAAGGGCGGCTACAACTTGATCACGCTGGAATGGTTTATGCGCACCTCGATCCAGCCGCCGATGTTCGCCATTTCGATCGGGCACACGCGCTACACTCACGAATGCCTGCAGGAAAGCCGCTATTTCAATCTCGTCCTGCCCTCCGTGGAAATGAAGCCGCTCTGCGCGATGGCAGGCTCGAGCAGTGGACGCGAGATCGACAAATTCGAACACGGCAAGGTGCAATTCGTTTGGGGCAAACTGCACAAACTGCCGGTACCAAAGGACGCCGTGGCGGTCTTTGAATGCGAGGTCGTGACCCAGGTCCGCAGCGGCGACCATACCATCTTCGTCGGCGAAGTTCGTTACAGCTGGGCCAATCCGGATAAAAAACTCCTCGTTTATACGTGATATCCGCTGCCGCAGAAGATCTTTCCCTTCCGCTGCCGTGCAATAATCGGTATTTTTGGCTGATGCGATCTTTGCGTCTGATCCTGCCGCTATTGTTGCTGTCGGTCTTCGCTTCCCTGTGGGGATACGACGCTTCGATTGGGACCAGAGGGCGTGTTTTCCGGACCGAGCGTGACAGCCTGGTGGGCACCGTGATCCTGTCCCAACGCCGCGACGGCAGCAAAACCGTGGATGTCCATTACGACCTGCTCGCGCCTTCCACGAGCATATTCACGGTCTATCTCCAGATCTCGTCCGATGCCGGGCTCACCTTCGCATATATGCCCGATGCGGCCAACCTGTCTGGCGATATCGGTCCAGGCGTTGTTCCCGGGACGGGAAAACATATCGTCTGGCAGGCGGGGAACGAAACTTTGCGCTTCGTCGGGAACCACTACGTCGCGAAAGTCATCGCCGACGACGGTTCGCCCCTGGTGATCGACAATCCTTATGCCGGAGTAGATTTTGACACGGCCTGTGTCGCCAAAGCGGATTTCCATTCCCATACGACTTATAGCGATGCGTCCGTTACAGCCACGCCCAAAGCCCGGATCGACCGCTACGCCCTCTACGGCTACAAGATCGCAGCCATCACCGATCACGACAGCTATGGCCCCCAAGCCGGCACTGATCTCACCAGCCGTCCTCTGGCGACCTGGCCCTGGAGCGAGGTTTACAACGCCAGCGTCGCTCTGGAACCCAGCCCCGATACGGCTGGACAAATGATCGAATATTACCCCTCCCTGGACATGTTCGCCGTCCGGGGCAGCGAACTTTCAGGATTTACTGGCAGCGGGCCGACCAGCGTTTTTGCCCCAGACTTTTTCACTTTGCACCACGTGGTCGCGCTTTGCTCAAATATGTGGAACGAAGGTCACTTTGCCCAAGGATACATCATCCCAACGACTCTGCGCTACGGAAACGCCGGCAGCAAGGTCGCCGACACGGAATGGCAGGTCGCGGAAATCGGCAATCAGGGCGGATTGGCGATCATGTGCCATCCGCAAAAACAGTGGCAAAGTTTTTGCCAGGGCTACCTGGGTGACTCACCCTATCCGGGCATGCCGGGTGGCGTTTTACCGGCTTACAATGAGATAAACTATCCGAATTATCCCTACACCGTGGATTGGTACGAGGCTCTCTACGCCGCCAATCCGCATGCCATCGGGGTGGAAGCCTTTGGGAAAATGCGCGATCACCGCCAATATTGGGATCTGATCCTGGAAAGAATGATGCCGCAAAGGCCGGTTTGGGGATTTTCCGACAGCGACGCCCACGACGTCGCCGCCGCGGTGGGCAAACACATGAATATGCTGTTCCTGGACGAAGCCTCGCCGGCTGCCATCCGCGATGCCCTGGAGCAAGGACAGTTCTACATCATACACGATCCGCTGGGGACTGACCTCAACCGCCATACTTCCTCGCCGCCCGTGTTTCCCACCATAAACAGCATCGAAATTGCCGATAACGTGATCACGGTAAACGCCACCAACGGCTCTGAGATCCGCTGGGTCAACAACCAGCGGGTTTACCACACCGGCGCTTCTTTTAACGCCGATGATTTTCGGTATCTGAGCTACATCCGCGCGGAAGTTTTGGGCGACGGCGGCAGCGTGGCGCTCACGCAGCCGTTCGGGCTCAGTATTCCTTAAAGGGAGATTGTGGTCGCTATTTCAATAATGCGGCCAGGCGCTTGATCCCCTCTTCGATCTGTTCGAAAGTGGAATAGGTGAAATTCAAACGCAGCGTGTTGAAGCGCTCCTGGCCTTCCGGATAGAACTTGGAGCCGGGAATGAAGGAAACCTTGTTTTGGCCGGCTTGGACAAAGAGTTCGTCGGCATTAACGTTTTCAGGCAGGGTCAGCCAGAGGAAGATCCCGCCCTCGGGTTTATTCCAGGCGACGCTTTGGGGCATGTTCTTTTCCAGTTCATCCAGCATTTTTTGCAGGTAGGGGCGGTAAAAATCGCAGATGGAGGCGATGTGGGGATCCATCAGGCCTTTCTCCAGAAACCGTGCCACCACGCGCTGCGCCACGCAATCCGGGGTGATGTTGATCTTTTGCTGCCAGGAGACCATTTTGCCGATGAGCTCTTTATCCCCTTTGGCAAAGGCGACGCGCATGCCGGGGCCGAGGATCTTGGAAAATGACACGATCTCAGTCACGATGGCGGAGCCTTCGAATTCCTCGCGCGCCAAACGGTAGAGCGTCGGGACGGGCGTTCCGGAAAAACGCAGGCGGGAATAAGGATTGTCCTCCACGATGGGGATTTCGTTTCCGCTGCAATAACTGATCAGCTCACGGCGGCGATCAAGGCTGTAGGTGATGCCGCCGGGATTTTGGAAATCGGGGATGACGTAGAGGAACTTGATCTTTTTACCGTGGGAGCGAAGGCTTTTGACGCGGGCTTCCAAGACCTCCATTACGATCCCGTCGCAGTCCAGCGGTACGCTCTGGACGTCGGCTCCGAGGGCATCGAAGGCTACCAGCGAACCCAAAAAACTGGGCGCTTCGCACAGGATGGCGTCGCCGGGATCGATCAGGGCGCGGCCGTAGTAATAAAGGGCGTTCGTGGCTCCGACCGTGGTGACCATTTCGTCCGGGCTCAGATCATAGCCCTCCCATTTCATCAGTTCCTTTTTCAATAGCGCGTCGCCTTCGCTGGCGCCGTATTGGAGGACGTCGGCGCCTTCCTGCGCGGCCACATCTTTAAAGATCTCGGCCAGCTGGCGCTTGGGAAAAGTGGCTGGAGAAGGGAATCCGCCGGCGAAAGAGATCAGGCCGGGGATGTTCTTCGTGGAGGCCACAAGTTCGCGGATCAGGGAGGATTTCATCGTCCTGGTCACGTGGGAAAACGAATCTGGGTAGATCATTTTCTGCTCCGTAGTATTATATTTAAAATGGCTGGGAACGCGGCCGGTGTATCCTGAAGTCGAGCGAAGCAGGAGCTTGGAATCCAAGACCCGGCAAGGTTTCGATCTTGAACTCCTTTTTCTTCCCCGAGACCAAGCTCGTTCCTCGCTGGAATCCAGGATAATCGCGCGTTCCAAATCAGGGATAAATTCGATAGATCATCCTTGGGAAAGGTATGGTTTCGCGAATGTGGTGGATGCCGCTCATCCAGGTCACGAGGCGCTCGAGTCCGACGCCAAAACCGCTGTGGGGCACGCTGCCGTATTTGCGAAGGTCGAGGAACCACTGATAATCGTCCAAAGGCATGTTTTCAGCCTTCATGCGGGAAAGAAGCAGTTCGTAATCGTCCTCGCGCTGCGAGCCGCCGATGATCTCGCCAAAGCCTTCCGGGGCGATGAGGTCGCTGCCCAAAACGAGGTCCGGGTCATTCGGATCGCGCTTCATGTAGAAAGCTTTGATTTCCTTGGGCCATTTCTCGATGAAGATGGGGACCGGCGAATCCTGTGTCAGGAGCACTTCGTCCGCGGCTCCGAGATCGCTGCCGTGGGTGATCTCGCTGCCTTTGGAGCGTAAATAGTCTATGGTGTCGCGATGGGTCATAATCTTAAACGGCGCGTCAGCGGCCCTGAGGGCTTCTTTATCGCGCTCCAGCAGGGTCAGTTCCGCGTCGCAGGTTTCCAAAACCCGACGGATAACGAAACGGATCAGCTCCTCCTGGATCTGCATGTTTTGTGCGTGCTCGACGAAGGCTGCCTCGGCGTCCATCATCCAAAATTCCGTGAGGTGCTTGCGGGTTTTGGAACGCTCGGCGCGGAAGACGGGGCCAAAGTCGTAAACCCGCCCCAGGCTCATGATCCCGGTTTCCAGATAGAGCTGGCCGGATTGGGAAAGGTAGGCCTTACCCTCGTCGAAGTAGTCGAGTTCGAAGAGGGTCGTGGTGCCTTCGCAGGCGTTGGGAGTGAGGATCGGCGAGTCAAAACGGATGAAATGGTTTTGGTTCAGATAGTCGCAAATCGCGTAGTAAACGGCGTGGCGGATGCGCAAGACGGCCCACTGTTTGGAGGAACGGATCCAGAGATGGCGGTTGGAAAGCAGGAAATCCGGTCCGTGCTCCTTTTTGCCGATGGGATATTCCTCCGCGATCTGCACCGGTTGGATCGATTTCACCGCTACTTCGAACTGTCCGGTCTGCTTTTGATGCGGCTTGGCGGTTCCGGTCACGATCAAAGAGGATTCCATGGTAAGGCGTTTTGCCGTGTCAAACGCGGCTTCGCCCAAATCGGGTTGGAAGGCCACGCACTGGACTTCTCCGGTGCCGTCGCGCAGGACGATGAAGAGCAATTTTCCGCTGTGGCGGATGGTGCGCACCCAGCCCTTGAGGGTTATCTCTTCGCCCAGGTGCTGCGCTAAGTCAATGATCAATGTTTGTTGCATAAAAAAGGTCCGTCTTAGTTGATTTGAGGCTGGCGGCGGATCTGCTCCAGGATCTGCATGGCGATCTGCAGCGCCCTGAGTCCGGCGGCTCCGTCAACGACCGGTTGTTTATCCTGTAAAACCGCGTCCACAAAGGACTCCAGTTCCAGGGTCAGGGCATCTTTCGGAGGCTGGGAAAGGTCGAATGTTTGCGAATCGACCAGCTGCTCCGCCTTGATCTGGGAGTTGCCCAGCAAAAGTTGGGGCAGGATTTTCAATAGATCCGGGCTCTTGCGCGTCACGGAGGCACGTTTGGCCACGAAGTCCAGCGAGATGTAGGCATCGCGTTGGAAAAAGCGGATCTTGCGCTCCTGCTTGAGCGACACGCGCGAGGAGGTGACATTGGCGATGGCGCCGCTGGCAAACTCGATCCGGGCGTTGGCGATGTCCACGCTGGAAGTCAGGATGCCGACTCCGTTGGCGTGGATCTCTTTGACCGGGCTGTTCACGAAATCCAGGATCAGGTCGATGTCGTGGATCATCAGGTCCAGGACT
>ENA-UOWO01006582-UOWO01006582.1-activated-sludge-metagenome-genome-assembly--contig:-NODE-6582-length-11819-cov-5.362632_pt1 | contig 11819 bp, 11 predicted proteins | sample MGYA00238148_ERZ761564 | MGnify/ENA primary metagenome ERZ761564 (study PRJEB28885, sample SAMN05720194) | activated sludge metagenome | isolation source: Anaerobic digester | place: USA...
AATTCTCATAAAGATTGAAGTGGCAAATCCGGATTGGTAAAAGATAGGTTAAAATTCAACACACCCCTGACTTTGAGTTTGAAAAGGATGAAATATTTTCACCATTCCACTGAATCACAATACATTAAACAAACAAATTCATAAATATATTTCGAATGAAGCCTTGCTTAAGCCAGGGAAAAGTCTTGCTCAACCGGCCGGTTTTTTTACAGAATTATTCGTTTTTTAAAATTTGTATGCATTGTTGCGGGAGCTGGATTTCCGGTAACAATTTGATAACGAAGGAAAAAAAAAACGTCCAAATTCTATTTTCAAAAAACCTTATGCCGACATTCCGAAAATATCCGGAACCCATTTTTTAAATTGAATTCCGCGACTGACTTTTGCCTCCCCAATTTTAAAAGCCACACGTCTTAATATCAAACCTCTGCATGCATAACCATCGAAGTGCCTGGAATCAATGCCTTCAAATTATTCAGAATCAGGTGGATGAGAAATCATTCAAGACCTGGTTCGAGCCTATTGTTCCATTATCACTTCATGGTCAGCAACTCACAATCGAAATTCCAAGTCAGTATTTTTACGAATGGCTGGAAGAACATTTTGTGAAGGAATTGCAGTTTGCTTTGCAGTCCATCATAGGTCCGAAAGCAAGACTGGAATATTCCATTGTGGTGGATCAGGGAGACCGCAACAATCGTCCTCTTCACATGACACTTCCCAATCAGGGAAACGGCACTCCCGCTCCGGTGAAACAGGAAAACGGAGCTTTTAAAGAAGGATACCCCAATCTGAAACCGGTTCCGCAGCATATCCAGCATATGAACGGAAATCATGCCGATAACGGAATGAAAACCGGTAAGTCCGCCTTTTTTCACCGTCTGGAAAAAGACAGGATTTTTGACGAGTCCAATCTGATTCCGTCTTACAGCTTTGATAATTTTGTGGAAGGCGACTGCAACCGTCTGGCACGTTCAGCTGGTTTGGCTGTCGCATTTAAACCGGGTATTACCTCTTTCAATCCATTGATGCTGTATGGCGGAGTGGGTCTGGGTAAAACTCACCTGATGCACGCCATCGGAAACAAAATCCGGGAGCTCGACAACCAGCGGAAGGTGATCTACATTTCATCTGAAAAGTTCACCAACCAGTTCATCGAATCGCTGACCAAAAATGCGGCCAACGATTTCACTGAGCATTACATGCACATGGATGTGCTCATCATCGACGATGTTCAGTTTCTGGCGGGCAAGGAAAAAACACAGGAGATTTTCTTCCACATTTTCAACCACCTTCAGCAGGCAGGAAAGCAGATCATTCTGAGTTCCGATTGTTCGCCGAAAGATTTGAAAGGCATGCACGAGCGTCTGATTTCCCGTTTCAAATGGGGTCTCACCGCTGATTTGCAGCAACCGGATTTCGAAACCCGGATGGCCATCATTCAGAAAAAAATGCAGAACGATGGTGTGAACATGCCGATCGAAGTGGTCGAATATCTGGCCATCAACATCGACACCAACATCCGTGAACTGGAAGGCGCCCTCATTTCATTGATCGCACAGAGTTCTCTCAACAAACAGGAATTCGATCTCACCCTGGCTAAAAAGATTCTGGAAAACATTGTTCAGAACATTGAAAAGGAAGTCGACATCGACAAAATCCAGCGTTCGGTGAGTGCGTATTTTTCGGTGAGCATCAACGACCTGAAAGACAAAACCCGCAAGAAAGAAGTTGCAACCGCACGCCAGGTAGCGATGTATTTTGCAAAAGAATACACGGACTATTCCCTGAAACAAATAGGACAATATTTCGGTGGCCGCGACCACAGCACTGTGATCCATGCCGTTCAATGCGTTCATAATCTGATCGATACCGACAATTCCTTCAAACGGACGGTGGACGATCTCAAGAAACAGCTGCAAACGAACTAAGCGTTCCCCTTCTAATTCCGTATAAATCTTTCCCGGCAGACGAATCGGTTGAATTGATGCGTCTACTTGCTTTCGAACGGTTTTCTTTGCTGTCAGCATTCACTGTCGATCCTTCATGACGAAAACCACCCTCTTTCTTTTCTTTAGCCTTCTGATTCCGTCCGTTTTTGCGCAGGTCAACTGGGTAAAACGGGCAGGTGGCGCCAATACCGACCTGGCCAACGGACTCTGGGCCAGTCCCCAGAAAAACCTGTACGTCACCGGAAGTTTCAGTCTTCAGGCCAAATTTCATAAAACAGAAATCATGGGTATAGGTGGAGGCGATGTGTATGTAGCCGCCTATAATCCGGACGGAATCCCGCTCTGGATCAAATCATACGGTGGAAAGCTGGATGATTTTGCCACCGCCATTACAGGCGATCCGGAAGGAAATCTCTACATCACAGGCGTTTTTACCGACACCGCACAGTTCGAAAAAGAAACCCTGATCACAAAAGGGGCGGATGTGTTTGTTGCTAAAATCAGTCCGAAAGGGAACCTAGTCTGGGTCAATAAACTGGAGACATCCGGAACGGCTCTTCCACAGGCCATTGCTGTCACCGACCAGGGGGGAGTGTACATTGGCGGCCTGTATTCAGGTCCGTATGATGCTACGATCAAACGACAAATGGGTATGACCGACGGATTCGTTACCAAACTGGACTGGCAGGGCACCGTCTCCTGGACCAAAGTAATGGGTGGCTCCGGCTTTGATGAAATTACGATGCTCAGCACCGATCCCTGGGGCCGTGTGGTCGCAGCCGGTGTATATGATCAGGTTCTGTATGTGGAAGAACGGGAACTGGTGGGCAACAGTTCGAAGTCCTCATTTGCCGTCCGTATGGAAGCAACCGGCACCATTCTCTGGACAAAATCGTTTACCGGATTTGATGCGCAGTCGCAGATTTCGGATGCCGTGACGGATGTGCAGGGAACTGTCTATCTGACTGGCAAATTCTCAGGCGAAACCCAGTTTACCGACCAGGTTCAGATCTCCAAAGGACAGACCGATGTGTTTGTCTGTGCCATCAAAACCGACGGACAGGTACAATGGATTTCCACTTTGGGGGGAGACAATGTGGATGAGGGGCTGTCGATTCAACTGACGGAAAATCAGAAGTCTGTGATGGTAGCAGGTTATTTCAATAAGTTTATTGAGTCCGGAAAAAAGACCCTGAAGAGCGAATTTGACAACCAGGTTTTCATTGCCCGCTGGGACAACCGGGGCAATCTCGATGAATTAAGAAAACAGGACTTCAATTCCACCTTTCAATGTGCCGGTCATAAACTGGATGCGAAAGGCAATCTTTGGATTTGCGGATCCTTTACAGCCAAATCTTCATTTGGCAAAACCGGACTGCAATCGGCGGGCGAAGAAGATATTTTTATCACCGCTTTGTCCGATTCGAAAGTGACGGATTAGCGGCCATTCACTTTATTGCGTTCGGTTATGGAAGAACAATACCACCCGGACTGGGATGCCTATTTCTGCTTTCTGGATGAAAAGCCCGCCAGCATTGCAATTGATCTGGACCTGAGGAGATTTGCTCCGTTGGAAGACAGAATCCACCTGATTCACATTTTGATCCGTGTGATGGATCCCGATGAAAACGGACTTCCGAAAGGGCACGAACTGGAGAAACTTTCTGAAATCGAAGACAATCTGTCCTGCGAACTGGGCGACAAACTGGATGCCGTTTTTGCAGGCCGCATTGCGCATAACGGACACCGTTCCTTTTACTTTTATGCCGCCACAACGGCCAATGCGGCTTCGGTTGTGATCAACAGTATTTCAGAATTTGAGGGTTATTCTGCCCAACTGGAAATCAGCGAAGAACCGGAATGGGAAACCTATTTTGAATTTCTGTTGCCGGATGAAAGAGAATTTCAGCGAATCCAGAACCGGAGATTGCTTGCTCAATTGGAAGAATATGGAGACAAGCCCGATCAGCCAAGAAAAATTGAACACTGGGTATATTTCCCCACAGAAGAAAACCGGGCGGATTTTACACGGTCGGTTGTAAGTCAGGGCTACAGCTGTGAAAACATCCCGGCTGAAGAAGGCAAACCACTTGACTATAAATTATTGGTCTCCCGGGAAGATTGCACCACCGAAGAAAACATCGACGAAGTGGTTTTGTACCTATGGGAAACAGCACAGGAGTATGAAGGAGAGTATGACGGCTGGGAAACGACGGTGGTACGGGAATGATGCGATTTCTGCTTAGATTGAATCGAAGGATCACATACCGTATCTTGGGTGGGGGAATCGTTGCCATCTGTTTATTTCTTTTGTATTCAGATTGGATGGTCCGCAAAAACGCTCAGAGCACAACATTTGACAACGTTGAGTCCACTCCCACTTTCCGGACAGGTCTGGTACTAGGCACATCAAAATTCGCACGTTCCGGCCGGATCAATCTGTATTACAAGTACAGGATTGACGCAACCTTTCGGCTTTGGAAAGCCGGGAAAATCAAAAATCTCATCATTTCCGGAGACAATGGAACAGTCGAATACAACGAACCAGAAACGTTTAAGGCAGATCTTATTTCACTTGGAATGGATTCCAACCGCATTTTCCTTGACTACGCTGGTTTCCGGACATTCGATTCCGTCGTGAGGTCGAAAGAAGTTTTCGGGCAGGACAGCATCTGTTTTATTTCGCAGAAGTTTCACAATGAAAGGGCCTTGTACATTGCTTCTAAAAAAGGAATTGTGGCCATCGGATTCAATGCAAAAGATGTGAACCTCAAATATGGCATCCGGGTACGTATCCGGGAAACATTTGCCCGGGCCAAAGTAATGCTGGATACCTGGTTTGGAAAGTCGCCCAAATTTCTGGGTGAGCCGGTAATCATTCCAGCAGGTTAATGGAAGATGTTGTAAAAAAAAAGGGAACCTTTTCAGATTCCCTTTTTTTTAAGTTCCGTATTCTTACTCGCAAAACTGATCTACTGATTCATCAATTTCATCGAGTGCCTCATCATAATTGGGTTGCTCTGCTGAAGGAACACAATCACGAATCGACCTCATGTCGTTCACGAAACTTCGAACCACTGAACAGGCATTATCCTGATCCATATAGAGAGTCTGTGAATCGTTGATCCATTTTTCCAGAATCACGATCAGCCGGTCAAGGCAATCTCCTGTTGTACCACCCGGATGGATAACATTTAAGGTGGTGTAGCCATTCACTTCCTGAAAAGTAAGTGTATAGGTGTAGCCATTGTTTGTGGTGATAACATACGAAGCGAATCCATCCGTTGAATTGCTGAGGCCCGTTGTGTTGAGCGATTTAGCAATCCGGACAGGTAGGTTATTTGGCTTAACTGCAGGTTTGGCATCTTCACTTTTCTGGCAGGAAAAGGAAATCAGACCAACCAGTCCGCAGAAAACCACTTTTCTCAAGTGTTGTAGCATAATTGTATTATTGAGGCTTCCCAAAAATAGAAATTATTTTAAAAAGAACAATACGGTCAATGAAGCAGGTTGCGCCAGTGTAGAAGCCCCAATCTGAAAATTCTTAGCTGACGCATCTGAATCTTTGCTGGTTTTGGAGGTTGAAAATGCCAGGAGGCTTGGAAGCGTAAATTCAATTGCCAGTCTCTTTCCGGGATACCATCCCAGACCTGGAGCGACACCAAATCCAAACCCAGTTGTAGGATCTGGTTTAGTACCTCCTTTTACATATTGTGCCGTACTTGTCTGATAACCCAATGCTGCTTCTCCAAATAACTGAAAATTTCCAGTTTCACTCAAAGAATGATAATAGCGACCGAACACACCAAATCCAAAAGAATTTCCGCCTTCAAAGTTCTTCTGGCTTTCCTTCCGAAACGAAAGGCGGGCGCCGAAAGCCATTTTATCATCCAGAAAATATCCAAATGAGGGAGAAAATGTGAGGGTTCCCGCTGCATCTGGATCCGGTGCGCCTTTTGGTGTTTCAGGGGTTGATCTGGAATAACCCAATGACCCGGCGAGAAACATTTTTCCTGCTCCTGGTTTGGCGTCCTGAGCAAAACCTGTGAAAGAAGCCAAAGCTGCAATTGCTGTGAAAAGTGTCTTTTTCATGTTGTAAACGATTTTTATTGTTTGAATGAATAAATAAGGTCTGCAAGAATGCGTCTTCCATTTCCCCTAAACTCATTGTCGTTCACTTCAAAAAGTACATCCATAAAATTTTGAGAAATTCATGACCCTCATGAATTTAAACTGGCTCTGACCTGGTGAGTTCCATTTTTAAATCCTCTCAAAGTAAACCACTTACTTAATCCTCGGGAACAAAACAAGAAGGACCTGCTATGGTAATATCTCAACAAAATATGAATCATTCGCCAAAAAACACTGCTCACAATTCATCACTGATTTTTGAAGAGATTTGCCTTCATGTTCATTTCCACCATTTGCTTGAATCAATACTTGAAAATAGCAGAAATAAAGAGCTGTATTTCAAGCAAATTCCAGAATCAATAAACTGATCACAATCAGAATTTCCCTGCAACAATTTCCAATCCTGATTTAGGTTTGAATTCCTTATTCCGAAACTTGGCTTCTTTTTTTCTGACCAATCCGCCACCATTTTTTCTGCAGATTCAGGAAAAAGCGGAACTGTCCGAAAAGGGAACCAATCACGAGTAGCATAACCTGGTAAACCGGAAGGATGGCAATGATGCGCAATGGCACCCGGATCCAGGGGTTCATGTCATTGGTAATGCCCACCATTTCGAGAACCGGACGGGCCACATAAAGTGATGCTGAGCCGGTAATCGCAAACACAATAAACACCACCACCATCTGAAAATTGCTGGTGATGCCCCATTTGGATTTCAGTCGATCGAGGTATGCCATCAATGAATCCCGGCTTTGTTGAGAGCCGCCTGGTAAATGCGGGCGTTTCTCAGGTGTTCGTTGAAATCGTTGGTGAAATTATGGTATCCGGAAAAATCTTCCCGTGCGCAGAAAAACAGGTAATCATGCTTTTCATAATTCAGGACGGCATCGATCGCAGGACGAATGGCAATGGCAATAGGGCCAGGAGGCAAACCGCCGTATTTATAGGTATTGTAGGGAGAATCGGTTTCTTTATGTCCGCTTAAAACCCGCTTGATCTCAAAATCCCCGACCGCAAAAACCACAGTTGGATCAGCCTGCAAGGGCATATTCTGAGCGAGGCGATTTAAATAAACTCCTGCTACACGAGGCATTTCGTCCACTTTATTGGTTTCGGATTGGGTGATACTGGCTACCGTCATTACCTGCGCAGGTGAAAGATTGAGGGCTTTGGCTTTGGCAAGGCGATCTTCGTTCCACAGTTTTTCATACGCTGATTTCATCTTTTCCATCAGGGCTTCGGGTTTGATTGTCCAGTACACTTCATAGGTATTGGGAACGAAAACCGAAATGATGTTAAACGTATCGAGTCCGAATGTGGCGGTTTTGGCCGGATCATTCAGAATGGATAAAATATCCTGAGCCGAAAATCCGAGCTTCTGATCCAGTTTCTCAGCCAGCTGACGTTTGGTCCGGAAGGAATTGAATGTGAGCTTGATGGGCGTTTGCCGTCCGGCTTTCAAGCGACGGATTACGGAAAAGTTGGCTTCGTTGGGGGAGATTTCGTAGGCTCCCGGCTTTACAATTTTCTGATACCCCAGCATTTTCGACACAAAGGCAAATGGCAGAAAATCGTGCACCAGCTTATTGGTTTCCAGCGAGTCTTTCACCGATTCCCAGTTTCCGCCTTCCGGAATGTAGAGGAAACGGCTCTTCTCCTCTCCTACCAGAAAATTGCTCGCAAAAAATAGTTGATAAAAGTAAAAAGTGGTCGACACCACCACCGTGATGAAGGTGATGAAAATCCCGATTTTAGTGTTCCTGCTCAGTGCCATAATCGTAATCGAACTGCAAGATTACACCATCTGCTTAAAATACCGGAACCAAACTCCATCTTTGCACCATGAACAGCATTGAAGAAGGCCTGCCCATCCAGAATGTTCCGGAGAATTTCAAATCCGGATTTATCGCCATTGTCGGCAAACCCAACGTTGGAAAGTCTACCCTGATGAACGCCCTGGTGGGTGAAAAACTCAGCATTGTTTCCCACAAGGCATCGACCACCCGTCACCGTATTTTTGGAATTCTGACAGGAGAAAACTACCAGCTGGTGTATAGTGACACGCCTGGTTTGATCCAGCCGGCTTATGAATTGCAGAAATCCATGATGATGTTTGTGGATCAGGCTTTGGAAGATGCCGACATTATTCTGGCCGTTACCGACAGTCTGAAACCGGGTGCCGATCCCGAACTGGCGGAAATCCTGAAAGCCAGCTCTCTTCCTAAAATTCTGGTTCTCAATAAAATTGACAAAACCACCCAGGAAGAAACCGAACAAAAAATCGCCGACTGGAAAGAAGCGATTCCGGATCTGATCATTCTGGCTGTGAGTGCAAAAGAAAAATTCAATCTGGAGGGTGTGATGTCCTTCATTCTGGAGCACACACCGGTGCATCCACCGTACTACCCGCTCGACCAGCTTACCGAACAGACGGAGCGTTTTTTTGCAGCGGAGATGATCCGGGAACAGGTATTCAGTATATTGGAAAAAGAGATTCCATACAGCACCAATGTAGTGATCGATAGTTTTAAAGACACGCCTGAGATTTTGAGAATTTCCGCTATTTTGTATGTGGAGCGGAATTCACAGAAAGCCATTATGCTGGGACATCAGGGTAAAAACATCAAGAATATTGCCACCCGTGCCCGCCATGAAATGGAAAAATTCTTCGATAAAAAAGTCTTCCTTGAAACCTTTATAAAAGTGGATGAAGACTGGAAAACCGAAAAGCACAAACTAAAGCGATTTGGCTTCGGGGTGTAGTATCGCAAGAAATCGGTATGGGATCAGCAGGCTGAACCTCGGGAATTAATCCACAAGAAAGAACGAGAGTATCAGGTTGAGGACGAGTCCGATGATCAGAAATATCGTATACGTCGCTCCCAGAAAGTTGAACTTCATAAACGTGCGGATCCAGCTTTGGTTATAGATCCGTTTCATAGCCACAAAAGCGTAAATAAAGAACCATAAATAAATCAGGTTCAGATCATCTTCCAATTCAGGAAGCGCCCAATCAGCCAGAAAAACAAAACTGAACAGGGCAAAGGCAAAGCAATGAAGGTGGATTCCGAAAATAAGGTGCTCCACGTAATAGTAATTCCTTCGCACATACAGTAGTTTGAGCACCAGCGCAAATACCGGAAGCAGGAGAATGATGATGTTCGGTAGATTGGATTTAAAACCATCAAAAAGTTCCCCGATGATGGATTCGTCTTTTTCTTTAAAGCGCCTGTTAATCGATATCATTTTTGTCTTGATGGTCCTGACGAACCACCGATCCCGTTCTTCATCCGGTTTTGCTCGTTGGGCAGAATCGTACTGAGAATAACTATTCTCCAGCCCATTGATATGAAATCCAGGATTATTTTGTTCCCGGCTCCTGCTTATTTTAGCTCCTCCTACTTTGACGGTCACATCCTGAATAGAATCCGAATTTTCACTGACGGAATCGGCAAACATTCCATTCCGGATTCCTTTCCGGATTTCTTCCTGAGCCGAAGCCCCTTCTTTTTCCGGAAGATAAAAAGCAGTCAGAAAAAAAATGAAAGAGAAAAAGGCATACATCTGAATCGGGTTCAGGAAGCTTTTCCGTTTTCCATCCAGAAATTTTCTGGTGAGCATTCCCGGCCGGAAAAACAGCGGCCCCAGACTTGACCAAAGCTTGTTATCGAAGTCGGTAAACGTTTCAAAAAACTGGAAAAACACATTCCAGACAGAACGCTTGAATTCCTTGCTGTCCTGTCCGCAATGACTACAGAAACGATCATCGAGGATCGTTCCGCAATTGAGGCAATGAGGTTGAGATGGTTCCGTTTCGGACAACTTTCAATCAGATTAAATGAAAGGCAAATAGATACACTATTTTTGTTTTCTGAAAGATATTCATTCGAATCCTTCCTTTTAAAGAAAGAATCAGAACAGGATAAGTAGAGAATATTTGTTTTTCAGGGGGAGGTTCCGGAAATTCGTCCAAAAGGCGTTTCCGGTAAAAACAAAATCTGCTTTTTTACATTTATTACCGCACAACCAAAAAATTGATCGTGAAGAAATTTTCCAGTCTGCTACTCCTGGTCCTTTCCTTTAACAGTTTTGGCCAGGGAAGTTCCTGGTTCTCGAACGTCTCCACCAATCCGGACAATCTGAAATCCTTCGCCAAACGTTCGGTTCGCTTTGAGCTGGATACGTTGAAAAGTAAAGCAGCGTACCGGGCCAACAAGGACCGGATGGTTCTTTCCTTTCCTGTTCCGGGTGGGCTTAAAGAAATCGAGTTCGAATCCAATGATATTCATGCCTCCGGATACAAAGTATTGGATTCCAAAGGTAGGGACGTGAGCGCTACCCTGCAGTTTCCACATCACTACAAAAGCATCAGCCGTAAGAGAGGTAAGGAAATGGCAGCCCTCAGCCTGTTTTCAAACGGACAATTCGTTTTGGTTTATTCAGATTCGAAAGGAAACCTGAACATTTCTCAACTCCCTGAAAAACTGGGCAAACCAACCGAGTACGTTTCTTTTTTTGATTCTGATCTCACCAAAAAAAATCCATTTCTATGTGGAATAGACCACGATGATCCACAGCCTTCCCATCGGTCTGGCACCGGACATAATTCCATAGCGGCCGATACCAGTTGCCGGTTGACTGAAATTTATTGGGAATGCGATTTCGACATGTTTCAGAAAGGCGTCACCATGCAGGGAACCCTGAATAAGTTTGAATCCATGTTCAATGGCACTGCCATTCTATATGAAGCCGAGACAATCAATATTGGCATCAAAGCGGTAAAAATTTGGAATACATTGGATCCGTATACGTACACATCTTCGTTTACTGCACTCGACGATTTTATGGCTGCCGGAAATGCGGCCAACTGGCCGGGACAACTGGCCCACCTCCTCAGTACCCGGGCACTGGGCTTAGGTGGAGTGGCTTATCTGGATGCCATATGTTCCAATATCCGGTATGGGTTTTCCAACATCGATTTCACGTTTGCCGATCTACCTGTGTATTCGTGGACATTGAGCACCATTGCCCACGAACTGGGCCATAATTTTTCCAGCAACCATACGCACAATTGCGGCTGGGAAGTGTCGCCTGGTGTATTTGGCCAGATCGATTCCTGCTGGAACGCCGAAGGAAATTGCCAGCCAACCGTGAAAGGAAGGGAAGGAACCATCATGAGCTATTGCCACCTAACCGGTTATGTAAATTTATCACTGGGCTTTGGTCTTTTACCTGGTAATAAGATCAGACAAGGTTATGCAGATATGTCCTGCGTGTCTGGCAGCATTGTAATTCCCAACTTTACACCATCCAATTCAGGCCCGTTTTGTGTGGGCGACACCATCCAGTTACTGGCCGAAGACCTGGCTGGTTATTCATATAAATGGACAGGACCCAACGGATTTCTCAGTACAGAAAAATTCCCGGTTATCCCCAATGTGACGGAACAGATCGAAGGGAAATACAGTTTAAGTCTGAAAAAATCAGCCTGTGAATCGAGAAGCAAGAAAACCGACCTTGTGTTCAATTGCCTTCAGGTAGATGCTCTTCCACAGGCGATTTGTGCCGGTGCTAATCTTTCGGTTCCGTTTCATTCAACTGGCGTTTTTAATTCCGGAAACCGCTTTATTGTGCAGTTGAGCAACACGGCAGGCTCATTTAACTCTCCATTAAACATTGATACACTGGATGCCAGCATTCCGGAAGTATTCAATTCAAAGCTGCCTTCCAATCTC
>ENA-UOWO01006587-UOWO01006587.1-activated-sludge-metagenome-genome-assembly--contig:-NODE-6587-length-11814-cov-4.146441_pt1 | contig 11814 bp, 8 predicted proteins | sample MGYA00238148_ERZ761564 | MGnify/ENA primary metagenome ERZ761564 (study PRJEB28885, sample SAMN05720194) | activated sludge metagenome | isolation source: Anaerobic digester | place: USA...
TATATCTTTTCCTTCGCTGTCATAAGCCCTTCTCATATCTCCCCATGAAAATCCTAATGATGGATTTATCCTCAGATGAGTCTCTTTCTCATCTAACATAAGATATCCCGGATTATCTCCAAAATCAAATGGATTTAATTCGTAGTCTTTATCGTTTGATATCAGAGTCATTCCCCCACGTCCTCTTACTCTTTGCTGTTGTCCGTATAGAACACTTATGCTTATCGCTGCTAAAATAAAAAATGTAATGCTTATTTTCATCTCTTCGCCTCCGCTTAATGATAACCTGGTGTTGGCGCGGGAATTATTTCCCAATCAAGCAGAGCATCATTTGTATCTATCCCCGGCTGCCTCCTTCTCATTGATTGTCCCCCGTATTTTGCCGGACTTAATGTGTAACTCTTGTCTATTCTCTTGTCTAGCGTTTTCTTTGCCGTATGTGTTGACTGGTATTTTACTCCGTCAATAATCGTCGAAAAATCAATTCCGTCTTCCCATGTGGAATCTGCTCCGGAGGCAATTACTATTATATCCGATACTAAGTTTATTAGGAAATCTACTGTCCTGTCTGATCTCGTGTTAATTAGATTTTTTACATTAGGATTGTCAAAATCTGTCGCCGAATATTGATTATAAAACTCCCAATCGGCTGTGGACAAATCTATACTGGTTGCAACTGTATTTTTATGATTCACCGCTGTCCCTGCACATGTCAGAAATGTTTTCGGTGGGAATGGGTGATTATGTTCCCCTGGATTTCCCGGAAACTTGAATATATATGTTACTCCGTCCATATCCCCGTCTTCATCCTGATCAGCCCCTGGTCCTAGTTGCCCCGCTTCGTTGTTCCCGGACACTCTCATTATTATCATGCCGTCCAGGTATTTTACACTGTCACTGTAATTGTATAACTCTATGAACTGATCATAAAAGAAATATACATTGTTTACAGGTCCACCTGCATATATTTCGTTTATTGATATTCCTGCACTTTGTACTTGCTCCCCTCGGATTGTATCAACAAATGTCTTTCCGTTAGCCCCGATTTCTATATTCTTTAAATCTCCTACTATCATTATCCCTGGAATCTCCGGATGTGGCTGTCTCACTGTTATCTGATAGACCGCGGCAGGCAAATGCGTTAAATTCAATATTCCGTTTTCATTTGTGTTCTCTATCCTTAAACCATACTCTGAAGCTAATACTACTGTCGCGTTTTTTAACGGTATAAAGTGTGGAATAGTATCCACATACGCCGTATCTCCTAATGCAAGTATTGACAAACTCCCTTGCCCATCATAAAACAATGGGGCATCCTCATTGCATCCTATGCTCATAAATAGCATTATTATTGCTGGAATTAGAAGATATTTTATACTCTTTCTTCTCATTCTTTTTCCTCCGGTTAATCTAACCTCGCACTCTCTTACGTCCGTGTCAATTCTTCGGTTAATCATCTCCGCCTCCAAATAATCTGTCAACGGACATACTGAATTCTATGCCGTAAAATAACGATGGATTTCTTGAATCTTCCATCTCTGTCGTTCTCGTGTTAAAGTACCTTCTTACTGCAGGATCATCGAAAAGGTTGTTTACATAAAAAGATACTTCTCCCCCCGGGAATAATGACTTGCTCATACTTATATTAAATAACCATTTGTTCGGCTTCACCTTAATATCTCCATCAAAAACCCTGTCCAGTTTCTGCGTCTCCGTCAATAGGTTATAATCGACAGGAATTAAATTGTAATTCTGATTTCTCTCAAAAACTAACTGCTCTGCTCTCAATGTAATCCATAAACCTAAATCTGCTAATGTATACTTAACATAATAATTTAACTGCAATCTGTCCGCCCATCTCCCCCCGCTCGGATATATCCATCCGATTAATGTGTCGATAGGTGAATCTGGTACTGTGTAATTTGGATATTGTCCCTTTAATGCATTTGGCGTATTACTATATACTATCCCTTCACCAGGGTTGTTTATATGATTATACGCTGCAGTTATTTGAAAATCCATATTCAGCGCTTGTACCTTGGCAGTCTTGAAATTTAACTCCAGACCTCGGCTGTATGATTGCCCAATGTTTACTGGCAGAGAATAATAATCTACATAATATATACTGTATGCCGAACCTAAATTCGTTATCGAAAAAACTGGATTGGGCATGCCTATAGGTTCTGCATTCCTCTGCTTATAATACCCGGATAATGTGATCCCAAACAGGTTCATGAACTTATGATCATAAGCCGCCTCAAACATCGTTTCTCTGTAACCCTTCAACTCGGGAACTTGCAAATTGTATCTGAAATAACTGATTGTACCTAAATCCGGATTCCTCCACTTCATTACATCCTCCGGTGGATATATTGTCGACATCGGTGGAGACTTTGTTGATACTCCCGCGCTTATCCTTAATTGATTGACCTCGGTTAAATATATCATCAGATTCATTCGTGGATTGAAAAATGTTCCCTGATGCGACTTCACTATGTCCCCGTCTCCCCATAACCCGCTCAGGTTGAACTCATAAGGTCTGTACATCTCATATCGGAATCCAAGCATTAGATTGTAATCAAAAAATAAATGTCCCGTAATCTTATCCTCTACATAAACACTCGCTAATAACTGCCCCGGAATCTCGTCAAAAGAGTATGGCCTTCTTCCCGAACCAACTCCATAATAACTCAGCAAAGTATCAAAAACTACTCCTTCCCCTGTGTTCGCATTGTACTGCGGATCTATCCCCACTAGCACTCTGTGTATTATATCCCCCGTATAAAAAACTTTATTCCACTCAAGCCTTCCCCCTATTGTCCACTCAATCCCTCTCGTTTCTACTTTCCCTATATATGTCGAAACCGTATCCCCGCTCCATAATACTACATATTCTGAATTTAATTTGGACTTCATTGAGTTCTCTGTTCGCATATTCGTGAAAATATTGTACTCCCACATCGAAACCCCGTCCTCAGGCTTATATTTCCCCCAGGTGGACAAGCCTATAGTATAACTCCTGTTATAATTTCTTGTCTTTTGCATATCCCCTTTCGGTTCTTCCTCATCCAGAATTCGCTGATAGTTTACCTTGTAATTGCTCGCTAAAGCATTGTCAAACATATTCATCGAATACACTACCTGTCCCGTCAGCCTTAAGTACTCATCCCCGGTTATTCTTATATCTCTCTCACTTTGGGCTACGTTAAGGTTATAACTAAAGGCTCCCTCCCCCACTAATATTCCACCTCCGAAATTCCCTTCCCTCGTATCCGGATTATTCTTTATTTTTAATCGGTTGGGGGCTTTCCCTATCTTTGTCTGTACATTGATAATTCCCGCCGTCACATCTCCATACCGCACAGAAGGCAATCCCGTTATAACCTCAATGTTGTTAATATTGTCCGCCGGAATCGTCCTTAAATCAACTCCTCTCCCTAAGTTCGAATTCCCTGAGTTTGATCCGGTCAACCTCTCAAACTGCATATTCGCATTGTTTGACTGTGGAATGCCGTCTACAAGTATAAGTGTCCCAAACGCTGTTAAATTATCAGATTCATCTCCCCTAACCCCCACCTGAGATAATTTCCCTAATCCCGGATTGCTGGTTCTCTGTATTCCCGGCACCAGATCAAGTACATCCCCGATACTTGATGCCTGGAAATGTTCTATCTCTGCCGAAGAAATTGTTGTCTTTGTATTTACATCTCTTGGTAATAGTTCACTCGTCCCCACCACCTCAATCTCTCCGATCTGAAATGCTGATGATTTTAATACAATATTAATCTCCAGCATCTTCCCCTCTGATACCTTTATTTTTCTAACGTCCTTCTCATACCCAACAGACGATGTTTCTAAAGTATATTCTCCTGGTCTGATGTTCTTAATTGAGTAATTACCTCCTATGTCGGTTGCACATCCAATATGTAGCTCCTTGATCATTACATTTACCCCCAGCAGTTTTTCCCCTTTGTCATCCTTGACCACTCCCTTTATTGCACCCGTCTTTTCATTGATTTTTGTCTGCTTGGCAAGAACAATTTTCCCCGCTTCGTATTCATAGTAACTTATTCCGTAAGTCCCCAATAGCTCATCTAACACCCTGTAAAGAGGTTCCTCCTCCGCCTGAAGTTGTATTTTCTTAATATTTAATAAGTTGTCATCATACGTGAATGATACCCTCTGTTGCTTGCTGATTTCCTTTATTACATCTGTTAGATGCGCATCGAGAAAACGAAGTGTAACCGGTTGCGAAAGTACCGTCTTCATTTCCGTTCTGTGTTTTTCCTGTGGTAGTGGAGTTAATCCCTCAAAATCAATACTGACTTCCGTAACATTACTACCCGTTTGCTCATCTACATTTTTTATTTCATTCTGTCCTGTAAGTGGAAATGAGAGAATTGAAATAATTAAAATTAAACAAATTGTATTGATATTTTTCATATTTGTTATTTGTTAAATAAATTTATCTCATAACTTTCTTTGTCGTAATCAAAAAACCAAAACACTCTTACCATTATAATCAATTTTTACGTCTAAAGTAAGGCAAATTATCGAGAATATATTCTCAAGCGAATTCCCGTTGAATGTTCCCGTGATTGTCTTCTTCTTCAATGAATCGCTCGCAAAAACAACTTTAACGTTATAAAATCTCTCAATCTCTGCCATCACCTCGTTCAGGGATGTCCTTTCAAAAAAGAACTTGTTGTTTCTCCAGCCCAAATATTTCTCCACTTCAACCGATTTCGGACTTGAAAAACCCTGCCTCTCATCATACGAAATCATTTGCCCGCCCGAAAGATTGTAGGACCTCGTCGTCTTGTTTGAGTAGGCTATTATTGTCCCTTTAGTTACAACTACTGATATATTACTCCCCCGGTTTTTTACGTTGAACTCTGTACCAGTTACAAGTATCGTCGTATTCCCCGATCTGACCCTGAAAGGCATTTCTTTGTCAGATTTAACCGAGAAATATGCTTCGCCCGAAATCTCCACGTCCCTGTATCCCCCTGAAAAATTCTTTGGATACTTTAATTTACTTTCCGAATTAAGATAGACTGTACTCCCGTCAGCCAATAGAAATGTTTTTTTCTCCCCCTTTTGCGATACCAGTTCATAAATTGTATTTGTAATATTCTCTTTCGGGTTAATCGTTGGCTTTTCTACTTGGAAATTTCCCTGTAACGAAATATAATATAATCCAACCGCAATTAAAAACATCGCGGCAACTCGTATTACAACTGATATTCTTGAATGATGATGACCAAAGTATCCGGTATGCGGTTTTTTAGTATTTATCGCAGGGACTGTTTTCCCCGTTATCTCGTATTTCTCTTGTGATCCCGATTTTTCACTTTTTACAGTTTCAATCCCTCTCTCAATTCTTTCCCATTGCAACTCTGCATTAGGAAGAAATTCCTTTGGTACATCAACAAATTTATCCCATAGCAGTGATATTGTGCTGAATTCTTCTTTGTTCTCATCGGAATCCGCAAGCCATTTGTCAAAAAATTCCTTCTCCTCTGTCGTGATCTCATTCCTGAGCACACGTACCAAAAATTGCGTATCCGCTCTTCTTTCTCTCATATTTGTATTATTTTCCATACACCTAATACCCCGTTTGTAACAAAAAGTACTATCCCCCGCCAAAAATTTTTTTACCCCCCAAATTTTTCCCTAATACTTAATCCAATTTTATCAGAAAACCACCTTCCATTTATTGAAAACCGTGGTAAAGCCGTAGTAAAGCCGTGGTAAAGCCGTACAAAAGCCGTGGTAAAGTCGTGCTGACTTCGATTCCCCCTCACCCCTGATATTTCCCTCATCTTACCACCTGTAATATCCCTAAGCCACTTTTAAACCACAAAAATTATATTTCGTTATTTTCTTTCCTCTTACTATCTTTACATAGCATCTAAAATTCGCTATTAAAATGAAGAAATATACAAAAATCAGCATTACGACTAGCCCATTTGACCCCGAGACCCTCAGTGGCTTCCTCTGGGAGCTATCCCCTGAAGGTATTGAAGAAAACGACTATTCCTTGACCCTCTATTTTAAAGAAAACTCCATCGATCCCCTTCCACAAGTTATTTCTCTCCTTAAACAAAAACAAGAAGAGGGATTATTTTTGGATTTTCGAACGGAATCTGAAACTTTTGAAGATAAAAATTGGAATGAAGAATGGGAAAAATCGGTTGGAGTTATAAAAGTTTCCGATAAAATCGTCATATGCCCCTCTTTTAAGCATTATTCCCCCTCCCATGAGGAAATAATCATAACCATTGACCCCAAAATGTCTTTCGGAACAGGTGAACATCAAACCACCCGTCTTATTATACGGTTACTCGAGAAACATACCCCGAAAAATGGATTTGTCCTGGATGCAGGCACGGGTACTGGTGTTTTGGCTATAGCATCCATACTTCTGGGTGCCACATATGCGATCGGTTTCGATAATGATGAATGGTGCCTCCTCAACGCTCAGGAAAATGTCGAAACTAATAAACTCACTGAAAAAATAGAAATTCGCCTCTGCGAAATTTCCTCGATTCCGGAAGATAACTTTGATCTTATCCTCGCTAACATTCAGAAAAATATTCTTCTCCCCATAGCTCACGAATTGAAAAAACGTCTCAGACCCTCCGGTAAACTTATCCTCTCAGGACTTCTTACCACAGATTTTGATGCTATTATTGAAAAATATTCCTCTATCGGTTTTCATTTAATTGAAAGAATGGATATGGATGAATGGATTGCGCTGGTCCTGAAGCTCTGAAATCCCCTTTACTTATTTAATCAAAACCATCTTCCGGACTTCCCGTTTGCCCGCAGTCTCAAGCTGATAAAAATATACTCCGCTCGACAACCCACTGCCGTCAAATTTCTCTGTATATTCTCCCTCTTCCATCTCTTTATTTATCAACTCGCTTACTTCCCTCCCCGATAAATCATAAATCTTCAGCGAAACAAGTCCCCTCATTTCAATAATATACTTAATCACTGTCGTCGGATTAAATGGATTAGGATAATTTTGTCTCAAACCGAATCCCTTAACTTCAGCAAGTTCACTCGAAATTGCGGTCAGAGGCAATGGTCTTCCGGCATCGACCCAAACCGTGTACAGCAGTTCCGCTAATGAATTCGAAGCTCTCTTCATCAACCTTACAGTAAATGGCTTTGCATAACTCCACATTGCCGCATAATATGCGCTGTTACTCGTACTTCCTGTTATTGCCTTTGCCAAACTGTCCGATTTTAATACTGAGTCAACATATTTGTAGTTCTCATATAACAAACTAAATACATAGTCACGTTTATTCGCAATATATTCAATACTATCCCCTTCAAATAAAATCTCGTTTTTGAATCTGCTTATCATGCTCGATTCAAATCTCGAATGCACACCGCTCTGACCTGTGTACTGTCCGTTGTAATTTCTCGTAATATGCAATGGCATACTCGCATCTCCGACATAATGCCCCAAATCCGCTGCATGCAGCATCGCCCTGTGAAAATCCCCTCTTCCGAGAGCCGCTTTGATAGAATCCATCGTCCATAGAATTGCCCAGGGCAATATCCCCTGGTTCTCAACAAACCATGCCCCATGTATCATTTTCAAAGAATCAATATCCTGAATTATGTATCCATTCGCCACAAAAGATGGGTAATTGTCAATATCTATGTAATGTTTTATATCTTCGGTCGGATCCCAACTTTTCCGGTAATCGGCATCAGAAGCATGAGCCGCTAACGAATCCACCCATCCCAAAAAATAACTCATCTCTCCATTGAATGAAAGTCCTGTCCTCCCGTTAATTATTAGATGCGCATCTTTTCCCCAGCCCATAAACAATAAACTTGCTAAAACTACCAATAACAGGTGTTTTTTCTTAAAATCCTTCATCCTACTTTCTCTTTTTCCATCTCGGTTTTCTTTTACTTTGGCTCTCCTCTGTTCTTCCCTTTCTTCTATCCTCTTTTTTATCGCTTACTGAAAAAACTCTCCTTCTCTTCCCATCCCTCTCATTTCTTCCTCTGTCTCTTCCACCTCTTCTTTTATCTCTCTTTTTCGAATTTGCAGATTTGTCCCCCTTCTTTTCCACTGCTGCTTCCACCCCTACCCTTCGCCCCTTATATACCTTGTCCTCGAACGATAAAAGTATTAAATCGGCAAAACCCGAATCAACCTCAAAAAAAGAGAAGTTCCTTTGAATATTGATTTCTCCAATTTCAATATTATTCATCCCCGTCACTTCATTTATCAACCCCATTAATTTACTCGCACTTAGATCATCAGTCTTTCCGAGATTAATAAAGAATCTTGTATACCCCTCAAAATTACTTCTTCGCTTTTTCTTCTCATCAACTGGAATGTTTAAATCCGGTGTGTTTTTATAATAATCAAGAAATCTGTTGAATTCCACCGAAAGAAATCTGGCAATAAGTTCATCTCTCTCAAATCCCTCCAGTTTATGAACTGCATCAGATAAATACGTTTCGATCTTTGAGTAATCCACCTCAACCGACTTTACTTTGTCAATTAAAAACAACATCTGCTTTTCGCAAATATCTTTTCCTAAAGGCACATTCTGAAAGGTGAACTTCTTCCCTAGCGTTTTCTCAATCTGATGTATCTTCCCCTTCTCCTTCAAATTTGCTATAAGAATGGAAACCCCCTTTTTTCCGGCTCTTCCTGTCCTTCCGCTCCTGTGAGTATATATTTCAAGTTCTTCAGGCAAATTGTAGTTAATAATATGTGTCAGGTTATACACATCCAGCCCTCTTGCCGCCACATCTGTTGCCACCAAAAGCTGAAGATGTTTGATCCTGAACTTATCCATTACAATATCTCTTTGTATCTGACTCAAATCCCCATGCAACGCATCTGCATTATACCCGTCTAAAATAAGCTTATCCGCAACTTCCTGTGTTTCCTTACGTGTCCGGCAAAAAATAATTCCATAAATATCTGGATTGTAATCCACTATCCTTTTCAATGCCAAATATCTTTCTCTGCTATGAACAAAGTACGCAATATGTTCAACATCTTCTGATCCTGCATTCCTCTTTCCCACCGATAATTCCATAGGATCATTCATATATTTCTTTGCAATCCCCATAAGTTCTTGTGGCATTGTTGCAGAAAAAAGAAGTGTGTTCCTTTCAGTTGGAATATATGCCAGAATCTCTTCAAGATCTTCTTGAAATCCCATGTCCAGCATTTCATCCGCCTCATCCAATACTACCGTGCTGACATGTGATAAATCAATTATATCTCGGCTAATCAAATCTTTTAGTCTTCCTGGAGTAGCGGAAATTATCTGTACTCCCCCCTTAATTTCTTTAATTTGTTTTTCAATACTCGCCCCCCCATATATAGCCACGGTTTTTATTCCCTGTACATATTTCGCATATTTTCTTAAATCCTTCTCAATCTGGACACATAGCTCACGTGTCGGACATAAGATTAATGCCTGAACCTTGTTGCTTCTAACTTTTGTTTTCTGAATGATTGGTATCCCGAATACTGCGGTTTTCCCGGTCCCCGTTTGCGCTAAAGCAATAATGTCTCGTGAATTTTCATTTAATAACCAAGGAAGCACTTTTTCCTGAATAGGCATTGGATTTTCAAACCCAAGCTCTGAAATGCCTTCTAATATTCTCTCATCTATTCCAAGTTCTTTGAATGTCATCTGATTTCTTCTTCTTTCTATCAAGCTGCGTTAACCGCTTAAATTATTTTATTTCAACATTTAAAGTAACCTTAAAAACCCTCAATAACAACCCATTTCCATACCGCAACGTTTCCCTGGTTTCGGTTATTTCCCTATCTTTACTATTAATAAATTGTGAGTTTTTATGATTGAACCTCTTGATTTTTGCCGAGTAAAAAAAATAGACCCCAAGGGTTTTGGTTTCCTCAAAAGTCTCCACTATCCGAATGATATCTTTTTTCACTTTTCTCAGATAAAAAACGAGGAGTTCTCTGAAAAATTGAATGAAATGAAACGAGGTCAGTTCTTTCTTTACTTCACATCTAAACTGCGTCAGGATAACAAAAGGAAGGTTGATAAACTCTGGTACTCAATTAAAGATACTCCCATTGATTTGCAACCGGCATTTATTGAAAAAATCGTTTCTGAGTTCGACAATGGAGCAACAAACATCTATGATTTGCTCTTCGTTTTTAAGGAATTGAAAAATTATAAACTCTTAAATTCTGTGGTTTTGGAAGGAATTGTTTCTTCAAAGCGCATCCTTTCCCTCCCAACAACCATTGTCCCCTTCCTTGATAGTTCGGAAATTGCACTTTTAAAAGAAAAACTCAAATTTGAAGAAATTTCAAAATCCCAATCCCCTCCTTTCTGGTTTGATGAAATCTCAAACCTCTGAGTCTAATGTTTCCATAATTCTCTGTCAAGACTTCTGTATTGGATCGCCTCGCTGATATGCTGTGGCAATATTCTTTCTTCTCCCTCTAGATCGGCAATTGTCCTGCCCACCTTTAGAATTCTGTCATAAGCTCTTGCTGATAATCCAAGCTTGTTCATTGCCATCTTTATCAAATCCGAACCACTCTGGTCAAGTTTACAATATGTTCTTACTTCCCTTGCCCCCATGTCGGCATTCGTGAATATATGTTTCAAACCCTCAAACCTCCTTATTTGCACATGTCTGGCTTTCATTACCCTTTCCCTGATTGTATCAGAAGGTTCTCCCTTTGAATCGGATGACAAATCTTTGTACTTTACTGATGGCACCTGTATATGAATATCAATTCTGTCCAGCAACGGGCCTGATATCCTTGCCATATATTTTTGAATCTGATTTTCTACACAAGTACACTTTTTTACAGGATCTGAATAAAACCCGCATGGACAAGGGTTCATTGCTGCTGCAAGCATAAAATTAGCTGGGAACTCCAAGGTCATCTTTGACCGGCTAACCGTCACTTTCCCATCCTCCAGTGGTTGTCTCATTACTTCCAGCACATTTTTTTTGAATTCAGGAAGCTCATCAAGAAAAAGAACCCCGTGATGTGCAAATGAAACTTCTCCTGGCCTTGGATATGATCCCCCTCCAACAAGTGCAGCATCACTTACCGTGTGATGCGGCGATCGGAATGGTCGTTCTGTTATTAAAGCTTGCCCCTTCCCCAAAATCCCTGCTACAGAATGAATCTTAGTAGTCTCTAAAGCTTCCTCAAATGTCATCGGTGGCAAAATTGTGGGAATTCTTTTGGCTAACATTGTCTTCCCACTCCCCGGGGATCCAATCATTATTATATTATGAGCCCCCGCAGCTGCTACCTCCAAAGCTCTTTTTACGTTTTCCTGCCCCTTCACATCCGAAAAATCAAGATGATATTTATTAACATCAGAAAAAATTTCTTCAATGCTGGTTTTAGTTGGCAATTTTCCTTCTTCCCCATTAAGAAAATCTGCAACTTCTCGTAATGTATCCATACCATAAACTTCAATACCATCAACTATCGAAGCTTCCTTTACTGATTCTGTAGGTACTATTATTCTCTTAATTTCATTATTTCGTGCATGAACTGTAATTGGCAGGGCTCCCTTTATATGACGAAGTCGTCCATCTAATGATAACTCTCCTAATATTAATGTAGATCCTAATAAATCCCCCTTCACTTTCTCATCAGCAGCCAAAATACCAATTGCTATCGGTAAATCAAAAGCACTCCCCTCCTTCTTCACATCTGCGGGTGCTAAATTGATTGTCAACCTTAATCTGGGTTTTTCAAAACCGGTATTCTTTATTGCCGAAAGTACTCTCTCCTTGCTTTCCTTT
>ENA-UOWO01006589-UOWO01006589.1-activated-sludge-metagenome-genome-assembly--contig:-NODE-6589-length-11811-cov-18.497363_pt1 | contig 11811 bp, 6 predicted proteins | sample MGYA00238148_ERZ761564 | MGnify/ENA primary metagenome ERZ761564 (study PRJEB28885, sample SAMN05720194) | activated sludge metagenome | isolation source: Anaerobic digester | place: USA...
TCTCACTTCTAATAAGCGGTGTACGCTACGCATCTCACCCTCTCACTTCTCACTTCTAATAAGCGGTGTACGCTACGCATCTCACGCTCTCACCCTCTCACTTTCTCACTTCTCTTAGTAGCCCGGGTTCTGTTCCAGTCCCGGATTCACACCGATATCCTGCGTTGGGATATGGAAAATATTCCGGTAACTCGGCACACTGGCGCCTTCTTTCACGCCGCCCTTCCAGTTCCATTTATAGGAACCGTCGGTCAGTTGGCCGAAACGCACCAGGTCGGTTCTTCTGTGACATTCCCAGTACAGTTCGCGGGCGCGTTCGTCTAGAATGACATCCAGTGTAAGGTCGTTTGGCGCGTAATTGCCGGCAGTACCGATATATGCGCGGGTTCTGACCGCATTGAAATACTGGGCTGCTTTCACCTTGTCGCCGCCGCCTGCACCGCGTAGGATCGCTTCGGAAGCCATCAGGTATACGTCGGCGAGGCGGAACATCGGAAAGTCGGTATCCGGGAAGTCCGTATCCGAACCAGCCTGTCCGGTAGAGGTCACGTTTTTGAATTTCTGTACGGCATAACCCTGGGTAGCCAGCGTCAGGTCGTCGATATCCAGTGTCTGACCGTTGGTGTAAAACAGACCGCGGTGGTCGAAACTGGTCAGATTGACCTGGTAGGTGTAATCCGGCCGGTCGATATCCAGGTAAATTTTATAACTGCCCGATTGATCGATTTCGATTTCGGTGCCGCCGGTTTCGAGCAGGCCGTCGCGGCCAGTGTCGCCGTAATTAATAGCGTCATCCTGGTTTGCGCGGAATCTGAATGTACCGATCTGCAAATCAGATATAGTGGCTACAAGCATTTTACGATCGGCATCCCATTGAAGTGGTATATCAATGTTGCCGGTGGCGCTTCCGTAGATACTCCAGTTGCGTTTTACGATCGAATAAACCTTGGTATTCAGGTTAGCCTTGATAAAATGCAAACCTGCTTCGGGAACCACGATCTTGGCGCCATTTGTTTCGAGCACACCGTCTGCACCGTTGTCTCCCAATCTTGGAGGCCCGGAGCCGGCAGCGGCAGGTACGGTGGTAAACTGGATTTCCGTATTCGGACTGGTAAAATATACGTGGCCCTCGTACAACTTTTCGTGCGGCGTAAAAGCCGACGTATCTGCGATCCGGAAGCAATTTTCATCGGATCCATCGAAGTTGTTGTAAGAACCGGGAACGTAGAGCGGCGGGTGTTTAACCGTCAAACCCGCATTAAAATCGACTTTTACACCCGTTAGATCCGTCGGGAATTTGGCAATAAACTCCTTCGTTGCCCGCGTGCCGCCCCAGCCGCTTGCTACGCCGCTTGCTACGGGATTCATGCTGCCGACAATGCCGGCGCGGATGATAAAGGTCATACCGCCCCAGGTGCGCGTGTGGATGCCATCAAACGTTACCGGAAAAATGATTTCGTTGGAAGTATGGTTGTCCGACAGGAACAGGTTCTGGTAGGTAGGATCCAGTTGGTATCCAGCCGCCAGTATTTTTTCGCAGTACGTCAGACATTCGTTGTATTTCGCCTGGCCGATGTACACTTCCGCGTTGAGGTACAATTTGGCCAGCAACATCCAGGCGGCGCCTTTGTCGGCACGACCATACTGGTTGGTGCGCGCGTCGGCCAGTTCCGGTTCGATGGCTTTCAGTTCCGATTCGATATAATTGAACAGTTCGGATGCGGTAGCCTGTTTGGGGGTTTGGCCCACCACGGAGTTTTCGTCGGCAAACGGCGGGTTTCTGAAAACGTCCAGTGCATGCCAGTAGCTCAGGGCGCGCAGGTAACGCGCTTCGGCACGGTAGCGGTGAATTTCGGTTTTCAGCGCTGCATCTACGCCGCGGCTGTCGAGTTTCGCGTCGGTTGTTTCCCGGATAAACTCGTTGGCAACGGAGATTTGCACGAAAATACGGCTGTAAAAGGCATACGTAAAGGCATCGCCGGTGGTCCATGTTTGCGCATGGAAGTCCTTGATGGTCTGGTCATTCCAGCCGATGACGGCTTCGTCGGTGGTCAGTTCCTGGTGGTACCAGAAACCGCGGAGGTATTGTCCGAAACCCTCGTCGATGTCGGAAATGTCGGATTCGCCTGCGGGGCCTTGCTGGCCAGATACGGCCAGGCCGGCGTAGATTTTGGCCAGCACCTGCCGGTATGCGGCCGGGTCTTTGTAAACATTGGATGCGGTCTCGATTTTTTCGTCGAGCGGCAGGGTATCGAGATCCTTAAAGCAACCCGTCGCTCCCAGCATAAACAGGAGCAGGGCGCTGCATATTTTTATCGGATATTTCATCGCTGTTTTTTTTAGAAGTTAGAAGTTGACGCCGAAACCGAGCAGATACGTCAGGGGTTTCGGGTAAATGGTATTGTCGATACCGTTGCCGATTTCCGGATCCAGGCCGTCATATTTAGTGATAACCAGCGGGTTCTGAACCGTCACGTATACATTGAAGTATTTACCGATCACGTTGTCGAACGAATATCCGGCCGTGATGTGGTCGAGGCGGAAAAAGGAGGCTTTTTTCACAAAATAGTCGCTGAAAGTCAGGTTGGCCTGGTTGGTAACATTAAGATCCACAGCCGACTGATTTACGTTGGACAGGTAGCCGGTCGTGCCATACAGGCGGCTCAGGTAACCCATATCCGTTTGTACGTTATTGTACACGTAGTTGCCGATGTGTGCCCGTCCTGCAAATGCAAAATTGAAATGGCCGATGTTCAGGCTGCTGGTCAGGCCGATGGTATACGGCGGCGCCGGGTTTTGGTAGCGGTACTTGTCGAGATCGTCCACCTTTCCGTCGCCGTTCAGGTCGGCAAACTGGCCTTCCAGGATTTTTCCGTTTTCATCGTACAGTTGTTTTTTTACGTAAAACGAACTCGGTGCAAAACCTACGTAGTGGTTCTGGATATTACTGCCCACACCGCCTGCGATGCCGCCGGTCAGGACACCGATGTATTTCGGATCGTCGCTGGTGGTCAGTTTGGTAATTTTGGAGTTGTTGTAGGCAAAGTTCGTGCTCAGGTCCCAGCGGATTTTGCGGGTAACCACGGGCGAAACGTTTAGGCTCAATTCCACGCCTTTGGTTTCCATGGTACCGATATTGGCGGTAGCGAAATTGGAAAGGTTGGACAGTGCAGGCACCGGAATTCTGTTCAGCAAGTCCCGTGTATTTCGCTGATAGACGTCGAGAGAACCGGAAACACGATCCTGAATAAGCGAAAAGTCAACGCCCGCATTGTAGGTAGTCGTTTCTTCCCATTGAATATCAGCCACATACGCATTCGGGCGGATGGTCGTTACAAACTCGTCGCCAAACTGGTACTGTGCATTTACACGACCGATCTGGTAACGCGCCAGGTAAGCGTAATAATCACCGATATCCTGCTGGCCGGTGATACCCCAGCTGAGGCGGAGTTTTACGTTGCTCAGGTATTTGTGGTCGTTGTCGAGCAGCTTAATGGCAACGGCTGCTGCCGGGAAAAGGCCCCAGCGGTATTTCGGATCGAAACGGGAAGTGCCGTCCCTTCTGAGCGAACCCGTGAAGAGGTACTTGCCGCGGAAATCGTAATTTAACCTTCCATAAACGGAAAGCAGGTAGTATTCCGCCGGGCTTCTCACTTCTTCCACCTCCGAAGGCGTGCCGGCCGCGTCGGAGTTTTTGTTGTAGTTTTCTACTTTGAAATGCTGCCAGGAATAGCCGCCCATAAGTTCCAGACCATGCTGGCCGAAGGACTTTTTATAGTTCAGGTAAGCCTCCAGCAGGGAGTTGGTCTTTGTTTGTTCGTAGTAGTTGTTCAGGCCGCCACCGGTTACCGCGTCAAAAGAGAACGCCGCATAATTGGGGATCACCACGGTACCCGATCCCATAGCGTGATCGTAACCGATGTTCAGGTTGGCACGCAGTTCGGGCAGGAACGCAAAACGATAGTCGAAGGAAGCGTTCGTAATGTATTGTTTTACAGTAGAATTGTCATCCCTCAGTTCCAGCAGGGAAACCGGGTTGGTGGTAGCCAGCCCGTTCGGGTTGCCGTTGGCAATTTTCCAGACGTAAAACCCGCCGTATGCCGTGCTCGTATCCCGTACCGGTTTGGTCGGGTCGAAACTCAGGGCAGTACCGATCGCGCCGCGGTCGGCGAAATGGTTGTCGGAAAGGATACCTTTAAACGAAAGGTTCACCTGAAGCCGGTTGTTCAGAAATTTTGGGTTCAGGTTGATGGCGGAGGAGTAACGTTTAAACTCATCCGTTTTCAGCAGGCCGTTTTTCTGGGTAAAACCGAGTGAAACGCGGTATGGAAACATACCGATACCGCCGGAGGCGTTGATGTTGTGGTCGTGTCCGAATGCCTGCTGATAGATTTCGTCCTGCCAGTTGGTATTCTCATTGCCGAGCAACGCGCGGGCAGGGTGCCCCTCCGCGTATTGGGCATTGACGACAGAGCGGAATTCATCGCCCGTCAGCACGTCTACCCGGTTGGAGGTATTGGCAATGGAAACGTTTCCGTTGTAGCCCACCGAGATTTTTTTGCCCAGTTTACCTTTTTTAGTGGTAATGATAATAACCCCGCCGGAAGCCCGGTTGCCGTAAATAGCGGCTGCCGAAGCATCTTTCAGAACAGTAAACGTTTCGATGTCGTTGGGATTGATTACGTTCAACTGGTTCCGGCTGCCCGAAACGCCGCCGTTGTCGAGCGGAACGCCGTCGACGACGATGAGCGGGTCCTTGGATGCAGCAAGCGACGATTCGCCGCGAATCCGGATCTGTGCGCCGCCACCCGGCGAGCCGTCGGAAGTGATCGTTACACCGGCCACTTTACCTGCCAGCAGATCCTGCGGGCCGGTAATGGCGCCTTTGTTGAACTTGTCGGTGGAGACGGACTGTACCAGACCGGTGGCGTCTTCCCGTTTCACCGTTCCGTATCCGATTACGAGTACTTCCTCGAGCGCTTTGCCGGCGCCCAACTTCACCAGAATGTCATTGACGCCGACGATACTTTGCTCGGCGCTTTCATAACCTGTGTAGTTGAAAATCAGGGCCGTAGCATCATTGCCGACGTTCAAGCGGAATTTCCCTTCGAAGTCTGAAGCAACGCCATGTGCCCGGTTTTCTTTTTCAATCACGGTCACACCGATCAGGGCCTCGCCGGTTTCCCGGTCGGTAATGGTACCCGTGATCGTTCTTTGAGCGGAAATCGTCAGGTGCATGCCTGTCAGGCACAACACCAGCATCACCGCCCGGGTTAGACTTTTTGTAAAAAGATCCATACGATTGTGGTTCAAGTTTAAATACTAGATAAAGTGGACGAAGGATTAAATGCCAAACCGTGGGCCTGACAACAACATCTTTCCGAAAATTTTGGCTACGAATTTTAGTAAAAATTCGGAACGAAAGGTCCGGAAAATGCACGGACCCACTTCCGGAAAATTATTTTTTTATCAAATGATTCTGCACATTGGAAATTTCCAAAAAGTCAAATTGTTCGTATTAACAGGATTATTGCACAACGCAATCGTTTGCGGAACAGAGGTTGGTAGTTTTACTGCCACAAAATAAAAATACTATCGCACTGCAAAATTAAAAAAACTCTAACAGTGTCGTTGTTTTACATTAATTTTTCGAAGCGTTATTTTTTCAAAATTAAAAAACAAATTAACTTTGTGACTACTTCCACGAAGTTTTCATTTAATAATTCTAAATACTCATAACGATGAAGTTACGATTACTTTTTTCTCTCATTTTCGGCGCGTTGCTGACGACCGGTTTCAGCCAGTCGGTTGGTATTATCGGAAGCGCTACCCCGACAGGTTGGGACTCCGATACGGACATGGTGCAGGATGTAGACAGTGCACACATTTGGACGATCCAGATACAGCTGATCCAAGGTGCTGTCAAATTCAGACAGGATGATGCCTGGACGGTTAACTGGGGCACTTCCGAGTTCCCGGTAGGTGTCGGTACTCAGGACGGTTCGGATATTCCGATCCCTGCTCCGGGACTCTTTACCGTTACTTTTAACTCGCAAACCGGTGCTTACAAGTTCTCCGTGGCTTCCGACATCGGTATCATCGGCAGTGCTACGCCGGGTGGCTGGGATGAAGACACGAATATGTTCCAGGATTCTTTGGATGCCAATAAATACTGGCTCACCCTCCGACTGGTTGCAGGCGATGCAAAATTCAGACAGAACGATGCATGGGCGGCGAACTGGGGTTCGATCGATTTCCCAAGCGGCACCGGTACGCAGGACGGCGCAAATATTCCGGTTACTCCGGCTGCCAAATACAATGTCACGTTCGACAAATCCACCGGAGTTTACAACTTTGAAGAAATTACCGAATACAATCAGATCAGCCTGATCGGCGACGGTACCGCCGGCGGTTGGGATGCAGATACTTACCTGACAAGAGACAATGCTAACCCGAATGTTTGGAAAGGCAACGTCTCCCTGACGGATGGTGAAGCTAAATTCCGCGCCAACAGCGCCTGGATACTCAACTGGGGCGGTACAGATTTTCCGACCGACACAGCTGTTCTGAACGGTCCGAATATCCCGGTTGATTCCGGCGACTACCAGGTCACTTTCAACATCGAAACGCTGATTTATACCTTTGTTCCGATCATTCCGTTCACCACCATCGGCATCATCGGCGACGCTACGCCGGGCGGCTGGGATGCGGATACCGACATGGACCAAGACCCGACCCTCCCTTACATCTGGAGAAAACGACTGATTCTGACGGATGGCGAAGCCAAATTCCGCGCTGAAAACGACTGGATCTTCAACTGGGGTGCAGGCGATTTCCCGTCCGGTATCGGTACGCAGGACGGCGCCAATATTCCGGTTCCGGCAGGTGAATACAAAATCACGTTCAACTCCATCACCGGCGAATACAGCTTCGAAGAACTGGTTGTTTTCGGTACTGTAGGTATTATCGGTACCGCTACCGCAGGTGGCTGGGATACCGATACCGACATGACGAAAGACCTGGTAGACGAATCCTTCTGGTACATCAATTCCATTGATCTGCTGGCCGGCGAAGCCAAATTCCGCGCTGAAAACGCATGGACCGTCAACTGGGGTGCCACAGGTTTCCCATCAGGCATCGGTACGCAAGATGGTCCGAACATTCCGGTTACCGCAGGTACTTACCGCGTTACCATCAATACAGGTACCGGCGAATACGAGTTCGGTGCACCTTCTTCTTCCACCCACAGCCTGTTGAAAGACAACAGCATCTCTATTTCTCCGAATCCGGCGAAAGATGTGCTGAACATCAGCGTGAACGCACAGGAACTGAAAGGTGAAACCAGCGTGATCCTGTTCAACAACATGGGCCAGCAGGTGCTGACTACCACGGTGAACGTACAAGACCGCGTCAGCATTCCGGTTGGAAGCCTGATGCCGGGTCAGTACACGGTTCACATGTCCAACGGTAAATATATCGTTGGTAAAAAAGTGGTGATCGTGAAGTAATATGAATACATGCTGGACTGAATTGTCCACTGTATTTAGTCATATTGAGAGTCCCGCCGGAAGTATTCGGCGGGACTTTCTTTTTTGGGAACCTCAAAAATAATCTCTACTTTTCCCCCGGAAAGCAGCCAGGACAGGCGCTTTCAAATGCCTTGTAACTATGAAAATCAAGTTCTGCGGCGCCGACCGCGAAGTAACCGGCTCCTCCCACCTGCTGATACTGGAAGACAATACGAAAATCCTGCTCGACTGCGGCCTTTACCAGGGCGGTGGCGACGACGACGGACAATCGAGCGAAAGCAATAACCCCATCGCCGGATTCAACGAAAAATGGCTGTTCGATCCCAAAGAGGTCGATTGTCTGATATTGAGCCACGCCCACATCGACCACACCGGCCGGGTGCCCAAACTGGTGCGCGACGGATTTCGCGGCCAGATCTACGCTACCCACGCCACACGCGACCTTTGTGCCCTCATGTTGCTCGACAGCGCGAAAATCCAGGAGTCGGATACGGAACGCTACAACCGCAAAAAGGCCTTCGCCGATCCCGAGCGCGCCCCCATGTACGAAATGGTGGACGTGACGCAAACCATGGAGCAATTCGTCGGTTACAACTACGAGCAGTGGTTCAATGTGCACCCCAACGTACGTGTAATGTACCGCGACGCCGGGCATATCCTCGGCAGCGCCTCCGTCAGCCTGGAAATAAAAGAAGGCGACCGCACCATCCGCCTGGCGTTTACCGGCGACATCGGCCGGCCGCACCGGCCCATTCTCGGCGACCCGCTGCCCATGCCTCCTGCCGATTATATCATATGTGAAAGCACCTACGGCGACCGTGACCACGAGGCGGCGCCCAGCGAATTCGAACATTTTCTTCGCATTGTGCAGCATACCTGCGTAGAAAAGAAAGGAAAATTGATCATTCCGGCATTTTCCGTCGGCCGCACCCAGGAAATCGTATTCATGCTCGATCAGTTGTGGAATGCCGGGCGCCTGCCCCGGGTGCCGGTATATGTGGACAGTCCCCTCGCCGTCAATGCCACGGAAGTGTTCGTCAACCACCCCGAATGTTTCGATGCCGACGTACACCGTTATATGGTAGAAGACGAAAACCCGTTCGGCTTCAATAAATTATTCTACATGCGCAGCACGGAGGCGTCCAAAAAACTCAACGACAGCCATGAACCCTGCATCATCATTTCCGCTTCGGGTATGATGAACGCCGGTCGCATCCGTTTCCATTTGCTCAATAACATCGAAAACAAACGCAATACCTTCCTGATCGTGGGCTACTGCGCACCTCAGACGCCCGGCGGACAACTGCGCGCCGGCGCAAAAAGCCTGTACATCATGGGCCAGAACAAGCAGGTGATTGCCGACATCGAGGTGATGGATTCCTTCTCCGCGCATGGCGACCGCGGCGAGATGTATGATTTTTTGAGTAACCAAAAGGAAACCTGCCGGAACATCTGGCTGGTACACGGCACCATCGACCGCCAGGAAAAATGGCGCGACTACCTGCTGGAAAAGGGTTTTAAATCCGTAGATATTCCAACATTGGGCGAGGAGGTGACGATTTAAGGTTTCGGGCAGGGTGTAATCGGCCTTTTATATACGGAAAATTAGGATATCTTTGACAGCGTTTTCACTTTCAAACCTGTTTCCGTATGCGGTTCAAGACCTGTTACTTCTTGCTGTTGCTGGCTTTGCCGGCGTTTGCACAAGCCCAATCCAACTGCCACAACGTTTTGACGGGCGGGCTGATTTGTTGCGACCAGACTGTCTGCCCGGGCAAGATGCCCCAAGCCATCCTGGAAAGCCAGTCGCCCGAAGGCGGTGACGGACTTTTGGAATATGAATGGCACCGTTTGCGCGTAATTCCCAACGTTGCGCCTTTGTGGGAAGTTGTACCCGATGCAGTAAGTGCTGCTTACCAGCCCGATACCTTATCGGTTACTTCTTATTTTTTGCGCGAAGCACGTCGGCAGGGATGTACCGAGTGGATGGTAAGCAACGTGGTAATCGTTACCGTGGCGGCTCCCAATGATCCTGCCTGTGCCGGTTCGGTATCAACACAGGATGTTGATTCCAGACTCGCATCCGTACGGTGCAGCCCCAGTCCGTTCACGGAAAAACTCACGATAGAGAACGGCGCGCATCAGCAGGTTTCCGTACAAATATTCGATGCTTTTGGAAAACGCGTAGATGAAGCAACACTTCCGGCAGGCGCTGAAACGACACTCGATACGCCAACCTGGCCGGCCGGTCTGTACGTGGTTCGTTTAAAAGGCGCTGACGGAGAAACACGGACTCGTTCCATCGTGAAAACATCTCATTGAACAAAGAACAGGTTATTACCTTTATTAATGGGGGGCTTGAAGTCACCCCGTCAATAGCCTTTGAATCTCTGTTCTTATAATTAATACGCCATGAATATTTCAAAATGGACGCTCACCACGAGAAACAAACTCAAAATGACCCTGGTGATGGCGCTGGCCGTCGGTTTGCTTTTTATCGCCAATGTTTTTGAAAAAAGGCAGATGACGAGCATGGACCATTCGTTTTCGTCCATTTATGAAGACCGGCTTGTGCCCGCCGTTTCTTTTTTTGAAATACGCGAACTCCTTTATCGGAAACGGGAATTGATGCAGACAGCGCTTCAAACGGGATTGGCTGTGGCTGAATCAAAAAGCGGCATCGATTCGTGTAACCGGGAAATAGGCGTCTTGCTGGCAGCCTATAAAAAAACCTATTTCATCGGCAATGAATCCGAGTGCCTGAAGGCCTTCGAAACCAGCCTTGTCCAATACAATGTGGCGGAAAGCCAGGCCCTGGGATTAGCGGATGCAGGTAACAACGCCACTGCGGTTCAAGGTTACGAACGGGCGGGCGCGGCTTCTTTTAAATCAGCCATCCTGAAACTTTCCGAACTCAACCACCTGCAAACGGAAATCGGGAAAGGAATGCTCTCCGATTCCCGGAAAACCATGTCGGGGTTCTTGATGCTGTCCAACCTGGAAACAGCGCTGATCGTACTTTTCAGCGTACTGGCCCATTTAATTCTGTATGCGACGAGAAAAGCGAAGCGGCGAATCGAGCCGTTTAATATGAATTAGGGGATATTTGGCTTCGTTCGGCTCCGCCTCACGTAGAAGATGCGGATTTTGCGGATCAAGCGGATTGAAACGGATTTTTTTAGTGACCTAACGGTCGCTTTATATTTAACCACGGAGGCACGAAGGGCACAAAGCGTAGCGTACACCTTTCGTCTGTTCAAGACTGTTAATTGTGTAATCTACGCTTTGTGTCCTTTGTGCCTCCGTGGTTAATTATAAAAAACGGGCCCGTCAGGGCCAAATCCTTAAAAATCAAAAAGTAGTGGCCGCAAGGCCACCAATAATCCGCATGATCCGCACAATCCGTCCACATACTCTCACTTCATTCCGCACTAATCTTCTTTTTCCGGATTTCCAGCCAATACACAGCCCCCGCAAATACACCGAACAGCCCCAGTCTCACCGCCCACAAAAGCAGTGTCATATGTTCCAGTGCAGGTTGCATGGCCATTCCTGCCATCCACAGCGCCAAAACCAGCACCACGTACAAACCCATTCTACCCATTTCATACGGCACCGGATAGTGTTTCTGCCCGGTGTACCAGGTAGCGCCGCTCATAAAAAGATAACAGATCAGTGTCACCCAGGCTGCGCCGGAATAGCCGTACACGGGAATAAGAACCAGGTTCAGCGCAATCGTGATCACCGCTCCGATCACCGATATCCAGGCGCCCAGGGCGGTGCGGTCTTTCAGGCGGTACCAGATGGAGAAGTTGTAATAAACGCCCAGCAGCAGGTTTGCCGCCAGCAATACCGGCACCACGTGCAGGCCGCTCCAGTATTTCGGCGCTATAAAATGTTTGACGACGTCCAGGAAAAGCAAAATGGCCAGCATGCCCGCTGCCGAAGTGATGGTAAACCACTTGGTCACCTGCGCCTGCGTTCGCATGGCGTCTTTATCGGCTGCATGCCGGAAAAAGAACGGCTCGGCGGCGTAGCGGTAAGCCTGCGTAAACAAGGTAATCAGCGCGGCCAGTTTGTAATTGGCCCCGAAAATGCCCACCTGCCCCAGATTTTCCTGCGGCGTTCCCGGCAGCAGGTATTTCAGCATCGAGCGGCTGAACATCTCATTGGCAATACCCGCCAGGCTTACGATGATGAGCGGCGCGGCGTACAGCACCATTTTTTTCCACAGGGCCCGGTCGAAAAAACCGAAAATGCCGCGCAATTGCGGACTTAGCAA
>ENA-UOWO01006594-UOWO01006594.1-activated-sludge-metagenome-genome-assembly--contig:-NODE-6594-length-11809-cov-10.940361_pt1 | contig 11809 bp, 9 predicted proteins | sample MGYA00238148_ERZ761564 | MGnify/ENA primary metagenome ERZ761564 (study PRJEB28885, sample SAMN05720194) | activated sludge metagenome | isolation source: Anaerobic digester | place: USA...
TAGAGCGCTTCGCTGGCAGTGAAGAGGCGATCGGTTCGAATCCGATATTCTCCACCAAACTATTTTTAGTTCTATCAAAATTATTAATTAGCTTCCGAATCCAGGATATTTAAATCGTGTTTTAGTTCATGTAATTGATTTTTATTCAAACTATTGCATCCTAAAGACTCTTAATCTATCAGAATATATCTCTCGTCTGTGCAATTTAAAATAAGTCGTTCAACAAATAGTAAACGTCAACTATTTGGATCTGTTTTTTTACTTTTGCTTAAAGATCTTCAATTTGCCATATTTTTATTAATTTTAGAATTATACCATCGGATTTTTAAATAAATTTAGATCATCTACCATGAGCCATAAAGCAGGATACGTAAATATTTTAGGGAAACCCAATGTTGGGAAATCCACCTTAATGAATGCGCTTGTAGGAGAGCGTGTTTCCATTATCACCTCTAAAGCACAAACAACGCGTCATCGTATACTTGGTATCGTTAATGGTGATGATTTTCAAATTATCTTTTCAGATTTACCGGGTATCATTAAACCTGCTTATAAAATGCAGGAATCTATGATGGATTTTGTTCGAACCTCATTGGAAGATGCGGATACCTTTATTTTTATGGTGCAGATAGGCGATAAACCGGGAAATCAACCGGATGAATATGAGAAAATTAAGAAGATGAAAATTCCTGTCATCTTGCTGTTAAATAAAATGGATATTGCTGAACATGATGAAGTAGAACAGCAACGCATTATCTGGCAGGATGATTTTCCGCAGGCTAAAGTAATTCCGTTTTCCGCAAAATTTAACTGGAATCTGGAGACACTGATGAATGATATTGTTAGCTATTTACCGGAAAGTGAACCGTACTTTGGTAAAGATGACTGGACCGACCGACCGGAACGGTTTTTTGTTACAGAAGTAATTCGCGAGAAAATATTGATGAATTACAAACAGGAAATTCCGTATAGCTGCGAGGTGGTTTGCTCTTATTTTATGGAAGATGGCGATATTATCAAGATTTCCGTAGAAATTTATGTGGAGCGTGAGAGCCAGAAACCGATTTTAATTGGTAAAAACGGCGAAATGCTGAAAAAAGTTGGCACACAAGCTCGCTTAGATCTTGAAAAGTTCTTCGGAAAGAAAATATTCCTTGAAACACATGTGCGTATTTCCGACAACTGGCGAAACAATGAAAGCATGTTGCGTAAATTTGGGTATAGAGATTATTAGGTAATCACAGTTCAAGGCCGATAAATGTCTATAGATGGTTTTAGTGTAACTGTATGGTTAACTAAACGATGTAACTTTGGTCTATTGGTAGTGTTTGGTGGACATTCACCATAAAATGCTTACCTTTGCTACCTGAAATTTTTATAAATCGTACAACAGTACATCGTAAATCGTAAATCAAAGTGTCTTATACAGTTGCCATAATAGGTCGTCCAAACGTGGGAAAATCCACCTTATTTAATCGTTTATTAGAAGAAAGAAAAGCAATCACTGATGACTTCAGTGGTGTAACTCGCGATCGTCAGTACGGTATTACAGAATGGAATGGTAAAACATTCAACGTGATTGATACCGGTGGATTTGTTCTGCATTCAGAAGATATTTTTGAAAAAGCCATCCGTCATCAAGTGCGTCTCGCCATTGACGAAGCAGATATAATGTTGTTTATGGTGGATGTAACCACTGGAATAACCGATCTGGACGAAGCGCTGGCACAAGAACTACGTAAATCAAAAAAGCCGGTTATTATTGCAGTTAATAAAGTAGATAATACAGAACGCTCTTATGCTGCCAATGAATTTTATGGGTTAGGCTTTGAAAATTTATTTTGTGTTTCCTCTATGAGTGGCAGCGGCACCGGAGAAATTCTGGATTTTATCACAGAACAGATTCCGGATGAACTGGAAAATGCAATAGATGTTTATGCAGATTTACCTAAGATTACCATTGTGGGTCAACCTAATGTTGGAAAGTCAACCTTGTTGAATGCACTGATAGGACAGGAGCGAAATATAGTAACCGACATCGCCGGCACCACAAGAGATTCCATCCACACACATTATAATTTATACGGTAAAGAATTTTTGTTGGTAGACACCGCAGGTATCCGAAAGAAAAGTAAGGTACATGAAGATTTAGAATTTTATTCAGTGATTCGGGCAGTAAAAGCTATTGAAGAATCGGATGTTTGTATTTTAATGTTAGATGCTACCGTCGGAATAGAATTACAGGATTTAAAAATATTTGGCATCATAGAACAACGCAAAAAAGGCGTGGTCATATTGGTGAATAAATGGGATGCTATTGAAAAAGATTCAAAAACAATCTTAGAATTTGAAGCTAAAATAAAAAGTAAAATTGCACCGTTTACAGATGTTCCGATTTTATTTATTTCTGCTTTGGAAAAACAACGTATCTATCAGGCAATTGATAAAGTCTTAGAAGTATTTAACAACAAACAAATTAAGATTCCTACGCATCAGCTGAATGAAATCATGTTGGCAGAAATTGAAAAGTACGGACCACCGGCTTATCGTGGTGAATACATAAAAATAAAATATATCACGCAGTTGCCGGCACATACACCTTCGTTTGCCTTTTTCTGTAACCATCCGGATTATGTGAAAGAAGCTTATAGGAATTATCTGGAAAACAGAATGCGCGAAAATTTTTCACTGAGTGGTGTACCTGTCAATATCTTCTTTAGAAAGAAATAAAACTTGTGTTTTCCGTGTCGTAATCAATAAATGCAGAGATAAGAATGTCAGTTATCACACAAATTGATACTATCAGAAACTTTGAACAGTATCCATCTTATCTCATTTTGTATGAACTGGAAGATGATATTGCCAACGCACAAAATATTCCGGTTCATTTGCTTTCCAAATGGAAATACCTTTTTGGTAAGCTGGTCTTTAAAAGTGTCTCTAACATTATAATAAAAAGGGCAACACCACCAGGATTTATTTTTTCTACAATGATGACACCGGATTATCACCGGCTATATTTGAATAAAACCAATGTCATTCCATACATCATAGATTACTGGAAACGGTATGATGCGTTGTTTGAAAAACACTTCGCACATTTCCCTGTAGTGTATATTTCAGGATTGGAAGTGTATGAGTATTTAAAAGCAATGCGAACAAAAGTAAAAATCAAACATTTGCCATTGTCAATTTCTGACAGATATATGTCGTTGTTTGAGGAACAGATTATAAAAGATATTGACATCATCAATGTTGGCAGAAAGAACAAAGTGATGGACGAGTACATACAACAATTCTTGTTGAAATATCCGAACACCAATTATGTGCATCGCGAAATGGAAAACGGTGAAAATATTTATTACTCATCGATACATGGAAGACTCGGTACCTTAACAGCCAGAGAAGATTTATTGAAAATTCTGTCACGTTCAAAAATTGCAATTGTTACATCACCAGGACTGGATGGTGGTGAACAACGTACCGGTGGTTTTAATCCGGTGACGCCACGTGTTTTTGAAGCTGCCATCGGAAAATGCTATATGATTGGTAAGTATGAAAAGAACAGTGAATACTATAGTTTTGGCTTGGATAAACTGGTGGAGATGCCAAATTCCTATATTGAATTTGAAACGATAGTACAAGATAAATTAATGACACGATTTAATAGAACAGATGATTACGCTGCATTTCTGACAGCAAATTTAAATAGTGTAAGAATAGCGCAACTAAAAAGTGATATGGAGAAATAGTCTGATTACTTTTTCAATTCCAACACAGCGCGCTGCACCATCTTATCATCTTGTGCTATAATACTATAAAACCCGTCGCTTTTCCAAAGTTGTTTTGCTAAAAAAGCTTTCAGTTTATTACTTAAAAATACTTTAGATTTTTCTGCATGAACAGAAGCTTCTTTACTTACACCATGTTCTGAACAGTATTTTATAAATTGAGCGTACAATGCATTGTCAATAGTAAATGACGTTTTAAATTGCTCTGCAGAAGTGTATTTTGTAAATGCAGCTTTATTGCCAGCATAATAGTTGTATGCAAATTCCTGCAACAGGCTCAATCCGTATACTTCACTTACGAAAGAATTCAGCATACTGGTATCTAATGGCATATAAATATCCGGTGTAATGCCGCCACCGCCATAAACTGTTCTGCCTTTTATCAATGTTTTAAATACTTCTTTCTTTTCCTGTTTGATGCTATCCTTATTAAAGACTTCACCATCTTTATAGCGTTTGTTGATATCGCCATAATAATCTGCTACATTTTCTTCGTAAGGTCGTTGTATACTTCTGCCTGTTGGTGTAAAATATTTTGCTATCGTTAACCGAACAGAACTGCCGTCGCCAATTTCATATTCTTGTTGCACCAAACCTTTTCCAAAAGAACGACGACCAATAATAACACCTCTGTCCCAGTCCTGCACTGCACCGCTGATAATTTCACTTGCGGAAGCAGAGCCTTCATCAATCAGCACGGCCAGCTTTCCGGTTTCAAACAAGCCTGCTGTTCTGGCTTTGTCGTAAGTACGCGGCATCGTTCTGCCTTCCGTATATACAATCGTTTTATTTCCATCCAGAAATTCATCGGCAATTGCCGTTGCCTGTTCCATAAAGCCACCCGGATTTTGTCGCAAATCCAATACCAGTCGCTGCATACCTTTTTTTGTAAGCACTTCCAGTTTTTCATAAAATTCCTGATAAGTAGTTTTAGAAAAACGATTGATTTTTATGTATCCTGTCTGATTGTCAATCATAAAACCGGCATCTACGCTATACAACGGAATCTTATCTCTTTTAATCGTGTAAGAAACGAGCTTTTTGGTGCCGCTTTTCAGCATGGTTACTTTCACCTTGCTGTCTTTCGGTCCTTTCAACCGTTTCATCACCATTTCGTTGGTGATTTTTACACCTGCAACTGTGGTGTCATTTATCTTAATAATTTTATCACCGGCAGAAATTCCGGCTTGTTCAGAAGGACCACCGCTGATAGGTGTAACTACCTGTATGGTGTCTTTTAGAATTGAAAATTCAATACCAATGCCTTCAAAATTTCCTTCCATAATTTCAGCTTCGTGCTTCATTTCCATTGGCGGAAGATAAACACTGTGCGGATCCAGATTTTCCAGCATCTTGGCAATGGCATCGTCATATAATTTTTGCTGGTCAACAGTATCTACATATTTTGCTTCAATCAAACGCAAGATATAATCCAGTTTTGAATTGTCAGAGGATTGGTAAAAAGTTTTGCCTTTAGCGGCATTTCTATTTTGAATCTTATATCCTAAAAATATTCCGGATGCGAGTATCACGGCAAAAATAAACGGATAAAAAGCTTTATTAATATTCATGGTGCAAAGGTAAAGTTTTCTGTACTAAATTAACCTTAAATATGCTTAACGTTATCCGATGAGATATGTTTTACAGATTGTTGGTAGCCACTATATTGGTGTATAATATTTTGAAAGGATTACATTTTAATTTCCTAATATTGTATCATAAATAAATAAAAACAAACACATGAAATTTTTTGTAGATACTGCCAACCTCGAACAAATTAAAGAAGCAGCAGATTTGGGTATTTTAGATGGATGTACCACCAATCCAACGCTGATGGCGAAAGAAGGTATTGTTGGTGAAAAGAATGTGTGGAATCACTACAAAAAAATCTGCGAAATTGTAGATGGAGATGTAAGTGCTGAAGTAATATCTACAGATTATAAAGGCATGGTGGACGAAGGGAAAAAGCTGGCAAAACTGCATAAAAATATTGTGGTTAAAGTGCCGATGATACGTGAAGGTGTGAAAGCCATCAAGTATTTTTCTGATCATGGCATCAAAACAAACTGCACCTTGGTTTTCTCGGCAGGTCAGGCAATACTGGCTGCAAAAGCCGGAGCAACCTACTTAAGTCCGTTTGTTGGAAGATTGGATGATATGAGTGTAGATGGTATTGAGTTGATTCATCAAATCAGACAGATTTATGATAGCTATAATTTCGGAACGGAAATTTTGGCTGCTTCTGTAAGAAATCCGCTGCATATCGTTAAATGTGCGGAAGCCGGTGCTGATGTGGTCACTTGTCCGTTAAATTCTATTACCGGTTTGTTTTATCATCCGCTGACTGAAAAAGGACTGGCGCAGTTTTTAGCAGATCATGCCAAAGCAAATAAGAAGTAATCAATATATGAATTTGATAAAGAAAGCAGGCAACTATTTACGATTCGGTTTGAATATATTTTTCTTACTGACAATGTCTGTTATTTTATTTCCTTCTTGTTCAAATTTATTGGATAAGAACGAAAGTTATAATATTGGATTTAAAGATGGCTATCTGAAAGGATACAGCGAAGCCATCATTAAAAAAGAAAAGGAAGCTGCTGAACAGGCAAAAAAAGAGAAAATAGCAGAAAAGCCTGCGAATAAATTACCCGGAAACACCGAATCCGTAGCACCAGCAGAGAATTCTTCTGTGCCTCAGAAAGCAATTGCTGTTTTACAATATATTCGTGCCAACAATAAAGCTCCGGAAGGCTATGTTGGAGGAAGACATTTTGGAAATTACGAACAAAATTTACCGGAACGAGATCAGACCGGAAAGCGAATAGACTACAAAGAATGGGATATTCATCCTAAAATAGAAGGAAAAAACCGCGGTGCACAGCGCATTGTAACCGGTAGTGATGGCAGTGCCTGGTACACGGCAGATCATTACCAATCGTTCACCGAAATCAAATAATGCATGCAGACCTTCAAAAACAATATAGTAGTTAATGGTATTTTTCTAGCTTTTATAGATGGTCAGAAATGTTCTGTTCTACCTCATTTTTATGATGAAATAGGGAAGGCGTTGAATTTTCCGGATTACTTCATTCACAACTTCGATTCACTGGATGAATGTTTGAATGATTTATCCTGGATTTCTGAAAAAGAAATTCACCTCTTAATCTTCAACTACGATGATTTGTTATTTGAAGAGAAATATAATTTAGAGGTTGTGAATAATATCCTGGCAAATGCCATCAGCGAACTGGAAGAAAACGGTAAGCATTTTTCTGTTTTTACACAGACATTATAACCATTTAGTAAATTCTTCTCTTAATTTATCCGACCAAGGTTTGGATTTTCCGGTTGCCGGATCAGTTGCTACAATAATTCCTTCACCATGTGCAGAAATATTTCCGTTGCAAGTCACCAAATGATGAACAGTCAGGCTGGCATTTCCTATTTTTTTGATTCCAACGGATATTTCTATTTCCGCAGGATGCACAATCTCATTTACGTAATTACATTCCAGTTTGCCAACTACGATTCTGATGTTTTCATCGATATACGTTTGCCAAAGATTGGTTTTATTAAAGAATTCAACGCGTGCAGTTTCAAAATAGCGGAAATAAATGACATTGTTTATATGATTAAACGCATCCATTTCGCCCCAGGCAACCTGTTGTTTTATGGGAAATGGAAATTTGACGGTGTTTAAGAAATCAGGAGTATTCATGTCTGTAAAATAAAAAAGTCCTGAACAAGTCAGGACTTTTTGTATGTGATTAAACGTTTATTTTTTCTTGGATGCTTCTTGTTTGGAGTAGCTATCGTGATTTCTGTCCAAATCATACATAATAGGTGATGCGATAAATACGGAAGAGTAGATACCTACTACAACACCAATAAGCATGGCGAATGAAAATCCTTTCAATACTGAACCACCAAATAAGAATAAGATAAATACCACTATAAATACAGTAAATGCCGTATTGAACGTTCTGGATAATGTACTATTAATAGCAGCATTCATAGTGTCTTTCATATTGGCGTTTGGTTTGTCGTTTAAGTATTCTCTTAATCTGTCGAAGATAATTACCGTATCATTTAAAGAGTAACCGATTACTGTTAAAATTGCGGCGATAAACGTTTGGTCTATTTCTAAAGCAAACGGTACAATACCATGTAAAATGGAGAATAATGCCAACACTACAAATGCATCATGCGCTGTTGCAGCAATGGCTCCGATAGAATAACCGAATCTGCGGAAACGAATGAAAATATAGATAAAGATAACGACTAATGATAGAATAGTAGCCATGATAGAACTTCGTTTAAAGTCGCCGGTAATGGTTGGATCCACTTTGGTGAAGCTCATCAGGTTGACACGTTTAAAGTTTTCTATAGATGTATTTGGAATGAATTTCTCCAATCCTTTAAATACAGCTGCTTCCACTTCTGCATCTACTTCTTTTCCTGTTTTTTTAATTAAGTGTGATGTGGTGATTTTAACCTGATTTGCAGATCCGAATTGTTTAACTACTGTTCCGTTTCCTAAAGTTGCATTCAATGCATCTCTAACATCACTTGTATTTACCGCTTTTTCAAAACGAACTTTATACTCACGACCGCCTTTAAAGTCAATACCTAATTCAAAGCCTTTCGTGAAGAAAGAAACAAATCCGATTATGATAAATACCGTTGAAATAGCATACGTAATTTTTCTTTTTCCGATAAAGTCAAAGTTGATGCCTTGCAGGAAGTTTCTGGTAAAAGGAGTGAAATATTCTAATGTTTTACCTTTTTCCATTCTTCTGTCAACGATTAGTTTGGTTAACAAAACTGCAGTAAATAGGGTAGTACCAATACCAATCATTAACGTAACCGCAAAACCTTTAATGGGTCCGATACCCACCAGGAATAAAATGAATGCCGTTAAGAAGGTGGTGATATTACCATCAAGGATAGCCGATAAAGAATGTTTGAAACCTTCTTCCACAGCCAGTGCTAAGCCTTTTCCTGCACGTAATTCTTCTTTGATGCGTTCATATATAATTACGTTAGCATCTACCGCCATACCAAGTGTTAACACGATACCTGCAATACCTGGTAAAGTTAAGGTAGAACTGAATCCGGCCATTAAACCTACAATCATAAATAAGTTTAATAAAAGCACCAGATTAGCTACTACACCTGCAGATGAATAAAAGAACACCATAAATATAACGACCAGCAAGAAGCTGACACCCATTGAAATCAAACCTGCATTGATAGATTGTTTTCCTAAAGAAGGACCTACCAATTCTTCTTCAATGATACGTGCTGATGCTGGCAATTTACCTGTTTTCAATACATTGGATAAATCCGTTGCTTCCTGAATATCAAATCCACCACTGATTTGTGAGTTACCACCGTCGATTTCGCCATTAACATTTGGTGCAGAATATACCTGATTATCTAACACAATTGCAATGCTGTTTCCAACATTTTTACGTGTTAAATCTCTCCAGGTTCTTGCACCTATTGAATTCATTTGCATACTCACCACAATCTGACCATTTTGGTCATAATCCTGACGAGCTTGTGTAACCACACTACCATCTAAAGGTGCACTTCCGTCATTGGTGCTTCTCTTAATAGCATATACAGTATAGAATTTTTGTTTGTCACCAAAAGATTTCGCAGAATATAAGAAGTCTACATCTTTCGGAAACACACTTCTAACATCCGGATTGTTTAAGTATTCTGATAATTTTGCAGTATCTAAGGTACTTACATAACCAATTACCGGTGATGGCTGAAACTGATTGTTGTCATCCACTGCCGGTTGAAGCACCGCAAAAAATGGATTTTCATTTTTGAATTCTTCAAATTTCTTAGCCTGTGAAGTATCTTTTTTAGCATCAGATTTACCACTTAACGGATTGACTGCAGCAGCAGAATCTGTAGAACCGGTTAATATATTTTGTGCTTTTGCAATAGTAGCAGAATCCTTACCTAAATCTTTTTGCGTGTCCAGATAGTTTTTCAATGCCGTATTCGCATCGTTAATAGACTTAGCGATTTCGGTTGCTTTATAGGTTTCCCAGAATTCCAGGTTAGCAGTTGCCTGTAATAAACGACGTACACGAGCAGGATTGTCTACACCTGCAATTTCTACCGTGATTCGGCCTTTGTTAGGTTCCAAAGTAACCGTAGGTTGTTTGGTTCCAAACTGGTCAATACGTGATTGAATAATGCTGTACGTTCTATTGATAGCGTCGCCGGATTGTTTACGGATGAATTTTTCCACATCAGCATCAGAGCTTTCGATGGATACTTCATCTTTATTATTTCTGGTAGCAAAAGTCTGAGCCAGTTTTGTATCCGGACTCAACTCTCTGAATGCTTTGATAAATAGTGTTACATAATCATCATTGCTGGTAATCATGCGTTGTTCAGCCAACTCCAATGCTTTATTAAATTTCGGATCACGTGTTTTGTCAGCTAAAGATTGTAACAGTTCTTTCAAAGAAACCTGTAAAACCACACTCATACCGCCTTGTAAGTCCAAACCTAAGTTTAACTGTTGTTCTTTACAAGCTTTGAAGGTATTCCACAAATACACTTTCTCATTAGAAATAGAATCCAGGTATCTGTTTTTATAAGCTACTCTGCTTTGGTGCACAGAATCTTCATATAAAAACTGAGACAGTTTATTGTCCGGATAGCGTTGTGCAGGATCTTGCATGACAATACTCTTTTCTGCCAATGCCACTGCCTTGCTCTCTATCGAGTTTACTTTGTACGTGAAAGACAAGCAATAAATGCAAATCAATACTATTAAGGCTGTTAAAATAACCAGCGCCGTTCTTGTTCCTTTACCCATGATGGTTGTTTAATTAAATAAGGGTGCGAATATACGTCTTTTGAGCAAAAAATCGAAATGATTAATGCACATAATGTTATAAAATCAATTAATAAATAATCAGTTTCCCGACCACCTGTTCTTGATTACTCATGATTGTTCTGATGATATAGATATCTTTCGGTAATTCAGGCAATAAAATAGTGTTTGATGGATTAGTGTATTTGCTTACTAATGAACCGATTGAGTTATAAATTTCCAATTCCGAAACCAATAATGTTGATTTGTTTTGAATCGTTAACTGATACTCATTCAGGATGAATTTTATCGGTATTTCACTGATGGAATTGCGAATTCCGGTTAAAGTGGTAGTGTCTACAACTTTTAAGTCTGTGGTAATTATGGAATCACAACCGGAAAGTGTCTGTAATTCGCTCACATAAATACCTGAAGTTGATGTAGTAACACCACTTGGTAAGGTGTAAATTTCACCTCTGTAGATGGAATCTTCCAGATTTATGGAATAGCTTGGTAATCTAGATAAGATGGTGGTAATGGTAGAATCACATCCATTAGAATTGGTAAGAGTATTTGTATACGTGGCAGCAGTTGTTACAGTGCCTCCACCTGGTAGGGTATAAGAAGTGCCTTCACAGAAAGAAGCGTTTATCGTACTGCTGGTTTTATTTTTTTGAGTTAAGATAGTCGTGATGGTAGAGTCACAGCCGTTAGAATTGGTCAAGATATCGGTATAAGTTGCAGCATCAGTCACCACTCTGCCACTTGGCAAGGTGTAAGAAGTGCCTTCACAGAAAGAAGCGTTCACTGTCCTATCAGTTTTGTTCTTTTGAGTTAAGATAGTCGTGACAGTAGAGTCACAGCCGTTGGAATTGGTTAAGATATCGGTATAAGTTGCAGCATCAGTCACCACTCTGCCACTTGGCAAGGTGTAAGAAGTGCCTTCGCAGAAAGAAGCGTTTATCGTTCTGCTGGTTTTATTTTTTCGAATTAAAATAGTCGTGACAGTAGAATCACAGCCGTTGGAATTGGTTAAGATATCCGTATAAGTAGCAGCATCAGTTACCACGCTTCCGCCAGGCAAGGTGTAAGACGTGCCATCGCAGAAAGAAGCGTTTATCGTTCTGCTGGTTTTGTTTTTTCGAATTAAAATAGTCGTGATGGTAGA
>ENA-UOWO01006595-UOWO01006595.1-activated-sludge-metagenome-genome-assembly--contig:-NODE-6595-length-11806-cov-3.955068_pt1 | contig 11806 bp, 12 predicted proteins | sample MGYA00238148_ERZ761564 | MGnify/ENA primary metagenome ERZ761564 (study PRJEB28885, sample SAMN05720194) | activated sludge metagenome | isolation source: Anaerobic digester | place: USA...
TCAGGCTTCCGCCAAGTTGTGGGTCCGCATTGATGGATTTGCAACGCCCGATGAACTTGTGCGTGAATACCGAAAGGTGATTTCCCAGTGATATCGGCAGGAAGTAAAGGCGCTGGCCCCTTCACCCCTCGCATAGTTGCCGCTTCCTTGCTGGCGGTTTTTTGCAGTCTATTTGTTTGGGGAGTTGGCAGGGCGCAAGGGGCGTCAACCGGGGGCGTAAGTTCTAACCCCTCAATAGTCAAACAGCAGAACGAAAAGGGTCTGCGAATTTATCGGGAAGGCTTGGACGGGGCGGGCGAGCCGCTGAAGGCGGTTGCAGCTGCTCAAACGCTGCTCAGCGGAAAGGCGGTGGCCTGTGCGGCCTGCCATCGGCGTAGCGGCTATGGGACGAGCGAAGGTCAGTTCAATATTCGCCCTATTGCCGGACCTGCACTCTTTGAGGAGCAAACCTTATCTGTGCGCAGTCCACGCATCAAGGCGCAACTGGGCACCCGGTTACGACCACCCTACACGGAAGCTTTGTTGGCCCGTGCCATTCGAACAGGGATCGACTCGTCTGGCAAACCGCTTGATCCCGTCATGCCGCGTTATTTGATGAACGACGACGACGTTAAATCCGTAGCGGCCTATCTTGCGACTTTGTCGGCACACCCGTCTCCGGGTGTTGACGATGAGGAAATTCATTTTGCCACCGTAATTCAGCCGGGCGTTAGCCCTGCAAAACGGCGCGCAATGCTGGACATCATGGATGCGCTTATTAAAGACAAGGTTGCTAACACGCGGTCGGACGAACAGCGTCGCGATGCGGGCAATATGCGCATGTATCGGGCCTATCGGAAATGGATTTTGCATGTGTGGGATCTGAAGGGGCCGAGTGATTCCTGGAGGTCCCAGCTGGAAGGCTACTACACCCAGCAGCCCGTATTTGCATTGGTCGGTGGTTTGGGTGAAACCAGTTGGGAACCTATCCATGCGTTTGCCGAAAGTTTGGATATTCCCAGTTTGTTTCCACAAGTAAGTCTTCCCGTCCTGGCGGGTGAGAACAACTACAACTTTTATTTCACACGGGGAATCACGCTTGAGGCCGAAGTGCTGGCAAAGTTTCTTCGCGATCGGGGCGAATTGACAAACATTGTTCAGGTGTATCGCCCCGAATCTGTGGGTCAGACTGCTGCCAGCGCATTCAGGAGAGCCCTGCCTTCCGGCACCGTTACAAAGGACCTGCTTCTGACTGGTCAGGCTGACGAGGCTTTCTGGAATGAGGTTACCAGGCTAAAACCTGACTCAATGGTTCTTTGGCTCGGGGTCCAGGACATAGAGAAGGTTGCTTCACTGGGCGGTACGTATACCAAGCCCATCTATTTGTCGTTTGACCAAATGGGAGGGCGGTTGTCAACTGGCGCATTTCCTTCCGGCACCGACGTTCGGATGATCTACCCTTCAGACCTCCCGCCAAAGCATGCTTCGCGGCTGTTGCGCACAAAAATCTGGCTACATGAAAAAAATATACCTTTGGTTGACGAGACTACACAAATCAAGACCCAATTTGCTTTGATCGTATTGAGTGATGCAGTCGGGCATATTCAAGACAGCTTTTCGCGTGACTATTTGGTTGAGCGCGTTGAGCATGTTGTGTCTCAAACTCCAACACCGTCCGTCTTTCCGACGGTTAGTTTGGGGCCGGGACAACGGTTTGCTGCTAGAGGAGGCTCAATTATTCAGTTTGGAGAAACCGATAAATTGCCTCCTAAGGCTATCAACGGTTGGATAGTGCCCTAAAAGCTAAATTAACCAACATTCGATATAGATCTGGCTGCGCTCTTTCCGCCCTAGGCCACGTCCAGGTTGCTGGTGCCCATGAGCCTCGAAAATGAACTTGGGCGTTCTATAAGCCCCATCTCCATCGCGACTAAGGTCATTTCAGTCACATTTCGCAACCCAAGCTTCTGCATCAAACTCGCGCGATGTTTCTCAACCGTCTTGGGACTGACGCATAGAAATTCGGCTGCACTGCGATTGGTTCGACCTTCTGCAATGAGTTGGAGAATGCCGCGCTCGCGATTAGTAAGAATGTCGAGTTGAGAGGCTTTTCCCGATGACTGTTCCGGGTGGAGAAAACTTTCCACGACGTGACCTGACACATCAGGGCTTAAATATTTCTTTCCTCGGGCTACGCTACGGACTGCTATCAACAATTCTTCCAGGCTGGCGTCTTTCAGGATATACCCGTCAATTCCCAGACGCAGCGCGGCTCTAACGTACTCTTCGGTTCTGGAGGAGGTCAACATGAGTACTTTTACTTGGGGCTGACGCCGCTTGATTTGCGCTGCGATGTCCAGCCCGCTACTGCCAGCCAGCCGAATGTCCATTACGACAACGTCCGGTTCGAGATTGTCTGCCACCTGCGTTGCTTCTTTTCCGCTACCCAATGCGTCTACAACAGACAGGTCAGGTTGCTGGGATAGTAGGGCGGTCAGGCCTTTACGAAACAGAATGTTGTCGTCAATCAGGAGAATACGGATGCTCATTTTGTCTTCCCAAAGGGGGGTATAGAAAATGTTGACAAGTTGCTATCAGGTTTTTCCTTAGAGCCTGTCGACTCGGCCGCTTTCCCGGATGGGTCCAAGCGCTGGGCTCCGCCGAACGCAAATACCCAATCGCGGTATCTGGATCTGTCTTTGAAACTTTCGTGAGCGGCTGAAAATCCTGCCTGCTTGATTGGTTGAGATTCTGAAAGGCTGTACACACCCGAGAGACGCTCACCGACGCGAACTTCTCCCCACTCTGAACCGCCTGTCACCGGGTCCGGGTACAACCGCCTGAGATGCCGGACAGGATTGGGGTACCGATCGTCTTCCAGCAGAGCCTCGAAGCCCGGCGGCAATACACGCGGTGAACCATTCGGAGCAGCGAAGTAGTAGCTCCTGATAGCTTGCTGATATGCATTGCCTACAAAGAGGAGTTGTTCTTCCCTTTCTCGCTGTTTCTGGATGGCCCAGACGTCGACCGCTGCCATTAACGAGAGCCCAGCCAAGGCGAGAATGATCAGTAAACCCAGCAACATGAAGCCACTGCACGCAGTTGACTTGCGTTTGCTGGAGATTCGGTGAGATGGTTGCATTTAGTTGCTGCTCTGTGGCAAGCTTTTGACCAACGGCGCAGGCTGAACATCGTATACATTTCCGAGCGAGGGATCAGCGGGGCCTACGACCGTCCAATTCGCGGCCTCACTGAAAGGATCAAGCGGAACTTGCCGGAGGTATTTTTTTACTACTAATTCCTCGAGGTCATCCGGATATCGACCCACATCCGCATTGAACTTGTCAATTGCGTCCCTCAAGGTTGCCAGGTTCTGCTGTTGCACTCGGGTGCGGCCAGTATCCAGGGCATTGAAATAGCGTGGAACTGCCAAAGTTAACAAAAGTGCGATCAGGGTCATCACTACGAGCATTTCTATCAAGGTGAACCCTTTTGCCCGCACCGGCCTGAATGGACAATCTTGGTCCTCGATTGGTTCGGCATATGAATTTGCAATTCGCATGTACTTCACCAGTCCGAATATTTAGTACCGTCCAAAGCGGACTTGGTTGACTGAGAGGAGATGTCAAAAACATCTTCGCCCGGTTGTGGATCGTCGGGGCGGCTGGCATAGGCCCTCGTGTTCCAAGTCTCTTCCGCGGAAACCGTAGGATCTGTGTTGAAGGGGTCCCTTGGTAGCTGCCGAAGAATCACCAAGCGCTGCGTCGAAATTGAGCCATTAAGGTCACGCTTCCCTACCATTTCCAGGGGGTCGGTCAATTCCGCAAGAGAGGGTGGGTAACCTGACTGGCCGACTTCCCGCTTCAGTGTGCCGGCGTCAGTAGCTGCCTTGTAAGCATCAATGCCCGCTCTTATGGTTCGTAGCGCTTGACGCAGCTCTGACTCCTTTAATCGTGTCGTAGTCATTTCGTAGAGAGGCAGTGCAAACATGGACAACAAACCAACCAACGCCAGCGTGATTACCAGCTCAATAAATGTAAAACCGCGCGAAACAGAATGGCGAGACATGAATTTCACTGCTGCAATGGCGAATCGGCCTGCGGTGGCGAACTCTCCTGCGTAATTTCAGGGGAATTTACTGAGGTGTCATCGGTTTTGGCAATGTTCCGGGGCCGTGGGAGGTAAGTTACCGCGGGCGGGTTTGGAGCAGCCCGCGGTGCATTTTGAATAGAACCCGTAGATTGACTTGGCAATGGCGCCGCAGCCCGGCCAGGTAGGCGGGGGGGCGACGAATTGGCGATGGGAGTTGCTGGAAGGGCGCTCACCGCTCCTATGGGGTCAAGTTGCATAGCCCGCTCACGGATATTGCCTTCAGTCCCGGAAAAGAAATTGCGAACGCCGGCCTCAAGTGAGGCGGGAGCCCGCAAAATATGTGGCGTAATCGACAGCACAATCTCGGTTTTGTTGTCTGTACCGCTGTTGTTGCTGAATAACCTGCCCAACACCGGGAGCTGACCAATGCCAGGTACCTTGGAAGCCGTGTTGCGGTCGCCTGAGGAGATCAAACCCCCGAGAATCTGAGTTTCCCCATCTTGTAGTCGAACGACCGTGTTGGCATTTCGGGTTCCAATCTGGTAGGCCAATGAACCACTTGGACCTGCAATTTCTTTCACAATCGAACTTACTTCCAGAGCAATGCGAATGCCTACTTCCTGGTCGCTATAGACTTGTGGCTCAAACTCGAGCTTCAAGCCGACGTCCTGATATTGCACCGATCCCGTAACTACACCAGTTCCGCTCGCTGTGGGCGTAACTGAATTTGTAATGATGGGTACCCTGTCACCAATCAGTATGCGTGCTTTTTCTTTGTTACGGGCTCGGATCCTAGGACTGGCCAATATGTTGGCATCTGTGTCTTGAAGTTTAAGATTGATTCCCAATGACAATGGCGTCACCAACAAGTCATTTCCAGTCAAAGCCCTAAGTGCGCCCACTGTCAAGCCCGTCCCGCCAGGTGTTGAAAATGTGATCGCGTCAGGAAACTGAACGCCAAGGTTAGTAAGGCGATCGTGTGAGATTTCGAGGACTTCGACCTCAAGCATGATTTCAGGTTCGGCTACATCGTGTGCCGCAATGACTTTTGCCGCAACGGCAATCGCATCCGGGGTATCACGCATGACCAATGTGCTGGTGCGCTCGTCGACGGACACATCTTTAACTTTTAGAACGGTCTTGAGAACGGTTTGCAAGTACTTCACATCGGCGTTGGCAACCTGGAATGTGCGTACCTGTAAGTCCTGATATTCTTTTTGTTTGGCCGCGGTAGCTGGGAAGATGAACAGGGTGTTGGCGTTAATGGCTCTCTTTTCAAGCTGGTTCTGAAGCAGAATGAGGTCAACAGTGTCTTCGACAGCGGCGTCTTTTACAAAAATGGTGGTCTTCAGATCAGCCCGCACGTCACGATCCAGGATTACGTTCAGGCCAGTCGTACGCGACAACGCTTCGAAGACCATGCGCAGGTTGGCGTCGCGAAACTGCAAAGTCACCGGCTTGTTCATAATGGATCGCGCCGCGGACTTTTCGGCCAATTCATCGCGGAGTTTTTCTTCTTGGGCCACTATCAACGCAAGTTGACTTTGGGCGCCCTTGTTGGACGGATTTTCCGACAGTGCGGCGTTGGCCTTCACTCGAGCTGCGTCAAGGCGCCCTTCGGCAAGCAGTCGCGCGGATTCGTTCACCAAACGGGCGCTGCGTGTATCCAACTCTATTCCGGCCAGACCACGACGGGCAAGGGAATTAGTTGGTTCAATTTTGAGAGCCTTGACGTAGAGGTCTCTTGCCTCAGGCACGTTGTTGTTCTTGAGGGCTTCGTCGGCTCGCTGGGCCAGCTCTGTTGCATAAGCATTTGTCGCCTTTAGCAGGTCCATCCGGTATTCACCATTGGTAGGCTCAAGTTGAGCTGCCTTTTGAAGATTGGACACGCCTTCGTCCCGCTTGCCTTCCGACACCAATTTGAGGCCGTCGCTGTGATAACGCATTCCCGCGCAGCCAGCCAATGCGATTCCCAGAAAGGTTGCCAGGCCGGCACGCCGAATTGAACTGATGAGACGGGTAGTTTTCATTTCGTAGTCCCCAAAATATTGAGTGTTTGTGGTGTGTTCAGGGGTAAGTAAGTGATGACAATCTTCTGGGGCGTGAGGGTGTCGACGCGATAGGTGTTGTTGTCAAGCAGATCACCCGCCGCTACAACGAGAAGGACATCACCTTTAGACAGAAAGGCCTGTGGCTTTGCAGCGCCTTGCTCCATCAGTCCAACAAAAGTGAATGGAAGTGGAGGTGCGACGGGGGCCGGCGGTGGCGGAGGTGGAAGAGGAGCGACCCGAACAGGGGGTGGAGGAGGGGGTGTCCAGCTCTTGGCGACGAATGCGTCGCCTTTGGAATCGGGGATATCGCGAGCGCGCGGTGGCAATTTCAGGGAGTCGTCCCGTTCCAATGCCGTTGGGGATTCAGGTGTCTGAATCGCGGCTGAAGTCGAAGTGCGCGTTACGGCCTCTACAATATCGATTCCCGACTGATTGAACGAAGGGCTTCGCGCGCGCATGGCGACGTAAAACGCTGCCAGCCCCGCCGCTGCTATCAAAAGCAGCTGCAACATTTTTTTTGAAAAGTCCATGTCAGGGTCTCCGGTAAATAAAGCTAAACCGGACAGATGACTCTAACGTGGTGCTACCAGCCGAGCTGCGCGCCATGCGCAGCTCATCCATCGACACATTGGGAATCACTCGAAGCACGTCGGTTGTGAAGTTTCTTAGCGATCCATAGTCCGCGCTGATCGGAAATGTTGCCGTCAGGGTAACCAGTGGGGCCTTGGCATCATTCCGGAATTGATACTCGCCTTTGAGTAGTTGCAAGTTGTTGCGCTTGGCACTTAGAAAAACTTCTTTAAGATCGTCCGGACTTTTTGACAGCAAGGGAAATTCGGCCACGTATTCGCCAATTTGTTGGCCAACCGGTATGCGTCGCATCGATGCAGCGGGAGCAGCTTTAGGAATGGCTTTGCTTTGAGTTTCGAAAGCGGCTCGTAGCGATTCACCTTGTCCATCGAGTTGCGGAATCCACAGGGCGAGTGCTACGGTCATCACCAGCAGGCCCCCCGCAGCGATGCCAAACGGCCCAAAACGACGCAATGCCTTGCGCCAGACTGTTAGCAATGTGATGCTCATGGCGCTACTCCCCAGCTTGCCCGCAACTGGAATCGAATGGGTGTTCCGGGAGCTTGCAGCTGAACCTGGTGTGACACCAGCACCACATTCGCGAGACGTTGATCACTTTGAAGAGACGCCAGATAATCAAGCATTTCGGCAGAGCCAGCCGCCTCTGCAGTTACGGCAACACTGCCTTTCGACGCTGACGGATCCACATTAATAAGCGCGATGCCGGAAGGTACCGTCTCCAGCGCAGTCAGTAGATCTCCCCAAGGAGTCGTTAATTTGCGTGAGGTTTGCCTCACGTACTGTGCGCGTGCGGCATCGGCTGGGTCCAGCCGGGGGGCGCGGACTATTGCGGGAACAGTAGTGGCCTTGCGACTGCTACTCAACATAGCCAAGTTCGTAGTTTGTGCTGCGTTCAGGTAGATTTGATGGCCAACTTTTGCAGCAGCCAGTGAAAATAGCAGTAGCGCCGCAAGCAGCAAAACAGTGCTCCCCAAAGAGATTTTGGTCGGGGCCTGAGGCGCAAATTCAAGCTTGAGAAGTACATTTTTCACGCGAGCTCCTCGGCCATTCGAATGACAGTCCAACGAGGGGAAGTCGAAACAGTCTCAGAGTCTGGCGCCACCAACACGAATGCCTTGACGTCCGCAGTGTTCAAGCCCACGTTCGACAACATGCGGTCAACCCGTTCGTCAATAGTATCTTTCGTAAGCCTTCCAATGGCCGTCAACCCAGTTAGATTGGCACCCGGACCACAACTGAGAGCGGTGATGGAGCCGCTTTTGGCGTACGCGACGATCAGATGGTTTGAGCACGTTGTCGCAAATACCCCCGTGCCATTCGGAAGCGATCGTGCGTGCAGATTCCATTTTCGACAAAAATCAGGTTGCAGAGATCTGAGAGAAAGTTGATGCCTTGAAGCTGCCTGGACGACGAACTCAACATCTTGGGTATCCATTGAGGAAATGAGAAGGTGCCGCATATCAGGCTGCAACTGCCAGCGAATAACCTGATTTGGCGCCTGATCGCCGAGGATTTCTCCAATGCAGGCATTTGCAATGGCCTGGAGGTGCCTGTCGCTGGCGCCACCGTAATCGCCCGACACCACGTCGTAATGCACACGCGAGTCGGCCAGGACTACCTGCAGGTGCGCATTCAGAGCCGAGGCGGTCGAATCCAGTTCGGAGACAACAGCGTCGACTGCCTCGCGATAAGTGTCCTCAAGTTCAGTCTGTGTCATCGAGACATCAATGTCAAGAGTCGATGGCCCAAATGCATGTCGGGACCGGGCCAACACTCTCTTTTGAAACCACGCCGCACGCAGCGCTCCCTGTACCGATCGCGCTCCAATGTGCAGACTCAATGATCTATTCAACAGGTGTGACACGATTGATTTCCTCCAGGGTGGTCTCGCCCCTAACGGCGAGCGCCAGGGCCGCGTCCCTCAGGCTTGTGAAGCCGCTGGCTCTGGCTGACTGTCGAATTTGCGACAAAGGGGCACGTTGCACCAACTGGTCGCGCAATATGTCGCTCATAGGCAGCGTTTCGGCGATAGCGCGCCGACCCTTGTAGCCGGTACCGCGGCAATGAGCGCAACCCATTCCGCGCTTAAAGTAGGCTCCTACATTACGATCTGGCTTCAACCCACTTTGCCGTAGTACTTTGAGTGGTTCATTGACAGGTCTTGCACAGTGTGGGCAGTTCATCCGTAACAGTCGCTGTGCCACGATTCCATTGAGAGCGGCCACCAGGCTGTAGCTGTCGACCCCCATATTGGCGAACCGGCCAATGACGTCAAAGACATTGTTCGCATGTACCGTGGTGAACACCTGGTGACCTGTCAGCGCCGCCTGAACGGCGATATGCGCTGTTTCGGCGTCCCGAATTTCACCCACCATGATTTTGTCTGGGTCGTGTCTGAGAATTGACCTCAAGCCACGGACGAAAGTCAGCCCTTTCTTTTCGTTGACCGGTATTTGCAGGACGCCTGGTAACTGATACTCAATGGGTTCCTCGATCGTGATGATCTTGTCCAGCCCGGTATTGATTTCCGAAAGCGCTGCATAGAGCGTGGTAGTTTTCCCGCTTCCAGTGGGCCCCGTCACCAGCAGTAACCCATAAGGCATTTTTGATGCGTCTCGAATGAAATTCAAAACGCTGCTGTCAAAACCAAGTGTGTCCAGGGTGAGTGCCTGGAATTGGCCGGTGAGGTGCTTGCGGTCGAGCACCCGCAAAACTGCATCCTCTCCAAACAGACTGGGCATGATGGAGACGCGAAAGTCGATTTCACGAGAGTCAACGACGACCTGAAAGCGCCCGTCCTGCGGAACCCGACGCTCGGCAATGTCGAGTTCAGAGACCACCTTGATCCGGGAAATGGCTTGATGCGCCAACTCGATATTGTCAATCTGCTTGACCACTTCGAGCACGCCATCCAGGCGGTACTTGATGACCATTCCGCCCGGATGGGTCTCCAGATGAATATCACTTGCCCCGCTGCGCAACGCGTCAAAGAGCGTTGAATCTACCAGCCGAACAACTGGACTCTCGGTCGCGTCGATGCGGGAGATTGAGATGGACTTTGACGCTTCCACCGCATTCAATGCCGACTCTGGCTGCAATTTCACGGCATCCATTGCACGTACAAATTTTTCTGCGGTAACCAAATACGCGTGAAGATCGGCACTTGTCGCCAGGGCCAGTGAGGTGGGGTGCTGGCGTAGCCGTGCTTCCAGCCAATGTCGCACTCGGGCGTCCATGGGGTCGGTTAGTACCGCAGTTAATCCAGATTCATTGTCCAAATGCCCGACGAGACACCCTCGCCGCTGGCATTCTGCAAATGACACCAGAGTGAAATCGGGCGTCATTCGACGCAATGTCTCCATGTCAAAGGCAGTCAAAGCAAAATGCTTGGCGGCCAGCGGCAGCAATATGTCTTCGCTCACTTTCATCTGCTCGGCAATCCATGCCATGCGTGATGTTGAGCCTGTGTTTTGCAATGCCTGTTGCACCAGGGCGGCATCGAGACCCCGAGTACTTTCAGCAGCTTCATTCATGGATGGTTTAGTCATTGCTGGGTCTACTGAAGGCTGGAAGCCAGATCAAAAATGGGCAAATACATGAGCACGACAATCGCACCTACAAGCAACCCGATACAGATCATCAGGATGGGTTCGAACAGGCGACTGGTTAACTCGACAGAGCGTTGAAGTCGTGATTCATGAAATTGGGCTATGCGCTCCAGGACATCAGCCAGCGCACCGGTTCTCTCGGCAACGGCCAGCATGCTCGAGGCGACTGGATCTGCCAATTGGGCGTCTTGCAGGGCGCTGCTGAGACTGCGTCCCTCCTGAATATATTGAATGGCCCTGCCCAGGCGCTTTTGATCACTATCTCCCAATAACGTGGCGCCAAGCTGCAGCGCACGTGGAGACGCAATCCCGCCCTTTACCAGCATGCCTGTCGTGCGATACAACTGGGCATGACGAAACTGGCGCATGGTAGGTCCTACAAATGGAATCGACTCCATCCAGTTGGATTTCGCGCCAGTACGAAACACTTGCCTTCCAACGGCTCCGAGCGCAACGAATAGTGCAATCGCAGCCAGACTGATCTCCCAGGCGTTCCTGGCCGCGAAACGTCCCCATGCCATTAGCAACTGAGATGTCCAGGGCAGCTCATGGCGTGTACTCTCTATCAGTACTGCAAATTTGGGAACAACGACAGTCATCAGGAATAAAATGACCAGACAGCCAACCGCAAGCAGGAGAACCGGATAGACCGCTGCCCCCACAACTTTGTCCCGCAATGCCTTGATTGTTAGCTGATGCTCGGCATAGCGCTGCAATGCAGTGCTGAGATCACCAGTTTGCTCGCTGGCGCTAACCGTTGCGATGAGCAAAGGTGGGTAACGACCGGGGTGCCGTTCCATGGCTGACGACAGGGGCAGACCTTCACTGACACCTTTCACGATATCCAGAAGCGCTTCACGGGCTTCCACAGAATTCTCTTTTTTTGACAATGTTGTCAGTGACTCAACTACCGACAGGCCCGCGGCCATAAGCGCAGACAGTTCGAAGGAAAAGTTGGCGATATCAATGCCAATCCGCTTGGCATTGCGTACAGGCTGAGCGAGACCCTCCAGGCTTCCCCGTGATGCGCATGCCAGTACTTGCATGCCGTCCATGTTGGCTCGCGCGGTTGCGGCAAGTGCATCAACCGCGTTTAGTTCGAGCGTTTGCACCTGCCCGTGGGCTGTACGGACAACGAGTTCGAATGTGGTGGCCATGTGGCTGTACTCTTAATCCGGTATGGCGTCTCAGGGGGCCCATGAGGCGACGTCGGCGGCTTCACCCGTTCCACCGGCTTGCCCGTCTGAGCCTAGAGAGGTCAGGTCGTAGTCACCGTGATCGCCCGGTGATTTATAGATGTAGGGGGCGCCCCACGGGTCCGGGGGGACTGCTTTTTTCAAATAGGGCCCCGCCCATTTCTCCAGATTTTGCGGACGAATGTTCAGAGCGGCCAACCCTACTTCAGTGGTAGGGTAACTACCCACATCCAGGCGGTATTGGTCTAACGCTTTCTCAAGAGAATCAATTTGTGCTTTGGCAATTTTC
>ENA-UOWO01006600-UOWO01006600.1-activated-sludge-metagenome-genome-assembly--contig:-NODE-6600-length-11801-cov-20.694194_pt1 | contig 11801 bp, 8 predicted proteins | sample MGYA00238148_ERZ761564 | MGnify/ENA primary metagenome ERZ761564 (study PRJEB28885, sample SAMN05720194) | activated sludge metagenome | isolation source: Anaerobic digester | place: USA...
GCCGCATCCGCGCCGCCGGGCTGGCCGGCATGGGCGGGGCCGCCTTTCCGACCCACGTCAAGCTTTCGCCGCCGGCCGACAAGCCGGTCGATACCGTCCTGCTCAACGGGGCCGAGTGCGAGCCCTATCTGACCTCCGACCACCGCCTGATGCTGGAAAAGCCCGCCGAAATCCTCCTCGGCCTGCAAATCATCGTTAAACTTCTCGGCGCCAAACAGGCCGCGATCGGCATCGAGAACAACAAACCCGACGCCGTCAAGCTGCTGAGGAAAAAGGCGTCCGAGCTCAATCTCCCTTACGAAATCATCCCCCTCAAGGTCAAATACCCCCAGGGCGCCGAAAAGCAGCTCATCCGGGCGACCACAGGGCGCGTCGTCCCCGCCGGCGGATTGCCCATGGAGGCCGGCTGCGTGGTGCAGAATGTCGGCACCGCCGCTGCGGTCTATGACGCAGTGGCCTGGCGGCGCCCCCTGGTGGAGAGGATCGTCACGGTCACTGGCAAGGGCATCAAGGAGCCCAAAAACCTCCTCGTCCGCATCGGCACCCCCTACAGCTTTGTGCTCGAGCACTGCGGCGGCCTCACGCAAGAGGCGGGCAAGCTCATCATGGGCGGGCCGATGATGGGGCTGGCCCAGTCCTCCCTCGAGGTGCCGGTGATCAAGGGCACCTCCGGCCTGCTTGTCCTCGACGCCAGGGAGGGGAAGAAGCACGAGGAGCGGGTCTGTATCTCCTGCGCCCACTGCGTCGACGCCTGCCCGATGGGACTGGTACCGAAGCAGATTGTCGCCCTGGTGCGCAACGGCCGCATCGCCGAGGCCGGCGAAAACCATGCCCTCGACTGCATCGAGTGCGGTTCCTGCGCCTATGTCTGCCCGGCGCACATCAATCTGGTCCACTGGCTGCGCTATGGCAAGAGCGAAATCATCCGCAGCCGCAAAAAAGCGGTATAGGAAGATGACTATATTGCTTCTGCTGAGATAAATTTCTCACGGTGGCACAGAGGGCCCTGAGAAAAGCATCTGGATATCTCTCTGTGACTCCGTGCCCCTGTGTGAAAAGTATTTAATCCTTATCAACGGATTCCTCAATGGAACGCTCCTTCTACGTCAGCAGTTCGCCCCACATCACCGATCGGGAGTCGATCCCGCGCATCATGTACACCGTCACGCTCTCATTGCTACCCGCCGCCGGCTATTCGGTCTGGCTCTTCGGCCTGCGCGCCCTGGTGATCATGCTGCTGAGCATGGCCGCCTGTGTCGCCACCGAGGCGCTCGTGCAAAAGCTGATGAAACGGCCGGTCACGGTCAGCGACGGCAGCGCCCTGCTCACCGGACTCCTGCTCTCCTTCAATGTCTCGGCGCAGGTGCCCCTCTGGCTGCCGGTGGTCGGCTCGGTGTTTGCGATTGCGGTCGGCAAACAGGTCTTCGGCGGGCTCGGTTACAACCCGATGAACCCGGCCCTGCTCGGGCGCGCCTTTCTGCTCGCCTCCTGGCCGACCCACATGACCGTCTTCAGCGGCGCGCCCCCGGCGGGCGGCACGGTCTCCGGCATCGACGTCATCACCAGCGCCACTCCCCTCAACGTCCTCAAGCAGGCCCGCGAGGTGCTCGCCAACGCCCCGGCCTATCCGGTCGAAAAGGTCAACCAGGCCCACGAGGCGGTCGGCCAGCTCTATGACAGCATCGACAAGATCTTTCTCGGCCAGATCGGCGGCTGCATCGGCGAAACCTCTGCGCTTCTGCTCATCCTCGGCGGCCTCTTCCTGCTCTACAAGCGCTATATCGGCTGGGAGATTCCGGTCAGCTATATCGGCTCGGTCGCCCTGCTCGCCTGGATCTTCGGCGGCACCGAGGGGGCCTTCAGCGGCAACATCCTCTTTCACATCTTCTCCGGCGGCCTCATGCTCGGGGCCTTTTACATGGCCACCGACATGGTCACCTCGCCGATCACCTCCAAAGGCCGCCTCATCTTCGGCCTCGGCTGCGGCATCATCACCATGGTCATCCGCCTGGTCGGCGGCTATCCGGAGGGGGTTTCCTATTCGATTCTGCTTATGAACCTGGTGGTCCCGGTGATCGACCGTTCCATCCGGCCGAAAGTCTTCGGCGGAGGTGTGAAGTCATGAAAGAGATCGTCCGTTTCGGCATCATCCTGATGATCGTTTCGATCGTCGCCGCCACCGCCCTGGCAGCAGTTTACGGCGTCACCAATCCCCGCATCCTCGCCCAGAAGGAGGCCCAGCTCCAGGCGGCCCTGGCGGCCGCCCTGCCCGGCAGCGATCCGGCCAGCCTCAAGACCGTGCGCGAGAATGGCGAGGTGCTCTACTATGCCGCCTTCGCCCCGGGCGATACCAGCAAGCCCATGGGCTATGCCTTTCTCGCCAGGGGGGCGGGCTACTCCAGCACCATCGAAACCATCGTCGGCGTCGACACCCTGGGCCACATTCTCGGCATGAAGGTGCTCTACCAGAGCGAGACCCCCGGCCTCGGCACCAAGCTGCAGGAGGTCAAGTACGGCGACAAGGAACCCTGGTTCCCGCGCCAGTATCTCGGCAAGCCGGCGGCAAACGTGGCCGTCGACAAGGACGGGGGGGAGATCCGATCCATCACCGGGGCGACCATCTCGTCGCGGGCCGTGACCCGCGCCGTCAACGAAGGCTTTGCCCGGCTGCGCACCAAACTGGGGACAAACTGAGGCGACTATGGCATTTTTCAGCGATATCACCCGCGGCATTTACGAGGATAACCCCGTGCTCAAGCAGGCCCTGGGATTGTGTCCGACCCTGGCGGTCTCGAGTTCGGTCTCCAACGGCATCGGCATGGGGCTGGCCGCCACCTTTGTGCTGGTCTGCTCCAATGTGCTGATCGCAATGATCCGCAAGATGGTGCCGGACAAGATCCGCATCCCGATCTACATCGTCGTCATCGCCACCTTCGTCACCATCATCGATCTGGCCATGGCGGGATTCGTACCCGATCTCTACAAGCGGCTGGGCATCTTTGTGCCCCTGATCGTGGTCAACTGCATCATCCTCGGCCGCGCCGAGGCCTTCGCCGGCAAAAACACGGTCTGGGCCTCCTTCAAGGACGGCATCGGTATGGGGTTGGGCTTCACCTTCGCCTTGCTCGTCATCAGCACCATCCGCGAGATCATCGGCAACGGCACCTTCCTGGGCATCCCCCTTTTCGGAGCCGGCTTCGAGCCGGTCATGTTCTTCGCCCTCGCCCCCGGGGCCTTTGTCACCATCGGCTTCATCCTGGCCTTCGTGGCCTGGCTGGACCACCACAAGGGCGCCAAATAGAGAGTTTGCCGTGTCGCCCTCGTCCCGGAGAAGGCGACGAAGGGTCTGCGCGGGAGCGCGATCATCACTTGACCAGAGGCTGTTATGGACTTTAGAATGCTGCTCATCATCGCCATCGGGGCGATCTTTATCAACAACTTTATCTTCTCGCGCATCCTCGGCACTTGCCCCTACGTCGGGGTATCGGGGCAGCTCGATTCCGCCATCGGCATGGGCGTGGCCGTCACCTTTGTCCTCACCATGGCCTCCGCGGTCGCCTACGTGGTCTATACCTGGCTGCTCGCCCCGACCGAGGCCAACCTCTTTTACCATCTATTCGGGCTCGCCAAACCGCCGGATCTCACCTTCCTCAAAACCATCGTCTTTATTCTTGTCATCGCGGCCCTCGTCCAGTTCGTCGAGATGGTGGTCCAGAAGACCAGCCCGTCCCTCTACAAATCATTGGGCATCTATCTGCCGCTGATCACCACCAACTGCGCGGTCCTCGGCGTCACTCTGATCAACGTCAATGAAAAGTATGACTTTGTCGAATGCAGCGTGCACGGCTTTGCCGCGGGGATCGGCTTCACCCTCGCCCTGGTGTTGATGGCTGGCATCCGCGAAAAGCTCCAGCTGGCGGATGTGCCCAAAGCGATGCGCGGCCTGCCCATCACCTTCATCATGGCCGGCTTGATCGCCCTCGCCTTCCTCGGCTTCTCGGGGCTGAAGATCAACTGATTTGAATTTCAGCCACAAAAAAAGCCAGAGAGCATCGCTCCCTGGCTTTTTTTTTATTCCGTTGGATGGAGGCTATTTGACCATCACCATCTTCTGGCTGGCGCTGTAACCGCCCTCGGCCTCCACGCGGCAGAGATAGACCCCCGAGGAGAGGGCGCGGCCATCATTCCCGTCGCCGTGCCAGGTCAGGGTATGGCGCCCAGCCGCCTGAGCCTGATCGCTCAGGGTGCGCACCAGACGGCCCTGCAGGTCATAAACGGCCACGCGCACGCGGCCGCTCTGCGGCAGAGTGTAGCTGATCGTGGTCCCGGCGTTGAAGGGATTGGGATAGTTGGCCTCGAGGACAAAACCGGCGGGCTGGGCCGCAGGTGACGCCTCGACCTCGAGGTCATAGCTGCCGCCGACGACAAACCATTCGGGATAGCGCGCCCCGGTGGTGTTCTCGAAATCGAGCGCCCAGAAGCTCCGCTCGACGAGATCGATGATGAGCAGCTTTTCATCGCTGTAACGGTCGACTACCAGATAGCGGTCATCCGGCGAGAAGGAGGGACGTTCGATATCACGGCCCGAGAGCTGCAGAAAATCATCGTTATCGTGCGAAGCGAAATTCTCGATCTTGACATCCCAGTAGTTATTGCCATCTTCGATATAGCTGTAGGCGATGCGGTCAGGGTCGGTGGAGCTGTACTGTACGTTGCCGACGCTGATCCCTTCGGGTTGTGCGGGCAGGAGGGTGTAAACTTGCAGCTCGCTGCCGGTAAAGTCGATTTCGCCCATGTTCCACCAGCTCCGTTCCGTGCCGTTGTCGAGGGTGATCTGGTTATAGGCATCGAAGGCGAGCTTGGGGTACTTGGTATTGGGCGACCAGTTGAGTACATCCGGATACTGGATGGTCTGACTGGTGATGCCGGTCTGCGAAGAGGGGAACTCGAGGGTGACGTAGTAAAGTTCGCCCGAGATCAGCAGATAGATCGTATTGTCGTTTTCATAGACGGAGGTTAGCGCAACATACTCGCCGTCGCGCGAGACCGCGGCGTTCCAGAGGTCGCCCGGATTCCGGATATAATACTCCTCGAAGGTCTCATAGTTGTAATAGCCGCCGGCGAGGTTGGTGAGATCGAGCCGGGAGAGCACCCCCTCGGAATTGATGAAGTAAAGATAGTAGCCGTCGGCGGTGGCTGTGAACTGCGTCCAGTTGTACTCCTTGCTGTTGACGGTAATGTTGAGCAGGTAGTCCTGGTCATTGGCGACGTCGTAGAGGCCGAGGCGGGTGTCGTCGCCGACGAAGGCGATCCACTGGCTGCCGCCGGTGGTGACGTTGACCTCGTTCTCGCCGGCGCCGCGCGGGGTGGTGCCGCCGCTGCTGCCGCCGCTCTTGGTGACCTTGACCGCATCAAAGGCCGAACTGACGGCTGCGGATTCGGTGCTGCCGTAAAGATCGGTGGCGCTCTGCTCCAGGGCGGTGCGGGCATCGATGAACTGGGACTGACGGGTGAGGTAGGTGGTCAGGGCGCGGTAAACGATCTTTTCCGCCTTTTCCTTGCCGACACTGCCAGTAAACAGGTACATGGCGTAAAGGGGGACGCCGCAGTTGGTATGCACGCCGCCGTAATCTTCGCTGGTGTATTGATACTCATCCATGGTCTGCGGCAGCTGGCTGAGCACCTGGGAGTTGTGGGGATTGGAGACGTCGCGCAGAGCTGTGCCCGTCCCCGACCGCATGATATCCTCGCCCATCAGCCAGTCCTCACGGTCGACCATGCAGCCGAAGAAATCGGACATCGCCTCGTTGAGGGCGCCGGGCTGATCCTGATAAACCAGGTTGGCCGAGTATTCGGTGACGCCGTGGGTCAGCTCGTGCGCGGCCACGTCCAGGGCCCCGGCGAGGGGGGTGAAATAATCGGCGCCGTTGCCCCAAAAGATAGCCGTACCGTTCCAGTAGGCATTGTCCATCGACCTGCCGTCCTCTGTGACGTTGACCACGGTGATGATGCTGGAAGCGTTGCCGTCGATGGCCCGGCGGCCATGGGTGTTCTTGTAATAGTCGTAGACCTTGTTGAGATTATAGATCGCCGAGACCGCGCTGCGGTCGCCCCAGCTCGTGCGCGAGGAGGAGGTGACGTGATAGAACTGGGAGGTTGAGGTCGCGTCGGTGTTTTGGAGGTCGATGACCCAGAGCCCCCCGGTGGGATTGTCCGGGAGGTTGTCCACACCGCCGGAGAGCTCGTTGAGGTCGCTGAGCATATAATAGGTGCCGCTCTGTTCATAGGCGCGGAAGGAGCGGCTGGCACCGCCGAGATCGGTGCCGGAGGCGCTGACGGAGCCTTCGCTCATGGTGTTGCTGTATTTGTGCAGCACCTCACCGCTGACGGCGTCCACCATGACCGTATACCAGTCGCGGACGCTGGCGTTGATGTCGACCTGCCAGACCAGGCGGGGGGTGCCCAGCCGGTCGATCCAGATCGCCTTTTGGCTGACCGGCTGGCTGTAGCGCGTCAGCCTGGCGAGGGCGGCGGGGATCGCCTCGAGCCGGCCTTCCGCCGCGAGGTGGGCGCGGCTCTGTTCGACCGCAGCGGCGCCGTCGATTCGGGCAGCGGCGGGGTCGATCGCCGCCGGTGACGGGGCGTAGCGGCCGTTGACGGCGTAGACCTGGTCGGTGGCATCCACATGGACGTAGAGTTCATTGGCCCACACCGGCAGACCCTGCCAGGACTGCTGCAGGCGGAGGTGGCGCTTGCCGAGCTCATCGGTTCCGTAGCGGCTGAGCGAGAGTTCAGCGGCGGGCTGGCTGAGCTTCAGGGCCGGCGCGAAGGTTTCGAGCCAGCTCTGGGCCAGCTGAAGGTCGCGCAAGGCCTGGGTCGTCTGCACCGATGACTGCATGGTCACGCCGGGAATGACGGCCGATTTGAGCTGGTCCAGACGGCCGAGTTCGCCGCTGATAAAGGCGATCGTGCCGTCGGCGGACAGCTCCAGCTCGCGCACCTTCAAGCCACGGCCGCTTGCAGCAGCGAGCAGGGAGTGCTCAGAGCGGACAGCGCTGGCCAGGGTGCCGTAGCTGCTCTTGGAGGCTGTGAGCCGGGTCGGATTCTTCCAGACCGGACCGGCGCTGCGGAGGTCCCGGGCCATGACCGGCCCCCCGTTCATGATCCGCGTTTTCTGGTGCTCCTTCCCCTTTTGTTCAGCGGCCTGGCCGGGTAAAACAAAGGCGACCAACATGGCCATAATCATGTAACGATACCATTTCATTGCCTGTCTCCTTATAGTATTGCTGTCAAATGCTGCCGCCTCGCCATACGGTCGGAGGTGTCTCTATAAATCCTGTAACAATGCAAGTTCGGGGTTAGTGCGTGGAATGAACCTTCACCACACCGGATGACCGGAAATGACGTATTCTGCTGTTTTCCAGCCGGCTGGAGGGTCAGCTTCTTTTGCGGTCCTGATCGAAAAGGATGCGGCCGTCAGCGGCGTCGATGAAATAATCCCACTTGTTCAGTCCCCCGCGCAGGATGACGTGCCAGGCGAGACGAAGTCCCTCTTCCACTGGATAGAAGACCAGACCGGTTTTGTCGATGGCTTGCATACGGTGTGCCTGCCCTTTCTCGAGGGCAATGGCTTCGGCCTTTTCGGCGGTGAGAGTCGGCTTGCTTTCCGGGAGTTGGGTGGGATGGTACTGCCCGTTGACCATATAGAGCTGGGATTTGTTGTTGATATGGAGGGTGAGTTCATCACCGTAGACCGGCACCTCCCTGATGAGGCGGGCGTAGCGGTAATGGGTGAAGCCCAGCTCGTCCTCATCGCTGCGCAGGAGCTTCAGCTCCAGCTCGGGCGCCTGGATCTTGAAGGTTTCGCTGTTCTCCTTGAGGAAGAGCAGCAGGGTCTCGGCCCGTTTATCCATTTTCACCTTGCCGAGGTCGGCGAGGGCGCCTTTGACCGTAGCGGGGGTAGTGAGCCGGTCGCTGCGGGTGATTTCGATGCCCTGGCGCGAGGCGAGGCGGAGGCTGGCGGGATCTATGCTGTGCGCGCAGCTAAGTAATAGCGGCACCAACACAAAGATGAGGTTTCGCATGGAGGGTATTCTCCCGATGTAAATGATGTATAATTCTGCAACAGAAAATTTCCGGCGGCTATTCCATCGCCCCGCTGCGCCCGGTCTTCAGGGCCAAGGGGTCCCATCCTTCGGCGCGCGGCCGGTGGTTCCCCAAATTCGCCTTGCTATTTTCCTCAGGAATCGATATCTTGCATCTTGGCCCAATCACAAAAGCAGAGCTGCCCTTGACGATCGATCCCGCCCAAAATACCTATCCCTACGAAGGTGATTCCGCCCCCAAACGCAGGCGTCGCAAGGCCAAACCCGCTGCCGGGGAAAGTCCCGCCCAGCCGGCTGCTGCGGAGGCTGTCTCCGCGGACGCTGGCGAGGCCGTCTCCCCTGACGCCGCCTCTCCGCCTGCCGATGCCCCGTCCTCGAACTCCGGCGGTACGCCGCCGCCTCCGGACGACGGCGCCGGCCAGGGCCCAGAGCCGGCCGCACAGGACAGCGAGAAGCGTATGCCCTTCCTCGATCACCTTGAGGAGCTGCGCTGGCGCATCATCTGGAGCGTCCTGGCGGTCGTAGCCGCCGCTGTGGGCTGCTATTTTTTCATCGACGAGATCATCTCTATCCTCGTCCATCCGGCGCCGAAGGACATCAAGCTGATCTTCCTCTCGCCGACCGAGGCCTTCATGACCTATCTCAAGGTGGCCGGTTACGCCGGTCTGGTGGTCTCCCTGCCCTTCGTCGCCTGGCAGTTCTGGCGCTTCGTCATGCCGGGCCTTTACGAGAAGGAGCGCAGGGCGGTCGGCCCCATCGTGGTATTCACGGTGCTCTGCTTCCTGGTCGGGGCCCTCTTCGCCTATTTTCTCATCATCCCCTTCGGCCTGAAATTTCTGCTCAGCTACCAGACCGATTTTCTGGTCGCCAATATCACCATCGGCAAATATCTCGGTTTTGTCGTCACCCTGCTGCTCGTCTTCGGCCTCGTTTTTGAGCTGCCGGTGCTGGCCTATTTTCTCTCGCTCATCGGCGTGCTGACGCCGCAGTTCCTGCGCAGCAAGCGGCGCTACGGCATCCTTATCCTCTTCATAGTCGCGGCGGTCCTGACCCCGCCGGATGCCTTCAGCCAGATGATGCTGGCCATCCCGCTGCTGATTCTTTACGAGATCAGTATCCTGGTCTCGGCTGCCGTACAACGTAAACGCAAGCGCCGCGAGGCCGAGCGGGAGAGGGAGTGGGCGGGTTGAGCCCGTCCGCAGTCCCGGAAAGGAATCCTGGTGTCCGCCTCTATCCATATCGATCTGCATATTCATTCCAACTATTCGGACGGACTGCTGCGCCCCGCGGAGATCGTCGCCTATGCCGGCAAGGTCGGCCTCTCCGCCATCGCCATCACTGACCATGACGACCTCTCGGCCTTTCCCGAAGCCCGTGCCGCCGGCGAAAAACTGGGGCTGGAGGTGATCCCCGGCATCGAGCTCAGCGCCATTTACGCAGGCTGCGAGACCCATATCCTCGGCTACCTTTACGATGTCACCAACGCCCCCCTCATCGCCTTCGCCGAACACATGCGCGCCAACCGCATCGAGCGCGCCCGCGAGATCATCCTGCGCCTGCGCCACCTCGGCATGCCCATCAGCTTCGACATGGTGCAGATGCGCGCCGGCCAGGGGGCCCTCGGCCGGCCCCACATCGCCGATATCATGGTCGAGGAGGGCTATGTCTTCAGCTTTAACGAGGCCTTTCAAAAGTTTCTCGGCGAGAACAAGCCGGGCTATGTGCCCAAGATGAAGCTGATGGCGGAGGAGGCGATTGCCCTCATCCACGACAGCGGGGGGCTCGCCTTTCTCGCCCATCCCGGCACCGGCGCTACCATCGAGGCCATCGAAGCCCTCATCGAGATGGGCCTCGACGGCCTCGAGACCATCCACCCGCGCCATGCCCCGGAGATGGTCGATTATTACCGCGGCCTCGCCCGGCGCAGCGGCCTGCTCGAGACCGGCGGCTCCGACTGCCACGGCGCCCGCCGCGGCGAGATGATGATCGGCACCCAGTCGGTCCCCCGCGAATATCTTGAGGAGATGCGGCGCCACCTGGCCCTGACCAATTTCTCCGAATCGGCCTGACCGGGTCGGGCGGGTGCGGCAGGAGCCTCGACCGCCTTGCGGCCGCAGCCCCCGCCTTCCCATCGGCCTGATGCCGCCGTAGCAGTGCTTCCTCGACCTGCGGAGCCCCAATGCCCGACGCCTCATCCCCTTTTATCACCCTGACCTTTCTCCCAGCCGGACGCCGGACCACTGTGCCGGCCGGCACCTCCATCCTTGACGCCGCCCAGGCGCTCGGCCTCGACATCACCTCACTCTGCGGCGGAGCCGGCCTCTGCGGCCAGTGCCGGATTCTGCTCCGGCGCGGGACGCTTCCCGTCACCCACAACGATCTGGAAAATCTCACCCCGGAGGAGCTCAAGGAGGGCTACCGCCTCTCCTGTTCGGCCCTGCCCGCGCAGGACTGCACGGTGGAGATTCCCTCGGCGGCCGCGGAAACCGCCGGTGCGATCCTCTCGGCCGGCGCCGCTCCCGAGGTCGCCCTCGATCCGGCGGTGCAAGCCATCCCGGTCGTCCTCAACCCGCCCGCACTCGAGAGCGGCCCCAGCGATCTAGAAGTGCTGCTCGCAGCCCTGCCGGCAGGGACGCAGCCGCCCTCCCTGCGTCTGCTTCAGGTCCTGCCCGGCCTGCTGCGCCAGGCCGGCTGGCGCGGCGATGCCATTCTCACCAGCGGCCGCCTCATCGATTTCCACCCGGAGCCCCGTCCCCTCTGCGGCATCGCTGTCGACCTCGGCACCACGACAGTCGTGGCCAAACTCATCGACCTTCGCACAGGGCGCCTGCTCGCCACCGAGAGCGGCCTCAACCGCCAGCGCCGCCATGGCGAGGACGTCATCGCCCGTGTCGGCCACGCCAATGCGCACGGGGTTTCAATATTGCAGCGCGAGATTGTCGAGCAGCTCAATGGAATGATCGGAGCTCTGGCGGCGCAGGGCGGGATTCTGCGCGAGGATATTTACGAAATGGTGCTGGCAGGCAACACCGTCATGGAGCACCTGCTGCTCGGGGTGCCGCCGCGCCATCTCGCCGAGATGCCTTACGTCCCGGCCGTGCGGAACTTTGCGCCTGTGGCCGCCGCGGAGATCGGCCTCGCGCTGCACCCGGAGGCGCGGGTGGTGCTCTTTCCCGTGCTCGGCAAGTTCGTCGGCGGGGATACGGCCGCGGTTCTGCTCACCCTCGCCGGCCGCCTCGACGGAACCTGGCTGGCGGTGGACATCGGCACCAACGGCGAGATCCTGCTTTGTCACCAGGGGCGGATCTGGACCACCTCGGCCGCCGCCGGTCCTGCTTTTGAGGGGGCGCAGATCAGCGCCGGCATGCGCGCCGCCGCCGGGGCGATCGAGCGGGTGTGGTGGAGGGGGGATCATCTCGAGGTGCGAGTCATCGGCGGGGGGGAAGCCTCCGGCATCTGCGGCTCGGGCCTCATCGACGCCGTCGCCGCGCTGCTCGAGACCGGCGCCCTCGACGAGTCCGGCCGGCTGGTGAGTGGCCATCCCCTGGTCACCATGGCGCCCCATCCCGGGGTGGTGGGGCTTCAGCCCGCCGCCCGCCTCACGGACCGGATTGTGCTCACCCAGCGCGACATCCGTGAGCTGCAGCTGGCCAAGGCGGCGATCGCCACCGCCATCGGTCTTTTACTGCAGTCGGC
>ENA-UOWO01006610-UOWO01006610.1-activated-sludge-metagenome-genome-assembly--contig:-NODE-6610-length-11793-cov-4.241097_pt1 | contig 11793 bp, 4 predicted proteins | sample MGYA00238148_ERZ761564 | MGnify/ENA primary metagenome ERZ761564 (study PRJEB28885, sample SAMN05720194) | activated sludge metagenome | isolation source: Anaerobic digester | place: USA...
CATCGTGGCCCTGGACAACCCGGATCCTGAAGCCGCCCGCGTGGTGTGGCGGCAATCGGGCGGACCAGCGCCGCCGCTTGTCGTCGGCGGGGGCGTCGTCGGCTCCCGTTGGCATCATGTCGCAGTGACCTTCTCCGCTGTGTCGAGTGCGCTCTATCTCGACGGGGTGCTCGAAGGCAGCGCGCCCGGAGACCCGCTGCACGCAAATGGCGGCGTCCCGTTGTCGCTGGGGGCCTGGATTGGCGACGGCACGGGATACGCGAGCGCCAGCTTGGATGACGTGGCGGTGTGGGACCAACCGCTGGCTCCCGACCAGGTCGCCGAGCTTGCCGCGCAGACCAAGACCCCGCTCGATTTCGCGGGCCCGGAGACCGCCCTGTATTTCGCCGGTGACGGACGGCTCCTGAACCAGAACGAACTCCTTCGCACGGAACTTCCTCTCGGGCCGGTGACTTACTATTTCCGCCGCGCGTTCGCTCTCGAAGAGGCGCCCGCCCAAGCGCGACTCGAGCTCGATTTCGCCGTGGCGGATGGAGCCGTTTTCTACATCAACGGAACGGAAGTGTACCGGCACAACATGCCGAATGGCGCCGTGATCTATGCCACCCGCGCGATCGTGGGTGTCTCCGAGGCGCCGTTGGTGCGGGAGGTGGAATTGCCTGCGGCGGCGGTCGGGCCGGGCGTCAACGTTTTGGCCGTCGAAGTGCACCAGGCGGATACGCACACGACCGGCATGGTCTTCGGAGCCGCTCTCGGCGCAATCATCAGCACCGAGACGAACCAGCCCTCGGACTTTCTCGAGGGCGATCTTGTCTTCAACGAAATCCGCGGCGCCGGCGGGATGATCGACATCGAGCTTTACAACCGCGGGGATCAGCCCGTGGACTCGAAAGGCTACCTGGTGAGGGGCCCCGGAGCGGGACCCGACGCCGAGGTTGCGGTGCCGGAGGGGACGGTTGCCCCAGGCGGCTTTCTCGTTCTGCCTCATGCCGTGTTCGGATTCACGGCTGCGCCCGGTGATCCCTGGTTCCTGATCAAGCCCGGCGGGCGGGCGATTGCCGATGCCGTTGCGACGCCGGAAGGCGTGCGCGCCCGTTTTCCCGATGGGGCGGGGGAGTGGCTGGTTCCGGACCGGCCGACGCTCGGCGCGAGCAACACGTGCACGCTGCGTCGGGACATTGACATCAATGAGATCATGTACCACGCGCCACCGACACTCGAAACGCCGTCCACGCCCTTCGCCGAGAACCCCGAGCAATGGATCGAGATTTGCAACTGCGGGTCCGCAGCGGTGGATTTGGCGGGCTGGCGACTGGAGGAGGGCGTCGAGTTCCAATTCGGTCCGGAGACGATTCTCGCTCCGGGCGCGCACCTCGTTGTGGCGAACGCCCCGGCGGCCTTGCAGGCGCGCTGGCCCGGGATTGCGATCATTGGCCCCTTCACGGGTCGGCTGTCGCACCGGGACGATCTTCTGGTGTTGCGAGACGCGGCGGGCAATCCCGCGGACCGGGTGCACTACTTCGACGATGGCCGGTGGCCGCGAGACGCTGACGGTGGGGGTGCCAGTCTCGAACTGCGCAACCCTGAGGCCGACAACGCCGTCGGGGAGGCTTGGGCTGCGAGTCGGGAGGGGGATCGTTCCAGTTGGCGGGCCTATTCCTACCGTGGAATGGCGCAAGCCAGCCCGGTGGGACCGGATGGACAGTGGCACGAGTTTGTCGTGGGCCTGCTCGACCGGGGCGAGGTTCTTCTGGACGACCTGAGTGTGGTCGAGTCGCCCGACGGCGCGGCGGTCCAATTGCTGCAGAACGGCGCCTTCGAAACGGGCGCCGCCGCGTGGCGGATTCTCGGCAATCATCGCGGCGAGGTGATTGCCGATCCGGACCAACCGGGCAATCGTGTCCTGCGGCTGACCGCATCCGGCCCGACGGAGCACATGAGCAATCACGCCGAAACGACGCTCAAGAACAACCGCGACATCGTCAATGGCCGGGAGTATCTCGTCTCGTTTCGCGCGAAGTGGATTCGCGGCTCGCGGCAGCTTCACACGCGCCTCTATTTCAATCGCCTCCCCCGGACCACTCTGCTCGAGTCGACGTCCCGCCCGGGGACGCCCGGGGCGCCGAACTCGACGTTGGTTGACAACCTCGGTCCGACGTTTTGCGGCCTGCGTCATGAGCCGGCTGTTCCGGCGCCGGGCGAGCCGGTGACCATCTCGGTCGCGATCGAGGACCCGGACGGCCTCGGCGCGGTGTCGCTGCATTGGCGTTTCGACGGGGGCCCCTGGGAAGCGGCGACGATGCTGCCGGGCCCGGCCGGGCGCGGGCGCCACTCGGCCATTCTCCCCGGCGCGGCTGCCGGCCGTGTGCTCCAGTTCTACGTGGAAGCCGCCGACCGCCGCGGCGCGACCGCCACATGTCCCGCCGCGGGCGCCCAGTCGCGCGCGCTCTGCCAGATCGACGACGGACTTGCATCCACGAACGGGTTGCAGAACGTGCGCCTGATCGCCCTGGGCGAGGATGTCGACGTGCTGCATGATCCGCTCAACGTGATGAGCAATGAGCATGTGCCGGCCACTCTGATCAGCAACGAAGGCGAGGTGTACTACGACGTCGGGCTGCGGCTCAAAGGCAGCGAGCACAGCCGCACCGTCACCCCGCGGTTGGGCTTCAACGTCAGGTTCAGCGGCGAGCAGCTTTTCCGTGGCATTCACCGGACGGTGGCGATCGACCGCTCCGAAAGCACCGGCTACGGCCAGCGCGAGATGCTGCTCCACCAGGCGCTGAACCGCTGCGGCGATCTGCCGACCAAGTACCATGACCTCATCCACCTCGTCTCGCCGCGGTCGGCGTACACGGGTGCGGCGGAGTTGCAGCTTGCGCGCTACAGCGACGTGTTCCTCGATGATCAATACGAGAACGGCGGCCTGGGAACCGTGTTCGAGTACGAACTCGTCTACCAACTGATGTCCACCCACAACGGGTCGCCGGAAGGCATCAAAGTCCCAGCCCCCGATTCGGTCGTGGGCGCGCCGATTCGAGCGCTGGGCAAGGAAAAGGAGGCTTACCGGTGGCATTTCCTGATCAAAAACAACGAGGAGCGCGACGATTACCGCCCGATCATCGCGCTTTGTCAGGCGATGAGCCTCAGCGGCGCCGCCTTCCAGACCGCCCTTCCCACCGTGATCGATGTCGATCAGTGGCTGCGCGGCAGCGCCTTCAACGCGCTCACGGGTGTGGGGGACAGCTACGGCGGCGATGGCTCGCAGCACAACGTCCAGTTCTACGCCCGGCCGGGCGACGGTCGGATACTCTACTTCCCGCATGACCTGGACGCCTTCTTCGACGCGTACCGGCCGATCGTGCCCAACGAGGACCTGGGGCGCATGCTCGCGACTCCCGCCTGGGCCCGGACGTACTACGGTCATCTGATCGAGATCATCGAGCGCAGCTACAACGAAGACTACCTCCGACATTGGGCGGAGCAATTCGGGCGACTGCTGCCCTCCCAGAATTTCGCGGGCCACTTGGCCTTCGTGGGTCAACGCGCCCACTTTGTCTCCGAGCAGGTGAAGGCCCAGGTGCCCGCCGTGCCGTTCGCCATCGCCACGAACGGCGGAAAGGGGTTCGCGGTGGACACAAACTCGCTGACGCTGACTGGCACGGCCCCGCTCGGCGTGGCGGCGATCGCCGTCAATGGCGTCGCGCGCCTGTTGACGTGGACCAGTACGACGGCCTGGACGCTGAGGATGCCCTTGCAGGCGGGGCCGAACTCTCTGGTCCTGCAAGGCCTGGACCGTCACGGCATCCCCGTCGCGGATGCCCTCGACACTCTTGCCGTGACCAACACCGCCTCCGGCGCGCCGCAGTCGGTCGCGATCAACGAATGGCTCGCCCGCAATACGGGGCTGGGCGGCGTTCCGGACCCGATCGACGGTCTCTACCAGGACTGGTTCGAACTCTTCAACCCGAATACGAACTGCGTGCGATTGGACGACTATTACCTGACAGACGACTTGAACCAGCCAACGAAATGGCGCATCCCGGAGAACACGCTGCTCGGCCCGCGCGCCTTCCTGCTCGTCTGGGCCGATGGGCAAACCGACCAGAACGGCCTGAGTCCGACGGGAGACCTGCACGCGCCATTTCAACTGGATGCGTCGGGCGAGGAGATCGGGCTCTTTGCGCCGGACGGCACGCCGCAGTCCCATGTCCGGTTCGGACCGCAGTTCGAGAATCTGAGCCAGGGCTGCTATCCTGATGGCGACAGCAGCCGCGTCGTTTTCATGACGACGCTGACGCCGGGCGCTGCCAATTCCCTGGCGGAACCGCTGCGGCTGATCGGCCTGGCGGTCAGCAGCACGGAAGTCACAGTGACGTGGAGCACGGTTCCGGGGCGCACTTACCGTCTCGAGAGTTGCCTCCGGCTCGAGTCGCGCGACTGGAGCCCCGTCGGCCCCGATCTGACTGCCGATGGCCTCTCGCTCGAAGCCAGCGAGCCCGTCGGCCCGGCGCCCCAACGCTTCTACCGCGTCGCGCGCGTGGACTGAAACCGCCTTGAAACCGCCGGTTGCACGGATGCACATCCCAGGATGGGCGATTCAAGGCAGCCCGCGGCAAGGCAAGAGGGAGCGCGATTGGATTCCGTCTGACCTGCGGTGACTCCGATGTTGACACCTGGCGCCGGGCCTCCATACTGGTCTGGTCGCCGCAAACAAGAACCGCATTTGGCTATGAATCGCACCCTTTGTGCCTCGATGGTTTCGTTCGCCGGTTTGGTCACCCTTCAGTCCGCCCTGGCGCAGTATCAACTCCAGCCGCTCTGGAGTCTCGCTCCCGGGGATCGGCCCTATCTGACGACAGGCAACACTGAGCGCGGGATGGCCTACAACCCGCTGACCGGGCACGTTCTGCTGGTGAGCCGCGCGACCGCCACGCCGACCATCGCCATCCTCGATGGATTGACGGGCGCCGATCTCGGCACGCTGACCTACGATGCGACTTTGATCACCGGCGGCACCTTCCCGATCAACCTGATCGGTGTGGCCGACGACGGCGCCATCTTCGGTGGGAACCTGACAATCAACCAGACGACCGCGAACTTCAGACTCTACCGCTGGGCCGACGAGAGTGCTTCTCCAACCCTCGTCTTCGATGGCGCGCCGGCTCCTGGCGGGACCGATGGCGCCAACAACGCGCTCCGATTCGGCGACACGATGGACGTACGGGGTGCGGGCTCCTCGACGCAGATTCTGCTCGGGGCACGCGGGAACGGCACGGCCTCGATCCTGACGACGTCCGATGGCGCAGCGTTCACCGCCACGCTGGTCACAAGCGACGCCACCGGCGCGGCGGCCAACAATGGGCCGTTCGGGTTGGGTATCGCGTTTGGTGAAGGGAACACATTCTGGGGGAAGTCGTCCGGCGGCAGTCCGCTGCGCGAACTGAGTTTCGACCTCGCGACCAGCAGCGCCGTGACCATCAAGAGCGCGGGCGAGCCGGATGTGTCGAATTTCATCTTCAACATCGGCTACGACCCCGCAACCGGCCTCTTGGCCGGGATCGCCAATGACGGAACCACCAGCCAGGAGTTCTCCCTGTTCGATGTTTCCGGCCCCACGCCCATCCCGCTCGATACGGAGGCGTTCCCCACCGCCAACGTGAATGGGAATGGCACGGGCGCGATTGACTTCGGCGGCGGCAAAGTCTTTGCGCTCGACAGCAACAACGGCATCGTCGCTTACGAGATTATTCCCGAACCGAGCGAGTTCGTCCTGCTGAGCCTTGGCCTCGGTGCGCTGTGGTTCGCCCGCCGCCGAAACGGTTAGGGGAATCGAAAGCCGCTGGCCGGGAGCGGGCGAAATGCGCCCGGCCAGTCGAACGCATTCAGTCAGTTCGCGGAAGATTCGGATTCGGCTTTCCTCGGGCGGCGCTCGGTGTCATAGAGAGTCCGTGCCTGGACCTCTGGCAATTCCATTCGATCGAGCGGGTCGAAGACCCAGACTGATCTTCGAGAAGAGCGGCGCTATCGAGGCCGCCGAATTGGCCAGGAAACAGGGGAAAGCCCGGTTCATAGGGTTTGCCGGCCACAAGAACCCGGAGTATCACTTGGCGATGCTCGCCAAGCCCTACGCTTGGCATGCCCTGCAAATGCCCATCAATCAAGCAGTTGAGCAGTGCCGAAATGCAGGCGCTACGCGACCGCCTGGCGCCTTCCGCAAAAGGGGACGAGAGCGAGCCCTGCAAGACCACGACAAACTTCGACAACAAACCGACCGCCTTCGCCCCGCCGCACGAGGCGTGACGGTCCGCAGACTGAACCATGAGCTTAAGACCCGGACGCAACGATCCTTGCTATTGCGGGAGCGGAAAGAAATACAAACGGTGCCATCTGCCGATTGACGAGCGGGAGGACCTCGATTCGGGGGGCGCTCGATCGAGCGCGGCCGAGCGGCTTCGTCCGTGGGCAGACGAGACGCCAGAGCCCGACGGGACGGGGCCCATGGCGGACGATACTCCTGAGGCGCTCCCTGATTTGAGCAAGGCACCCGGGGGGCTCAAGGCGTTCGCGCAGGCGTACAAAGCGGCGAGCAAGTCGGGCCTGTTCAAGCGCGATCCGGAGCTGCGTCGCATGTTCGAGGACAACAAGGTTTTGCTGAATTATCTGGCTCACCAAGAAGAGATCGAGGCCGCATCGGAGAAGCTAAGGCCGTACCATGAGGAGTTCGAGAGGCTCTGCGACGACCCGGCGGCGTATGAGCGCCAAGCAGAGGCGCTTTTCGCCGAAACAGCGTTCGCCCCTTTCCGGTTCACGGACGCGGATTTGAGCAGGGCGTTCGCCGAGGTGGGGGTTCCGACACTCGACGGCGCCTCGAGGAAGACGGGCAAGCTGATGCGCAAAGCGCTGCTGTTCCTGGCCACCAAGGAGCGCCGCAACGAGATCAGCATGCGCCTGCTCTTGCTCGTGCCAGGATACGTCCAGCAGGGCCGCCACCTGGACGCGCTCATGATCGAGGCCTGCGCCCTGATGACCGCTGAAGAAACGGATGACGCAAACCCGTTTCTGGGCCGCATGTTCCTGTACGGTTTGGAGGCATGGGCTGCCGCCCAAGAGGCAGCCAGGAAGGAGCTGCTCAAGAAGGTGGGTTTCAACCTTGACCCGGAGGCGAACCCGGACAAGGTCGAGGAGTGGCTGGACAAGGCGATGGCGGATCCCGAGAGCGCCGCGCGCTGGCAACGCCTGCTCGATGCCCATCCGGAGTTGCAGGCGGCCTCTGAGGACACTTCCCAGCTCATGGTCCGCAGGGCGGTTGATCTTCTTGACCGCGAGGATTCGGCCCGCCTCCTCCTGGGCGCCGACGAGATTCGTCCCTGGGTAGCGCTCCTCATCGAGAGGCTCCAACCCATGGTGGAGGAAACCGGGGTCCTGCGGCCCGGAGTCAAGGCCTCGAAGGCCCAGAAGAACAGGGCCTTCGACCAGTACTACCTGCCCGCCATGCGGGAGATGACCAAAGCCATCTTCACGCCCGAGCGGATTCTGCGACTCGTTGCCGAGTTGAAGGCGTATCGCAGGGAACTTGCAGCCGCAGGGGACAAGACCGCCATCCTCTGCGCGACTTCGGCCATTCTTTACATCGAGCGCGAGGAGGAGCCGGAGTTGAACTCGTTCCTGGTCAACCTCTGCGCCCGGTCCGTAATGAAATGCGGTGACGCCGCGGACCAGGAGGCCGGTGGGGTCGCTGACGACGACCAGACGACGCCAGCCGCAGGCCCGTGATTGTTCAGGTTGCAATCGGGGCGGGGCACCCCCGCCCCCCGCTCGCAGATTCGGCATTGGCGGACTCGGATTTGGCTTTCCTCGGGCGGCGATCCGTGTCAAAGGGAATCTGTGTCTGGATCCCTGGCAGTTCCATCGTATGAAATCACACATCCGTTGCGTCCTGGCTGTTCTGTGTCTGTTCGGCTCCTTCGGCAGTTGGGCCGATGACGCTCTCGAAACTGGATTCCGCAACCCGCCTCCGTCGGCCCGGCCATGGGTGTATTGGTTCCCCCTCGATGGCAACCTGAGCCGCGAGGGGATCACACTCGATCTCGAAGCGATGCAGCGGGTCGGGATCGGGGGAGTGCTCTACATGGAGACCGATCAGGGCGCGCCCACGGGTCCGGCGGCCTTTGCGGGGCCGTTGTGGCGCGAAATGTTCAAGCACATCAACGCGGAGGCCGCTCGGCTCGGCTTGCAGGTCAACGTCAACAACGACGCCGGCTGGTGCGGCAGCGGCGGGCCCTGGATCACGCCGGAACTGTCGATGCAGGTGCTCGTCTGGACCCACACCAATGTCGTGGGCCCGCAACGCATCGAGACACAGTTGGCCCAGCCGCGTACCGTCGGTGACTTCTATCGTGATATCGCCGTGTTCGCCTTCCCGACCCCGCCCAAGCCCTACACCATCCCGAACCTGGCCGGCAAATCCACCGCAACCATCCAGGAGATTCCGTCGCGCTCGGAGTTTCCAAACCTCGGATCGGACGCGATCGTGCCGCGGGACCGGATTGTGGCCCTGGGCGAGCCGCACTGCAAAGCGGGGCGGGTGAGCTGGGACGTGCCGCCCGGCGCGTGGACCCTCCTGCGCCTGGGCCACACCACCACGGGCAAGGACAACCATCCCGCCCCGCTGTCGGGACGCGGACTCGAGTGCGACAAGCTCAGCAAGGAAGCGGCCGAGGCGGCTTTTGCGGGCCTGATGTCCAAGATCATCGCGGATTCCCCCGGCCTGATCGGCCAGGACAAGACCGTGGTGTCGACCCATATCGACAGTTGGGAGGTGGGTTCGCAGAACTGGACGCCGAAGTTCCGTGAGGAGTTCGAGCGCCTTCGCGGTTACGATCCGTTTCCTCTTCTGCCGGTGCTGGCCGGCCATGTCGTGGACAGTCTCGAGGTTTCGGAACGGTTTCTGTGGGATGTGCGGATGACTGTGAGCGATTTGTTGGTCGAGAACTACGCGGGGCATTTCCAGGAGTTGGCCCGCCGCAACGGAATCCGGCTCTCGATCGAGGCGTATGGCGAGCCCGCCGACAACCTCACCTATGCCGGACGGGCCGACGAACCGATGGCCGAGTTCTGGGCATGGGCCAAATTCGGAGCGGCGTCCACGTGCACCGAGATGTCCTCGGCGGCGCATGTGTACGGCAAGCGAATTCTCGGGGCCGAGGCGTTCACGGCCACCGACGCCGAACGATGGCAATGGCATCCGGGTCTGCTCAAAGACCTCGGGGATTGGGCTTTTTGCGAGGGCATCAACCGCTTCGTCTTTCATCGCTATGCCATGCAGCCCTGGACGGACGCGCGTCCGGGCATGTCGATGGGCCCCTGGGGCCTGCACTACGAGCGGACCCAGACCTGGTGGGAACAGTCCAAGGCCTGGCACGAATACCTGGCCCGCTGCCAGTTCCTGCTTCAGCAAGGCCTGTTCGTGGCCGATCTCTGTTTCCTCGCGCCCGAGATGGCGCCCCAGTCGTTCAAATCCCCTGTCAAATCCGGGTACGACCGCCCCGGCTACAATTTCGACGGCTGCCCTCCGGAAGTGGTGCTCGAACGTATGAAGGTCAAAGACGGACGGTTGGTCCTGCCTGATGGAATGAGTTACCGGATGCTCGTTCTGCCTCAGACCGAGACCATGACGCCCGGGCTCCTGCGCAAGATCAAGGAACTCGTTGCCGACGGCGCCACGGTGGCCGGCGCACCGCCCCGCAAGTCCCCCAGCCTCAGTGGCTTTCCGGCGTGCGACGACGAGGTCCGGGCCCTCGCTCTCGAGTTGTGGGGGCAGGGTGATGCCCCGCGCGACCTCGAGCCCCGCAGTTACGGTCAAGGACGCATCTTCTGGGGCGGTGAGTTCTCACCCAAACCGCCAGCGCACCCTGAATCCGAGAGCCTGCTCGCCCCCGCGAAGTGGATTTGGTTCAAGGAAGGCAATCCCGCCTCGAGCGCGCCCCCCGGACGGCGATTCTTCCGCCGCGCTTTCGATGTCGAGGCGGGGGGGCTGGTGTCGGCCCGGCTCGTGATGACCGCGGACAACGCATTCGAGTGCGAGGTCAATGGGCACGCGGCCGGCTCGGGCGACAACTGGGCCCGCACCTATGAGCTGGACCTCAAACCCTGGCTCGAACCGGGCCGCAATCTCCTGTCGGTGTCGGTGCTCAACGCCACGACATCGGCCAGCCCGGCCGGTTTGATTGGCGGGCTGAGACTCGAATACGAAAACAACCGCGTCGTTGACGTGCTCAGCGATGGCCAATGGCTGGCCTCGGACAAAGAGCCGCAGACTCCTGAAACGGACACTTCGTGGTCCGCCGCCCTCGAGTTGGGGTCCTTGGGCATGGGCCCCTGGGGCGACGTCCAGGCGGGCACAGGCACTGTCGATCCCATCCCCGATATCGAAATCCTCTGCCGACTGCTCGAAAGGCTGGGCGTGCCCCCCGATTTCCAGGCCCAGACAACGCGTGGCGACCAGAGCCTGCGATTCATCCATCGCCGCATTGGCGATACCGAGGTCTACTTTGTCGCGAACAAAAACCCCTATCCCGAGGACGCCCTTTGCTCGTTCCGCGTCAGCGGACGCCGCCCCGAGTTCTGGTGGCCCGACACGGGGCGCGTCGCAGCCGCGCCCGCTTACGACGAGTCGGGCGGTCTTACGCGCGTCCCCATCCGGTTCGACGCCTACGAATCCGCGTTTGTCGTGTTCCGCGAGGGGGCCGATTTCGAGCCTGACCGAGTGACGGCGGTCACCCGCAATGGCGTGCCGATTCTCACCACGGCCTCGAGCGCCCCGGACCGGACCAGGTCGAGCCTGTCGGCGCCGGCGGGTGTTCCGCCCGTTGCGCTGACCCGAACCTCCGGCGGAGCCATCGCGGCGCTCGTCTCCGAGCCGGGCGCTTACAGGTTCGAGCGGGCGCGCGGGTCGGCCTGGCGAGCCGAGGTCGGTTCATTGCCCGAGCCGGTGGCGATTCTCGGGCCTTGGGAGGTGCGCTTCGCGGCGAATTGGGGCGCGCCCGACCGGGTGGTCTTCGACCGGCTGATTTCCTGGAGCGATCATCCCGAGCCCGGCGTGAAGTGCTTCTCGGGCACCGCGGTCTATTCGACAACCTTCGCGGTGCCGCCCGAACTCATCGCGTCGGACCATCGTCTTTGGCTCGATCTGGGCCGGGTTGCGGTGATCGCCGAGGTCACACTCAACGGAAAGCCGCTTGGCATTCTGTGGAAAGCGCCCTTCACCGTCGAGGCGACGGGCGCCGTTCAACCGGGCGACAACGTGCTCGAAGTCAAGGTGGTGAACCTGTGGATCAACCGGCAGATCGGCGACGAGTTCCTGCCGGAGGACAGCGAGCGCAACCCGAACGGCACACTCAAAGCCTGGCCGCAGTGGATCGATGAGGGACGGCGCAGTCCGACCGGCCGATACACCTTCACGAGCTGGCGGCTGTGGAAGAAGAACGAGCCCCTAGCCGAATCCGGGCTGCTGGGCCCGGTCAGACTGCGGGCGCTCAAGAGCGTCACTGAACCGAGACGCATCTGAACACCTGGCTCGTGGTGCCATCGTCAAAGGGGACGGGGGCTTCCATAATCGCCCGAATCCGATCGCAGGACACTACGCCCGGGTCGAACGTGAACACGGCAGTGCGCTCACTGGCATACGCCTGGATGGAGAAGATGCCGGGCGTGTTCTCGTAGAGCGAAGTGAAGAATTGGGCCGTGCCCCAGCATCGGATGCCGTCTACGACAAAGGTCGCCGTTTCGCCG
>ENA-UOWO01006612-UOWO01006612.1-activated-sludge-metagenome-genome-assembly--contig:-NODE-6612-length-11790-cov-8.514274_pt1 | contig 11790 bp, 12 predicted proteins | sample MGYA00238148_ERZ761564 | MGnify/ENA primary metagenome ERZ761564 (study PRJEB28885, sample SAMN05720194) | activated sludge metagenome | isolation source: Anaerobic digester | place: USA...
AAAACGAACCAGGCTCCTGGAAATGCGTCCGGGAACATCCCTGGAAGTTCACCCTGAATAGGGCCTTAGCCCTAATATCTGCTGCGTGAGTAGCTACTAAAAACGTAGCAAAACGAGTTATCCATCTGGGTAATTCTTTACAGTTTTTTGAGCAAACCTCGTCCTAGAATGACCGCCTTCTAGCTCCTGGATGGGGGAAATTCACATGTTCAGCAACACACAAAAATGGTCTGCCGAGTTCATCGGCACGTTCTGGCTCACGCTGGGCGGCTGCGGCAGCGCGGTTCTGGCCGCCGCTTTTCCGGGAGTAGGCATCGGCCTGCTCGGCGTCTCGCTGGCTTTTGGCTTGACCGTCGTAACCGGCGCCTACGCGCTGGGCCCCATTTCGGGCGGACATTTCAATCCGGCCGTGTCCATCGGCCTGGTGATCGGCAAGCGCTTTTCTGCCGCTGAGTTGCCAGGCTACATCATCGCGCAGGTGCTGGGTGCCGTAGCTGCGGCGGGCGTGCTGTACCTGATCGTATCGGGAAAAACAGGTTTCACAGGCGTGGGTGGTTTTGCCAGCAACGGCTTTGGTGAGAACTCACCGGGTAAGTTCAGTATGGTGTCCGTGCTGATTTGTGAAGTAGTGATGACCGCCATCTTCCTGATCGTCATTCTGGGCGCCACGGCCCGCAAGGCCGCTGATGGTTTTGGTGGCCTGGCCATCGGCCTGTGCCTGACCCTGATTCATCTGGTGTCCATTCCCGTGTCCAACACCTCGGTGAATCCTGCGCGCAGCACCGGCCCCGCCCTGTTTGCGCAGACTGGCGCCATGGGCGACCTGTGGCTGTTTTGGGTGGCCCCGATTGTGGGCGCCGCACTGGGCTCGCTGATTTACAACGCGTTGCTAAGCGACGAATGAAGGCATAGCCGCCCCTCCAGAGAGGCCTACCAGCGGGAAACTCTCTTCTCAGGTTGACGCAGCGCCAGCCTGCTGGGCAGCCAGCGCTTCGTCCAGCGCCTTGCAGGACGGGGCACATACTGCCTGTGATTTGCCCAGCACCTTACGGGTGCCCATCATGGAGCGCACCCGGTGCTTGCCACACATAAAGCAGGACATCGTGGCGCCGCCAAAGGCCGTCGCTGCCGCGAACGGCGAGCCTGATACCTTGGATTTGTAACGCAGACCGCCATCCAGAACGGCGGTTTTGGGTTCAGCTTTAGCCATGGTTCACATCCATGTTCGTGTAGTAGTTCATGTTGAGTCTGATGTAAGGAATGTGGAGTCACTTTGGCCGCTTTTCAAGCGGAAACAACCCCCAATCATGCCACGAGCGGCTCTTCCTCCATCGCTTCGAGCTGTTCTTCGAGCATCTGCACCTGGCCCTGCCAGTAATCACTGGACCCAAACCAGGGGAAATTGATCGGAAAAGTGGGGTCATCCCAGCGCCGGGCCAGCCAGGCGCTGTAATGGATCAGCCGCAACGTACGCAGGGGCTCAATTAGGGCGAGTTCGCGGCGATCAAAAGGGCGAAACTGCTCGTAACCGTCCACCAAAGCGCCCAACTGGCGGGTACGCTGCGAGCGATCGCCGCTGAGCAGCATCCACAAATCCTGCACTGCCGGGCCGGTGCGGGCGTCGTCCAGATCAACAAAATGAGGCCCCGGGCCGGCAGCGGCGGGCACGTCGGCGGGCGTCCACAGGATATTGCCGGGGTGACAGTCGCCGTGCAGGCGGAAAAGGGATATAGGGGTTGAATCGGGGTTGACATCAATGCGGGAGTTCTGGGCACTATTTGGGCTATTTTTACGGTCTTTTTGGCCTTCAGCCCCCGTCAAACATTCGTGAGTAGCTATCAAATCAATAGCGTTCTGCGAAACCTTCTCCCAGGCCGACTGCACGTCCAGCGGCACCTTGTCGTGGCTCAGCAACCATTCGCGGGAGTCGATGCCAAAGGTTTGCACGTCCAGTGCGGGCCGACTGACAAAGGAGCGCGCCGCGCCCACAGTGTGAATGCGCGCCAGAAACCGGCCAATCCACTCCAGCACGTCTAGATCGTCCAGTTCCGGCGCCCGCCCGCCGCGGCGCGGGCTGACGCTGAACGCAAAGCCGTTGAAATGATGCAGCGAGCGCCCTTCCAGAATCAGCGGTCCGATGGCGGGCACCTCGGCGGTCATCAGTTCGGCGGAAAAGGCGTGTTCTTCCAGAATCTGGGCGTCGCTCCAGCGCTCAGGGCGGTAGAACTTGGCCACCACGAGGGCGCCGTCTTCCAGATTCACCTGATAAACGCGGTTTTCGTAGGAGCTGAGCGCCTGCAGGCGGCCGTCGCCAAACAATCCCACACTGGCCAGGGCGTCCAGAACAACATCGGGGGTGAGGGATTCAAATGCGTGCATCCCCTATTGTCCCCCGCGGGCAAGTCCAGCCGATAGACCGGGTTACCCGGTTTCTTTTGATCTTTTATTGATCTCAGCGGCCGATGCACAAACGATCGGCAAAAAAGAGGGGTAAACCGGCGGCCCGGATGGCAGCTGCAGCGCCTTCATGGTCGTAGGGCACGCGGTGAAAGGTGAGTTCGTTCCCGTCGGTGTCCAGCAACGCGTACATGGCGCGGGGGTCACCATCGCGCGGCTGCCCCACCGAGCCAATGGTGCCCAGCAACTGCCCCTTGGGCGGCAGCGCAATGGGCAGGCCCGGCATGGGCGTGATGCGGGTCAGTGTGGGGCCATCGTCGCGGTAATACAGGGTTTGCATGTGCACGTGCCCGCCAAAGACAAAGCGCACTTCAGGAATTTTGGACGCTGCGGCGAGGCTGAGGCCGGCCGCCCGCTGGTCGTACACGTAATGCCACAGTTCGGGTGCGTCCACACTGGCGTGAACCAGAAGCACCGAGTCGTCCTGCTTCAGGAGCGGCAAGGCGTCGAGAAATTCAAGATGCAGGCTGTCAAGCTGGGCATGGGTCCACGCGGCAGTGCTGTCGCCAACCGTCAGGGCCTGCCGGGGCGGGCTGACAGCCAGCTCATCGTGGTTGCCCTTGATCACCATGGCCCCGTCAGCGACAAGCATGCGGACCATTTCCACCACCGCCACGGGGTCAGCACCGTAGCCCACCAGATCGCCTAGCAACGCAAACCTCCCGGCACCATGCGCCCGGGCGTGCGCCAGGCAGGCATCCAGCGCCTGAATGTTGGCGTGAATATCAGATAGCAGGGCCAGTTTCATGCACAGAGGAGGGGTTACGAAGCGGATGGTGGGGTGTGCTGCAAATCAGACTGGCTGCGGCTGACCAAGTTTAAGACATGTCCCTTACGCGGGTCGCCCTGCCCGCCCAGTACCGCCTTGTAAGTGCTGGCCATTGCCACAGCGCCTTCGTGGCGCTCAGGTACCAGCCAGGGCGCCACCGGGTTCGTCACATGGGCCAAAAACTGCTGCCAGGCCTGAACGAGCCGGGAGCCAAAATCCTGCGAACCCCAGTCACCCTGCCGCTTCTTGATTTGTGCAGGCGCAAAAAACAGCGCGGCCTTGGGGCCGGGCAGGTTCTTCGCGCTACCCAGTTGTTCGACATGGGTGCCGCCAATCGAGCAGCTGTAAGCCAGCTGGGTGAACCGGGTATGGATGCTCTCGCGCAGCGCGGCGTTGCCGGCAAAGTCGATGTAAACACAGGGCACGGTAGCGTTCAGCTGATCCAACTGGTCATACGGCAGTACGCGGTTGTAACAACTCAGGCTCTGGCAAAAATCCACATTGGCTGCCGAGGTCAGCCCTACGACTTCGATCCCCTTGCGCCGGGCAAGCTGAAAAGCCGTGCCGTAGGCGGTTTTGCTGGATGCGCTGGACAGCAGCATCACAGCAGGGCGACTGGCATCCGCCATAGCTCCAAAAAAAGCGTTGTCGGCCAGAAAATCGTCAATCAGCCACGAGGTGATGAACAGCGGGCGCAGCAAGGCCTGTGCGTCCTCGGTGGATGCGGTGTAAAACGGATCAGCCGAACAGCGCATGTATTGGTTATACACCCCGTGCAAAGCCGCGCGATGGGGGGCGCCGTCTGAAAAACTGGTGGGCGACAGTCGGGTGGGTGCCAGTACCACGCTGCTGGCCATGGGAAAGTAGCCATACAGTCGCTCCCCTACCGCCACGCCGGCGTGCAACGACTGCACCACGTCGCCAAAGCCCCAGACCGGGATCACGCCCCAGCCTTCTTGTGCCACGGGGAAAAACGACCAATAGTTCATGGCGTCACCAAACGCCGCGTATGTGATGTTGTTGGACGTCAGCGCAAAGCGGTCGATGCGCACACGGACTTCGCCATCCTGAAGAGGCGCGTCGGGCTCAATCTCCCACTCGGTGCGGGGAAGCTGATCTTTGCGGACCAGGAATCGGGTGGTACTCATGACGCAACCTTAAAAATGGCAAAGCCAGCCACAAACAAGGTCTGCAGCTGGCCTGGCAGTAAGGGCAGGCAACACCTGCAGCCCTCAACGCATTGTCAACACTTTTTCATCGCAGAACTTGTCAGGCGAGCGTGATGCTGACCTCAATATTACCGCGAGTCGCATTGGAGTATGGGCAAACCTGATGGGCCTTGTCCACGAGCGCCTGCGCTGCAACTTTGTCCATGCCGGGCACATTCACTACCATCTGCACTTCAATGCCGAAACCAGCCGGAATCTGACCGATGCCGACGGTGGCATTGATGGATGTGTCTGCAGGCAGGTTAACTTTTTGCGTGCCGGCCACGAACTTCATGGCGCCCAGGAAGCAGGCGCTGTAGCCCGCTGCAAACAGTTGCTCGGGGTTGACGCCACCGCCTGCGCCGCCCATTTCCTTGGGAACGGTCAATTTGACGTCCAGCGAACCGTCAGATGTTTTGCTGGTGCCGTCGCGGCCGCCCGTAGACGTGGCGTGGGCTTTATAGACGACTTTTTCCACTTTGGTGACCATGGTGTTTCCTTGGGATAAATGCTTCTCCAATTGAAGAAGCGGGTTGAGAAAGGTTGGCGGAAGGTGTTATGAGGCGGGTTGAACATTCAGGCGATGAGCCGCTCCCGCAGAGCCTGTACCTGCTGCGTGAGGGTCACCAGTTCCGGCAAAGGGCACTGCGCAGCCTGCAACACGCAGCCCGGAATACGTGCCGCCCTGGACTTGAGCTTGCGACCTGCCTCCGTCAACACGATATGCACCCGGCGCTCATCGTCAGTGGAGCGCCGACGCGTGAGCACGCCCGCCGCTTCCATGCGCTTGAGCAGCGGCGTCAATGTGCCGGAGTCCAGGTACAGGCGGCTTCCCAGCTCCGACACGGCCACGTCGTCCTGCTCCCACAGCACCAGCATCACCAGGTACTGCGGATAGGTCAGCCCCATTTCTTCCAGCAAAGGCTTGTAAAGCTTGGTCATGGCCAGCGACGTGGAATACAGCGCAAAACACAGCTGGTTGTCCAGCAGCAGCGCGGAATCGGTCGTCAATGTCTTTTTGTTGGAACCCATAGGTGAATTGTATTACACAATTAAATTGTGTGCAATTTATTTTAGTGAGAACTTTTCAGGCCTTTGCAAGCTTGGGTGTCAGGGTAAACGGGGATCGTCATTAAAGAGGGCTCCTTAAAAAAAGCCGAATTTGTGGTCTATCGTGGTCACATGACTGTTACCCCTCTGAAAACTGACCATGTTTGACTACATCATCATTGGCGGCGGCTCTGCTGGCTGCGCGCTGGCTGCCCGCCTTTCCGAAGACCCCTCCGTTAATGTTGCCCTGCTGGAAGCAGGGCCAGTGGACAAAAGCGTATTGATTCACTGCCCTGCCGGTCTGGCTCTGCTGGCCAAGAGTGGCGACGCCAACTGGCTGTTTGAGACCATGCCGCAGCCGGGCCTGAATGGCCGCAAAGGCTACCAGCCGCGCGGCAAGGTGTTGGGTGGCTCCAGCTCGGTGAACGCGATGATTTATGCCCGCGGGCACCGGGCCGACTACGACCACTGGGCTGCTGAAGGCAACGCTGGCTGGGGTTATGACGATGTGTTGCCATACTTCAAACGCTCCGAGCACAACGAGCGCGGTGCGGACGCTTTTCACGGCACAGGCGGCCCGCTCAACGTCAAGGACCTGACCACCCCCAACCGCTTTGGCCCCATCTTCGTCAAAGCCAGCCAGCAGGCGGGCTTTCCGGTGAACACCGACTTCAATGGCCCCGAGCAGGAAGGTGTGGGCATGTACCAGGTGACCCACAAAAATGGCGAACGCTTCAGCGCCGCCAAGGCCTACCTCGCCCCCAACCTGGCACGGACCAATCTGCAAGTCATCACCGGCGCGCACACCACGCGCATCCTATTTGAGCAAAAGCGCGCTGTGGGCGTGGAGTACCAACACGAAGGCCAAATCAAACAACTCAGGGCATCTCGCGAAGTGCTGCTGTGCGCAGGTGCGTTGCAATCCCCGCAACTTCTGATGCTCTCGGGGATAGGCGCGCGCGCTGATCTGTTGAAAAACGGAATCGCTGTCGTTCACGATTTGCCTGGCGTCGGCCAAAACCTGCACGACCACGTGGACGTGGTTCAGGTCGTTCACGCGCCACAGGCCAAAGAGTTGTTTGGCATTTCTCTCAGCGGCATGGTGAGCGCGGTAAAAGGCATTTTTGAGTGGCGTAAATACCGCACCGGCATGCTCACCACCAATTTTGCGGAAGCCGGGGGCTTCATCAAGAGCCAGCCTTCCGAGGCGATTCCGGACCTGCAACTGCACTTTGTCATCGGTAAACTGGTGGACCATGGCCGCAAGACCGTGTTCGGCCATGGCTACTCGTGCCACGTGTGCCTGCTGCGCCCCTTGAGCCGTGGCAGCGTGAAGCTCGCCAGCAAGGACCCGCTGGCCGCACCGCTGATTGACCCGAATTTCCTGGGCGACCGCGATGACATGGACCGCCTCATTCAGGGCTTCAAGATCATGCGCAACATCCTGTCGCAACCTTCACTGGCGGGCTTTCATGGCAAGGAGTCGCCCAAGTCAGGGGGCGCCAAGACCGACCTGCAGATCGAGCAGTTCATCCGCGACAACGCCGACACCATCTACCACCCCGTCGGTACCTGCCGCATGGGCAGTGGCCCCATGGACGTGGTGGACGCGCAGTTGCGTGTGCACGGCCTGACGGGTTTGCGCGTGGTGGACGCCTCTATCATGCCGCGCGTAGTGGGCGGCAACACAAATGCGCCGGTGATGATGATTGCCGAGAAGGCAGCTGACATGATCAAGGCCGCCGCAGCTTAAAACCGGGGTTTTTACAGGTCAAATCGGGCCTAAATCGGCCTTAAGCCCTCGTGGAATATGCGCGAATAGCTATATCATTCATAGCGCACGCTATTCTCCGACTTCCCCGACCTGAATGACCTCCTTTGAACGCCCGCGGCTCAATGCCGTTGCCGGACCCATTCTGGGTGAGTTCCTGCTCGGCTACAGCGTGGCGATGGCTGGCCTCTGGCTGGCTTCACATACGTCAGACGGTGCGGCTGGCAGTTTTGGCCTGGCCAATCAAGTGCTGGAAACGCTATTTGTGGTGTTTCGGGTTCTGGCGATTGGCATGGGCGTCACCATCACGCAGATGCTGGGCGGCGAACAACACGAAAAAGCCCGACTGACCGCGCTGTCCAGCCTGGGTGCCTGCACTTGGGCCGGGTTGTCAGTTGCGGTTTTTCTGCTGCTGGGCAACGACCTGATTCTGGACGTGCTGAATGCCCCCGAGCAGATTTTGCCGCTGGTTTCGCCTTATCTGCAGCTGCTGGCACCGGCCGTCTTGTTGGAGGGATACAACCTGGCCATGGCCTCCATACTGCGCGCCCATCTGCATGTGCGCGATTCGCTGCGGGTGATGATCGCCATGCATGGCACCCACCTGTTGCTGGCCGTGCCACTGATGCTGGGCGTGGGGGAATGGGAGGGTTTTGGTTTGTACGGCTATGCCCTGGCACTTCTCATCAGTCGCGCCATTGGCCTGTGGCTGCATCTCGTGATGTGGCGCAAACGCATGGGACTGGTCCCGACCACCGCGCACTGGTGGCGCCTGCAACCCAAGATGCTGGCCCCGGTCCTGCGCATCGGTGTGCCAGGGGCGAGCCTGGAGCTGGGCTACCGCGCAGCCTTTCTGGTGTCACTGGCTACCACCGCACGGCTGGGCGTTGGTGCGCTGGCCACCCACTCCTACACGTTGCAGCTGCTGAAATATGTGCTGCTGATCAGCCTGGCAATCGGCTGGGCCTGCGAGATCATGGTCGGCCGCCTGATTGGCGGGGGGCACTTCCAGCAGGCGCATGCGCTGGTGCGCAAGTCCGTGCGCAACGGTCTGCTCGCCTCGGGCGGCATGGCGTTGGCCGCGGCACTTGCCGCGCCATGGCTGATGCGCATGTTTACCAAAGACCCTCAGGTAATACATGCCGCACAAACCTTGCTGTGGATCGCTGTGGCGCTGGAAACCGGGCGCGTGTTCAACCTGATCGTCATCGGCGCACTGCGGGCAACGGGTGACGCGATCTACCCGGTGGTGGCCAGTTTGGGGTCATTCGTGCTGGTACTGGGGCTGGGCTCCTACTGGATGGGGCGCAGCTACGGGCTGGTGGGCATCTTCATTGTTTACGCAGCCGATGAATGGGTGCGTGGCCTGCTGATGATGGCCCGCTGGCACTGGCATGGCTGGCTACCCAGCGCCCGGGAAACCCAGCGCCGAGTACGTGGCCACAAGTAAAACCGGTTCTTGGCCCTTTGTTGGATATGCGTGGATAGCTATTAAATATATAGCTAGTATTCCCAACGCAAACTTAACCCCTGAATCGCTTGCGCGTCAGCGCCAGTGCCACCCAGAAGCTCACAACGGCAAACACGGCCAGCACACCCAGATGACGCCAGGGATGTTCAGGCCACTGGTCCATGAATAGCGGACGCACCAGTTCGACTGCATTGGTCAGTGGTAACCAGCTGGAAATGGTTCGCACCACCGGCGGCAACTGCTCCAGCGGGAAAAAAATGCCGCTCAGAAACATCATGGGCGTGAGAAACAGCGTGAAGTAATAGGTGAAAAAATCATACCCCTTGGCCAAAGCATTGAAGATGAGCGCAAGGCAGCTAAACGTAATGCCCACGCCCAGCAATATGGGCCAGGCCACCAGCAGTTTGGGGCTGTAGCTGATACCCAGTATAAGCATCACCGCCAGAATGGCTGTAACGGTAAATAGCGACTTGAAGGCCGCCCACAGCATCTCGGCCATTACGATGTCATCCAGCCGCACTGGCGCATTCATGATGCCGTCCCAAGTCTTTTGCACATGCATGCGCGAAAACGCTGAGTACAAAGCTTCAAACGATGCTGCCTGCATCGCACTCATGCAGATCGAGCCACTGGCCAGGAACAGGATGTAGGGCACCTTGACCTCATGACCGGCACCGCCCACAGTCACCTGCCCCACGAGCGCGCCCATGCCGTAACCAAAGGCGACCAGCCACATCAGCGGCTCGGCAATGTTGCCCACCAGGCTGGGAATGGCCAGCTTGCGCCAGACCAGCAGGTTGCGCAAAAACACCGGCCAGAAGCGCAGTGACACCTCCGGTGGCCGCCACACGTTTTGGCGGATGGCTGCTGACGCGTTGTCACCCATGTCCAGATTCATCGCGGTCATCAGCCATCCTCCCTGATTTGTCGTCCGGTGAGTTTGAGAAACAGGTCTTCCAGATTGGCGGGCCGGTGCAGCGTGCGCAATTGCGGCTGGCTTGCCAGTGCATCGAGCACAGCGCGGGCATCCTGGGTATAGAAAAACACGGTTTCACCACTCAGCTCTACGCGCGATGCCAGTTGCTTGACCGGCGAATCCATCAACGCGACGGCGCCCACGCCATAGACCTCCACCACGTCGGGCTCCAGATGTTGTGCAATCAAATCGCGCGGCGTGCCTTCAGCGATCTTCTTGCCATGATCCAGCACCAGAAGGCGAGAACACAGGCGCTCGGCTTCGTCCATAAAGTGTGTCGTAAGCAGGATGGATTTGCCTTGTTGCAACAACAGTTGCAACCGCTCCCACATCAGGTGGCGCGCCTGGGGGTCGAGCCCGGTTGTGGGTTCGTCCAGCAACAGCAGGCGCGGGTCGTTCACCAGCGCGCGGGCCAGGCTGAGGCGACGCTTCATGCCACCAGACAATTCGCCCGGCTTGGCATGGGCTTTGTGAGTGAGCGATGCGAACTCCAGTAATTCAGGAATTCGGGCACGAATCTGTGCGTCTTTCATGCCGAAATACCGGCCATAAACCAGCAGATTTTCTGCACAACTGAAGTCCGGGTCCAGCGTGTCCATCTGCGTCACCACGCCGAGTTGGGCCTTGATTGCCAAAGCATCCCGGGGCATTTGCAACCCGGCCGCGTCGCTAGACTCGGGAAAATAGGTGATACGCCCCGCATCGGGCGTGCTCAAGCCCAGACACATGCGAATGGTGGTGGTCTTGCCAGCGCCATTGGGCCCGATCACGCCCAGGCATTCGCCTGGCGCAATCTGAAACGAAACGTTATTGACCACGGTGACGTCGCCATAACGCTTGGAGAGCTGGTCTACGGAAAACAGCGGGGCCTGCAAAGTCGGAAGAGTCGTCAAGGTCGGTTGGGACATGGTCTTATTGTTACCGCAAGTGCCACCCCACGCAGTGCGCCTGGGCTTCAGGCCCTGATTACCGTCAAACCGGTTCGTGTCAACGCCGTCACATCTTTTTTCAGAGTCGCCGCTTCCACAATGAGGCCCGTCACTTCAGCACACGTGGCGATACTGTAGGGCGACGCGGCATTGAGCTTCTCTGCCGACGCGAGTACCCAGGTTTCGGCCGATTGCCCCATCATTGCCCGCTTGATGTGCGCCTCTTCCAGATCGCCCGTGCTGAATCCCTGGGCAGCGCTGACTGCCGTGACGCCCATGAAGTAGAGGTCGGCCTGAACCCGGGTGATGGCCTGCATGGTGGCGGCACCCATGGCCACCACCGAATGTTTAAACAGCTTTCCGCCCATCAACACCACCTCAACTTCAGGGTGATGCACTAAGGCGACCGCAATGGAGGGGCTGTGCGTCACTACCGTAGCCGTCAAGTTCAGGGGCAATTGCAGCGCTAGCTGATGGCAGGTGGTGCCGCCATCCATGAACACGACCTGACCCGGCTGAATCAGTGTCACGGCTGCTTTGGCTATGGCCAACTTGCCGCCAGGCTCCAGGCCCAAGCGAAGTGAATAGTCGCCCAATGCAGGCGATGCGGGCAAGGCCCCACCATGAACGCGTTGCAGCAGCCCTTCGGACGCCATTGCCCGCAGGTCGCGCCGGATGGTGTCCTCAGACAGCTCCAGCTCTTCGCTCAACGCTTTTGCGAGAACCTGCCCATCATGGCGCAGTCGGTCCAGAATGATTTTTCTTCGTTGACTTGTCAGCATGCGGCAACTCTACCTCAGGCAGGCGTCCACTCAAGGTTGAATGAATACTAATTGCACGTTATTTCTTGATATTGCATGATTTATCTCGTTTTGATACACTATCAAAACTTGTTCTATTTCAGTCTTTACATCCATGAATGATCGCGTCCGCCTCATCAGCACACAGGTTCTATCCGACGACTGGTACGTCCTGAAAAAGAATGTGTTTGACTACCAGCGACGCGATGGCAGCTGGCAGCGGCAAAGCCGTGAAACCTATGACCGGGGCAATGGGGCCACCATCCTCCTTTACAACCGCGAGCGTAAAACCGTCATCCTCACACGGCAGTTCCGGTTTCCGGCTTTTGTGAATGGCACACCGGACGGCATGCTGATCG
>ENA-UOWO01006613-UOWO01006613.1-activated-sludge-metagenome-genome-assembly--contig:-NODE-6613-length-11789-cov-5.554372_pt1 | contig 11789 bp, 11 predicted proteins | sample MGYA00238148_ERZ761564 | MGnify/ENA primary metagenome ERZ761564 (study PRJEB28885, sample SAMN05720194) | activated sludge metagenome | isolation source: Anaerobic digester | place: USA...
GGCGCTTTGCGCCGAGGCAAATTCTTTCAATTTCGCTGAATGTAAAACTTGGCGGAGACGGTGGGATTTGAACCCACGAACCGATAAATCGGTACGGGTTAGCAACCCGTTGCAATTGACCACTATGCGACGTCTCCAACTGTGTCAATGATAGCGGTAATGTATTGTAACTCAAAATTATTGAAGTTGGGATTCTAGATATTGCTGTACTTCGGTCCAGTTGTTAGCGCCAGCGCGAGGGATGAGGCTGGAAGATGGACCGGAAGAGAGGACGTTTTCAGTAGTAAGGCTGATGCGAGTGAGGGAAAAAGAGGGAAGTGAGGGGAGCGCGGCGGCGAGCCGCCGCGCTCCATCAAGATCTAAATCAGTGTTCACGTTTTGTGTCATTGTCTGATAAATCTTGTCAACATTTTTAACTGCCTCTAGAGAGATTATTTTTTTGCTAATTGCTTCAAGTAACTCATGTTGGCGGCGAGCGCGGGAAAAATCGCCACCGTTAGAACCATGGCGGGAGCGAACGAACTTGAGCGCTTCGCCGCCCTGCATTTTGTTAATTCCTGGTTGAAAATTTAGTTTTTCATAGCGGCAGGGAAACTGCTTTTCTAGCTCAAAGCCGGAGTACTTAGCTGTCAGTTCGCCCACTTCTTCAGCCGTTAAACCACAGGTGTTCAGTTCCTCACCTTTAATTGGATACCAGCTATCGACCAACGGCTCACTGACATTCACCTCGATGCCTTTCAAATCTTGGCCAATTAACCGCTCAAAGCCGACGAAATCAACTGAGATAAAGTAATGGATTGGTAAGCCAGTAATTTGCGACACGATTTGTTTGGCCGTTTGTGCTTGGGTTGTTATTTGATTTTTGTTCCCTCCCAGCACCCAAGCCCCATTAATTTTACTTTCTTTACCACCGTTCTGTTTTACCCACAAATCACGAGGAATGGATATTAAAGCAGTTTTTTCTTTGGTTTTGTCGATATAGATGACTTGAATCACGTCACTCAGGCCACCACCTTGGTGACCAGCGCCGCCGTATCCCAGAAGTAAGATGCCGATTTGGTCCGGAACACTTTCTTGATCGTGAATGGCGACACTTTCAGTCCAGCTCGAATCTTCGATGAGTTGCGTAGCTCCAGCGACATTGATGACCGACGTAGTTCTACCGATTTGGGGCGCCAGCTTGATCGTCAAGCTGGCGCTTAATCCAATCCCAATCAACGCACCAACCCCTAAAGTTATTTTTTGATGTCTTTTTAGCCAATTAATAAACATTGAGTATTAATTCTCCGCTGAAATAAGAATATCGTTTACATTATCACTCTTTGTGATTCCAAGATGTATGGACCGATGTATCTGTCCAAGCCGTAATAGCTGAGCAAATCGACTTTTTTATTGAGGGTGTCTTCTAACTCATGTTTAAGACCGATAAATTCGATTCCCATACCCTTTGGTGATTCGATGATAATATCAACATCGCTGTTTTGATTTTGTTGGTTCGTGGCATAAGAACCAAATAGGGCGGCCTTTTTTACCCCATATTTAAGCAATATTGCTTTGATCTGTAGCTGAATAGTCATAAAAACATTTTACTCGATAATGATCTTATTCTCAAGAATCAACGTATAGACATATTTATCAATATGTGAAATGTGAAATTTATCTCCCCAAAAAAGCAAGCTCGGTTTTGTGCAACAATGCTTATTTTTTCTCAACTACAGAAACAGCGGCTTTAATTAAATCTTGATCGGAAAAATATCCAAGTAACTGTTCTTGCCAATTGGCATTACTCAGTTCAATATCTGGAGTAACTCCTTTTCCTTCGATCGGCTCGCCGGCTTCATCGAGAGTTAGGTTGTGGACTAGGAAAACTGAGTACTTGACGCTTTCGGCGGGCTGGTGCTCGAGAGGAAACACCCGCTCAACGGTGCCCCAACCCTTAGTTGAGGCACCAACCAGTACTCCCACGCGGTATTTTTTGAACGTGGCCGCCATCACTTCTGCAGATGATTGAGTTTCACCATCAATTAGTACGACCACTTTTTTAAACTGTTCTAGACTAGGCAACTTCGTTGACTTAGTTTTAAAATCATGAGTTTCACCTTTGGAGAAAAATTGATAGGCATATTGATTGGGTCCAATGAATGGACCGAGCAGGTAGGGTAAGCCGTCGATTGCTCCGCCAATGTTGGCGCGCAAATCCAGAATCAAGGAGTTGCTGTCTGGATTTGCGCCCAGCTTTTGCAAAATTTGATCTAGGTCTTCGATAGTTGTGGGAGAAAATTGTTTGACTTTTACGTAAGAAATATTATTACCCAGATTTTTGCCATAAATGGTTGGCTCAACCTTGGTTTCACTGTAACGCTCGCGATTTTCCTCATTGCCAATTGTTTCGTACGCTCGCTCGGCTTCAGCCAGCATTTCTGTTTTGGTGGCTGAGTCAGTGGCGGTGGAATCAATCTCTGCCACTTTTGACTCATAAGCTTGTTCAACTGCGGAAGCTGAAGCATCTGGCGCGACGTCTAAAGTAGCAAACAGATCGGTGTCCGAGTCGATATTAGCGACCTGCTTTTCCAAGTCTTCTGCGTTCTTCTCGGTATAGATCATGCTTCTATTGGCTGGCTGTAAATTCCGCAGTACTAAATCATTGACTGAAGCGGCTAGCTCGGCATGATTTTGGTCAGGATGTTGCTTAATCAGTTGATCATAATTTTCCAGCAGACTCTGCAAGTCTTTGGTTTTTAGCTCACTTTGAGGACCGTACACTTGGCCAATGGCCAACATGTAGAGCTCGACCAATTTAGGTTCTTCGATTTTGTCCCAGTAATCGTTTTGAATTAAGGTAAAAACTTCTCGGACGAACTCGGTTTCTTGATTGGCGGTCGGTGAAGATAAAAGCGAAGGTAGTTGTCCGGATTGTTGTAGCCACCAGTAGCCGGCGGCGAATCCGCCGCCGGCGACTAAACTTAGTCCCAGCACAATTATTACCAGTAGTTTTAATTTTGTTAATTTTTTCACCACTTCGAAAAGTATAGCATCCTGCTAAGCAAAAATGATCAGCTTAACTAGTTGCCAGTAATTGCTGAGTTGGTGATTGATTGATCAATTTGCTTATCTAGCAAGACTTTCGTCACGCGCAATCTAATTTAATTATTATTTCCAACGATAGGCAGGAAAACATTTTGCGGCGGAGCGCATCTCATTGATATTTCATAGACTGTTCTGTTATCACCTGCTGAATACTCAACTTCTCCCGAACAAAGTATTTTTCTGTCTGGTGTTAATCCGACCGCGCGTATTATTTGATCGCGACCGACCAAATCAAGAGTGACCACACCGTCGCTGTTGGTTTTTGTGGATTGATGCGCAAATGGGGCGCTAACGAGCAAACCAGTTTTGTTGTGCCCGTCAGGCATTACCACAGTAACTTCCACTCTTTTGTCGGCCAATAGATATTGAACCTCAAATGTTTCAGGGTGACCGCCGTTAACATTAATTGAGTATGTATTTACGGGAGATATATGCATACTTTCAACCGATAGCGTTGCAGTGTTGTCAGCACCCGTTCTTGTTCTATATAACGAAGAGTATTGATTTTCAAGACTTTTGAGCATAATAACTGATTGGGGCAATAATGATTTCACTGATATAGTGATTGGCTCAGTTGGTAAGTATATTAATTGAGCTGGTGGAAAGACGGTTAAATCTGGGCCAACTTTTGTGGGAGAGTTTTCGGCGAAAATTGGTGCAACCGTTTTAAACACTAAAGCATTATTTGCAGTTTCAACATTACCTAGAGTGACCCCATTCAAAATTAATTCAGGACTGCTATAACCAGGAAATCCAATGTTAATAGGAGTATTATCAGGGAAACGATATGCCATTATCGAACGGGATGCGTAGAAACGCAAGAGAACAACTTCCCTAGTCCGTGCACCGTGTGCCCAAGGATAGTGTGTTAGAAGATAACTATCTTCAATATTATGACCCATCGTTAAGTTATGACCCAGGCTTTCATGAGTTAATGCGCCCTCAAATAAACAACCCGGATGGAGGGTAACTAAGGATAAAGCACTATTTGAGAGGATTTTTTGGGTAATACTGAGTGGTTGGTAAGCCATTCCGCAAGCGGTAAGTGTGTTTGGAGAAATAAGAAGAGTGGTTTGGTCAGCACCAAAATCCTTTTTTGCCTGACAGGCACTCTCAAGATAGCCTTCGCATCCTATTAGCTGATAAAGATTTTCCTCATAAGGTAATACTTCATTATGGCTTGAGTGATGAACGCCCACGTGTCTTGAGCGCACTTCTGATCCAGTGCGCGCCGCCGCGACATTGGCATAAACGATTTGATCCGCTATCAACTTGTCTATTTCTGGAACCGATTGAGTTGAAGTCGTTTCAACAGTTAAAATATCAATTGTGGTGTTGTTAATGTTTTGAGGATTTTGAGAAAGAGTTCTCATTAGGTCGGATATGTAAAATATCTCCCAAATACTGAAGTAAGGGTCGTAGCTGGGGTCAGATGGTAACTCGGGTGAAAATAATTGTTCGCTTTGTCCAATAGCAGATTTAACTTGATCGATGGTGACGGTGGGGGGAGGTGGAGGATACTCACACTGGCTAATTGTTACTTTTGGCTGAGCTTGGTCACCAGATAAATACAGTAAAGATACGGCTAGTGTTATTAACAACGGCATTAACCATTGCTGACGCAGTCTTTCATGAGAATCTAAGTCAGATGGCTGTTTTTCTGCTACCCTTTTTGTAACAGCAGATGCTAAACAGCCAAAATTTAATTTTGACCTAATTGATCTCAATACTTCTCGATTCATTGGTAAATTATATTATAGGATCAATATCGTCAAAAACAACTTTAAAACCCAATAATGTCGTATGGAAAACGGTGGTCCCGATTGCGATCGGGATCATCCCACCTTTTTTGCTCGTCACTAATATTCCTCGCGGAAGCGGTGGGATTCCCCGCATTCGCCTCAGCTCTGACGGGGTAAACTTCTCATCCCACCTTTCTCGCTCGTCACTGATGTTCCTCGCGGAAGCGGTGGGATTCGAACCCACGAAGCCTTGCGGCTCACGCTTTCCAAGCGTGTGCAATTGACCGCTATGCGACGCTTCCTCTGATCAGGCGTATGATACAACATCAGAGTTAATTTGTGATAGAATGATTTTAATCGAGTACTCTTCGAGTTGAGAGAGTAGGCAGGTTATGAGCGGGAAAAAAACTCAGGCAGTCACAATTAAAGACGATCTTGTCAAAATTAAGCCACTTGAGCTACTAACAGAAGCTTGGGAAATTTTTCGTCCGAAGTGGACTAAAATTTTGTCGGTGTTGGTAGTTGTATTTTTAATCATGATAGCGGGTGAAAAATCATTGGATTTAGTTTCAGAATCATCTGGTGAGAAGAGTCTCATTACCTTCGCTTTTGAAGTAATTTTTGTGGTGGTACAAGCATTTATTTCGGCTGGCTTGGTTTTTTCAGTATTGAAAATGATTAGAAATCAAGACTTTGGTTGGACCGATTTATTTTCACAAGCAAACAGATTTTTGGTGTATTTATATGCGGCAATTAAGCTGAGTATCATGATAGTTGTAGGTTTAATTCTGCTGATTATACCTGGTTTATATATTAGTCTTAAGTATTGGCCGGTGATGTATCTGATCATAGATCGCAACGATTTGGAGGTGAAAGAAGCCTTCAAACTTTCAGCTCAGATGACTGAGGGAATTAAGTGGCAGATATTAGCGGTGGAGTTAGTCATTGGTGCACTCAATGTTGGAGCGGCAATGCTTTTTTGGGTTGGATTGATTATCACAATTCCGATGTCGTACTTGGCGGGGGCAATTCTTTATGACAAACTACTTGTCCGAATCAAAACAAAATAATTGCCAGCTGGACAAAGATTGCTAGATACTTTTTTGGAGTTCCTACTTGATCAAGGCGCCAAGATAAAATTTTTTCAGCAGTTCTGTAGCTTTGGGCGAGTGAGGTTCGCCTTTGTCACCCATGGTGGCAAAGGCGCTACTGGCATCTTTACCACAGTTCTGATAAATGGTTTCAGCCTCACCAGGATGAGTTGGGGCGTAAGCAGTCACGTCGTACACTAATCCATCAATTAGTAACCAACAATCATTAGCCAACGCGTGTTTGGTGAGCTCTTCTTTGGTGAGGGGAACAACAATTCCTCGTTGTTCACCAGACAGGGTTGCTTCAGGAGTGAGCTGATCAATTTTTGCCGAGTTGTCATCGGCGTCGATCGTTTGCTGCTGTTGTTCTTGGGGAGTAGTTTGATCACCCCAAAGGGTGCAACCGGTCAAGAAAAATATACTAAAAACCAGAAAAGATATTTTTTTAAGCATATAACAAGTGATTTTATCAGATGTGTGAATAATTTACATCAATAAGTCTAAGATTCAATATTAGTTGAACTAGTTTTCTTGACTGACTTGAAAGTAATCTTGAGGTATTTGGAGTTGCTCAATCAAAGCTGAGTTCTCAGGTGATTTTTTGGCGAACGCCAAGAAGTATGCGTCAACATACACCGGCACCCACTCAGGATCGCTCAGACGCTTGATCAAAAACGGTTGTGCCCAGTCGGTCGCGTCATGACGATAAAAAAAGATGATGTTTAGTTGGTAGCGATCTACCAGCTCATTCCAGGCTTGATCGTTTTGCTGGGGTTTGATGTACCAGTCTTTCATGAAATCAGGGGAGTAAGACTCGGGGCGGTTATCGACAAATACTTGTTGAGGTAGTTGTTGATAAATCAGATAACCGCCTACATCGTAATTATTGAAAATTTTGGCACCAGCTGGTAGCTGCTGAAGAAACTGGCGAGCCTGAAGCGAGCCAGGTTGGAAGTCTAGGCCAAAGTTGGCTAAGTTGGGCAGCCAGTGCCGGGTGGCACTGGCTGCCAAAAGAATCAATACTATCGTTGGAGATAAAAACAACCAGTTACGTTGTTCGTTAAATAAGTGGCGCAATTTGGTTCGATGGCGATTGATCAGCCGATCAAGATTATGAATCATGCTCGGCAGGCTCAATAACGCCACCACTGGGTACACGCGGACAATGATCAGGCCAGCGGTAATTAAACCAATGGTCCAGAATGACTCAATCATAATTGTGGCCAGATGGCGTTTTGGCCAGTTGCCGATCAGTATAATTAAGTTAATCACTGACCAGACCAGGAAATACCAGTAAATTGTTTGATTTGGGTAGTACTGAAAAAAGAAAAGAGTGGTTTGATTCTCTGCCACTGGGTAAGGGTAATGCTGGAAGATGGTAAATGGGACTAAGGCTCCGCGCCAAGTGTTGGGATTGACAAGAGTGGCGCCGATCATTGTCAGAAGAGCTAAGCTCAGAACTTGAATCTGGGTTTTTCTGTTGGTTATCTGTTTATTTTTAACTATCAAATTTTTAATCAGTTCGAAACCAACTAGACCAATTCCCAGCGGAAAAAATAAGTGAGTGTTGACCCAGAAAATCATAATCGTCACCAGAATTAAAATTAGCCAAATTGGTTTGATTTTTTGCTGAGCAAACTGATTGAGAAGTACAGTGATAAGGGCAAGGAAGAGCAGACTGAAGCTTTCGGGGCGGACCTCAGTCCGCCAAGCTACCAGTGGCAAAGCAATTAGCCAAGCGACGAGTAAGGCTGATTTTTCTTTCCTCATCTGTTGTCGAAAAATCAGCCAGACACTACTGGCGATCAGCCCCGCATTCAGCAAAATCAAACCAGCGGCGCCAAACAACTCTTTTATTGGCCAAATTATCACTCCGTATAACCAGTGATGGTTGGGGTAACTGAATTCTGGCTGAGTATAGGAGTAAAAATTTTGGTAGAGCACTGGAGAGTTCAATCCTGTTTGCCAAATGAGCTGACCGTTAACCAGATGTCTGCCTATATCCGCCGCCGGTAGGTTAATTTTTTGAATCAGAAATAATCCAGTAATTAAACTCAAGACGAGGGGTAAAAACCAGGGAAGATGGAAGAGTTTTTGCCCTTCAAGCATCAGGCGCCTTTGGGCTTGAGTCTTCTTGCCTTAATTTTATTGAGTGAGTAGAGTACTCGCTCATGTAAGTCAATTTTTTTGACTCGAGCAAGGCGAAGAATACAGACGATAATGTCACCTAGTTCTTGTTGGTAACTTTCGTCACGTTGGGCCGCAAGGTTGGAGCCCTTGCGGCCATGCTCTGCCAAATATGCTCGGGCTGTCTCGCCAATTTCTTCGACTAAACTCAAAATTAAGATAGAGCCAAACTCTTTGGTATCGCGTTTGCCTTTATCGATATCAGAGAGCAAGTTAAAATACTCGCTGAACGGAGTTTTAAAGTACGACAATTTAGCTGGTTTTTTGGTCATTTTTTTCCTTTCGAACTGATAAAGTGACTGTATAATAGTATAAACCATTGGCTCGCTGCCGGTGGCACTACACTGGGTGCAAGATCAATTGAGTAAGCTTTGGGTGAAGTTATGTCACAAATTCAACAAATCAAAGAAGCTAGCGATATTGTGGCGTTGATTGGTGAAAAAGTATCACTGACAAAGTCAGGGACATACTATAAAGGTTTGTGTCCGTTTCATAATGAGAAAACTCCCTCATTTTTTGTCAGTGAGCAGATGCAGCGCTTTCAGTGTTTTGGCTGTGGCGCGGGCGGAGATGTGTTTGAGTTCCTGATGCGTTACGACAACATGAGTTTTTATGAAGTGTTGCAAAGTTTGGCGGAGAGAGCGGGCATCAGTTTACGACATGAGTTTAAAACTCAGGAGGACGAGCAACGAGAGTCGTTGCTCGGCTGTTTGGAGTTAGCTAAAGAGTATTATCACTACCTTTTGACCAAGCATCAGGTGGGAGAAAAGGCACGGGAGTATTTGAAACAACGGGGAGTCACTAGTCAGTCGATTAAACTGTTCGGTTTGGGTTACGCTCTGCCACGTTGGGATGGTTTGATCAGATACTTGCACCAAAAGAAAAAGTTTTCGTTATCAACTTTGGAGCAAGCTGGGTTAATCACGCATAAAACAGGTGGAAACTACTACGATCGATTGCGCCATCGAATAATTTTCCCGCTGCGCAACCATCGCGGTCAAGTCGTGGGATTTTCTGGTCGGTTACTTGACCCAAATGCTAAAGAAGCCAAGTATATCAACTCACCGGAGACGGTGCTGTATCACAAGTCAAAAATGTTGTTTGGGCTGAGCGAACTGCGGCGCCAGCTGGTCACAGCTGGCGCCGCAGTTGTCACCGAAGGTGAGTTTGATGTCATCTCTTCGGTTCAAGCCGAAGTCAACAACGTGGTGGCGATTAAAGGTAGTGCCCTGACAGTCGATCACGCTCAGCTGCTCAAGCGGGTGGCGAACACGATTATTTTGGCGTTAGATGCTGATGCCGCTGGGATTGAAGCTACCAAGCGGGCGCTCTCGGTGCTCAAACCATTCGATTTAGAACTAAAAGTAGTACCGATGTTGGAAGGTAAAGACCCTGACGATTGGGCCAGAGCTAATCCAAAGGAGTGGCGCCAAGCAGTCAAACGTCCGATTAGCGCTTATCAATTTTTGATCGACTCCAGTCTCAACTCTCATGATTTGAGCTCGGCTCAGGGCAAAAAACAAGTAATTAAAGAGCTGGCGCCAATCCTGTGGCAGATTGAGAGTGCGGTGGAGCGTGAGTTCTATCTGAAAAATTTAGCCACCTCGCTCCAAACAACTTTTGCTTTGCTCAGTAGCGACATTCGCCACTTTGCCGAAAAATCTCAATCGGGCAAACGTGGGACTCCAGAGCAAGAAGAAACACCAGTTGGCGCCGCGCAACCAGTCGTGCCGGAGCAATTTGAGCGCTACCTGGCTTTTCTGTTGTTGCGTTCTAAACCATCCGCCGTCAGCGAAAGATTGCAGCAACTGAGTGAGATTGAGTTGGAGTGGGTCGTAATTAAAGCCCTGGTTAAAGCGTACTTGGATAATCCGAACGTTGGGGAAATTTCTCAACTGAGTAAAAAACTGCCTGATGATCTACAGCAGGAATTAATGAAGGTATTTGTTGATAAAAATTTTATGCTGGTGTTGGAAACTGGCAAAGAAGCAAGCGAGTGGCAAAAAACAGTTGAGTTTGTCGGTCAGCAACTCAGTGCCCGTCGCCGACGGGCGCTGGCAGCTGAGATTGCTCAGCTCGAGACGCAGCCCGAGCTGAGCCCAACTGAGCAAAAAAAACTGAATCGACTGATGGCTGAATTAGCCCAAAATTCCTAGTTGACACCATACCCCCCTTGGGTATATTATTGCCCCTGAATGAAAGACAGCCAAGCACAAAAAAATCCAGCTCCCCACGAGCGAACCAGCAATCAACTTAAACGTGTTCAAGGACAAGTGGGCGGGGTGATAAAAATGTTGGATGACGATCGTGATTGTATTGAGATTGTTCGTCAAGTAGTGGCGGCGCGCAACTCGTTGGGACGAGTAGCGCGCGACATTTTATCCGGTGAGGTTTCTCGCTGTTCTAGGTCAAGACAGTGGACGCAACTAGAGGATTTGCTCAAAGAAGCGTTACGCTAACGCTGTGCACGAATTACAAACGCTAAGTACAAACATTAATTAATAAAAGGAGACAAATATGTCAGACACAAAACAGTCAGGTGCAGTTCACTTGAATGAAACCAGTTTTGAGCAAGTGCTCAAAGATGCGGGTGATAAGCTAGTATTAGTTGATTTTTTCGCTGAGTGGTGTGGTCCGTGCCGAATGGCTGGACCAATCATTGATGCCCTGGCCGACGAGTACCAAGGCAAAGCCGTGATCGCCAAAGTCAATGTCGATGAAAATCATGAGTTGTCGGGAAAATATGGGGTGATGAGTATCCCCACTGTGATTTTATTTAAAAATGGCCAAGAAGTAGGCAGACAAACTGGCTTCGCTGGTCGCGATGGGTACATTAAGATGTTAGAGGGGTAATGCTTCGATCCCGATAGAAATCGGGACTCAGCATGACAATTAACAGTTAAGTATGACAAAACCTCAAAAAACTAAGTTAGCGATTATTGGCTCGGGTCCGGCAGGTTTCACTGCCGCGATCTATGCGGCGCGAGCAGAGCTCGCGCCCATCCTGATTGCCGGCCTGAAGGCCGGCGGCCAGCTGATGTTCACCAGCGTGGTCGAGAACTTCCCTGGGTTTGAACAAGGTAAGAACGGTCCCGATCTGATGATCGAGATGCGTCAACAAGCTGCCCGATTTGGTACCCAAATTCTTGATACTTGGGCGACTGCAGTGGATTTGACTGCTCGGCCATTTAAAGTCTGGACAAATTTACCAGCTGAGCTTAATCCAACTGATTTCGATCAGACTTCGCCCGAACAGTGGCAGAAAGTCCAGGCAGCAATTAAACAGACGCCTCCCGCGATTGAAGCCGATTCGATTATTATCAGCACCGGTGCTGCCTCAATTATTCCACCAGTTGCTGGTGGTAAAAAGTTATTGGGTAAAGGTATAGCCACCTGTGCCGTGTGTGACGCAGCCTTCTTCCGTGATAAAATCACTTTTGTAGTGGGCGGCGGTGACAGTGCTATGGAAGACGCGCTGGCGCTCGCCAAGTTTGCTCAAAGTGTCACGATTATTCACCGCCGCGACAGTTTCAAAGCCAGTAAAATCATGCAAGATAGGGTGTTGAATCATCCCAAGATTAAAGTATTGTGGAATAGCCAAGTACTGGCTGCGGAGGGCGAGACTCATCTGACCAAGATACTGGTGGAAAACGTTGAGACTAAAACTCAGCAAACTTTGGCT
>ENA-UOWO01006614-UOWO01006614.1-activated-sludge-metagenome-genome-assembly--contig:-NODE-6614-length-11788-cov-7.374158_pt1 | contig 11788 bp, 8 predicted proteins | sample MGYA00238148_ERZ761564 | MGnify/ENA primary metagenome ERZ761564 (study PRJEB28885, sample SAMN05720194) | activated sludge metagenome | isolation source: Anaerobic digester | place: USA...
AACGTAGCACACTCTTTCCCTACACGACGCTCTTCCGATCTGCCGGCGCGGGCGGCCCTGGTACTGCTTCGCCACCCACAACGCGCAGCAGAAGATGACCCTGGTCGACGGGACGCCGCTGTCGCCGGCGCTGGGTATCGGCGCCTTCGCCGACAAGACCCTGGTCGCCGCGGGCCAGTGCACCAAGGTGGACCCGCGCATTCCCCCGCAGATCGCCGGCCTGCTCGGCTGCGGCGTGATGGCCGGCATCGGCGCTGCGATCAACACCGGCGCGGTCACCCGCAACGATTCGGTCGCCGTGATCGGGTGCGGCGGGGTGGGCGACGCAGCCATCGCCGGCGCCGCCCTGGTCGGTGCCCACACCATCATCGCGGTCGACACGGACAAGCGAAAGCTCGAGTGGGCCAAGGAGTTCGGCGCCACTCACACCGTGCATCCGGATGACGGGGACGTCGTCGAGCAGATCCAGGACGCCACCGGCGGATTCGGCGTCGACGTGGCCATCGACGCGGTGGGCCGCCCGGAGACCTGGAAGCAGGCGTTCTACGGCCGCGACCTGGCCGGGACCGTCGTGCTGGTCGGGGTTCCCACCCCGACCATGCAGCTGGAGATGCCGCTGCTGGACTTCTTCGGCCGTGGCGGGTCGCTCAAGTCGGCGTGGTACGGCGACTGCCTGCCCAGCCGCGACTTCCCGGTGCTGTCCGAGCTGTACCTGCAGGGCCGGTTGCCGCTGGACAAGTTCGTTACCGAGACCATCGGAATCGGTGACATCGAAGCGGCTTTCGACAAGATGCACGGCGGGGACGTGCTGCGGTCGGTGGTCGTGCTCTGAGCGAACCGGGCGCCGAGGAACGGGTCGGCCGGTCATCCCGCGGGCCCACGGCGGCCGCCGTCAGGATTGACGCACGACCAGGCTGCGGTCCCCGAAGCGGACGGTAGAGCCGTTCGGCACCGGCGTCGGCACCCCGGGGACACAGCGCAGATCCACCCCGGCGGTGACGATGACCACCCCGTTGGTCGAGTGCCGATCGGTGACCTGGACGCCGCCGGCGGCGACGTCCAACCGCAGGTGCGTCTTGGACACGCTGCGCGCGTCGTCGGAGACCGGCACCAGGGTCGCGGTCGACTCATCGGGGCCGATGCTTGGGTCGCGGCCCAGAACGAGCGGACCGTCCAACGGCAGGCAGCGGCCGTCGTCCAGCTCGAGGCGCCAGGTGAGCGCGGCGGTCGGCGGGGAGGTCGGCGGCGGGGTGACCCGCATCCGGGTGTGGTCCAGTCGCTGCTCGCTCGCACCGGCCGAGCCGAATCGGGGTACGGCCCGGATGACCGGACCGCTCGTCACCGGCTGCGACCAGGCCGGATCGGCCTCGGGGTCCGGTTCGACGGCCGGCGGGGGCCCTTCGCCCGAGACCCTGGCGGCCGGCATCGCCGTCGTCGGCGGAGTGGTCGACGGGACAGTCGCCGGGCGGTCGCCCCAGGTTGCGACCGGTCCGCTGGCCGCCGGCGACGCGGCCGGCCGGGACGGGGGCGGGATCGGCGGGAGGTCCCAGGCCGGACGGTCGTCCACGGCCGCCGCCGCCCGTCCCCACGCCGGGTCGGGGGTCGGCGCGGCCGGGCCGTCGACGACGGGCAGGCCCGAGCGGGACAGGTCGGCCAGTGACGGCGTCCGGCGCCGGGCAGCGTCCGCGCGGTAGGCCGGCACCGCGTCCCGATCCAGCACCAGCGTGTCGCACGCCGCGTCCCACCAACCCCGACGCCGGCCGGAGGAGTCCCACAGCGGCGAGAAGCCGCCGATCCCGATCGTCACCCCGATGAGCAGGGTGCGCAGCAGCAGGCGGGCCAGTCCCAGGCCGGCCCCCGGGCGCTGGCCGGTCGACGCACGGACCACGCGGATCCCCAGCAGCGCGTTGCCCGGGCTGCTGCCCCGGGCGGCCATCACCCAGAGCACGACGAAGTACAGCAGCGGTATCCCGACCAGCAGCACCAGCGGCAGGGCCAGCGCGGGGGTCGATCCCGACAGAGCCTCGGTGATCAGCGCGAGGAACCCCAGGGTGCTGCACGCCGCCGGCACGATCCCGTCGATCAGGTAGGCGCCGACCCGACGACCGAAGCCGGCGAGGCCCGCTCCGTCCACCGGCCCGCTGATCGAACCCGTTGCCGGGTCGGCCGTGTCGGCCCGGTCAGGCGCACCGCCGATCGTGCCGATCATGGTCGGCGGCGGCACCGGGGTGGACACCGTCGAGGTGGCCGCGGGTGCCCCGCAGGCGCCGCAGTACAGCGCGCCAGGCTTGACCACGGCGCCGCAGGAACCGCAGAACGAACCGGGGTTCACGGCGCCACCGGTTCGGCCGAGAGCGCCGGGGCATCACCGAGGTAGGTCAACTTGCGGGCCTGAAATCCCTGCGAGTCGACGACGGCGGAGCCGGGTCCGAAGAAGCCGGGCAGCGCCTGCTGGGTCCCGGTGAAGGCACCGGCGTCTTGCAATCGCTGAGCGTCGTCCTGATATCCGGGCATGTTGTGATTGTCCAACGGATTGATCGGGCTCGGACCCCATGACCAGTGCTCCTGCTGGCCGGGTGCCCCGGTCCGCACCGGCTCGGAATCGCCCAGCCAGGACACGACATCGTTGTAGTGCCGCAGCGCCTGGAACTGCACGCCGTCCGGCGGTGGGGTCAGGTCGGTGCCGGCGCCGGCGGTGAACACGCCCTGGACGTCGTACCGGGCGGCGAAGTCCGAATCCCGGGACAGCTGCACCGCGGTCAGGCCGCCCAGGCTGTGCCCGGCCAGCACGACCGGCGCGCCCGGCGGGATGCCGGCGGCGCCCATCGCCTTCTCGACGGCGATGGACAGCGGCGTGTCGTCGTAGAAGCCGCCGACCTCCAGGTCGGACATCACGTCGGCCGGATTGTTGCTGCCGGGCACCCACTCCTGGGTACCGGGGATGTAGACGACGTACCGGTCCTGGCCGTCGGCCCCCCGCACGGTCTGCACCTCGATGTGCCCGGGCCCGCCGTAGTTGGTGGCCAGGTTGTCGTAGACCGTGGTCACGTCGAGTTGACGGCCCGTTCCGTCGAGCAGGCTGGCCGCGGGAACCACGCCGGCCGTCTGCTCGACCAGCTCCCCGATGCCGGGCAGTCCAGCGAGAAGGTCGTAGTTCTGCAGGATCTCGCGGTCCAGCCACGGCTTGATCACGTCGTCGACGATGTCGCCGGCCGTCTTCGCACTCTGCCGGCCCAGGTCGTCCAGCGCCTCGCCGACGGCTGCCGCACCGACGGGCACGAGCGTGGCCAGGGAGACGAACAGATCCCCGGTGGCGCTGCCGATCGCATCCAGCAGGGATCGGCCGGTGCCGACGGCGTCCCGCCAGGCCTGCCCCAGCAGGTCACCCAAGCCCGGGGACCAGGTCGAGGACCGGGCGTAGAACAGTCCGGCGTCGGAGGCCCGGCGTTGCTGGTCGGCCTGATCCCGGACCTGCCGGGCGGCCTGGGTCAGCGACTGCGTGCAGTGCCGCAGCCCCGGGCGCGCGCCGTGGTGCCAGCGGAACCGGATGTCGTCGATGTCGGGCCCGTGCCAGCCGGCCAGGAACAGGCGCGAACTGGCCAGCCATTCGATGCGCCGGGTCTGCTCGGCCGCGTGGTCGAACGTGGCGGCGAGGCGGTCCAGCTCGTCCGGGTCGGCGCCGATCATGGTCATCGTGGCGCCCGATTCGGCTCGCCGGCGCCGACCACGAGGACGACCCAGGACAGCAGGTCGGCGGGCCCACCGTCTCCCATCGCGGTCCATCCCGGTCCCGGTTCGGTGCTGCGGCTCAGCGCGGCCACCGCACCCGCGGGCAGCACGTCGTCCCGCCGGGCCAGCCGCCAGTGCTCGCCGGCGCGGACGCCGATCACCGCCGCCGGGCCGGCCCCGCCGCCGCGGTCGACGCGGTTCACCACGACCAGTCCCGAGGACGGCGCGTCGAGCAGCGCGGCCAGCATCCGCAGCACGCCCGCGCCGATCGGCACGCCGGGCCGCAATCCGGTGAGCTCCCATACGCCCAGCGCCCGCCGGTTCACCACAAGCACCGCGCCGGCACCCGCGACGACGTGCAGCACGTCAGCCCGGCCAGCCCCGGCCACGCCGATCTCCACCCAGCTGGTCGCCGCGGCCAGCACCAGTGCGGCCGCCGCGTTCTCGAGCGTCGGACGAATGGTGCCGTGCTCGATCCGCACACCGCCCCGCGCGGCCAGCGCGGCCCGCCCGGCCGCATCATCGGCCGGCAGGCGCAACCGCTCGGCGGCCAGCTCGTGGTCGCCCGGCGCCATCTGCAGCAGGTAGGCCAGCTCCTCCGAAGACAGCCGGGTGGTCGGGGTCCCGGCAGCCGCCGTCATGCCGGCACCTGCGCGAGCGTGCGCAACGCCGAGGCCCGGTCAGTGTCCAGATACGAGGATTCGGGAAGCTCGGGCGCGCCCGGCCGCGGCACGTCGACGGCGACCCGCCAGCGATCGGGCCCGGTCCGGATCACTGCCGCGGATCGCTCGCCCGATCCGCCGTCCGCCCGCACGACCGCGATCCGGTCATGGCCGCCGTCCAAGAAGGCGGTCGCCAGGGACATGACCATCTCCCGCGCACCGGAGGGCCGACGCAGCGCCAGGACGTCGAAGATGGCCAGTGGGCGGGGGATGAAGAGCAGGGTGACGTCGTCCTCGGTGAGCAGCAGCGCACCGTCGGCGACGTCAACGCCGATCAGGGCCAGCTCGGTCCAGGTGCTCGCGTGCGTGAGCACATACCCGACGAGCCCGGCGATCTCACCCAGCCGCAGCTTTCCGTCGGCCAGCTGCGCCAGCCCCCGCACGAGCAGGGTGGCGGCGCCCGCCTCGACGGCGTCACTGTCATCGGCCACGGCCGGCAGGTTCAGCCGCCGCAGATTGGCCCGAGCCGCGGCGGACGACTCGAGATCCAGCAGGTAGCGCAACTCGTGCGCGGTCAGGCTGGTCGGCGCAGCCGGTTTCGTCTCGGATCCAGGTGAACTCATCGCAGCTCCCGTGTTCTGCTCACCACGGCGCCCAGGCGGGCTTGCCGAAGATGCCGTCGACAAACCGCTTTCCCGCGTCCGTCGCGGAGCGGGCCAGGCCGCCGGCCACGTCCCGAGCCCGGTCGGCCGCCCATTCGCCGGCCCGGACGACGGCGTCGCCGGCTCCGGTCACGACGCCGCGGACCGCCGGCTCGTGGTAGGCAAAGCTGGCCAGCCCCACGACCAGAGCGCCGACCGCCAGTGCAGGGGCCGCACCGACGATCGCCGCAGTGCCCATGCCGACGGCGGCCATCGTGGCCAGACCCCCCACTGCGAGAGAAGCACCGCTGAGGGCCACCCCCCAACCGTCGCCGGTCGCCAGATCCTCGCCCAGTTCCTGTGCGTCGAACACCATCCCGGCCAGGCCGAATCCGACACCGACCCGACCGGCAACGCCGAGCGGCTCGTGCGGGGCATGGAGGAAGTCCGCGACCAGATCCTCGCTCCGCACGGCGCGCCGGGCTTCCTCGAAGGAGGTATGGGCGGCATCCCCGAGGGCGGTTACGTCACCCGCCCCCTGCCACCAGCCGGAATCGGTGGTGGCCAGGTAGGCGGCCATCCATCCGTCCCCATCCCCGCTGACCGCGCCGCCCACTCCACCGGCGCCGTCGAATCGGCCGACCGCCGGGACCCGGCCAGTGAAGCCGGACGCACTGGCCAGCTCCTGCTGGTCGGCATTGGCCCGCAGCACCCGGGCCGCCTCGTCGATGCCGGCGGCGCTGATCGTGATCGCCCGGCGGTGCCGGTCGTGCCAGTCGTGCCGGAAGCGCTCGACATCGCCGCCCTGCCAGGGTGCGCCGTGGATTCGCCAGGTCAGCTGGACCTCCACGGACCGCAGGGTCGCCGCCCTGGTGTCCAGCTCCGCCGCCAACGCGCGCAGCTCGTCGACGTCGGATCCGATCATGGTGCTCATCGCACCGCCCCCGATCCCCGACCCCGCGTCAGGCGTTGGAGGCGTCGTCCTGCTGCTGGGCGTTGGTGGTGGCCAACGTGCCCGCGTCGCTGAGCGCCTGGGCAACCGTGTTCAGCGCGGTGACGTGGTGCGACTGCCAGTCGGCGACGAACCGCTCCCGGTCCGGACCGGCCCACGGCGCGTTCTGCACCCGCTGGGTCAGCGTCGAGACCAGGGTGGTGATGTCGGTGGATGCCTGGTGCAGCTGCTGCGCCAGGACGCGGACCTCGCCGGTATCCATTCCCTGCATGGCCATGGAGTTCACTCCCCTTCGTGCGGACCGCTGGTCCGCGATTGGTGGGCCGGCCGCTCCCCGCGGCCGTGGGTTCGAGTCTGTGCTGTCGGGTCGTTCCGGTCGATGGGGACGACTCCCCATCGGCCCGACCCCGGGCGGTTCGATCGCGCCGGTGACTCAGTCGGGCAACGCGATCTGCACCTTGCGGGTCTTGCCTCCTTCCACCAGCAGGCCGCGACCGGGCGGGAATTCGGCCCGGCTGATCCGCGGGAAACTCGTCCGGAAGATCGCGTCACCCTCGGCCTGGTCCGGCTGCAGGGCGAACCCGCGGCGCGCCGACCGCACCGCCTGCACCAGGGGCCAGGACTGCGACAGCGTCGAGGTCTCCGAGTCGGCGAGCAGCAGGTGATCGCTGATCTTGATCACCTTGACCAGTTCCTGCAGCGACATCTCCGCGGGGCTGGACAGAAAATCGGTCAGCCCTTCGATCACCACCAGGGCCGGCGCCGCGGTCGGCAGCCGGCCGACCAGCGCGGCGGCCAGGTCAGCGACCGTCTCGGGGGTGTCGGCCACCTCGGTCCACCGCAGCTGCCGGGGCAGCGGAGAACGCCGGTGGCCCAGGTAGTACCGCTGCGCCGTCGGGCGCACCCGGGCGACCGCGGCGGCCAGGGCGCCGAGCGAGGTGGTGCGGCCCGATCCGGGCGGCCCGGCGAGCAGGAACACGCCGCCGGCCTCGATCGAGACCGGACCCAGGGTGTCGTCGGCCATGCCGATCATGACCCGCTCCCCCGCCGGCGAGCCCTCCGGCGCCCCGGCGCCACCGACGGCGACCACTTCGGCGGCCCGGACCGTCTCGGGCAGTCGACGGATCGGCGGCGCGGTCACCGCCCCCCGGGCCCGCAGGGTGAGGGCCAGCTGGTCGATCGCCTTGGCCTGGGCGGCGACATTGGCGGCGCCCCCGAACACGGCCACCTGCAGGTCGTTGCCGTCCAGCACGCCCCGTCCGGGCGGCGAGGACGCGTCGAGCACGTCGGTGCCGGTGTCCAGCATCAGGTAGTCGGCCTCGTCCGCCAGCCGCAGCACCACCCGGCGTTGGATCGTCGACCCCAGCGCGGACGGCACCGTGGCCGGGCGGTCCGCGCTGACCACGAGGTGCACGCCGACCTGCCGTCCGTCCGCCGCGATCTGGGTGAACGCGGTGAAATGGTTCTGCCGGCCGGCGAACTCGTACTCGGCCCGGAAGGCGGCCAGCCCGTCGAGCAGCACGAGCACGCGGGCCTCGTCGTGCTGGCCGGTGAGCTGCCGGTACTCGGTGATCGAGCCGGCCCGGGCCGCGGCGAACCGGACGGCCCGCTCCTCGACCAGCTCCCGCAGGTAGCCGATCAGCCGGACGACCCGCTCACCGTCGTCCCCGGAGATGATCGAGCCGACATGCGGGAGCACCTCGAGCATCCGCAACCCGGCGGCCCCGAAGTCCAGCCCGTAGACCTGGCAGGGCCCGGACCGCGGGGTGATGCCGGCCGCGATGGCGACGGTGCGCAGCAGCGTCGACTTGCCGGCGCCGCCGGTGCCGTAGACGGCGAGATTGCCGTCCAGGTCCGGATGGAAGGCGACGGTGCGCTGCTCCTGCCGTTCCGGGTCGTCCAGCACGCCCAGGGTCAGCTCGTGGTCGCTGCGCTGACGCAGGAACTGCAGGTCGTAGGTTGCGGCCAGTTCGGGCAGCCAGGGCCGGCGCGGGGCCGGCAGCTGGGCTCGCCGGGCCGCCTCGGACATGCTGGTGACCAGCCGGGCAATGTCGGTCGGCCCCAGGTCGGTGGCGGCCGCCGCGCCCGCGGGCGCCGGCTCCTCCCAGGCCCGGCCGGCGCCGAAGGTCAACTCGTGCAGCTCCAACTGAGCCCGCTCCGGGCCCTGCCCGGTCCAGCCGCCCACGTATCCGGTCTGGAACCCGGTGATCCGCCCCGGCCCGGTCTTGGCCGCGCCGCGCCCGGGGATGTCCGGTGAGAAGTCCGCCGCCAGCGGCGATCCCAGCACGTCGACGGAGTCGGCCTCGTCGGCCATGCGCAGCGCGACCCGCAAGTTGGTGTTGGCCCGCAAGTTGTCCTTGATGACCCCGGCCGGCCGTTGGGTGGCCAGGATCAGGTGCAGGCCCAGGGACCGCCCGCGCTGGGCGATGTTGACCATGCCGTCGACGAACGCCGGCACCTCCTGCACCAGCGCGGCGAACTCGTCGACCACGATCACCAGGCTGGGCGGCGCCTCCGGATCACCGCGCCGCTGCAGCTCCAGCAGGTCCTTGGCCTTCTTGGCGTTGAGAATGTGTTCGCGGTACCGCAATTCGGCGTTCAGCGAGGTCAGTGCCCGGCGCACCAGGTGCGGGGACAGGTCGGTGACCAGGCCAACGCTGTGCGGCAGGTTGATGCACTCGGCGAACGCGGCCCCGCCCTTGTAGTCCACGAACAGGAAGGTCAGGGTGTCCGGGCTGTAGCCGGCGGCCAGGCCCAGCACCCAGGACTGCAGGAACTCGCTCTTGCCCGCACCGGTGGTGCCGCCGACCAGGGCGTGCGGCCCCTGCGCCCGCAGATCCAGGGTGAGCGGGTCGCCGGCTGCCTGCCCGACGACGGCCCGCAGGGTGAGGTTGCGGCGCCGCAGCGGGGTGCCGGGACCGCGCCGGACGATCGATTCGGATTCCTGCCACCGTTCCAGCACCGCACCGGGTTCGGCGGCCAGCTCAGGCCCGATCAGGGAGAGCAGGGCGAGGGAGCGGGGCAGATCGGAATCGTCCTCGACGCGCACCCCGGCATCACTTACCGGGGCCAACGCCCGGGACGCCGATGCGGCCGCCGCACCGTCCAGCGTCTCGCAGACCACCGGGGCGACCGCCGCGCCCAGCCGGACGAAACCGGCGACGACCGAACCGGTCCCGTCGTCGACGGCCAGGAAGGTCCGGCAGGCGGAGGGGAGTCGCTCCTGGCTGCCGGCCACCCAGAGCACGTGCACCCCGGCGGCCGGGCCGATCTCGGCCAGCCCGACCAGCCGGGCCCGCTCGACCGGGGCCGCATCGTCGACGATCGCCACGACCGCCGGCCAGGTCGGCTCGCCCGCGCCGGCCGAGCCGTCACCGGTGCGGCGGATGATCACCTCCTCCAGCTCGGCGACCAACCGCAGCCCGGCGGCGGCCTCGCCGGCCAGGTGCGGGCCGGACACCGGCGAGAACGCGGACCCGTGATGCGGCAACCACTTGAGCCATTCCCAGTCGGCCGTGGTGTCGGCCGAGGCGAACGCGACCAGGGTCAGATCGGCCGGCGAGTGCAGCCCGGCGAGTTGGGCGACGAGGCCGCGAGCGACGCCGGCCGCGGCCGGACGGGATCCGGCCACCCCGATGGACCCGGACTCGCGCAGGTCGCCGACCACCGGCACTCCCGGCACGAGCGCGGCATCGTCCCGGACCGCGGCCAGCGCCAGCCAGTGCCGGGCCTGGGTCCGGTTGCGCGGCGGCAGTTCGATCTCGTGCCGGCTGGGTTGGGTGCCCACCCCCAGGCGGACGGTCAGCATCCGCTCGTGCTCGCGACGGCGGGTCCACAGCAGCGGGGTCTGCCGGCGCATGGCATCCACCACCTCGGCCGTGGACGGGCATTCGGCCAGCCTCCCGACTCGCTCCCGGGCCAGCGCCTGCGCGATCTCCTGCCGGAGCTGCTGCACCGCCTGCGCGAACTCCCGGTCCCCGTCGCGCACCAGACGCCGGTTCTGGATCCGGTTGTCGATCCAGGTGCCGATCATGAACAGCGGGGACAGCCCGATGAACAGGATGGACAGGGCACTGCGGGTGAAGACGAACAGCACGACCCCCATCACCAGCGGGGCGATCATCGCGATCAGCGGGAACCGCTGCCAGTGCGGCTTCTCCGGCGGATCGGGGGCGACGAACCGCTCCCCGGGGAATGTCGGGTCGAGCCGGGGCGAGCGGTTGAAGTCGACGTCTGTGGTCTGGGCCAGGGCCGCGGCGACACTGCGGTGCACCGTGATGGCGATCGCCGTCTCGCCCAGGATCAACCGGTCCTGCGGCCGGACCACCGCCCGCGGGACCTGCGCGCCGCCGATGATCAACCCGTTGGCCGAGGCGGTGTCGACCACCTCGGCCACGTCGGTGATGGTGATCCGGGCGTGCCGTTTGGACACCAGGGGGTCGGTCAGCCGCACCTGGCAGCCGGCGTCGCGGCCGATCACGCTGGTGCCTTCGGCCAGGGGGAACTCCTGCCCGGCATCCGGCCCGGACAGCACGGTCAGGGTGGCCGCCGCCGCGCCCCGCTCACCCCGTGGCCCGGTGAACCGCTCGCTCACCGAGGTCAGCGAGACCAGCGATCCCGAGCGCAGACCGCTGACCGACAGCGGCAGATCGGCGGCCAGCACGGTGCTCTGGCCCGAGGTACTGGTCCCCGAGTGCACCCGCAGACTCAACCGGGAACCGCTCACCGGATCCCCGGCCGCGCTGACCCCGGGGGCACCGGCGTCCCGGCGGAACTCCCGGTCCGGGTCGCACCGGTCCAGGGCCGCGGCCAGATCGCCGACGGTGACCGTGGCATCCACGGTGGCGGCCAGATCGACGGCCGGCCAGCCGCTGCGGGCGAGCGAGAACTTCAGTCTCATCGCCGGCCCCCGGTCCGGCCCGACCGGCGCAGCGAACGCAGCGACAGCGCCGCCCGCAGCCGCCGCCACCGGCTGCGGCCGCTGCTCAGGCCGAGCACCGCGGCGTCCACATCGGCCCAGAACTGCCGTGCCTGCCCGTCATCGAGCTCCTCCGGTCCGAACACCCGGGCGTCCGCGCGCCGGGCCAACAGCACGGTGGACCCACCGAAGGTGGCATCCAGGTCGGCCGCCGTCTCCGTGCGGGTGCGCCCGGACGCCGCCCCGTAGCCGAGATCGGTGGCCACGTCGACGATCTGATCCCAGCCACCGGCGAACCGGTCGGCGACGACGGCCGCCTCCTGCCGCCGCCGACGCCGCCGGGCCTTGAGCCAGAGGATCAGCGCGATCGGGCCACCGATCACCAGCAACGCACTGCCCACCCAGGCGGTGACCAGCAGGATGGTGCGGACCACCGCACCGGAGTCCGAGGCGTCGTCGTTCTGGTTGTCCTGGTCGTTCTGATCGTTCTGGCTGCGGTTGACCTCGTCCGTGGTGATCTCCTGCGGCGGCTGCGGGGGCGGTGGCGGCTGCAGCACCTGGGCCCGCGGGGCGACCTCGGGTTCGGGGTCGGGTTGCTGCTCGATCCGCTGATCGTCGGGGGTGGGGTCGAAGGCCACCCAGCCGACGCCCTGGAACGGCACCTCGACCCAGGCGGTGGCGTCGCCGCCGCGGACCGTCCAGGTCTGGCCGTCCGCGAGCACCGGGCTGCCCTGATCGTCGGTCGGCGGCGCGAATCCCATCACCACCCGGGCGGGGATGCCCTGGGCGCGCAGCATCAGGGCCATCGTCGGGGCGAACTGTTCCTGGTCACCGACCATCACCTGGTCACCGACCAGCGCGGACAGCCGGTCCAGGCCGTGCCCGG